>Ga0065707_10081727_pt1 | contig 59773 bp, 66 predicted proteins | sample SwiRhicommuniRL3_FD_59094 | JGI IMG/M metagenome (GOLD analysis project Ga0065707, IMG submission 59094) | Switchgrass rhizosphere bacterial communities from Rose Lake, Michigan, USA - RL3 v2 (version 2) | ecosystem: Host-associated > Plants > Roots > Rhizosphere > Soil | place: East Lansing...
CATACCCACCCATGGTGAAAGAGAAACGTAGGTTATCCTGCCGGCGAGTGCCAATGGGCCCGGCCTCGTGCTCACAACCTCCCGCCCTCCCGGACACACGCCACTCCTCGACTTGATGGAAGAACGCACCGAAACCGGCAGGCCCGTGCTCCAAACGCTGGATTGGCGCCGACTGTGTGACATCTGTGTCAAGGAGGAACAAACCACTGGGCGGCCCATTGCCCTCTGTCGCCATGCGGTCAAGACGCCCTCGGCGTTTCGCTCTTTCCTCGATCAAGTCCGCGTCATGGCGTTGATGCGGCCGTACGACAATGCCGGACGCACGGAGATGCAGAACGAGACGCTGGACGACGTGCCGCGCCCGTACTTTGACGAGCCCTTAATCGAAGCACGCATCGGCCCGCGGGCGCCTCGCGTCCAACAGCTCCCGCCCATGAGCCACTTCTTCATCGGCTTGGATCCCGGATCGACCGTCGATCGCAGCGATACGGGGATTGTCTCGGGATGTTACACATCGAGGGTGGGCGGGCCCGTTGGAGCGCGTGTCTTTGACCACGACGTGCTGCCCTGGATGGGCCATTTTGTGGTGCGCCCACGCCTTTCCTCGTTTTTCTTTTCACCATGGGTGGGGGTTACCAGGGCTCCGGTTCCCCTTGCATGAGAGCCCACGCGTCGGCTGTGCCCGTGTAGTGCACCGCAGCGCACTTGAGCACAAACTCCTCCACGTCCTCGTAACCCGAGGCGTAAAAGTCCCGGTGCAGGCCTTCGAGTTCCCCGAGGAACAAGCGTCGCCGGTCGAGGGATGGGGAACGGGCGCAGCGGATGCGGAGAAGGTAGATATCATCAGAGAACAAGAGGTAACGTGCCCCATGCGTCATGGCCATGGCGCAGAGCAAGATGGCGCGCGCCCACAGCGTCCAATACTCGGTGCGCAGCACATCGTCATGGGCATGGGCGAAACGATATATGGCGGCCAGCCAATTGTCCGAGGAGGTGTCGAGCGTCGGATGCATGGAGGGGACCGGGCAGTAGAGCTTGTCTGAGTCCTGCATCTCGCCGAGCTGTTCTTCTTCCTCCTGGCTCTGGGGTGCTTCCAGGTAGCGGTAGACGGCCCGGATCATGTTCCGCAACGCGGGCGGATCCCACCGCACCAGGAGGCACTCCAAGGTGTCGGGCAGATGCGACAGGGGCAACTCGCCGGTTGTCATGGGGGGGAGTGAACGGTCCTCTGTGCTGGAGGGGGGCCCCTACGGGCGGACGTCCTCACTTTGGAGGAAGGGCATAAGGGAAGCCCTCAACGCACCAGTAAAAGCGTCTGGAGCGCGCGGGGATTTTTGGCCGCCACGGCGCAATCGTTGAAATCTCAGAAGCCTTTCACCATGGGTGGGTCTGTCGGGGGTATTCTCTAGTATATGTTCAAACCCCGCCAATGGCGGGAAAGTATTTTATCATAGAAGCACACACACACTCGCCACCCCCATGGTGAAAGAAAACCACGACTCTACCTGCCCTCCCCCCAGATACTTGGCATCGATGCGCTCCCTGGTGCCTCGCCGCAAGAGATGGCACAGATGGTGATGGCTCACGCGGTACGCATCCGTCGCCTTCCTGGGATGTCCAATGCCCGGGCGATCATCGCCGCTGAGACAAACTTGCATCATGTCGTGCCCGTGTTCTTTGAGCACCTGATGCGTGCCGGGCTGGACAATTACGTGCTGCTCCATTTGCACAAGACGGCAACGGCCTCGCATGCGGGAGCTGGGCAACGCAACCTTCCAGGCTTTTTGCCCGGTGATTTGGCGCCCGGCATCCTCACGGCCCAGAAGAACAAGGCCTTTGCCCTGGAGATGTTGGATATGGCGCTCAAGGACGGCCGCTTCTTCCTGCACCGGGACTTGGTCCACTACACGGTCTACGATCCGGACGAGGAGATGCGCATCGCCGCCGCGCATGGATTCGACGAGCAACGCATTCGAGCGGCGATTGCGCGGGGCAATGCGGGCGAGGATGTGGCGGGCGCGAATCGCTTCCTCGTGGCGCCCACGCAGCGGGGGGAGGTTGTCGATGATGTGCATCGCGTCTTGGAGCAGGAGGATAAGACGCGGATCGAGGCCTTGCTCGTCAAGGAGTTCAAGTGGATGAAGCGCATCGTCACGCGCACGAAGCTGGCGGATGGGACGGACTACGTGCGCGTGCGCTTCCAGGGCAAGGGCGGGCGCGATCCGGACGATGGACGTGAGCGGCGCGATGACTTGGTCATGGCCTGTGTGATTGTGTTCTTGGGCGCGCTGGGCTTCTACACGGGCGATACTTATGCAGAGGAGCGCCAGCGCCTGGGGATTCGGGGCTGAAGCTTTTTGACACCATACCACCACCCATGGTGAAGAATAAAGCATGTTCAAGCGAACGCGCGCGGCCTCCATAGTATCGTTGTTTCCTTTCACCATGGGTGGGGTTGGTAGTGATGCCGTCCCGTATCGATGTTGCCCTTGGGGACCACATCCTCGTGCCCCGCACCTATCACTTGGTGTTGGCCACCGTGACCACGGTGTTGACACTCCTGGTGAACATTCCCAGCTGGATCTTCTTCAAGAAGGCGATTGTGTTCGAGGTCGGGTACTTGATCCTGCCGGCCTTTGTGATTGGCGGGATGTGGACACAGGCGGTGATGCGCGTGCAGAAGAGGTATCGGGATCGCTCGACGGCCACGACCTGGATGTGGATCGGGCTGGGGAGCGATCGCTTGATTGGTGTCACAGCGCTTGCGGCCGTGATTCTCATCGCCGTGCAGTCGGGCTTCTCCATCTACGGGCTGATTGGCTGCGCCACGGCCCAGGCACAATGCATCTCCAACCTCTTCAACTGCAGTGGCATCACGGAGCAGGATTGGACCGTGTTGTATCGCACGCCCACGTTCGCGACGGACATGCTCTACTGCCAACTCTGTCGGGACGACTACGCATGGACGATTGCCTACGTGACGGTCGCCTTGGCGCTGCTCGTCGTCTTGTTCCTGGTGGCGCTGATGATGTTCATGTCGCGGGATCAGACGCTGGCCTTGATACGGCGGCGGGACCAGGAGATACAGCAGAGGGAAGCCAAGCAGAGGACGGGCGAACGCGTGGAACTGGAGATGGCACCGCTCTGGAAGCCACGGCTCGGGGGCGTGGTGCCGTTGAGACTGAGATGAGAGACGTTTTCCTTTCACCATGGGTGGTCTGTGTGTATAGCACAGTCACATACCCCATGGTGAAAGAATAGACATGGATTACCGATCTTTAAGGGTCATGATGCCCTCGCGGCACTGCGCGCGTCCACAGAAGACGTAGAAGCGCTCGATTGGATTCGATGTGGCGAGGACACGCATCTCATCGCGCGAGACTGGCTCCTTGCATATACCACAGGTCGTCACGCCTTCGAGGCGAGCGCGCTTCGGTGGTGCCTCGCGGAGCACCTGGAGGAGACGCGCAATCACTGGGTTGTAGAGGCTAACGTCGGGCTCGCCGGCCGGTGGTGGGAGCCGGATGAAGAAGGCATTGTCGCCTAGCGCGAGTGCGGCCCGCTCAATGTTGGCGAGAAGAGGAGAAGCATCGTCCGCGGCGACATTAGCACAAACTGCGCCAAGGTAGCGAGGTGGCGCGGATTTGGTGATGGGGGATTGTCGTGCGGTGGATGTTGTCGGGTAGTAACCCATCATGAGACCAGCCCACTCGGGGAGGCGCACGGCGAGGCGCTCAAAGGCAAAGTAGCTAAAGGAGTTGGGCATGCACGGAACGAGGAAGTAGTCGCTTTCCCACCAGATCACCCGATTCAGGGTGCTCATCGCCGGGTTTAGGTCCACGACGACAAAGTCGGCCTGCACGGACTTGGCCACGGCGCGGATGATTGCTGTCGGTGCGCCGGGGAGATTGGCATTGGGAGGGAAGGCGTTCATGGTCAGCTCGGCCGCTCGAATATGTTCACCATACTCGGAGACCTCTGAATGCCCCGGCAAAAGAAAGAGGCTCGGACTCACTTCCAGTGGGCGAGGAGGAAGCACTGGCAAGTGTGTGGTTTCGCGAACGTGTTGGAGCGCGTGATAGATGGTCCCGACGTTCCGGCTCTTCCAGAAGGCTTCATAGTCCCCGGCAAAGTCTCGTTCCACCTCTTGGTGCACAAAGAGCTGTGTGAGATTCTGCTGTCCATCGATGTCCACGAGCAGGACACGGTGCGAGCGGAGCGCGAGTCCGCGGGCCAAATTGGCACAGAGCGTCGTCTTCCCGACACCACCTTTGGCTTGGAACACACAGATAATGGTCGTGTCGGAGGCAGGGGGCTCGGGGGCGCGTTTCATAGCAAAGGACTGGCACGGCGTGGATGAGATGGGATCGGGAGGAACAGAGCAGACGGTGCCAAAGATGAAAAGGATGAGCCACGATCGCTTGCTGGCTGCACTAAAATTACATGTTCTTTCACCATGGGTGGGTTGGGTGTGTGGTGTCACACAGTACCACACCCATGGTGAAAGGAAACGAGACATTCACTAAGCCTGCCTGCCTGCAATGAACCTTGCCTCCCCGCTTCTTCATGACGTCGTGCTCACGGCGCTTGTGCAAGAGCTTGGCCGGCCCGCTTTGGCCATGTTGTCCCAGACGTGCCGGATCTGGAATGCATGGGTTAACGAACACATGCAGGAAGTCGTAAAGTGGCCTGGCACATATCTGACCACTAGCGGTGGTATACTAGATCCCTGGTGCACCCGCTACCTGATGCATCACCTCCCGCCCACCTTCTTCCTGACCCGTACCGTCACCGGGCACATGTACCCCGGAGCCGGCGTGCAGCTAGCTCGGGTCATCACCCCGTCCATGGTACACTTTCTGGGACATGTGACGCTGGACCGCTGGTTTCGCACCGTCGATCGTGACGTGCACTTCGCCTTGGTCGCCAACCTGCAGCGAGGCACGGTCGAGGAGGCGCTTCTCTTGATCGATGCGCTCGCCGAGGCGGATGCGTTTCCTCTTATCTTCCACCATGGGGTGGTAGCTGGGTGTATCATCCCCGTGCTTGCCTACCGCGTTCTGGCGCGCGATCTCTCGGTCGCACAACTCTTGCCCATGGTGAAAGCAGCGGATCCACCGTCGCTTGCTCCGGAGCCCTCGACCAACGGGCAGGTGCTTATTGGCGAGCCGTGGGGCGCAGCGCCAGTCCCCGCGACGATCACGCCCGTCTTTCGTACTATGGGCAAGAAGCCGGAGGCGGAAGGGCGGGACGAGCTACACGGACTCGATGCTGAAGATGTGGCTGCCCTGCGAGCCTACGGAGCACAGCTTGTCGATCGGAGACCTCAGTTCGATCTTCGCGGCGTGGTACAAGCACCCGGGAACAATGCAGGTGATTTCAGGCCACTACTTGGTGATATCCCATCCCACCACATACTCGACCAGATCCGCGGGCTGCAGGCGGCAGGCCCTACCGTCGCCCGCGCCGTCTATGTTGCCTGCGCGATTCGCTCCGGCTCGCTCGCGATGTTGAAGGCCGTGCTTTCCGCGTACGAGAAGACCATCACAAACTACCCTTGGACGGGCGATGAAATGCATATGATCACGGAACGCTGTGACGAGACGATGCAGCGTGCCATCTACCAGCAGATCCGATGGACGCAACACGTTCTCACACCGATCTTGATCGCGGCGAGAAAAGCACCGGCCTGCATCAAGATCCTCATGTCGTTCCTGTCCGAACATTATCCCACTCGAGTGCTCCTACCATTCCTGGCGGCACACTGGGTACAATTCTCGACGACCCCCGAGTTTGTCGCACTGATCAAGGATCTGGTCACGCCGGACAACCTGACACAGTACGTCTATCCGATCTTGGCCGGGAGCTGCGTGGACCGAGTGTATGCGCGACCGAGGGGTGGCCCCTGCATCTGTCTTGCCCATTTAACGGCCAGATTGCTTCAACTGGACGACAATTTCCTGAGTTCTTCGATACTGCTGGAGGCCAAGGCGGCGCAACTCATGCAAGAGGCCATGGCCTTGATAGACCAGTGACGGACACACACAGACACCACCCATGGTGAAAGAAAAACAGTATATTACAGAGTCGGTGCTCTCTCGCGCCGGCCTCGCTTGCCCGGCCGGTGTCGATGCGTTGTGTTGATGTAGGTGACCAAGGCGCGCACCCCGAAGATGAGCAACAACACGAGGGCTGCGAGGATAGGTAAGAACGCCATGCGACCAGGGCCTTCGGGTGGAGCCAGCGGAGCGGGCGGGCACGTTTCGTCAGACATGGCACGCGAGTGAGGTACTGGTTTATCTTTCACCATGGGTGGGTCATGATGTCCTGCAACATAAACTCCCCGAGCGACGCCTGTTGCTTCTTGCTCATGACCGGGGCGAAGCGACCCTCGCGTGCCAGACGCCGCGCCCCGTACGCCACGCCCAGCGCGTCCTCTTTGTGCTCGATCGTGCGGGCCCAGTGCGCCCAGCGTTCGCTTTCCCTGAGGGCTTCATCCAACACACTGTCCATGGTGATAGAAGCGTGCGCGGATTGCCAGCGGCCCGCGGTTTCGGCATAGTCCTCTCCACCGGGCAGGGCACGGGCCATGGACTTGGCTCGCTCCGAGAAGCCCGGGAAGGTGCGGTAGGCATAGTGGATACAGCCAAGCATGTGGTAGGGTGACGCCGCGTCTAATTCATCCCAGGGCAGGGGCTGGCGGAGCGAGGCCGCGACCGCCAAGATGGCGGCCCAGACTCTGCCCTCCTCGCCGACGGCCATGTTGTACCGACCCGTCTGTCGCACATAGTCGTAGACGACGCAAAGCGGGGCTGGGGTGTGATCGGGACCGAGCGCGAACATTGTGGGACCAAAAGTGGCCTGGCGGCATGTTGGAGACCATCATACTACAAACCCATGGTGAAGAGAACAATGCTTTATTTCACCATGGGCGTGTCGCTGGGTGTGCGGCCGCTGTATCACCCAGCAACAACATCACATCGGGCGTCGGCTCGGGGTTTGGCCCGCCGCCGAGATTGAGCACCGGCCTCGTCTCCAGTGGGTCCCGGATGATGAGCACCGGGCTGGTGAGATCCGGGTGGTACTTCTCGTCCGCGAAGACGACGAGCTTCGTGTCCCAGCGTCCTGCGTAGCCAATCACGGTGCCTTCAACGTCGCCTGGACCTTCGTAGCAATCGGGCTGGGTGAGGAGCACACGGGAACCGAGCGGGAGCAGCCGGCACAGCTCGAGTTCGGTCGTGTCGCATTGCAAGAAGCTGTCGGTATCGAAGCTGAGCGAAATAGGACCCGGGGCCGGAGGTGGGGCGGGCGAGTTCGCGTCGACGATGCGTGCGCGTTTGCTGGGGGCGGGATTGGTGTCTGTGGGTGCTATGCTCTCGGTGGCGGCGCGTTTCATGGCTTCGCAATGGAAGATGGAGGTGGGAATAAAGTAGAAGGCGATGGGATGTTGTGCACGCCCGGAATCTCGCCTGCGTCGGCGGGATCTTGGATACGCGGCGGCCGCCTACTCCTCCCTCTCCCCCTCCACCATGTCCGACGACGATGCGGACGCTACATCCAGCAGGTGGTATCTCATCACGGGTCTCATCGACAAGGCCATTGTTCGACACGTTATGCGCACGACCCCGCTACGCCTCCCAATCCTGCTCCGCGGCCGCTACCCGGCCTTCGTCCCCGGATTCGGTGACCAACTTACGGCACATGAAATCGATCAACACACGGCATTGGTCCTCGCGGATGTCTTTGCGACGGTGACTGTGCCACAGCCGATTACCATCGTGCCGCGGCCGTTGTTTGAGTAATAGATGGTTGTTTCAGCATGTGATAGGCTGGGGGCGTACATACACACCCATGGTGAAAGAGAACAGCACTGCTGCTACAAGACGTTGTTTTATTTCACCATGGGTGGGGCATGCGCGAAAAAAGAAACCCTACACCCCCACACCATGTTGCTCCCAACGATGGCGTCGCATATTGCGCCGCGTGATCAGCACGCCACAGAGGCCACATCGTGCCCGCGGTGCCGGTCCCTGACTCTGATGCTGCTCGCGCATGTGATTGTGAAGCGAGCTGCGGTCGGCAAAGCTTAGGGTGCCGATGCAATCCAGGCATTGGTACGTGCGAGGCCCGTCCGGGCGATGCTTCTCCCAGACGTGGCGTTGCAGCCCCGCCTTGGTCCCGTACCGCTTGGAGCAGCCGGGGTGTGGACAGGGGTGTGGCCGCGGCGCGGGGTTCGCGGTGGGCCCACGGATGCGTTTGTCCGGAGCAGGTTGCGCGAGGAGGCGTCCAATGCGACTTGACATTGCGCACAATGGAGCGGAAATGTGGCCGGGAGTGTTGGGTATACACACACCACACCACCCATGGTGAAAGGAAAACGTCCAATCTATTGTCTCTTTTCTTCCACCATGGGTGGTGAGTCGTGGTGGCTCCTTCCTTTCTTCTTGCTGATCCTTCTCTTGACCGCGCTTGTTTCCTTCTTTTCCTATACGCCGAGTTCCCCGACTCCTGCACCCACTCCGCGCGCTCCTGTAAGCTCCGTCCAAGCCTGGGACGGGATTCACCCTTGGCCCGCGCCCGGTCTCCAATGTCGCTGGATCAAGGGTCTCTGCATCCGCCGCGAATCGGACATGATCAGCAACGAGATTGCGCGCACCGGGCGATGGTCCGATTGCGATGGGGCCGTAGAAGCTTGGCGACGCACGATGCATCCGGGCCTCATTGTCGATATCGGCGCGAACATTGGCGCCTGTGCCCTCGCCTTGCTCCATGCGAGCGGCGGGCCGGTTGCTGCGTTTGAGCCACTCCCCGCGAATCTCTTCTACCTTACGCACAGCATCATGGCTTCCTCGCTCTGGCGCAACATCACCGTCTACCCGGTCGCCTGTGGGGCCACGCCGGGCCTGCATGCACTCTACACGGAGCCGGGCAATGCGGGCAACTCTGTGATTGATGCCACAACGGGGATTGGGAACCCAAGCGCTGCCGGCACGACCATTCGGGTCGTTGCTTGCGACGATGTGCTCTGGCCGGACCGCTCCGTGGCCGCGCCGCGTATCGCCTTCCTGAAGCTGGATGCCCAGGGCTACGAGATGGAGGTCCTTCGGGGGATGCGACATCTGTTCGAGGCCCGGGCGATTCGCTCGCTCAAGGCGGAGTTTGCCCGAGATTGGCTGCTGGATCATGGGACGACGCCGGCCCAGTACTGTGGCGCGCTGCGAAACTACTCGTTCCGGCTCTTCTACGATGTCGGGCGAAGGGAGGTGGGCGATTGCATGACGCTGGACAGCGGGCCGGCGATTGTGGAGGTGTATGGGTTCTTGGGTTGATGGGCACATACCCCCACCCATGGTGAAGGAATAAAGCGTCTTTTCTTTCACCATGGGTGGGGTCTGTGTATGTGTCTCCTACCCCCCGCGTCACTCCCTACCTTCCACCGCATGTCAACCCCTAGCAACCTAGACTTCCCCGACCCGGATGTCATGGCCCGCGAACGCGCCGCCGGGCAGACCGAGCGACAGAAGGCCCAGTCGGGTCTCCTCGAGTACATCCGCAGATACGTCGTGGACAAGATACGGAAGGCACATGGCGACGCCGCCACCTCCGTGCAACTCTCAATCAACGAGTGCAAGCCCCCGCTCGTGCCCCCGGGATTCCTGGGTGAGCAGGAAGAGGCCGAACTAGTAAAGATGATGGCAGTGCCAGGCTCGGTCGTTATCCCCTGGCTGCAGGAAAAGCTCGCGGCTCGTTCTGCGCGGTACCGTATCGTGGCGAAGCGTTGGCATCATGGCTCGGACTGCGCGTGCATGGATCCTGGCTCTCCGGGTTGCATCGAGGGGATGTATATTTCGTGGGCGTGAGTCACGTGTCACCACCCCATGGTGAAGGAATAAAGCGTCTTTCTTTTTCACCATGGGTGGGTGTCTGTGTGTGACCCTCCACTCCGCCTGCAATGCTCCGCCCCGGCTTCTTCATCTCCCTCCCGAACCTGATCGTCGCCGCGTCTAACCTCTATGCCCTACGCGCCGTTGCCCTCTCCTTCCCTAGCCTCCAGGCCTGGTGCATCCTGTTCGCAGCTGTCTGCAGCACGGCCTACCACCTGATCGAACGCCACAAACACCAGATGCCCGGCGCATCGTTTGGACGCTCGGTCCGCGCACACCTCTGGCTCATCAACCTGGACCGGGTCGCCGCGGTGATTGCCGCGGTGGTTTGCATGCCCTATCTCTTGCAGGACGTTCCCTTGCTCACGGTATTGGTCGCGCTCGGTTCCATCACGGCGTCGGAGCAACTCGCCGACCGCACCAACGACCCCGTCTGGGTGCACACGATCTGGCATAGTCTGTGGCATATCGCTGTGTTTCACCTGGCGTATATTGCGGTGGGACGAGCGCGGATTGTATGACACACACACATAGCCACCCCATGGTGAAAGAAACGATCGTATTTTATTGGCTAGCAGAGTCTTCCGGTCGGAACCAAGTCGGGGCCGTCAGCTGTACGCGTTCGACGGGCTGTCCACAGATTGGACAGTTCTCCGCCTGTCGAGGGCGCCACAGGGTCGTGCGGGTCTCGTTCGTGACAGGACGCACCCGGTCATACATGGGGTTTTCCTCCCCGTGCCCGCATGGAAGACGCGTCATGGTTAGCGTGTGTTGGTACCAAAGAGGTTGCGGGGCGCCGGCCATTGGATGCGTTACTGACGACAAGGATATACGCCCATGGCATACACACACCCATGGTGAAAGAAAACAGACACGTTAGTCGTTTCCCGTGTCTGATGCCCCTCGACTGGAACGAAACCTACGCTGCGAGGCAATTGGAAGCAATCCGCGTAGTGCTCAAGTGGGACAAGCCGCTGTACCAGAATCTTGCGCGCATCCTCGCCCTGGTCCTCGACCAGGATGCACTCAGAGGACATGCGGCACTCGTATTCGTCAGGCTATTCCCGCGTGACGAGAGCATCAATATCAGCTTCATCTCGATCCGGGCAGCACTGGTGCGTATAGTTCTCACGGTTCGCGTGGATCACTACAGACTCGACAATCTGGTTCTATTACCCTTCCAGCACGCTGCCAATGCCGTGCGCGCTCTTCGGTGCAGCTATGGACTGGTTTGACACTTGTTTTCTTTCACCATGGGTGGGTCGTGTGTGTGTGTGTGCATGTCCCCCCACTCATTCCCATGTCCGACGATCTGGCGGACGAAGGCCCCGCCCCAGAACCCTGGCGCCGTCCCTTTGGCATTTGGCGCGAGTACCACCGAGTCCAGCCCTATCGTGACGGAGAGACGGTAGCCCAGAGCGTCGTGAGCATCGATGTCGGGATCCTCAACCTCGCAATCGCCCGCTGCACGCGCCTGAGGCCCAGTAATCGCCGCATCCTCGAGCACCTGATCATCGTTAACCTCCGGGACGATGATGGCACGCAGGACGTGCATACCCTGTGTCGCAATCTGCGGAAGGTGGTGCTGAGCGATGCGTGCCAGTGGATCTGGGAGCCGGCCACGCTCTTGCTTTGCGAGACACAGTTGGACCAGCGCTCCGAAGCCAATCAGCCCTTGAACTTTGGCGTCTATTGCATGTTCATGATGCTCGCGCTGGACCACAGCACGCCCATGTTGTTGCTCAATAACCGTGGGTGGGAGTTTCTCGCCGAACACGGGATCAACGCAGGCACGGCGCTCGAGCTCCAGCAACCGGAGATTCGTTGGATGGGGCGGAGCGGCAAGCAAAAGACGGGCCTGGAGCAGTACCACGGCGATGCGCGCAAGGACATGACTCTGATCATGGGCCCGAAGATCCTGAGGCAAAACGGCGATACGTACGGGGCGGCCTTTCTCGAATCATTGCGCCCGCGAGGGAAGCGTGGCGATGTGCTGCAGGGTAAGCGCAAGCCAATGGAAGATGGCTGTGATGCGGTCCTGCAGGCGGATCGCAAGTTGCTGGAGGACTTGGAGCTGGAGCAGAAGGAAGAACGCAAGGCGGGCAGGGCGGAGAATGCACAACGCAAGCGGGAGGAGAAGGCAGCACGGGCAGAGGCACGGGAGGCGAAGCGGAAGCGAGACGAAGGCAAGGAGAAGAAGGCGCGACCTCGCAAGCGGCTACGGCGTGCGGATGGGGCGAGTGTCGGGGCGGGGAACGTGACGGTGGACCTCACCGGACCCACCCATGGTGAAGAGGACGACGATTAGACCCCGGGTAGAAGGCGTGGTGTGGCGGGCCGGATCTTGTAGCCAATGACACACGCTGCGATGACGACGCCAATCGCCACGAAGAGCAGGACTCCCAATGTGACCTCGAATGCATAGTCTGGCGGGGCCAGGAGGGTAGGTGTTTCTTTCACCATGGGTGTGATGCTGCTGGAAGCCATTGGAGTGAGCGTGGGCGCGCATACACATACACCACCCATGGTGAAAGAAACCGATTCTTTATCATCGAACGATGCCAGTGTCATATGCGATTGGCGACAGCTCGTAGCGTGACCTGCTGCGGTGGAGCGTCGCGTGGTTCGAAGAAATAGCGGGCCACAAACGCGGCCACGACGAGGGCGAGGAGTGTGCCGATGAAAGCCAGCAGTATGGTAGCGCTAGCAGCAAAGCCAAGGTCGGGATCTGCTGTCGTCGTGGGCCCTGCCGTTGGCGATGCCATGCACTCACAATCGATCGTATTCCCGAGTGAGCGTGTCGTGCACGGCGGTGGCGAGTGTAGACCCGGCGATCACGGCGGGATGTGGCTGGTTCCGCCGTGTCGTCTGGACACAGTAGATGGTCAGGGCGATGACCAGCAGAAAGAAGGTTATGTGGAAGAGGAGGACCCAGACGAGTGTCTGAGGCGAAACGGGAACGCGGGGTACTGGTGGCACAACCGACACACCCCATGGTGAAATACTCGGAAAGAACGTGGCGCGCATGCGTGAATGACGACGGTTTCTTTCACCATGGGTGGGGGGTATGTGTATGTCAATTCTCCTGCTGTCCGTTTATCGCCTTGCGGAGTGCGCGGTCCGTGATGGGCACGCCAATCAGAACCTCGTAATCATCCGGCTTGCCCTCGATCCCATGGCGTTGCATGAGTTCCGCGGTCGTGAGCTTCTTCTCCTCTGCCGAGCATGTGATGGAGACGGTATCGCCAGACGCAGAGGTAAGGAAGACGCGAAGCTCGGCATGCGGTGAGGTGATGGCATGTCGTAGCGGGGCCACGAGCTCCGGATCCGTGATATCCTTTGTTTCAATGTGCTCCCAGCGCACGACTTGCGTATCGCCTCCGTGATCGTAGCGTCGCGCGGCATGTTGGGCCGGGGACGGGCCCTGGGCTGGGACGAACGTCCCATCCTCGTCCTCGCTGTCATCGCTGGTGCGCGGGGCCGTGTAAGGGATGTCGCGTGTGGGTTTGCGGTGGCTTTGCTTGGTGCGGGCCATGTTTCGGGAGGAATGGAATGTGACCAGACACACCACACACCCATGGTGAAAAGAAGCATCCCGCCAAGATGCTGCTATTTCTTGCACCATGGGTGGGTATGTTGATGTGCTTGCTCTTTTTGATCGGATTCCTCCCCCTTCCGCTGAATCCCATGCTACCTTGCCAACTCGCACCGCCAGTGCATGGAACTCTGGGCCGCGTGCGAGCATGAGCTCTTCAGCCGGACCTCGCCCCTGCGCTTCTCCTCCGTCGCATTAGCCGACAGCCAGGACCAGGCGCATGTGGCCGTGCTCTTGCTCCGCTTCGCCTGGCTCGTCGACGAATCGCTGCCGGCTCTCCCTTACCTTCCCCGCATCTCGCCCGAGAGCAAGGAACCCTTCCACGCTATCCCAGCGCGCCCTCTTTCCCTTGCCCCCTCGCTACACGAGCTGGCCAAGGGGCGGGGCGCCAATGCAGTTTTCGTCGCCCGTCGCATCACGGGCCTCGGGCATGGCGATAATGTCGTCTACGGCTTGCACACGGAATGGATGACGCCCGCGACGGCCCGGGCCTCAATGGCAGCCTTTGGACGGCAGCGGCCAATGGCTATTACATCACACACCCATGGTGAACGAAGCGTCGAGGATTTGTTGGGCGGAGGGACGCTGGTGGGATCCCCAGCACCCGGTACCTTCGTCCTGGTCGGACAGACGCTCGGAGAGATTGGCGCATTCAAGTGGGCCATGGCCCCGGTGCCACACGGTGAGGACTTTGCCCTCGTCTTCTTCTTGACGCTCGACGGCGCACGCATGCGAGGAGAGGATGCCGCGCCGCCGGCCCCGCCTCCACGCATCCTCCAGGAGCTCACCCCGGCACAAGGCGAGCATCTCGTGCAGGTGATTGAAGATGCCATGGACCTGGACGAGCCTGCTCTACCCTACTACCCGCCACCTTCCCCGGATCTTGGCACCCGCCCGCCCCGGAAACGCCCGCGTGAGGAGGAGGGTTCAGAGGGCGAGGAGGAGGAGCCCGACCATCTTCTCATCGATCTCGTCTCCTCCTCGCCTCCTGCCACGCCCCCAGAACCACCGCCGAAACGGGCGCGCCCAGTCGAACGCATCGACGACTACCTGGATCGTGTCTTCCCGAAGCCCTGGTTTGCGAATGTACGCACACCATCAACTCCTCATGGTGACGAGAAACACAGGCCCGTTTGGTGATTGCCTCGTTGATGCGGCCCATCTTTGCCAAGCATGCGGCGGCACTTGAAGAAGAACTTATGATGGGTGGGTCATGGCTACCCTCCACGCACACCTTCACGGACGTGGAGCTCTGCTCACCCTACACCGCAACCCTGGTGGGCGAACGACTCCGCTACGAGCTCCGGAACTCGCTGGTTACGCTCCTGGCGCAGGGCTACGGGCGCACCGCCTTCCGGTCATTCTTGACCGAGGGCCTGCAACGAGTGCGGGCGACGGAGCTCGTGTTCATGTGCACGGACTTGCTCGTCTACGTGGCACTCGGGCGATGGCCAGATGGGATAACGACACTGGGTGTGCTGGCCGAAAGGCTGCCCCAGGGCGTGGTGGAGGAAGTCGCACGACGTCTTGTTCCGCGCACCGCGCCAGACCATCCGCTCCGTCGAATCTGGCCCGACACCAACATCCCGCGCTTCCGCACCTACGAGGAGACCGCATTTGCTTCCTGGATGGATGGCGCTCTCCCACTCAAACACTACCAGCGCTGCATGGCCGTGGCCATGGCCGTGCAGGAATCGCTCCCGCCGCCCTTGCTCACGTTCAACGTGCGAGGTGGTGTGATTGCCATGATGCCAGGCCTCGGGAAGACGTTTACGGCCATCATGGGCGCGATGCTCGCCCGGCGCGTGATGCCGCCGGATGAAGCACGCGATCCGGGCTTGGTGCAAGGGCACACACTAGTCGTCGCCCCGAAGACGTTGCATGCCAACTGGCACGACGAGATCGCGCGCATGCTTCCCACTGCGCGTGTGGTCAATGCCCACGATGATCTCGAGGAACTGTGTGGGCCGGGCTACGAGGAGCGCGTCCCGGGCTTTGACTTTGTCTTGATCAACGCGGAGAAGTTGATTCGCGACCCGCGCTCGGAGAAGGCGGGCTACAAGTCCAGCTGCGCACTCCAACTGCGTCTCAAGGTCCAGTGGGAGCGCATGATTGTGGACGAGTCCCACATGGGCCTCGCGCGGCATACGAATCAAACATACAAGGTGCGGACACACCCACACCACCCCCCATGGTGAAAGAAAAACGTCCTAGACCCTCCGGCGCATCCGAGCTCGCACACGCTGGCTCCTCACGGGCACACCAATTCGAAACACGGCCAGGGACATGGTCACGCAGGTCGAGTTCTGCATCGCCGACTGGGGCGTGACGAAGCCGAGCTTGCCCGGCGGACGGGCGATCCTGGACCGGGTGCCATATGCCGTGCCGTTTGTGCACTACGTGAGGTGCGGGTTTCTTTCACCATGGGTGGGTGTCTGAGGCTGACCCGCTCGCAGGTATGGCCCGCTCACGGTCGATCTCCCGCCGCCGATTGAGCATCGCATCGTCAGCTTCGCGCTCAGCGAGCAAGAGAGTCGGGTGATGGACTTGATTACCAACTACTGTCGCGAGGTGAAGCGCGCGATCGAACAGGGACACGAGATCCCGTTTGATACGATTCTCACGGCGATCAACTACGCTCGTCAAATGTCCATTGCGGGTGTCGTGCTCCCGGCGCGGTGTTTCAATGCAATGGAAGAGTCGAGTCGCGAGCTCAATGCCGCGCGTGCTGCGCCGAGCAAGGGGAGCTCGGGGTTGGCACGGGTGGCCGGTGCTCTGAGCTGGGGCCTGTCGTGGTTAACGGGGAGCAGACAGGCCACGACGCACGCCGCCGAAACCGCAGAGTTTGGCTGGCTCAACGACCGCCAAGGGCTCGGTGGGCTGGGCTCCTCGCGCATGCGAGAGTTGCGGCGGCTTGTCGAGTCGATCTTCAGGGAATATCGCGGGGAGAAGATCGTGCTTGTCTCCGTCTTCCAGGAGTCGCTGCGTCTGGTGGCCGAACTCCTGCAGCGGGAATTCGACCAAGAGCCCATGTTGATTCACGGCGCGATCGAACCCGACAATCGTACGGCGGCGATTACCCGCTTCCAGCAAAGCGAGGACGTGCGCCACCGGGTGATGCTCATCACCTATCAAGCCGGTGGCGTGGGGATCAACCTGCAGCGAGGGAATCACCTGGTGCTGCTCGACGGCGAATGGACCTACGCTCGCGAGGTGCAGGCCATTGCGCGCGTGAATCGCATCGGCCAAACGCGGCCTGTGCATGTCTACGAGTTGCGCGCAGAGATATGGATCGATCGCAACATGGCCGACAAGCGCGCGAGGAAACGAGAGATCCTCGAGGAGCTCGTTGGCGAAGACGGTGCGGAGATGGTCGACGCAGAGCAAGGAGACGCCGAGGCCAACGAAGAGGCCAAGGAGGACCAGCGCGGGTGGCTGGATCTGTTCGCGGGGATTTGACACATCCCCCCTTATCCCACCCATGGTGAAAGAGGACGACATGCTCATAATACATCGCTGTTCTTTCACCATGTGTGGTGTAGTCGTGTGTGTGTGTACCCATTGCGGAGACAGACACCACCCATGGTGAAAGAAACACGTTCTCACTTTGCCTGTGGTCGACTCCAATGTCCTATTCTAGCATCTCGCCCATGCTCCTCGAATGCAAGCGCCTTTACGATGACCAGGGCCACTCCAACCCGCTCCCCGCCCCGGTCCGCGACACGGTGAATGCTGCGTTGAAACGCAAGGACAATGACAGCCCCCTCTGGGTCAGGCTTGGCGCGGCATACGGTTGTGGCTACACATACGATATCGCCCAAGACTTCGAGGGGCCAAGCCGATTGCTGCTTTACCTGGAAGGCGAAAAGGGCTACAATCTCCTGCGTCTCGCAGAAGATCTCATTGCGCGTGGGCAAGCCGAGGCGGGCTCCCTATTGCACGACGCGATCTTGGGGAAGCAGACAGCCCCGACTCCCCGCCAAGTCACCCACGCTCCCAGGCCTCAGCAGGCGAACCCCGCACCCGCACCTCAGCGTGTGGCCCCAGTTCCGCACACATCCCCGGTACTAGCTGCACTGCAAGCCGTTCATGCACCCATGCCCCAACAGGCTGCCCCCGCACCCCAACCTCACATTGTCTCCATCACCCGCCTCTGCGACCCCGGGCACCCCTACCCGTTGTCGGATGCATTGCGCAGACAGATGGGCCAGGTCGTTCAGCGCCATCACGCGATCCAGCACCGCCCCCTATGGATCTCGATCGGCGTCAAGTACGGCAACGGATTCGTCGGCACCGATTACGGACGTGACGAGCCGTGGTGGAACCTATTCCTCGACCTGGAACGCGAGTGGGGCTACACTCTCCTGGACCTCGCCGACGATCTCTTCAACGGCGGACAGAGAGAGCCCGCCCGTACACTCCTCAAGGCTATTCAAGAGAGCCCCGACTTTGAGCCACCGCTTGCGCAGGTGGGGCAACAAGATCAGGGGCGCGAGGATGTTTAATCGGCGCCTGTATGTAGCCAATAGAGATCGTATCCTTTCACCATGGGTTGGGGCCTGGGGGTCCACACACACCCCATGGTGAAAGAAAAAGGCCTCACGTATAATCGGTGCAATGCTTTCAACATGGGTGTGTGTGTGTTGCTGGTTTCCCACTGTGAAGGAAACACTCACTCATGTCGGATCCTGCTGCCATCTTGCGCGAGGAAGTGATTCGACGACTCGAGGAAGTCGGTCTAACCTCCGTCGTCCACACGATTCGCACCGGCCAAACGCCTCCCGGGTGGAAACCGGCGCCCGGCACCCCGGGCAAGCTGCTCACCATCATGGAACGTGATGTCTGTATCCAATGCGAGAGGGAGAGCACGACTCTCTCATGCGGGATATGTCCTGCGCGCTGGTGCAACGCGGCGTGCATGGGGAAGGATGCGGCACGGCACACCAAGATGTGCGCGAAAATGGCCGGACGGCGCGAGCAGCTGAGGCAGTGGATCGCGGAGGAGGGGGATACATGACACACACACACCCATGGTGAAAGAAATCTTCATTCATGTCGAACATAGCTCTTCTGCGCGAGGAGCTCGTCCAGCTTCTCGAATCGCATGGGATGCAGGGCGCGGCTGAGAGTTTACAGACAGGAAGGCCGCCTTCAGGTTGGGAACCAGACACTGCCACGTTTTCCCTGATCTTGGGAAGATTCGAGCGTGATACCTGCTTCGATTGTGGGCGTAACGAGCCGGCGCTCCGCTGCGAGATATGCCACGCCCGTTGGTGTGATGCCTCGTGTCGAGAGAACGACGCCAGGCGCCATGCGGGCATGTGTCTCATGCTGGTCAACATGCGAGAGATCGTCAAGGAAGTGGCACACGATGGGCATCTGGACACGTGATTGCTTGGAATGTGGTCACACACACAGACACCACCCATGGTGAAAGAAAAACGTGTGCTTTACTGATTCACACTCTGGGCTGCGACTTCTACCCGCGCGCGCACTTTGCGCACACATGCTTCCGCGTCACATGCGCAGTGCAGGCTCTCCTCCACGCAGAACACCCGCCCTTGCAGATGCCCAACGAGTTGTCCACACGCAGCACACGGCGGGAGAAGCGCTGGTAGCCTCGTGTCCGCGGACGCCGCGTCATAGTAGTCTCGCTGGCACTTCGCGTCACAGTAGTAGTGCAGGCGGTCGGTCATGGTCGCCGTCTGCATGCCACATGCGACGCAGCTCGACGTGCGGATGCGCTTCGAGGGTGGTTCGGTTAATTGCTCAAAGGCGAGCGGTGGCTCGAGCTCGGGGAGTGGGATGTGGTCGACGCCATCGTAGCTTGAGGTAGAGTGCGGTTTCTTGCGCGGGACGTGCACATAGACTTCACCCATGGTGATAAAGTATGGCACAGGGCGGGGGACGAGCGGCGACGCGGCGAGAAAATCGGCCAATTTTCCCGCGTCATTGAGGGCGAGGAACTGATCGATCGCCGGGCGTGAGATCACAATGGGACGGTAGAGCACCCGCGCCATATCGACCAGGTAGCACAGCATGAGCAAGGCGACCAATGGTTTTGCGAGGGCGAGATTCGTTTGGGTGCCGTTTTCGATGTACTGGCCGAGGTGTATCACGGCCACGTCGTTCGGAGTGTCCTTGCCCGTGTCGTCGTTACCAAGGAGTAGGCACGCCTGGCCAATCCGTCCAACCTCTGATGGAAGCACCTCCGACATGCGGCGCAAGGCAATGCAAACACCGTATCGCGTGATCCATTTGGTCTCACCAAAAGGCCGGTACATGAACTCCCGCATATTGTGTGCCCACGTGATGGCTAGATTGGAGTCGTCGAGCCCCGCCCGGTCACAGCGTTGAACGTGTACGTGGGCCGGGGGGTGCCATACCAAGTCGACATAGCGATAGATCGCTTCTTTATTCCCCGGGGCATGCTGATTCAGATCCAGCCACCGGGGGTAGATCAAGTTTGGCGGAGTTTTCGGTGGGATCGCCACTTTGGACCGCGTTGTCCAGTGATAATGCGAATCCGTCACATAGAACGTGGGGAAGTAGCATTTTCTGGCGACCAGAATCTGTGGTAGTCTAGATGACAGGGCTATCGTTTGTTGGAGCATGTTGATCACTGCCCTACCGAGTCCGGTGCCACGGAAACGCTCTCCGAGTGGCGTCGTGTTGATGTAGGCAAGTACAAACTCGTGAGTAACGGGGGTCATGAACACTTGAACATTCAACGCATGGAGATTGGAGAGGGACCCGAGCTGCACGTCGAGTTCAAGATGGTGGAGGAACATGTCAGCGTCGTCGGGCGGAGAATCCGCCCGTAGCATCCTTCCCATCGCACGGATACGCATGAGATCCTCCGCGACCATGGTTTTCTCCTCTTCCTCTTCCTGCTCGCGTGGACGCAAGCGTTTGCCTCCCGAGTCGGCGACTATGTCAGGATCCATCTCGCACGCAAACTGATTGCCCATGGCTAGGATGAGGAGGGGACATTGTCCATCATGGAGTGGGGTTGCTGGTTTGTTAGACAACATGCACATACACCACCCCCATGGTGAAAGAAAAAACGTGTGCTTTACTGATTCACACTCTGGGCTGCGAGCTTCTCGGCGACTTCCGCCGCCTTCGCCTTGGCTTCCTCGCGCTTGCGTTTCAGGTAGCGATAGCGCAGGTAGGAGCCGATGAGGATTCCAGTGATCAGCAGCACCATGCATACGATCAAGATGATCCACCAGTACCAAATCCCCTGATCGCTCGCCGGGCTTGGGGACGTCGGTCCCTTCACCATGGGTGGTGCTGGTGTGAGATCCAGCTCGCAGCCATTGTTCACATCGCCGTCGTAGTCCTCCCAGCCCGTAGTGCAGTTGAGGATCAAGCATCCAGTGCCTCCGTTGCACATCCAGCGATCCACGTGTGGTCCGCCGGGGGTGACCGCACAATCCTGTAGACAGCGCCCGCAATGGTGGGTATCCGTCCAGATGGAAGCCTCACAGCCATCCGTCCGCACCAGGTTACAGTCGCTCCAGCCGGGCACACACTGGGAGATGCGGCAGATTCCGGTGCCGCATGTGGTAGAGAGCACATTGGGCCAGCCGAGTGTCCCAGCGCGACAGGTGAGATTGCATCCGCCACAGTGGTCCAGCGAGCTGAAGGGGTTGGCTTCACAGCCGGTGGCTTCGATCCCATCACAATCCACCCATGGTGAAGAGCAAGCGCCGAGATGGCAGCTTCCGCCCGCGCACGTGTAGCTTGCGACATTGGGCCATCCCAGCATCGAGCAATTGGTCCCGCATGCGCCGCAGCTCTCGGGATCGGATTGCAGGGACGAATCGGCCACCTCGCATCCATCGCTCGCAAGTCCATTGCAGTCGCGCCACCCAGGAGCACACCAGTACAGGCAGGTCGAGTAGAAGCAGGTCGCATTCGGAGCCGTGTGTGGAATCGCGGAGCAGTTGTTCCCGCAGCTACCACAATGCTCGGTCTCGAAGCGTAGGTCGATGCAGTCGGTCGAGCGCGTTCCCGTGATGCATGCCGTGCGGTTGTAGAGGCAGGAGGCGCAGTCCGGAGCACAGAAGGGCGAGCCGTCGCACCTGTTAATGTAAGATCTTTCACCATGGGGGGTGTCTGTGTCATCATTCCAATGATCGCCGATTTCATACGCCGGGCCATGCGTGCCGAGGGCCAGGCGCTAGCTGTCTGGTGCGGAGCGGAGGGCGATCACATGTTCTTGTCCGAATGGATGCGACTGAACGAAGCCGGGCGCATCGTGGCTGCCTATATCCTCTTTCTCGTGGTAGGAGTGTGGTTGGTCTCCCCGTTTGAGATCTACACCGCGACCATCCGCTGTTCGCAGGGAGATGAACCTGCTTGCCTTCGTCTCATATCGTCGTTCGGCGTGCGTCTCATGCTCGTGTGCGCCTTGGGTATAGGCGTTGCATCCTTCCGTACCGCGGGCTTCGTGCTCTACTACTTCCAGGTCGTCAAGAAGCGAGCGCACCCACATCCCCCGCCCATGGTGAAAGATCAATGAACCATACCATTCCTCGGGCGCGTCGATTCGCCCGTCCCCGCACGAGTAGACCACCAATGTATCCAGGAAGTCCACCAGGTTGTAGCCACCAATGAAGAAGGCACCAAAGGGTGTGGAGACGCCCGCCAGGCTGGTCGAAGCATTGGGCAGCGAGACGCTCGAGTCAAACAGACTCCAGGTGCGGGTGTCGATGATCTCGACGCTAGCATAGATGGTCGAGCGATTCGCCTGCCCGCCCGCGATATAAACGTAGGGTCCGTAGCTTGCCGCAGCACACAGCTCCCGCGGCGTGCGCAGATGCAAGATGAGCGTGAGCGCGTTGGTCTGTGTATCGAAGATATCGATCGTATCCGATGGTGAGCCATCGTTGCGGCGGCCACCCACATACAGCACGTAGCGCCCGTCTGCCGTGACCGTCGCACAGAGCATCAAGCGAGCCTCGCTCAGCAAGTAGGATCCCACGGGCGGGACCGCTTGCTGTCCATTCGAGGCGTTGAACAGATCGATATCGGCGACCGCTGTCGGGGCTCCGAGTGCCCCGGGCGTTGCACCCCCAGCAAATGCGGTCACCACAGACCCACCCATGGTGGAATAAGAGATGGCCACCAGCCCATCGCGGGGGCGGCGGAGCGTGCTCGCGTAGATTGCGGTGCTATCTTCGATGGTGTTGTGGTAGGCCCCGCTCCCGTAGCCCCCGGCAACGATCGAGGCCCCCGCCCCTGAACCAAAGGCCAAGAAGGCGCGCGGACTCGAAAGGTTCTGGCGCGGTGTTGCGACCCGCACGGGGCCTACCCCATAAGCATCGAGGACATCCGTGTAAACGGGAGCGCTGGCGTTCGTTGCGCCGCCGTAGATCGAGAGAATCGAGCGCTGGACATTGGTGGCGCACGCCATATTGTAGCGAGCCTTCACCATGGGACTGGCGGCGGTGACCCCGGGTGTTGTCGTATTCAAGTCAAAGTCGACGACAGTTGATGACAAACTGTTTCCTTGTGCCTGTCCACCGGCGACGAGCAAGTGCCAGTGCCCAAGCGGGGCCGGGTCACGGAGGAGCGCGGCGCAGTGGTCACCTACACCGCCTTGCGGGAGACGCTGCGGGTAGAGGCGAGCAGAGATGAGAAGCAAGAACCCACACATTACCCACCCATGGTGAAACATTGGTCGGAGCAAAGTGGCTGGTGGTCTTGTTTCTTTCACCATGGGTGGGTATGCGTCTCACTCCTAATGGCAACCGCGGCCGTTGCTGATGCATGGGCCGCCCAGCCCTCAGCACCGCGCGATGAGAAGGCATGGCACGAGGAGGTGGCCGGATTGATTGATCAGGTCTTCCGGCCGCTCCGTGTCCATGCAGAGGTTTACTGGTACCCCGATCGCGTGGAGGCGACTGCGTTGCTGATTGTCGCACTGGCAAGCGGGCCCTGTCTTATCCTCTGGCCTCACAATATCCCCGAGATTACGTATGTTAAGATCTGTGACAGAGCAGCGGGTGCTTTACACGTCCTGGGCTCGCCCCAACCTCGCCTGCTCGACGAAGCGACGATGCCCAATACCGACCTTCTCCCCTGGATCATCAAGCACCTGCCCCGACCGGAGCCAGACAAGAATTGACATGATTACATTAAGCGAGCAATCGTGTCCAGCGCCTCGTCCACATCGCGGGTTATGCGTGAGGTCTGGGACCAAAGCCCAGCTGAGTATTGGTCGATTTGATAGGATGTTCTGGTGCACGAGCAGGAGAGATGGCTCCCAGGCCATTGTAGACAAGCGTGGCGTCCGAGCCCAGAGATCAAACACCCCTCCAGTAACTGCCTTTGCGCAAGCCGCACGATCAGCTTCTGGGTATTGTTCAGAACCACCGGCTCCGCGATCTCCCCAAGGCAAGCCAGCTCTTCGCCAAAGCCATCGGGGTACTCGGACATGGGGGGAATGGGGGTTGTTTCTTTCACCATGGGTGGTTGGAGTTTGGCGGTCCGATCCTTAGGTGCTATCGAGTTCACCATTGTCTGAGGCGTCCTTGAGGACGCATCGAATCTCATATGCGAGCCCAGACTGGGAGGCCACATTACATAATGCCTCTGCCAGCAGTGCCAGCAGCGTCTTCTTCTTGGCCACGAGCGTCTCAATCGTCTCCGCCATGTATGCGTTCTCTCGACGGAAGTGTTCGTTGTCCACGTTGCAAAGGGCGACCTTGCCGCGGAGTTGATCGATGATAGCCCGTTGTGCCTCGTAGTCGGTCGTGATGAGTTTGAGGCGTCCTGCCATGTCTGCGGCTTCGTTCGTGCGGGCAACCTCTTTCTCCTTCGCTGCAGACAGCGCCACACGCAGTTCCTCATTGGCAGCACGCAACTTTTCCATCTCGGCCTTGTGTGCCACGCGTTCCATGGCCCACAAGAGTCTGATTCGCCGGACCGCATCGTCGGGCTGCCCTGGCGGCTTCTCGGATGCGAGGCGTGCCATGAGTTCCGCCTTGTGTTTCCGAGCGGTTTCAAGCTCGCCCGTGAGACGGTTAATCTCCTCGCACGCAACCGATTGGATAAGGGACGAGGACTCGGCATGCTTGCGCCGTTCTTCCTCGAGTCGCGCTCTCCCTTCCTCGGTGACCCTGGCAATCTCCGCCGTCACAGCGGTCGCAAAGACTTTCATCGAGTCGCGCATATGCTTGGTCAGCGTGTTCTTCGGGGCGTCCATTGATGTCAGAGAATGATTGTGTGTGCCGCCCCATACATCACCCATGGTGAACGAAGAATCGTCTTTTCCTTCACCATGGGTGGGTGGTGTACATCCCCCGCGTCCCCAACCCCACACCTCCACTTCCCCCTCCCCATCCAACAACATGACCAGCCGCGCCTCGCACGTACCCCCCGACTTCCGGCCCGACCCCGTCGCCGCCCTACGCATCCTCGACCGTGACCAATGCTGGACGTGTGAACGAAGCGGCGCGCCGCTCCGCTGTAGCGTCTGTGGCCTCGCGCGCTACTGTGGGCCCGCTTGTCAATCCCAAGCAAAACCCCAACACACCCTGTACTGTGACGTGAAACAAGAACAATCATAAGGTCAGCGTTTGGCGCCCTCCTCTCGAACGCCAGCGATACATTGCTTCCATCGCCTGAAAGTGGCGCTCCGAGTTGCGCCACGTCTCCAACGCTGCATCCACCTTGCTGAGCAAGATCCCGCCATTCCCAGCCAGCCACTGGTGGGCATCATAGTCCCACACATTGCGCAACACCCCCAGGAACATGCCCGTCCGCGTCTCAATGTCCACGGGGTAGATGAAGCGGGCCGGGTCGGCGTTTGTCACAGGGAAGGTAGGCGTCTCCACCCAGCGTAGAATGCGTCGCGCATCCTCCAGCGACACAACCTGTGCCAACCCACTCAGACTCATAAACTCGCGGGCGCCACGGCCCGCGATTCGCTCCATCACCACGCGAACGATCAGATCCCGAGCCCCGGCATGCAGCGCGAGCACACAGGAGGCGGCACTTCGCCAGCGGCCTTGGTAGGAGCCTCGCATAAAGGCAAGGACCGGCAGACGTTCGGCCGGGGCCCGGGCCAAGGCGAGACAGGCCCGCGTGGCCCAGTCTTGTTGAGATTGTGGCGTCGACGGCTGGAGGTAGCTGCGAATCAAGACGATGCGGAGGCCGGTGAGATGGGCACGCAGTGCGGTGCAAACCCCAAACCAATCAATAGCCTGGAACCAGCTTACACGAACCAACCCCATGGTGAAGAGAGCCAACAGTTTACGGCGGAGCCCAATGATCCCGTCGTGGATCAATTCCTCCTTCTCTCGCTCGGCGCGGCAGGCATCGGTCTCGTGGCGGGGCCGAACGCCGCGGGCTTTGACCAAGGCGAGCATGGTGTGGCGCGGGCGACCATCAATCTCAAAGAAAACCCCGCCACACACTTCATACGCAATGCGGCGCACGAGTTCGGGCAGGAGTTCGATGCTTGCGCCAGGTTCAAGACGGGCGCGCTTGGGGGAAGGGGGCGGTGAAGCCTTGGTCAGATCGAGCGGGCGCTTGGACATCGCAGACTGATCCCCATCCCATGGTGAAGGGGAAAATCATCACGCTTCATTCACCATGGGTGGGTCTGGTGCGGGTTCCTCTGGTTCCGGCTCTTCCCTGGGACAAGCCCGTCCGTGGGATAGCCAGATGATTAGGCTCACAAGCAAGAAGGATAGGAACGCTCCGCCCACGCCAATAAAGATCCCGGTCGATAAGGTGGGGTCCTCATCGCTTGGGGTTGTTGGGGCAACGGAAGGAAGAAGCGATGACATGGGAGTGGGGTGCTTCTCTTCACCATGGGTGGGGGTATGTGTGTGGGTGCACCCAGTGTCCACTCTCCCTCCAAATGCTCGCGACCAAATACTACCTCTCCCTGGATATCGAATCGACGGGCGATCGCTACCACAACACCGTGAATGCCATTGGTATCTACTGGGCGCCTGTCATCCCGGGCACTCCGGGTCCCGTGATCAAGAAACGCTGGTGCCTCAAGCCTCTTCCGGGAGACCAGGATGATCCCACAACCATGCGAGAGTTCTGGGACAAGTTCCCCGACGTGTTCCAGACGATCCAGGCCGAGGCACGCCCAGCAGCTGAGGTCATGCTCGAGTTCCGCGACTTTCTCCGCACGGGGACGCAAGCACGCGGCGTGAAGAACACGACGATCTTGACGGATTGTCCGGACTTCGACCTGGGCCGCCTCGACTACCTGGGCCAACTACGCACCGGCGCATTCGATCGTCCAGTGCGCTACATGGATGTGGGCGTTCGGCACGGACAAGCCGATCCTTCCGAGCGCTTGGAGCAGCTGGGCGCGGGCGCCGAGGCCAAGTTCGAGGCGTGGCTGAAGGAGAAGGCACCGGGTGTGAAGCACACGCATTTACCGGACGATGACGCGGAACACTCGTATTGGCAGCAAGTCTATTGCGATGAACAACGCCGCCTCGCTGAGGCGCACGCATAGACATACACACACCGCCATCACCCATGGTGAAAGAAAAACGCCGTCTATTACTTCCGTCCACGCTTGTTCGCCATGCTGATCGCAATCGCAACCGCTTGCTTGCGGCTCTTGACGATGGGGCCCGAATGAGACCCGCTATGCAGGTGATGCGTCTTGAACTCGTGCATCACCTTGTGTATCTTGCGCTGACGCTTTGTTGCCTTGGGCATTGGGACTATCGCGCTCTTCTTTCACCATGGGGTGGCCGGTGTGTGTCCAGCCCCCATGCCCACATCTAGCGCGCGCACTCAACATCCTTGGCCCCCAGTCTCAATCATGGCCGTTACCGATGCCAGCCCCGTCGCCGATGCCCCCAGCACCATCCTTACCCGCGCCCGGCGCTTCATCGACGACAGCGTGCTTGGCGTCTTGCGCGAGTCACCCCTGTTGATCGTTGCCCTCGTCTGTGTCGCGGCGATCCTGGGCCTTTCCTTTTATCTCGTCATCAGCGGCTTCCTACTCTCCGCCAAGCCCGACGATCCGGTGGTCTGGACTCTCATTGGCGTGATTGCGTTGCTCGTCATCGGCGCTGCGCTATCGATTCTTCGCCATTGTCTGACAAAGCGATGAGCGAGACATTTGTTCATGTATTCTTTCACCATGGGTGGGGGTGGTATGTCTGTTTCTCGTATGCATCACCCATGGTGAAGAGAAGCGGGGTGCTTCAAGGCGCCACCAAGTAGGTAAAGCTCATCGTGTCCGGGAGCCTGTAGGTGTCCACGGTATTGTACGGCGGTGCGGCGAAGACCGCGCCGAACATGGGTAGCATATTGATCTGACCCGAGTCCATCCAGGCGGCATAGGCGTTCGGTATGTTGCTGATCCGCCCCATGGTGAGATAGACGTTGTTGGACGCGGGAAACGGGAACTGGGTCACGCGTGGCCCGGTGATCTGGAGGAACACATTCGACGCCGTGCTCGACCCACCGCATGTGTCGGGCACGCTCAAGACGCAGCCAGAGGAGCAAGTGTACGTGATCTGGGTTTGGCTCCGGGCGTAGAGGCACGTCGCGGCGCTGCATGATGTCGGGACCGTGGTTGGACCACCGCAGCCAGATCCTTCGACGGTGATGTACACGGTGATGTTGCCAATGTCCTCGGCGTGGTATTCGAGGTTGAGATCGAAGGTCGAATTGCTCTCGATCATCTTCCCGCCGTTGACATTGTACTCGGAAACGATGATCTTGTCGCCCTTTAGTGTCTCCGTGGAGCCGGTCCCACCGGATGGTGTAAGCAGCACCGTGCTCAGTTGTGGCGAGCCATTGAGCGCGACGGAGGAGGAGAAGGTGGCCGCCCCGTCGACCAAGAGGGTGGAGGAGAAATGCGTTGGATCGTCGATATCGATTCCGGCAAGGCCAATGGATAGCACGTCGGCGCAACCAAGGACTGGAGCATCGAGCGCAACCGCGGTACATCGCTGCACTGCCCAGTCGCCGACCTCATACGTCACGAGATAGGTCGGCTGCAGGTTGATCCCCGAGCGCAACGTCTGGGCCTCATCGTAGTATGCACCGTAGGCATCCGCACTGGCCGTCTCTCCGCTGACGGTGAGAACGAGAATCGCACGCCCCCCGTGGTGATTGTCTGGTGGGTAGAAGTTCACGCCGCCGCTCCCAAGCGTGAGCAAGTCCTGGTAGTTGCCAAAGCCACCGCTCGCATTGCCACCGAACAAGCGTCGGAAGTAGGTGGTTGCATTGCTCTTGTGAACATCAAACCCTTGCACCCAGTGGTCGGTCCATTCCGTGCCATTCGTCGAGGGGTTGATCCAAGCATCGAGCAATATATCCTCTTGACCCACGCTGCTCGAATAGACCTGCCACCGGGGCCGGGCCGTAAACCCACTCCCAACAAAGCCCCAGAGGTCGGCGTGTTGATTGCGGAGATTGGTGCGGACAAAGAGTTGCGCATCGGTAGCGGTGAAGCCCAGGAGCATAGACGGAGACAAAGGTGTCCCCGACACCGCTGCAGCCGAATACATGAGACCAAACGACGTCAAGGCTGTCGTTATGCCATTCTCCCATGCGAATAAGTCGCTCAGCGCATCGCCCGCGATCCATCCGCCAAGTGAACCAGTGTAGTACATCCCAAAGCCCATGACCTGGACGGCGGTCTCATCCACACTCAGTGACACGGAACGGGGCGTGGTCTCCGAGGCGCCCAAAAAGAAGGTGCGATAGGCCTGCACGCGGTCCCCGGCAAGCATGAACGTGTCGTTCGTGTAGCTGACCACATTGGCCGTGCCGGGTGACGGGGTGATGGACCAGTGGTAACGGAGAGGGATGTACGAGATCGCCCGGCCCGTCGTGTAGAAGGCGCCCACATCAGATTGCGCGGTAGACGCACGGATCTTTCACCATGGGTGTGTGGGATGGAGGGTGGGATGGGGCGAGCAGACACACACACACATCACCCACCCATGGTGAAAGAAAGAAGCGAACCTGTCCGTTCGTATCCAGGTAGCCTTCGGTGAGCTGGAACACTTGCCCGATATCGAATTGCGTGATCTGGAAGCGTGGCAATCCATTGAAGTACGTCATGTACATGGTAAGCCGAGGCAGGTCGACCGCCGTATCTCCGTTGTATACAATACGGATCCCGCTCTCCCCGCCCGTTCCATTGACAACCTCGTGAGGTATCGAATCGTACCCGACCTGCAAGGGGAGGAAGGAGGTGACGAGCGTCCGCTGCCAGCGCATGATATCCGTGGCGAAGCCCGTGCTCTGGTTCCCGCTGACACTGCTATTGCCCGTGCCCACGAGGTAGAGCGTGCCCTCGGCGTAGGGGTCGAACAAGACGAACCCAGTCGTATTGGCCTTGCTTGTTTCCCATGTGTTCGTCAGCGGATTCCAGTAGGTGTTGAAGGAGATGAACGGGTGCCGGTCGGTCGCCGTGTCATTGAACAAACCGAGCTGGAGTTCCGGGACGCCTTGCACGTTGGCGGTATCATAGACACCGAGAAGAGGGGTAGACCACTCGCCGGTCGTGCCTGCGGGGGGAATGTAAGTTTCTTTTCACCATGGGTATGTGGATGGGGGGTATACATACAGAACCCACCCATGGTGAAGGAAACAGCTCATACCAAGCAATCCGAGCGTGTAGCTCGAGTTTGCCGTATTCACGACAGATGTCGTATGCGGCGAGAGCAAGATCCGCTTGAACTGCAAGTCCGCCTCCTTGTCGTTGTTCTGTATGGTGCCGAGCTGGAAGACGTTCCCACCCAGATCGGTGACAGTCGTTTGATTCGGCGTGCTCAGGAGGCCAAAGGTCCCATTGGTCAAGATGAAAGCAAACGTTTGCGTGGTGATGGAGGTCACCCGTCCCTTGATATCCACGCAGAGCTCCGGGAAGGTAATGCTGCTGTTCGTTGCATTGCCATAGCACCCGGGCGCCGCCCCGCTATTCACGAGCGTCAAGGCATTCCACAGCCCCGTGACATCGCCATCAAAGTCGGTCGTATTGGCTAGGCAGGTTGGCCCATCTTGAATCAACACCGTCAACCCGTGCGCATCGACCCCGACCTGGCACAACGTCGTCCCACCCGTACAGTTGAACGCTGTCGTGATGTTGTTCAGCTCCGGTGTGCAGATCGGGCCCGAGATCGTGGAGCTATTCGCAATCGGTGTCTCACACGTCGTCGTCCCATTCGGAAGCCGTGCCAAGCACCCTGGATTGTGGCAACGGCCTGGCCCATCGACCCACGCGCACGTCTGCACCGGTAGATCCGCGGGACAGCTCGTATTCGCCAGCGTATTCACATCGAGCAGCAAGTTGCTATCGCTTGGTCCGTTCACGTCGCCATGTAAGATGATGGAGCGGCGAGCCTGGATGGATGTCAGAAGCGAGCGGCGACCACCAACCACCACCCATGGTGAAAGAAGACATCGTTTTCCTTCCACCATGGGTGGTATGTCTGTGTGTGCATGCAATCGTACCAGCAACGCAAACACCAACGCAATGATGCCCAGGATGATCGTGAACAAGAGCGCAATCACAATCCCGCAGACCGTCAGCGTCAACGATCTCCGCGTCCACGTCCTACCGCTCTCATCCCCGAGCATGTCATAGGAATGACCGCCTCCGCGGCCGGTGCGTTCGAGTTCCATAAACACTGCCACAGTCCCGTGCCAAGCCGGCAATAGCAAAAGGCATATCCCTATGGCGTAATGCTCCCTTATATTCGATACAGCTCACGTCTCGCAGTGCTCGTCTTCAAAATGGCCGATCACGGGGCCGTCAGGTATGTCAGGTCGAACTCCAGGACTGAGCAAACCTCGCTGCCAAAGTCGTTGACCACCGTGCCATTGACGTACGGAGCGATCGACAGTCCCCATCCGGACACGCCAAAGTCTTGGAGAGCTGCGCGCGCCGGCACGGAGATTGTCATGTTAAGGTTTACCCATGCGTTGAAGTAGCTCAAGGCGGTAAGTGGGAGTAGCCCTGCTGGGAGCGGCACGGCCTGGAGTGCGTTTCCGCCGACACAGTTACCCACCGCTTGCATTCTGGCAACGTGTACTGTTGCTATGTTGCCGATGCGGGTTCCCGTGAATGTCGTCGTCGCGTTGAATGGGCCCGTTACGTTGAGCGAACCAGAGAAGGTAGCGTAGGCGTTGAGAATTGCTGTCGTTCCACCACTACAACAGGCGGCTGTTCCGGTTGGGAAGCGAACGCCTTGGTAAAAGTCGACAGCGTCGGACTTGAACGAGGCCAGCGTCGTGGGCGAGACAATCGTTCCCGGCGCTGCCGTGTCCGCTCGTACCACGTTCAGCTCATCGAGCGGACCCTTATACAGTGCGTACGATCCGTTGTTTGTGTTGCCATAGTGGAACGTGGACGCATCCGTGTAGATGCCAAAGCCCAGGAGGATACTCGTTGTATTCACGGCAGCAAATTGTGCCGTTGGGATGGCGACGGGGAACGAGCCAATGTCGAGCGCAAACTCGGCAAACGAATTGGCCTGGTCGTCAGCATGGGTTCCTTGCGTAAAGAGCGGCAAGACAAATTGTGCGTAATCGTCCTGGATGATGAAGCGGGTGGTGTAGACGACCGCGTTGCCCACGCCAGTGGTAGGCGCACGGGCAACTTGGAAGTGCGAGTTCCCGACGGACACACGGATAGGATCGAAAAGCGCATTGGACGCTCGTTCCGTCCCGGTTGAGTCAATGTATCCCTCGTAGAAGTGCGAAACTTGACCCGTGTCGAGCACAGCCCTCTGGTAACGTGGGAACTCGTTAACGAATAAGAGGAAGTCGGTCGTCCGCGGCACGTCAACGAACGTGAAGCCAAAGTAGGCAACATGAATGCCACTGTCAGCGCCAACCAGGGTGTCATCCCCACGCCCGACGCCAAAGGGTACAAACGACGTGACCAAGTCCTGGCGGAAGCGAGCGATATCACCCGATATGGCCACCGACGAGTTGCTCGTGGTATCATTGCCGGTCGTGACAATGTAGAGCTGCCCGTCGCTGTACGCATCGAACATTACGATGCCGGACACATTGGGCTTGCTGTTGCGCCAGGTCGCTGCGTTCGAGTCCCACCAAGTGTTGAAGCCAATGTATGGCTTGGATTGGTTCCCGTTTAAGCAGAAGAGGCCGAGCTGGAGTTCCGGCGCCGTGTTCGCCGAATCATAGAACCCAAGCTGGGCTGTGGTGTTGGTGCACGAAGTCCCACCAATCTTCACCGCCTCTTGTCCGTCGAAGAACTGGGCCAGGTCCGGGCTAAACGTCCCACCACCAAAGTGTACAATCGATAGCACGTCGATATCCTGCGGTGTGAATCCGCGCAGGATCCCGCCGCCCGTGTCGGTAATGTTCCATTGGTGGGCAGTACCGATGAGTGCGCTTGCATTGAGATTGGCGAGGAGGAGACTCACATTCTCCGCAAATGTCAGCTTGCCCTCGGAGTCGACACAGAATGCACCGATCGTGATGGTGTTGTTCGAGACACCACCATAACATCCCGCATCGACCCCAGATGGTGTTGTTGCGTTATAACAAACGGGTGAGATCCCCAGACCACTGTCGGTGACGCCTAGGAGTTGTCAGCTTCTTTCACCATGGGTGGGTGGTTGGGGGGTGTGGCGCGTCACACACACCCATGGTGAAAAGAAAACATACCTCCGGTGAAGTTGTAGGCCTGCCCCGCGCCGCAGAGCGCCGAGGGTGCCCGGAACTTGAGGTAGTTGTTATTCGAGAAGCCCAACACGTCCCCGTCCATATCCACGTAAAAGCCCGGGATGAACTTGCGGAAGCAGAGAATCAAGGCGGCGATGGCCAACACAAGCGCCGCGAACACGAAGAAGCCCATGATCCAGGCTGCGTAGGCCCCACAATATGGAGCGTGCATCGAGTCGTCGACATATTCTTCCGACAAGATGCGACCCTCCTCGCGACGACGTGCAGACATTGGCGATGGCACTACCACACACACACCCCGTCCATGGTGAAGGAATCGTTTACTCATGACACCGTCTGCATGACGTAGTATAGGCATGTTGTGTCACGTCTCCGTGTGGGCCCTGCAAAAAGCATTGTGGGCATGGTCATTCACGATAGCGGGAAGGTCATGGCCGCAGGGAAGAAGGTGCACGCCGCCCCATTGACAAAGTTTGCTTGGGCCGCCGTGCCGTAGATCGTCAAGATGCCGCTCGTATCGAGCACGGCCAAGGACGCTGCGGTGGCGGCGTTGTTCTGCACCAGGACGATTTGGTTGATATTTGTCGTCGGTCGGTAGCGTGTCGTGACGGCCGTCGTGGTGATGACGTTGGCGGAGCATGTGCCACTGAGCACGGTCGTGAACTGGAGCGCGACAATCTTCCCAATTCGAATCACCACGTAGTTGACAGTACCCGAGAGGGCACCCGATGCCGTGACGCTGCCTGTATTCTCCTCGTAGTAGTTCAGCGAGCTTGCCGTGCCGCCTGTGGTCTGGAAACGCGCACCGCCAGCGCCAGGGAAGTTAACATACGACGGTGACCCCGTGACGAGCGACATGACCAAGCTGAAGCCTCCAATGCTTGCCCCAACCGTCTGGCCCGTGGCAATGTCGAAGTCGAGACGCCCAGCGCTTTGTCCAGAGGAGATGCGGTAGTTGGCCGTCGTGGTCGACGACTTCCATACACCGGCATTGAAGTAGCAACCGAGGCACATGTTCTGGTGGTTCACCTGGTACCTGCCCACGTGAGATCCATCTTTTTCACCATGGGGGTGGGTTTGCGTGCGTATGCCCGCGAGTGGCGAAGGAGAGACGAAGAAACCATACCACAAGAACTGCGCTGAGGGATAGATCGCATCATCTGTATACCAATTGACGTGCGGCCCGTTGACGACATCGGATGCTTGCCCGAAGATGTTGTTCGTGACGTGGCCGACGTAGAGTGCCGTGCTGGGGCTGCTGTTGATGACCAATCCAGACATTGCGTCATATCCATGCGCTGAGACGCTTCCCGTGGTGAGCGGTGTCCCAGTGTTCACCGTGTAGAAGATGACGTAGCTGGCCCCCGCGCTGATCGTGGCTTGGGCATTGGTTGTCAGGACCGTCGGGCGTTGCCTCAAGGTAAGCGAGGTCGTGCTCGCCACGCTCAGGATCGAACCAATCGCACCTTGTGCAAAGAACACGCCGCCCGCCATGTTCCCGGTAAAGGTTGTGCCCACGCCGGTGACGGTCGCCGATGAGCTACTCACCGTGCCCGTAGAATACGTCGCCGGCGCGCCCGCGACACTAAATCCGTAGATGGCACCAAGCGATGACATGTAGCCTTGTGCCATCTCTGTCCCGGCATAGTAGATGGTGTAGGTCGACGCGGCGTTAACGGCCACGGGCGTTGCCAGGACCAAGGTCGTCCCGTTGGGCACGCCGACAATCAAGGCATAGTTCGTGACGTTAACCACGAGAATACCACCAATCATACGGGCGGTGAAGGTTGTTCCCGCTCCAGTAACGATGTATGTCGACGCCCCGTTGGTACCAACGGTGCCGGTGTTGTAGGTCGAAGAACCGGTCGATGCATCATATCCGTGACTCGTAAAGTGCTTCGTCCCGCCGATCGTCGATGTCCCAAGCGTGAGGACAAAGTCAGCGTTGAAGCCACCCGTGTCCGGCATCGTGTAGAAGACGCTGGCGGTGTAAGTACTGGCTGGCAAGATCGTCGCCATGTTGATGGACGAGCCATTCTGTGTAAACAGCCCTAGGGATTGGGCCGCGATCTGACCATCGTTGGTCACGGAGAGCCCACTACCGTAGATGAGGGTATAGGCGGTTCCAGCCGAAGCGGTGAGCGCGGGGTAGACAGTGAAGGAATTGGTGGTAGGCGCCATGGCGATACGCTGTCGGCCATCCGCCAGTGTCAGTAGTCCACCGAGAATGGCATTGGGCCAGCTCACGCCGCTGCCAGCGACGTTGCCACTCGCGGCCGTGATCGTGCCCGTGTTGTAGGTTACCGTGCCCCGTCCACTCATGTAATCCAGGGACTGGATCGCCTTGGAGCCGGTAATCGTTTGGAGCGGCCCGGCCGTGAGCACAAATTCAGCGCTGCTCTGCCCTGCATCGGGGATCGTCAGGGTGCGGTCCGCCGCGGGTGTGGTCGTGATCGTTGTCGAGGTTGAGCCGCTCTCGAGGCCCAGGATGAGCTGGTTCGAGTTGGACGAGATTCGAACACCGCTTGCGGAGGGCGCCAGGACGATACGACCGGAAACATCCGCCACAATACGATTCACGAAGGAGGAAATGGTGCTCCCGGCTGCGATTCCCGTTTGGGTGCTGACGATAAAGCCCACCGCACCGTTGATCTCGAGCAACACGTTGCCTGAAGCAAAGCTGGAGATGTAGCGTGACGACCCGACCCATGGCGGTGTCGCCCACTGACAGTCGAAGCAAAACTCTGCCGCACCGATCCCAAAGCCATTAAATTGGAGGAGGGGATACTGCGTCTCGTTGCTGTAGACGTTAACCGATGCCCCGTCGTCGCCCTCGCTTCCCGTCGGCACCGCGACGCCGAAGAAGTTGATCCGCTTCGGCGAGTAGGCAAAAACGGCCGAGCTACCAATCGCTCCACCTTGGGAACCAATGAACCCGTCGGTCGTTTGGAATTGTCCATAGCGTATCGTATAAGACGTCCCGGCCGTGATACTCGTCGCCGTATCAATGTAAAGCGTCGTGGCATTGAGGACGCCGACAATGTAGCGTGACACACCGCCCGCCGTGACTAGCGTACCTATATAATGTTGGAGCATCATAGAGGAAGGGCGACACAACAACACCCACCCATGGTGAAAAGGGAAAAGCAAAGGAATACCTCCAATCATGGCACCCGTCCAAACGGTGCTACTTCCAAGGATCATCTTGGACGGGGAGGCAGCCGAGCCGATCGTGCCCGTGCTGTAGGTCGATGAGCCTGCGCTGTCCATGTAGCCGACATTTTGGAGATTGGTTGTGGCGCCGATTGTTTGGGCGGACGATGTCTGTGTCAAGACAAAGGAGGCCGTTGACTGGCCCGCGTCCGGGATCGTGAGGGTGCGGGTGCTCGCCGGCGTCGTAGTAATCGTGGTCGCTGTACCACCGCTTCCAAGGACGAGCTGGTTGCTTGCGGCGGTCGCCGTAACGGTCGTAAAGGAGGGATTGGCATTGACCGCGACCGTAATGGTTCCTACATGGGCGAGGAGGTCAGACAGGGGGGCAAATGGGGCACAGAACATGACAGCCGGCCGTACCCATGGTGAAGAGAAACGTCGTCTTTTCCTTCACCATGGGTGGTGTCATAGGGAACGGGGGAAACCCGCACCGGCCCCATTGGTAATCACGATATTGGAGCCCTGTGTCAACGCTGCGGCGACGGGCGCCGCCCCGGTGCTTCCGATCAAGAGCTGCCCGTTCGTTGGTGCGCTTGTGGCCGTGAGCAAGCCCGCCGTTCCCGAGTAGACGAAGGAGTTTGCCGTGAGGCCCGAGACGGTGACGCTCGTGAAGGAAGGCGTCGACGATGTGGCGACCGTAATGCTCCCCGCGCCATTGGTGATGACCATATTCGTGCCCTGGGTGAGTGCCGCCTTGACGGGCGCGGCGCCTGTGCTTCCAATCAAGAGCTGTCCATTGGTGGGTGCGGTCGTTGTCGTGAGGAGCCCGCCCGTGCCTGAATACAAGAAAGAGTTGGCCGTCAACCCGGACACCGTGAGCGACGTAAAGGAAGGCGTGGAGGAGACGGCGAGCGTGATCGTGCCTGGAGGTTAGATCAGCGGGGGCGCGACATACACACACGCCACCCATGGTGAAATAAAGGCGACGATTCTCTTCACCATGGGTGGTGTGCGGCGGGAGAAACCCGCACCGGCTCCATTGGTGATGACCATATTCGTGCCCTGGGTGAGAGCCGCCGCGAGCGGTACATTGCCTGTCCGCCCAATTAACAGCTGTCCATCGGTTGCCGCGGCCGTCGACGTAAGGACCTTGGTGCCATCGGAGTAGACAAAGGCATTCGCCGTGAAAGCCGTAAAGGTGGCACTCGTATAGCTCGGGGTGAGCGATGGCGTCAAGGTAATCGAGCCCGCGCCATTGGTGATGCCTAGATTCGCATTGCCCATGGTGAGCGTCGTCGCCACGGGTGCCCCACCGGTTGATCCGACCACCAATTGTCCATTGGTCAGCGTGAGTCCAGCGACGGTAGAGCCCCCGTTGACATACAGCACCGAGTTCCCGGTGATGCCAGTTAGAGTCAGCCCAGCAAAGGTCGGTGAGCTGTTCATCACGTCGCTCGAGTTGAAGATCGACGCCATGGAGACATTCGCCATGGACGTGACGATCCCGTATTGGTTGGCGACAAAGGTGCATAACGCCGTCCCATTGGGCCCGCCACATATGTTCGGCGTCCCGCCGAATTGCGTGTTGAGATCGAACACAAGCCCTGTCCCCGTGATGGTCGAGCTCGTCACGGGCGTCGATGTTGTGAGCATCGTCACCCCATTGGCCACCATGGAGGTGATGCGTCCTTTCGCATCGACCGTGAGATCGTATCTGCCGAGGAGGCGTTAGCTTTTCTTTCACCATGGGTGTGTGTACGGGTGGGAACACACACAAACCCACCCATGGTGCAAGGAAAACGTACCCGCTCGGCCCAATGCTGTAGGTACTTGCAGTCACCCCCGTAAACGTGAGCACCGCGCACGGGTAGAGGCCCGTGAGATCCGGGCCACAGGCAGCGGATCCATTCAGCGAGGTATTCGCAGGGGCTACACAGACGGCGCCAATGAGCCGGCCGTAGACGTCGACCGAGCCACCGCTCCAGAGATCGCCCGATCCACAGCTCGACATGGTGTTAACCACCGGGAGCGAGTTGTTGTTTGGTGGGCCCGTCACGCCCACGGATCCACCGTAGAGGAACATGCTCCGACACACGGTTGCATTGCACACGCCGTAGGTGTCATAGGACGTGCAGACAGGCGCGGTCCAGCCATCGCTGTCATCACAGGTTTGATTCTGGCCCACAAGCGTGGTGCCGTTTGACACCAAGACGGGGACGCAGACGGGGCCATAGCATCGGCCATTAATGTCCACGCCCAGCGAGCAGGAATCGATGGAACCAGCTGGGCAGGCGGTGAAGTTCGCCCCGTTAATGTTGGTCAACAGGACGTTGGAAAGTGGGCCCGCCATGTCTGGGCCCCCTACCGTCAGCACCGTGCATTGCGGGCTAAGCACGCGGCCGTCACCCTTGATTGTGGCAGACGTGAGTGCGTTCCCACTCACCGTACAATCCGTATATCCGCCGTTGATATCCTCCAGGATCGTTTCATTCGAGAGGCCCTGCACCACCCCGCCCATGGTGATGACCCCGGGATTCACGATGATAATCGTTGACCCATTGCCACCGGTCCCGTTGCAACAGCCCGTGTTGCGGACGTCCGCGCGATTGTAGTAAACCGTCACGCCCAGCGAGGCCAGCGCGGCGGCGAGCGCGAGAAACGCGAGCAAGGCCACGAGCGGGATCGCAAGTCCAGCTCCAGGTGGCACTGCATCGGGAGACCTCACCAAATCGATTGCCTCATCGCCTCGCCGTGTCCCCCGCGACATTGGGGGAGAGCGTGAGCAACTACTACCCGCCCATGGTGGAAAGTATCGTAGGACTATATCGGGCGTCGTTGCGTACGCGAACGAATCGGAGGAAAACATGCGCCGGCCTCTGTGTTAGATATCGGTTTATATTTCACCATGGGGGGTTGGTTGGTGGTCAATACGCCCGCCGTACGCTCGCGGGCGCATCGAAGCGCCGGTCGATCTCAACGAGTGCAGCACGCAGGCCCGGATTCAAGCGTTCCCACACGTCTGAGCGTAGACGCGCAAGCTTGTGGACGTGTTCTTCCTCCCAGGCCTGGGGCAGGAGCGGGCCGTGGCCATGCCAGATTCGAGCCTCGGCGACGGTCATGGCCTCCTTCTCCACCCCAAGCAAATGGCTCAGAAGCAAGGTGCCAGGCCAGGTTTCACCCAAACGCTCAGTGGTGGAGAGGGACATGGAGTGGGGGGTTGCTGTTTCCTTTCACCATGGGGGTGGGCTGTGTGTGTGTCCCTCCCCCCTTCTCATTCGCTCATGGAATCCGATGCAATGGATCTGGATGACCCGCCGGGCGCGGCGCCGGAACCGCCGGCAGATCTTGCCACGGCCATCTGTCTCGCGCACATGAGGAGCATCTTGCGCAGCGAGGCGCGGATCGAGGCCCGGGAATTGATCGCGGAACCGCTGCGTCAAGTCGCCGCACGGACTCAAGCGGCGATGGACACCTGGTCGGTCGACAAGCAGCATGCTTCGATCTTCTACAATCTTCACAGAGACCACGTCTCCCAAGCGCAGGCAGGCGTTGTGATCCGGCCCTACGCACCGAATGGCAAAGTCACGGTCGTGTTATCGGACGAGCTGGCCGAGTTTGTCTTACCGGACCCCGCGTATCGGCAATTCGACTACGCCAACCCATCAACCCCCATGGTGAAGGAACTCGTGGCTTCCTTTGCGATCTTGACTAAACGCTTCGAGGCGAGTAGTCCAACGCCGCGCCTGGTCGCGCTCTATATCTGGCTCTTGGCGCATACGGCCTATGCGTTGCTCACACGGCGCCAACACCCGAGCCTCGCCGACGCTTACGCCAAGGGGGAGACACTGGAACACATTTACCCACCGGTCCACTCGCTGGGGCACATTTACCTCGGGGATGCCTACCAAGTCCGGACACGCTACCCGTTCTTGCGCTACGCCGTGGACCAAGCGCAAAAGACCGCAAACCCGAGGCAAATCCTGCTCTTGGCCTCGCTCTCCTTGTTCACCCTCTTCCCATGCCCGGCCGAGGACTTGTTGCCGCCCGTGGCCCAGTGGCACTTTGCTTCGTCCCGTGCTGGCTTTGTGGAATGCTTCCATCTCCAGCTCGCACCGGGCGCCCCGTTCCCACCACAATTCGATGTCCAGCACTCGGCATGGCGTGTTCCACGAGGGACTGGCCGAATCTGCATGGCCTTTACGGGGGACGGCGAGGAGGAGGACGATGATGATGATGCGGAGCTCGTGGACGATGCGACCCCGCAACTCGTTCGTCTCTCGTCCCTATCCCTGGAACAGCGCGCCGCCGAAGGGCTTCCGCTTCCACCCGATCTCTCTCTCGACTGGGAGAACAAGTGGCTCGGTGGCCACTCGCTCACGGCCACGATCTTGGACATGTACGCGGCGTTCAAGCGGGATTGCGCTTCCATCTTCAACCCCATGGTGAAGCATTACGAGCACGCTGTGGAACAGGGCGACCCCGTCATGGACCGCGACTTGACTCTGTTGTTGGGTGAATGGCCCATGCCCGGTGGATGGTAAATAGACGTTTTTCTTTCACCATGGGTGGTGTGTGCGCGCCTGCTCCCCCCTACTCACTTCCCATGTCCACCCCCTCCTTCCGCATCGATCTCGCGGCGCTCCTGACGCCAGCGCTTGCCATGACCTACGGGAACCCGCGGCACTCGTATCTGGGCACGTTTCTCTTCTTCCAGTCGGCGCGCTCGGCGGATCCCGAATTCAAGCCGAGTCGTACCATCGAGCTGGGGAAGGGTGATGTCGCCGTCGTGGCCTATCGCTTGATGAAGCTGCTGACGGACGAGGCCACGTTTGAGGACTATGCCGAGCAAGCGAACGAGGCCATGGGCTTTAACAAGCTCAGGGAGGTGGCCGGCGAGGTGTTTACACGATGCGAGGGATTCCCCAAGGAGGAGGCTGTCTCCCTCACCAATGACGCCGTCAAGAGCATGGAGACGCGCTTCGACCCAGCCAAGTTTGGCAAGCTCAAGCCAGACCGCGACGGCGGCTTCTCCATCTTGCTCTCGGTACCCGTTACCGAGGTGCATCTCGCGGGCAGCATGCATCTCGCCGCGTGGATTCGCCCGCTGGTCCTGCGCTGCATAGATCGCCTCGTCTCGGCCGTGGAGGCACAGGCGGAGAAGATCAACGTCCAGATGAGCGGGGAGAATGTCACCATGCAAGCCTTCCTCCGCACGCTCGCCCTGGAGTGGATCCACTATGTGTTGGAGACGCACATTGATTTACCCACGGCGGGGCGCAAGACGACGCTCATCTTGGTCCGTCTCGCCCCGGTGGACCGCTACGCACCCGCAGAGCTGGAGCGCTTCCGCCTCATCTCGACCGTCGCCCCACAAGCCACCCTACACGAACGCTCGCGCTGGCCGGCTGCGTTAAAGGACAAGCAGACGCTCCTTACACCACCGCGCGATACGCTTTATAATGTCAGCGGTGGGCGGGCCACCAAGGTTCTGTCAGCGACCGCCCCGCCGCCGCCAGCTGCGAATCAAGGCAAAAACGATCAGCCCGCTAATGGCCAGCATGCCAACGGCGACAAGGCCCACGACCAACACGACGTTCCCGCGGGCGTTGTGGAGCAGCGCCAGGATGGTGCGCCCGTACCAAGCCAAGAGGCCAAACACTAGGAGCAGCGAACCCACCATCCCCATGGTGACGAGAAAGAAGATCACTTGGACACAGTCGGTGGTTTGTGGTGTAAGAGGGCCCATGGGTTGATGTTGTGCCCGCTTCTTGCTCGCACGGTTCTGGTGCCGTCTCCGGAGGTGTTTGTTGTTGTTGTGGCGGACCATTGGGGGGGCTGTTGTGGGCGAGAGAGTGGGCGCAGCACCCCATGGTGGAAGGAAAAACGTCCCTTTCTTTCACCATGGGTGTCTGTGATGTGGGCTCCTCCTTTTTTCAAAGCCCCAAAATCCGATATGGCCCCCTTCTTCTCTGCGGATTAAACACTGGGCGCAGCCTCGCACGCAACGCAGCGCGACAGAAGGAAGAGGGTATTAGTGCGATGAGCTCGTCACGCGGGCTTGTCAACTGGTCGATCCAGAGTCTCGGGGACCCCGAGGACACGGATGAAGAGGTGGAGGGCGATGAGCCCGCGGACAGCGTGCCACCGATTGTGGAGGAAGCCAAGCCGGTGGTCAGCGCGCCGCCGCCCTCCATCGATGAACTCCCGCCGGCGACGGGCGATGACTTTGAGGACTTGATGAACGCCGAGCCCTTGTTCCTCAAGGCCGTGGGTCTGGAGCCAAAAGCCGCAGCAGCGACTGCCGTTCCCTTCAAGGAGTATACCTTTGCCGAGTGGGAGAAGCATCAAGCAGAATACGATCAGAGCCTGGTCGGGGAATCCGGGCCCAAGCGCGAGGCGGCGAACAAGTATCAGGAAACGCGAGAGGCCTTCATCCATGGGGTGGCGATGCCAACGGCAGAGATGGGCCGTAACATCTTCAAGGAGTGGGGCCAACGAATCAAGCGTGGTCTGGGCTTCAAGGGCAAGGCGCGCGAGATGCGCTTGTATCATGGGCCCATCAAGCCCCAGCCCGGCACCTTTGCCGCGGGCTTCATGGCCATCCTCGATGGGCTGAGCGACGACGAGAACTTGGTCACGAGCATGGGCGACGAGTACAACAAGTTCTTCTCCTCGGGCCGCTTTCGAACAGAAGAGCAAAAGTGCAGCATCTACGTGATGGACAAGTCGGTGCGTGTTTCTCTCTTCTTCTTTTCACCATGGGTGAGGTGTGTGTGTGTTCCCCATACAACCACCCATGGTGAAAGAAAACGCCCATCCTTACGCCTCCCCGCGCAGCCTCGCCAAGTCGTCAACAACAAGCGCATCCACGTGAACTTCTACCACCCGCTGGAACGCGAGGACACGACGCTCGTCGGGGGCTACAACTACGCCGTGCTCGAATACGACTTCCGCACGCGGCAAGGGAAGGCGGACAAATCCGCAAAGTTCTACGGCTTGGCCAAGTCGTCTCTGCTCCACAAGCCCGACACCAAGAAAGGAGAGGATCCAATGCAGCTCCGGTCCTCCGTGATCACCTTGGACCTGGGGAAGCTCCCCGAGGTCAACGTGCTGCCGACCATCGCCGGCAACATCAACAGCGAGTCCGTGCAGACGGCGCTGGGCGATCGACTCTGGTACTCCACCGGCGTGCTCTCGCGCAAGGATCCGATGGTCGTGTTCCGCTTCTCCTCCGGCGAGACACCCATGGAGCAACGTCTCGACTACGTCTACGTCGTCCTCCCGCAAGCGGACGCCAAGCCTGGCCTCGCCGTGATCCTCCAAGAGATGGAGAGCAACGGCACCGCCGCCGCGGCCGCGGAAGTCGCGCTCCACCGCATCGCCCATGGTGAAATCTCCGCCGACCCCGAGGAGCGCGGCCGCATGCAACAGGCCGCCAGGATCTTGGCCGAGTACCACGCCTCGGCCGCCGTGCACGGGCAAATGTCCGAGAGCGTGCGCGCCGGGAATCTCCCGCTTGGCATGGTCGCCGTGCCAGTCATCCCGGCGCTGCGTCCCTTGAGCGAATCCCTGATCGATTCCTTCGACGCGGACTTTCGCAACTTGTTCGGCTACCTGGGCCGGACACCTGCTGGCACGACGCTCCAACAAGCCCTGACGCTCGACGACTACCAGCTCCTCCAGCAGCAGACAAAGGCCAACTTGATGGGCACCGCTTGCATCTTGTCCAAGATGGCTTACGCCGCGCGGAACAATGTCAACCGGACCGACACGCACGATCGAGTCTCGATTCTGTGGCGCGAGGGCCCGGCGGCGCTGGCGACGTGCTTCACCGTGTCTTCACCCGCGGTGGCGGCGAAGATGTGAGGCATGCGTGCCACACACCCATGGTGGAAGGACTATTTGGATCCTAGAGACATCCTTGCGCTGTTTGCAAGCCTTGGGTTATCGCGTAGCGAATATATTGGGCCTTTTCCTTTCACCATGGGTGGGTTGGTGTGTGTGATAGTCTACCCACTCAATGAAGCGCGCCGGCGAACCCGATCCCGACGCGGCTCCCGCGCCCCCGCCCAAAATCCCCCGGCATCACCGTCGACATCGCCATCGTTCCCCGACGCCGTCGTATTCATCCTCGTCGTCCTCGAGCGATAGCGACGAGGAGCGTGGCACCTCGCGACGCCAGCGTTTCCTGCTCCAAGCACAGCCGGCCGCACCGTTTGGCTTGCGCGAGGGCCAGATGCGTGTCGACGAACCGCGTATCTTGGATCCAGAGCTCACCGGGCGCCAGCCCCATGGTGATGGCTACGCACGCAACGAGGCGATGCAAATCGTCGACGAGCTTACCGGTGCGCTGGTGGTTGATCTCGAGTCGCGCTACCCGTTCCGCCCGGGCCTCTACCGGAACCTGGCCGAACGCAGCGAGATCTGGGGTCAGAACAAGGACTATCGCTTCCTGCAGATCCTTGCCTACAAGCTACAGAAGCCACTCGCCGCGTTAATGGACGAGGAAACGATGCGCAACGTTCAGAGGGCCGAGAAGGAGTTTGAGGCCACCCGCAAGTACACGCTAGAAAGCATGAAGCGAGACATTACCAGCTTGCAGGCCGAGCAACAGCGTGCTCGCACGGCACTCGATCGCTTCCTGCAAGAGGAGAACTTGATCCGCGGTGGGATCATCGAACCCATTGACCGCTGGTGGACGAGTCACCAGCTTCGCTCCTGGCTACAGATCGAGGATTGGCTCATGCCCTTTTACTACCGCTGGCAGTATCGGTGGATGGCGCGGATGCTGGTCCCGGCATACAAGTTTGGCGACGATCCACAGGACTATCGGAACATGAAACTCATTGGTGACGTGGACGCACAACTCTTCCGACTCTTACCACGTCGTCCCTTCGGTGATTCCATTCGCCATGGGGCACAGCTTGCCTGGCTCAAGGATCCCCGGGGCGCCGAGCGTTTCATTGGCCAGGCCACTAATAACAACGACTTGGTCTTGCGCCGTCGGTACGTCATCGCGAACATATACTTCTACATGCTCGTGCGCGATGCCTTCCCGCGGTTGAGTAGCCCAATCGCAGCCGACCGGACGGATCCCGATGCCATTGGACGCGACGTTAATTTCACCATGGGGCATTGGTTGTCCGATGTTCTCGTGCGCCACCTCCGCGTCGCCGTGGACCATTTGCCCGGGGCTCCGCCGTCCAGTAACTTGGTGTTTCCGCCGACGAATGGACCGATGCCATTGGTCTTCACCGACCTCAACCATGCTTTCGACGCACAAGAGCCTCTGACCTTGTTCAATGCGGAGACGTATCGCAAGGCCGACGCAAGCTACCAGCGCCCGCCTGTTCCGCTGACCACGGCAGTGGCTTATGCCAACGATCCCCTGGATCCACGAGCGCGTGCCTTTCTTCTCGCGATCCGCACTGCCCTGGATACGCTTCCTGACGCGCTGGTCGTACCCGCTGGCCTCTTCGACTACCTCAACCGGCTCTTCCAGCGGGACCTCGCCTGGCATCCGGAAAGCACGATGTTCACTCACGCCCGCGCCCCACCTGCGCCGGCCGCGCCCTACGCGGGTGGAGTCGCAGACTGGTCGGCGAGGCGCCCCTGGTTCCCCTGGCTCGAGGATTACGAGCTGGCGTGCCAAACGCTGGAGACCATGGCCAGCCCCATGGTGATGGACCTGATCGAAACCCTGTGGCCCTCGCCGCTCAACAACGAGGGCGGGGCCGCGTTGCCTCGTGGCGTGCGTGTCACCTTGTTCGACATGCCTCGCTCGCTCGGAGTTCGCGCCTCCACGGTCTACGCGGCCAACGCAGGGAAGGTGCCCGCACGCCTGTACTACTTTCGGAGTGATTCCACCATGGGGGCGGAGGGTGCAACCTTGGCCATTGGCGATTTGGTGGACTACTACCACTACACGGCGAACGCGCTGGCCAATCCGGCGCTGGAGATTTATGCGTGGAGTCTCATCGTGGGCCAGACACCACAGCGCCTCACCTCGCCAGCGACACTCGATCGGTACGACCTAACAGCGCTAGGCCCCTGGAGCCTTGCTGTGGCCGATACCGCCACAGAGCGCGGCTTCAAGCTGACACGCGCTGCGCCACCCACGGCAGATCTCATGCCCACCCGAACCAACGCGGATATGATCTTGAATCGCCTTCTGCCCGCGCTCACCTCGGGCGACGCTCAGCAAAACGCGGCGCTCGTCCTTCGGCGCTACTTGGCCGAGCAGGGCCGGCGGGCCACATCAGGCCTCTGGCGCCCGTTTCCCATTCAAATCATCCCCAACGATCCGGAGCACGAGGTGGACCTCGCCGTGCTCCAAGCCTTCTCCCATTCCACCATGGGGTCGTTGGTTGCGTACCTTGATGCCTCGCCCATCTTTCAGCCTGGTGGCGACGCCCAGCTCTTGGGCTTGCTGCCGCGCGATCGCTTGCTGCCCTGGCTCACGGCGGAATCCCCGCTCTCGCTTCTGGCGCTCTTCCTCGACGAGATCCGCACCGTTTACACGGCCGCGGAAGCTGGGCGGCAGGTGCGTCGCGCGGCGCTCGAGGCCACGGTGCTGAACACGGACCGCGCGATCCAATTCATCTCTGAACGTCGGGCCAGCGAGGCCCAGCAGGCTTCCACCCACGGGGCGGGCGCTGACATTCGCGCGAACTTGCTCACCACCATGCAACAAACCTACGTGCCGGCCCCACCCGCGGCGGCGAGTCCATTGGTCACGGGCGTGGTGGTGTTCAACGCCTTGGTCGTTGGGCTGTTGAATATGGCGCGGAGCTACGTCTCGCGCAAGATCCCGGGCGGAGCTGAGGTCTCGACCGAGGCGCTCACCGACCCTTTGGCGAATCCAAGTCTCGTCGATGCGTATACCGACTTGATGGCCGCCCTCGACGCCACCGTGGACCTCACCCACCCACACACGTACAAGGCCAACGTCGATCACGAACACGTTCCCGTCGTGCAGGGCATTGCACATCGGCGCATGGTTGAAGAGGTGGCTCGCTATCGCGAGGGCCATTCAGGCTACGTGCCAGGCGTGGGGGGATTGCCTTATCGCTTGTTGCGGTGACACACACATACCCACCCATGGTGGAAAGAAAAGCATGCTATTGTCCATGTTTTCCATTCACCATGGGGTGGTATAGGTCGCGCGCCCCCTACGCATCACCCATGGTGAAAGAAGAAGCATCTTCTAGTGTGTTTTCTTCCACCATGGGTGGTGTCTGTGTGTAAACCCCCCAGCACAACCCACCCATGGTGGAAAGAAGAAGCGTCCCCCTTTTTTGTATACGACGCGGCAGACTTGTCCGGTTCCTTTACGCACAGCGATCTACCGGCCAGCCCCGCACAACACCTTCACCATGGGGGAGGTGTGTGTATCCGAACCCGTAGTAGTCCCCCCACGACAACCATGTCCCGCAGCAAGCCAGCCGCGGACAACCGTTTGATGGAGGACGCCCTGGCCCAACTGCAGGCCAAGGCGAAGATTGCGCAGCAGAAGTTTGGCATGAAGCCCGTGTTTGCTCGCGCGCCCAAGGCTCCGCCGGCTGAGCCCGTGCGAACGCCGGATGGGCGAGGTGTGGTCGAGGCTCTGCCCGAGGATCAAGCGCTACTCAACGCGGACGATGCCAAGTGCGAGGTCACGTTTGAGTCAACCGCCTTTACCGACTTGGGCAAGAACATGTTGGGGAAGGACGGGCAGATGCGTTTGCTCTTTGCCGTCAAGGAGCCCGCCGAGATGGATGGGGCCTTTTGTCGCCTCGACGTCAGCTTCTCCAATCCACAAGTCGCCGAGGCGGTGCGCGCGGGCACAATGAAGCTCGTCGCCGAGTCTGTCAACATTGCCAGTTTCAACGCAGAATGGCAAGCGGATTATGCCGTGGTGGTCAAGGGCCGCGAGTCGGTCAAGTCGCCCAACGTGGCCTCGGCGGTCATCACGGCCAATGAGCTGCTCCGAGCCGATGGCAAAGTGCGCGATCGCCTCATCTACAACCAGCCCTTTGTGGACGAGGACGTGGCGACGATGCGGGCCTACGGCTTGACGCTGCTTTGCGATCCCGAGGAGAGCGGCTGTTGCCACAAACTCGGCGAGACGACGTTGATCCGCGAGGACCACTACCTCCTCGCTCGCATCAACAATCTGCGCGCGGCGGAGAACAAGGAGACGACCAAGGCCACCAACGTGGCGGGCGCTGCGTTCCACGAGGTCCCGACGAGCGAAGTCGAGGCGACCCAGAAGCACAGCGACAGCGAGATTACGCGCGAGCACTTTGCGCCCATTGACGTGCTGGAGAAGTTCGCCATTGAGGTCACGAAGCGACCAACCTACAATGCACGGGGCAAGGCGAATCTGGAGAGTCCCGATGCCTTTGGCAAGAAGCCCTTGTCCTTTGGCATTAGCGGCGTCATCTCCTGTCGTCTTTTGGCGACGGCGCGCGGCCAGCTGCAGCACGCCGACGACGATGACTATTGATTGCTCGGGGTTTCTTGCTGGGAACAGCGATAACAGTAAAAGCGAACCGTTTGTGGTCTTTCCGGGGGTTCTGTCTCACACCATACCACCCCATGGTGAAGAGGATCGACGTTTTTCCTTTCACCATGGGGGGTGGTGGTAGCGCGCACACGCACACACGCACCCCACCCATGGTGGAAGAACCAACGTTTCCTTTCACCATGGGTGGGTAAATGTCACTCATGTCCAACGGCTGGACTCCTGCTTCGGTGCTCGCGGCTCTCCGCGATGTGCTCGCAGCGATTCCCGTCCCCGTGGAGGAGGGCCCGGTCGATCCGACGCGTGGCGGGCGCTATGGATACTTCCAGACCTTCTGGACGTCTGGAGGCCCTCCAGACGTGTCGGGAGCACAGTTCGAGGATGTCGCCAAGGCCATCGACTACATGATCTGGCGTCTCAATGCCAAATGCTACTGTCTCGGCGAGCCCCAGATCACCCCAACGGTCCTCGACGAAATCGACGTTGCCTTCCTGATTGACATTGAACCGCGGCAGTGACCCACGGTGAAAAAGGCTGGTAATTCTATTTCACAATGGATTGCGTGCCTGCTCTCTGTAGGCCTCGAGTCGTGGAATGATTCTGTCACAATCGTAGCCCGGGCCGTCGTAGCATGCAATGTGATAGGCATGGGCCAGCTCTCTTGTTGCTCGTGCCATGAGTCCAAGGTGGTGGCACACGATGAGTCTCGCATATTCGTCGTGGGTATGATCCGCCAAACACGGGCGCGACGCGGGCGCTGGCATCGGGCAATTGATCCCAATGGCACGGGTCTCTAGCGCCCATGCTGTCTCAAGAAGCTCGTTCTCTCGTAGCATTGATACCCCAAATGGATCTGTGCGTTGCATCGCACGAGATGGAGTGAGACAACACACCACCCATGGTGAAAGGAAACGTTGGTTCTTCCACCATGGGTGGGGTATGGGGTAAGACACACACACAAAACCCATGGTGAAAGAGACACATCCATCCTTCAAGTCTAGTGACATCGAGCAGCTATTACATATGTTGTCCGAACATGTGGAGCGTGAATTCGCCGCCCGGAAGCGCCGTCGTCTGTGCGCGGCCAATGATGAGCTGGTGGCTCTGCGAGACGGCCATCCGCACGGGGTGCAGGACCCAGCGGGAGATGAACTTGTAGCGGGTTTCGAAGGCCGCCTTGTTACCGACCATGTCGGTGAGGTCGGCCCCGTCTCCGCCCAATGCGAGCATGATGGAGACGACGGCCACGTCGTATCCCGAGCACCGGTTGACGTAGGGCTTAATCGCCCTTTTCATCGCCTTGTGCCCCACCACCTCATCTCGGGCCGCCACCGCCGCCACGACGGCTGGATCCGCCAGCACAATCCGTCCCAGTCGTAGCTTGCTCATGTCCTGTGCCTCCGCCAGCGGCACGTTCTTAAAGTGCCAGTCGAAGCGGTCGCGGAACATATCCATGTAGTGGAGGTCGATCTCTTCTGGCTTGATGGCGACCGTCATGAGCTTCGGGTGCTTGGGCGTCATGGTGTCGTTGGTCAGCAGCTCCTGGGGTGTGGGCACGCGCACGGCCACGAGCTGTGACGTGGCAATGTTCCCGGGCCCCGAGTTGACGACGGTCGCATTGCCGTGAATCAGCGACATGAGGCGCTTGGTGCTGTCCGCATCCGCGTCCGGGGCGATGCAAAGGCCCTGGAACTGGATTTGGTGCCCGTGCACCTGCGCTTCCGACCGAGCAAGGTCAGCGTCCATGGCGGGGTCTTTTGTTTGATCGAAGCGTTTCAATGCGGCCAGCGACGAGACGACCGGGACGGAAATGTCAGAGGAGCGCTTGAACTTGTACTCTTCCAGATCCTTCTTCCAGTTGAAGAGCAAGTCACCCTTGGTGACGTTGAGATGCAAGTTCATCCCGCTCGCCTCGGCCACTAGCCGCGCATCGTTGTGCTCCCCGACGCCCACGCCTCGAGCGGGCGTCTCGGGATAGAAGGGCTTCTTGGGGCTATTGAACCGGGCATTGATCGCGCTGGCGGCGACAATCACGTTGAGCGCTTGATACCCCTGGAGCGCGAGCTCATTGACGGGTCGCATCCCGCCACCCATGAAACGACGGCCCTTGTACGCCGACATTGTTTCCTGAGGAGAGAATGATCCCAGCCCTCGGGGAGCTTGCGTAGGGGCGTCATAGGGAGATCGGGCACAGGCACACACCAGACCCACCCATGGTGGAAAAAGCCAACATCCACACGAGGCGGCCACAAAAAACGCTCCTACAGGCAGGTTCTATTCTCCACCATGGGGGTGTGCATGTCAGACATCACGCGGGTTCCCGTTCATCATGATATGAATCGGCCGCTTGCGCAGAATGTCCTTCATCCCATTGAGTCCATCCACCTCGTCCAAGGAGGGCGGGAGCGGGCGTTGGTAGGGCATCGTGCTGTGGTAGGGTCCGTGGATGGCGTCCGTGCCAATGTTGCCAATGCTGCGGAAGAAGAGCATGCCCATCGTTCGCATCGCCGCGCCGTGCATCCAGGGCCCATGGAGCGGGCTGATGAATTGGTGGGGCACGTCCTTGGTGAGCGAGCCCAGGATCTTGATCTGGATCGGATAGATCGTGTCCCGATAGCGGCCCATCGGATCGGCGCCATGGTCGAATTCGATCGTGTGCTTGCCCGCCCCGCTGTAGTCGCTCATCTGATCAAAGGACAGGTCGTATTCATGCCCACGCCGAATGGGCATCCGGGCGATGACGAGCTGAACGCGCGCGCCCTCCTTGTTCCCAACGCCTCCGAGGTAGTCACGCACGTCGACCGGGCCATGGTTGACAATGGCCATGGCCTTAAGTCCTTGATTCATGGTATCGCGCTCACCTGCGCTGTGTGCCCCATCGGGCAAGTTGCCGTGGTCGTCAACGACGCCCATGAGCGCCATGAGCGAGTCGAACGTCCCCGCGGCGGGGTGACGAAAGAAGTGGTGCTCGTATTCTTCAGCGGTCTTGGCCTGTTTCCACTCCTTGCGCTCGCGGAGGGCGAAGTAGTAGTTGACGGCAGCCGGGTTCAGGAGCGTCGCTTCTTGTGTGCTCCCGCCACCAGCACTCGAGCGATGGAGTTGGAGATGATGCTCCTTCCAAGGCGGGAGATTCGTGGCGAGCTTGAGCTCCGTCGGGGTCAGCGTGTAAATGGAACGCTCGCCCTTTCCCACACCGTCGGTCATCACCTTGGGGTTAAGGACAAAGGCCAGATCGCGTGGCTGAGGGATGGGCACGAGGAACTTGCCCTCGGCTTCAGTCAAGCCGCTGACGAGTTCACGCAAGAGGGTCGCGCGCGCCTTGACGTTAAGCTTCGACGGCTCGTTGCCCGTGCGTGCAGAAGCGGGCATTTGCGAGGTGGTCGTGAGTTGTTCAATGGCCAGACGGAAGGGGTCGTATTGGCCGGCGATCGTAGAGGGGAAGGACGCCAGGAAGGGATTTTGCGAGACATCGCGAGTGGCAACGCCTGCGGGCAAGGCACGCGCACGAGCTTCCGGGGCGATGATGCTGGAAGGCGAGGAGAGCACGGAGAAGGAGACGGAGGGTGGCACCAGCGATTGGTACTGGGCCGACAAGCCATCCAGGGAGCGGACGATCTGTTCCATCCCTGTGGGCGAGACTGACGGGCTTCTTTCAGGGGGAGAGAGCGGAGGTCACACGCACACACCACAACCCCCATGGTGAAAGAGAAACGAGTGGCATATGGGATTTATGTAGCGCTGGAAGAGAAGAAGGCGCGCGCCGTGATTTAGAAAGGCGGCGCTGAGGCGTTGCTCGGTTTCCTTTCACCATGGGGTTGGCTGGTTGGTGGCAGTGCCATGGCCCTAACAGGCTATCAGCCCAATGCCACCGCGTCGCTTGAGACGTTGCTGGCGCTGCGGGATGAGGCGGTGGGTTACAAGGTCTGGGGGATGGTGAGCCATGTGTCCTTCTTGGTGCTGATTGGCGTCGCGGCCTTTTATCGGCAGGCGCTGACTGTCGTGATCGCCATCTTTGCCTTGTTGCTGAGTCTGTCGTATCACGCCTGCTTGAGCTTCGATGTGTGCATGGGCCTTACGTTGGAACAAGAGAGAAGGAACGACCACTTCTCGGCGCAGCTATGCTTGATCTTGGTCTTCTACTTCTTGGCGCTCATGCACGACCTGGATATCAAGCCAAGGGACGGGGCCGAGAATGTGTTGGAGACGGAGGAGCGCGCACGGTTGGCGGAGGGCGATAGCGACCACGTTGCATTGGCCGATCGGGATGATGGCGATATAGGAGACGAGTTCAACCCACCTTTGTATCATTTGCACTGGAATCAGGTTCGTTTCTTCCTTCACCATGAGTGGGGTTGTATGTGTGTACACACACGCACACCCCATGGTGAAAGAAACAGCTCATACTGCCAGGTTTGGCTCTTTACGGCGGTGCTCTGCGCTGGGCTCATCAACTACAATTGGCCGCTCGACGACTTCTTCCCCTTTTACGTTGTGGCGGTGCTTGGCATCCTGGGCTGGTTCCTCTATGTCATCTTCCGACTGGAACGCCCGCTCCAATCGACGGATCGCATGTTTATGCTCCAGCCGACACGACCTCACTGGGGCTGGTTCGTCGTGTTCCTGATCTTGGCGGGCGCGGCCGTCCTGTTCTTTATCTTGCCGGAGACGTCCAACTCCTTGTTCCACTCGTTCTGGCACTTCTTCTCGGCGCTGGCGCTCACCGCGCTATTGCTGGCCGTGATCTTGCTACCGATTGGACCAGTATATGTGGTCTACACGTCGCGGGAGGGCGAGGAGGATCGGGAAGATCGGGAGGATAGCGAGGACACGGACTCGGATTGACACACAACCCCATGGTGAAAGGAAACAACGAATGTCAGCCCATGCGGGCGCGTTTCATGTTGTTTATTGGAAGTTGTGGTCCAGCGTGCCGCCGCGGGGCAGTTGGGAGAGACCAGAACGGGATGTGGAACCAGGAGATAAAGGTTGGGTCGCCGACCAGCCTCTTGAACAGACGTCCGGCAGCGATCACGCCCCATAGACTGATGACGATGTATATGGTTGCAGCAAGATAGTCAGAATCAGTAAGCCACATCGCGGCGCCAGCAATGCCAAGCGCGAGAATGATAACAACGAGCCCATATCCGATCGCAATACAAGAGGCACGCCCCTCATCCATGCTAGACGACTAAGTTTCTTTCACCATGGGTGTGTTGTCTGTGCACATACCACCACCCATGGTGAAAGAATCCGAGTCCTTTGACAGCCTCTCCAGCGTCGCATCGATCCGTGCGATCTCGTCTTGCACACTGCCCGCCGTGCGAGGCAAGGGAACGAGTGGTGCATTTCGCACGTCTCGCTTGCAACCACCGAGCGAGCTAATGGCTGGCGCAAACACGGCGAGCTCTGGCTTGCCGAGGTGAGCCTTCTTCGTGTAGAGATAGCAGCGTTTGCCATTGGGCTCAAAGTACAGCTCGCGGCCGGCGTAGACGACGCGGGCCATTGTTGCGTACAATGGAATGGATGCTTTTTCTTTCACCATGGGTGGGGTGGTCTGTGTATTATCACACATACAACCCCCATGGTGAAAAGGATCACGTCATGCCAATGGAATCTCTTTCGCCTCCAGCACCGTGGCCGGCACACTAGGCGGAGCAGGTGGACGACGCCTCCGGTTCACATCGATGCGCGCGGGGGCGGGCAGTGCCAAGGGCTCGGGTGGAGGTGGCAGAACATCTTGTTCAAAGCGCCGGTAGTGCTCGATGCCCATGGTAACACGGCCCAAGCCCAGATCCCCGCCCGTGCCCGGTTCCGCCAATGCCATGCGGTTCTCCATGGCACTAAACTCTTGGACGATGCGCCGCAATTGATCAGTGGCGCCAGCAAGATCCAGGTTCAATCGCTGCGCATCCTCAGCTGAGAACTTGCGTTGAATCTCCCGCGTAATCGCCGCACCTTCTTCCGCCGAACGCACCGCTTTGAGCACGTCCAGATGCATGCTAAAGAACATCTGGTTCGTGCGCAGCAAGGTGAGTATGCTCATCCTGCCTTGCCAAAACTCTTCCGCACGCGCAAAGGACCTGTAGTGCGAGGCCAGGTGGCGAGGGACCTCGGGCGCGTGCGTTGGGTAGCGATTCATGAGCTTGGTCATGTGTGGATCGAGTCGCGCCACGGCCATGTATTCGGCCCAGAGGCGATCGGCCAGAGCCTTGGATTCGCCTGCCTGTGCTTCCATGCGCGATATCTCACCGTCGAGGCGGTACGTCATCAGATGCAGGCGATCGATCGTGGAAACCAAATCCCGCTCAATTTCCGCGTCGCGCGCTCGTTCCTCGGCTTGCTCTGCATCCAGGCGTTCTTGTGGGGTCGTGATCAAGTTGGCCAGCGTTCTACCTTCCTCCTCGTCACGCCGTGCTCGCGCCGGGCCAATCTGGTCATACTTGCGCGCCGGAAGGCAGAGGGAGCCCATGAGCCGCCGGGGGAGTGAGCGGGGTTTTCTTCCACCATGGGTGGGTTGGGGGGTGGGAGAGATACTGGGCACGCGCACATACCACCCACCCATGGTGAAAGAAGAACGCATCCTCACAGAGGTGAACCGGAAGGCGAATCGATCTCCCCCACGTCGCGACATAGCGCCCGACAGAACCACCGGCCATCGTCCAGGATACCATCCGGAGCCCGGAAGACACAACGGCAGTAGTAGCAGCCGCGGTAGCTCCGTGGTATAGGCAAGACCCAATGACACTCTGGGCGTCCCAGTCCCCCCAGCGACCAGCCGCCAAGGCAACGCGGCAAGCGAGAGCGTAACATGATGGTATGTCCGCCCTCCCTGCCGCGGTAGAGGCCAGTCCTGCGCGTCCTGATGGAATACATCTCACCGCGCCATGACCAGAAGTACCGTTCGCCGCACATGAAGTTGCATTCCATCCAGAGATCGTTGACCACGGAATCGTTCGCCGCGGTTTGCCAGGCCTTGCATACGAGCGCGGCCACAGCTCGGTCCATGATGTGGAGGTGCTCAATCACCAAGCGCCAGAGTTCGGGGAGGAGGGCTGGGACGGGGGTTTCGAGACGGGGACGTTTAGTGTCGGCCTCGGGAGATGGGGAGCGGGCGCGTTTCATATTGACGAATGTCTGTTCTTTCACCATGGGGGGTGGCTAGCATACCTCACCCCCCATGGTGAAAGAAGAAGTTAGTTCACTGTCGCTGGATGCATTACGTGTTCTGGTGTGATGTTCTGGGCTACATCTGGATAACCGTAGTGGCGTGCCACTTCGGCCTGTTCTGGTCGATGAATGCGCATCCGTTGCTGGCTGTGCTCAGCATGTGCCCAACTACATTCGTCTGCTTCAAGCTAGCCGACCGATTGAACTTTCATCTGTGCTTCTGGTACGAATGGCAATGGAATACGCAGCGTCCTTGGCGTAGTCTTCGATGCGGGCGACAGGTGCCCAGGCTAGAGCGAGATCCATTGATCTCGCTCGATATCGCCCATGCGGGCTAGTGTCGTGTTTTCTTTCACCATGGGTGTGTGTGGCGTGGGCGTCTCCCACACACAACCCCCACCCATGGTGAAAAGAAGAAACCCCTTGATCACTACGCCTATGAGCTCTGGTCTCCATCTCCCAACGACAGGCGTTCCCCTCTGGGACCTTCTGACGGGCGTAATTGCCCTGGACCTCTTTCTGACGCCCGCGCGCGCCCGGAGACTCGTCGAGTCCTGCATGCAGATTGCGGCGCCCATGCCCAAGATGCTAACGGCCGGGGATACCTTCTGCGCCTTTCTGCGATCCATGGTGCGCGGAACGACGTGGCGCTGTGCGTTGCGACTCACGTGCCGGGATCTGGGCCCCAGCCGGCCCATGGACTATGACCTCCAACTGTGGCCAGCAGACTATGGACTGGTGCTGTCACGGGCCTTCTTGATCCAAGTTCTGGCCGAGCGTACCATCACGGCGCTAGCACTCTTGGTCGATCCCACCACCTATCCACGCCGTGAGACGGGGAACTACGGGCCCTTCCTCCAAGTCCGGCAAACAAGCTCGCGCCAGGACTTTGATCTCAGCCATTTCGTCGGCGACGAGCTGTTGCACTGCCTCTATCCGGCGCACTACTTCTTCCTCCTCGCCCTGGCCCTCTACACGGAGAAGCTCGCCGAGCTGGGCCCAGAGATCGTCGAGCCCGATATCTTGGTCCACATGGGTGAGGGCATGATGCGTTGCATCGACGAGCTGAGCACGGAGCGCGTCCCCGACAAGCGCTTGCTGGATACCATGAACCAGGCCGTCTGGACGCTGCGGGATCGAGTCTACTGGGGCGATTTGCCCGCACTGGCCACAGCATTTGCCGCACTCGAAGAAGAACAACGTCCCCAAGTACTACACGTGGGCAATGTCATCCTGTCCCATCTCAGAGTACTCGGGCGAGTGCCACGATATGATCCACAACTTGATCCCACCTGGGATGCGGGTCGGACGTTGCCGGCGCCGTCGCTGTTGTAATCACCGCGCAGATCACCGTGTCAAGCTCCATGCTCCAGGCATCGATAACGAGTCGACAGTCGTTGGCGGCCGAAGCGCAGACCAAGGAACTTGCGGGGATCGCGACCAAGTCTGGCGCGCGGCTTGGCGACGAGATCGAGTACCACACGGCAAGGAAGAAGCGATGGGCCTGTGATGCCGTCGTGACATTGTACCGGATAAAGGTTGGTTGCAAGTCCACCCACCCCGCCCATGGTGAAAGAGAAGCGTCGTAATAGGGCACCATGGGGCTGTTGCGTGGCAGTGCCCACCCACTATCCAGCGTGGAGAAGCGATGGCGATAGAGCGAGCGTTGCATGAGGGAATCCCCGCCGAGCGTCGATAGCACACTCCCCACCACAGCTTGCTGCACTTGGTCGACGATCGTGGAGCCGGTGGTGGATTGCCGCGCCAGGTAGACAATCACCCCAATCAGAACCACCACGACAGCGAGCCCCACCACGGCACAGGAGATGAGTCGCCACGCCCCCTCGCGCACACAACGGCAAGGACCCCAGTCTGCCACGCGAGACCAGGCACTTGAACGCGGTGGTGCTTTGAGCTCTCGTTCGTCTTCTCCTTCTTCCTCCCTCTCGAGCTGAATGCGATGCGCGTCATCCGGGTCCACCTGTTTGTAGGGCTTCATCGCGTCTAAGTGACGGGTGCCGGGGCCAAGGGATTGCTCGTTTCCTTTCCACCATGGGTGGGTGTCTGGGTATACGCCCCCTTGGCTGGAACCCCGACACTCGCGCCAATGTCACTAGAAATCGAAGGCGGGATCCAGTTGCGCTGGGTTCCTACGCCAGACCCACCCATGGTGGAAGGAGACCGTGTTCATCTCCCGTCTGGCCTGCCCGTGCTCGTCCTCCTGCAGTTTGTGCCGGAGCGTGTGATCACGGTCGGGCCGGCCGTGCCCGATGCCACCGACGCTAGCCAGGTGGAACTGGAACGCGATGTCTATCCCGTTGTGGCCCGCATGCTTTCGGTGCGCTTGGATTGGCGTCGGCGCTTTGGGTTAGACGATCGTCTGCCGGCCAATCGCATCGCATCCACGGGCCAACAGACCCCAGCCGACCAGCTCAACGCCGTTGGCTTGCATAGACTCTGGCGCTATGCTCGCTACATGACGCACATTCCGCGGGCAATCAATGTGCTCGGCGAGGCGTACTACCAGTGCATCGAGGCAGCGGCGATCGAGTTGGACCCTTCGCCGATGCTTCCTTTGCGTGAGTGGCAACAATGCCTGCGCGCCGAGGCAATCGACTACCAAGGACCCGATCGACCGTTTGGCATTGCGCTGAGTCAGGTCATGAGTCGCGCCCGCTATACAGTGGATCGCCGCGATCTCATGGCCTTGGGCACCGCCTTTCGACCCATGATTCGAGCGCTCTATTTCCCATCGTCTCGGCGCGAATACGATCGCCTCGCGCGGCATGTGGCCATGGGAGCAGGACAGCAAAGCGAACCGATTGGCGTGGAGCTAACCTCGCCCGCAGAGCTGGGCATCTTCCTCCCGGCCGAAGGGGTGGATGTGGAACAACCCCTGGATCGACTTGCCGCCTGCATCACCGCGGCTCTCTTGGGCTTTGAGTGCCAGGATGCGCGGGACATGATGCTTGGATTGGGCCCGGAGCTCACGGGCGAAGCGTGGCGGCGGGCCTCTAGCTTCGTGGACCAACATACCTTGCCGGAGCTCTTGGCGTGACACACACCCCCCACCCATGGTGAAAGAATACATGCTTTCCGTTGCGTTCTTCTCTTCACCATGGGGTGTGCGCGCGTGTGCTTCCCCCATGGTGAAAGGAATCCGGCCCGGTAATGGGTGCGCATCTCTCCACCATGGGTGGGGGTTGTGTATGCACCCCCCATGGTGAAGGGTTGCATCCCCCCTCCTCGCACGCCCCCGGGCCCCACGCCCCGCGTATCCTTCACCATGGGTGGTGTAGCTGTGCGTTCAGGCAACGCCCGGGCACGCGGCAATCACTTCTGCCAATGGTGCGCGTGCGTTTCATCGTTCACCGCAGCGGCGACAAGGAGGCCACGAGCATCCTGCAAGACTTCTCCCCCTCGGAGGAGGCCAAGCGCATCTTATTTGATAACGGGGCGGGTGCCGTGGTGGTGCGCGGGCCCTCGGCGATCGAGGCGCAGTCCAGCAAGATCGCCGGGAACTGGATCGAGGTCGTCAATGGACAAGGCGGTGTTTTCCTCTCTGTTCCGATCGCGGGCTTGATTGGTGAGGTCACGATCGATCTCACTTGCATGCCCGTGGTCGTGAGCCATCCGTTTGGTGGCGGCAACGGGGCTGCCGCTGCACACCCCATCGCCGAAGCACCGCCGGTGACAGCGGCAGCGGCCGAGAAGAAACAACCAGACGCGAAGAAAAAGAAGAAGAAGACAAAGGCGACGACGGAGGTGGCACCCGCGGAGAAGAAGAAGAAGCGCTCC
>Ga0065707_10081729_pt1 | contig 59248 bp, 46 predicted proteins | sample SwiRhicommuniRL3_FD_59094 | JGI IMG/M metagenome (GOLD analysis project Ga0065707, IMG submission 59094) | Switchgrass rhizosphere bacterial communities from Rose Lake, Michigan, USA - RL3 v2 (version 2) | ecosystem: Host-associated > Plants > Roots > Rhizosphere > Soil | place: East Lansing...
GGCCGGCAAGCTTCTGCTGCTACAGACGCCAATTTCGCCGCCGAGGTTTATTCATATTCGCGAGCGCGCGGCTTGTTTGCCGGCATTGCGCTCGACGGCACGGCGCTCACGATCGACCGTGGCGCGAATGCCCGTTTCTATAAGAGGGCTGAAGCCTCTGCCTCGGACATCATCAATGGCACGCTGACCAGCAACGACGCCGCCACGCAACGATTCCTTGCCGCTATCACGGCCAGCACGGCTCCTGCTTCGAGCGCCAACTCAGTCGCACCTGTAAAGCCGACAACCCCTGCCGGCACGCCGCCCGCGGCTCCGCCACCTTCCGGCGCAGCCCAAAGCTATCCGATGGAAGACCCTGCGCCGGGGCAGGAACCGAAGTAATCCGCGAGGACGAGTACACACATCATCCTCAATAGAATTATTGCCACGCGCTCGCTGCGGCGCAGCAATCCCGATCACGATGACGTGCAAGTGTTGCGTTTGAGCAAAAATCTGCATTGCAGACTGCCCGCGGCCACTTCTGCGCTATCCATGCGTACTCAATTCATGCGTACTCAATTGAGTACAAGAGACTAGAATCGCCGCCCAAGGGCCGACCGCCAGGCTCTCACGAGGGAGTCGGGGTCGATGGATGCCGAGCTGTCACTGCAACTATGGGAGGGAAATCCCGACGCTATTCTGGCTATCGCGCCGGATGGCAAGGTTTTGTATTGGAATGACGCCGCCGAAACGATCTTCGGCTATACGAGCGAAGAGGCGCTGGGCGTCCCGCTTGCCGATCTCATCCTCCCCGCCAATCATGTCGGAGAAGAACGGCTTGCGCTCGAGGCCGGGCAAAACTTCATTGTGTATGAATCGGTAAGGCGGCGCAAAGACGGATCGCTGGTGCATGTGAGCGTATCCAGCAAGGCCGTGCGCGATGCCGCAGGACAGCTGCGTTTCGTGATTTCCACTAAAAAAGACGTCACGCATCTGAAAGTGCTGCGCGACGCCAAGCTCGTGGAAGCGCGGTTCCGCGATCTGCTCGAATCCACTCCCGACGCCATTGTGATGGTCAATGTCACCGGCCGCATCGTGCTGGTGAACTCGCAGGCCGAGCGCGTGTTTGGCTACGACCGTGGCGTTCTGATAGGCCAGCCGGTGGAGATACTGCTGCCCACGCGCCTGCGCACAGCGCACAACACACACCGCCTCAATTTTTTCGAGCAGCCCCGCACGCGCACCATGGGCGCCGGTCTGCAACTTCATGGCGTACGCAGCGACGGCACGGAATTCCCGGTAGAAATTTCCTTAAGTCCGCTCGTCACCGACGAGGGCACCATGGTAATGAGCGCGGTTCGCGACATCACGGATCGCAAGCAGGCCGAGCAAAAATTCCGCGGCCTGCTGGAATCGGCGCCGGACGCCATGGTGATCGTGGGCCGCGACGGCCGCATCGCGCTGATCAACTCACAAACGGAACGATTGTTCGGCTACTCACGCCAGGAACTGCTCGGGCAACCGGTTGAAACGCTGGTGCCGCATCGCTATCGCAACAAGCATCCCGGCCACCGCACGGCATTTTTCCTGGAGCCCCGCGCGCGCGCCATGGGCGCAGGTCTCGAGCTTTATGGCTTGCGCCGCGATGGCACGGAGTTTCCGGTCGAGATCTCATTGAGCCCGCTTGAAACCGAGGAGGGCCTCTTTGTCTCGAGCGCGATCCGCGATGCCACCGAGCGCAAGCGCTACGAAACGGCCCTGCACGAAGCCAATCGTTTGAAGAGCGAATTCCTCGCGAATATGTCGCACGAGCTGCGTACGCCGCTGAACGGCATTATCGGCTTCTCCGAGCTGCTGATCGACGGCAAGCGGGGCGGCATCAACGCCAAGCAAAAAGAATATCTGACGGACATTCTGGCAAGCGGCCGGCACCTGCTGCAGTTGATCAACGACGTCCTGGATCTTTCCAAGGTGGAAGCCGGGCGCATGGAGCTGCATCCGGAGCCGTTCGAGCTGTCGCGCGCAATCGATGAAGTGTGCTCCGTCATCTCCGCCCTTGCGAAACAGAAAGGCATTACGGTGCGCAAGGAAATCGCCGCGAGCTTAGGCAGCGTGACGCTCGATCGGCAGAAATTCATGCAGATGCTCTACAACCTGCTGTCGAACGCCGTGAAGTTCACGGACGAAAGCGGCGAGGTCGGCATCGTCGCCGACTCGCCTGCTCCGAACAGCGTTCGGCTGCGGGTGCGCGATACCGGCATTGGCATTCGCCGCGAGGACTTCGGCAAACTGTTCATCGAGTTTCAGCAACTCGATTCAGGCGCCACGCGCCGTTACGAAGGCACGGGCCTCGGCCTCGCGCTGACGAAGAAAATCGTTGAATTTCAGGGTGGCTCAATCTCGGTGGAAAGCGAGCCCGGCCGCGGCAGCACCTTCACGGTAGTGCTGCCCTGCACGGTAGAAGCGCCATGAGCAATCCCCGCATATTGATCGTGGACGACAACCCCACCAACCTCAAGCTGGCGACGGACATTCTCGAAGGCATGGGCTGTGCGGTGCGCCAGGCGGCAGATGCGGAGCAGGCCCAGGCGCTGCTCGCGCAATTGACGCCCGACCTGATCCTGATGGATATCGCGCTGCCCGGCATGGACGGCCTTACGCTGACGCGCCTGCTCAAGGCCGACGCAGAATTCAAACATGTTCCTATCGTAGCGCTCACCGCTTCTGCAATGAAAGGCGACGACCTCAAGGCCCGCGATGCGGGCTGCGAGGGCTACATCACCAAACCTATCGATACCCGCAAGTTCGCGCAGCAGATTTTCGCCTTCCTGCCGGTTCCCGTTGAGACCACTCAAATCAACCCAATGGTGGCCTCGGGCGAAAAGTCTATTGTGCTCATCGTCGATGACTATGCGGCCAATCGCGCTCTGTTGCGCGCCGGCCTGGAAGGCGAAGGATTTCTCATCCTCGAAGGAGCAAACGGCGTGCAGGCGCTCGAAGTGCTCGAAAACGAGCATGTCGATGCGGTGATCTCAGACATTCTCATGCCCAAAATGGACGGGTTCCGGCTGTGCCATGAGATACGCAAGAGCGGCAAGCCCTACTCTTCCGTGCCGTTTATTCTGTACACCGCCACCTACGATTCGCCGGGCGATCGCCAGCTCGCAGCGACAATTGGCGCGGATGGCTATCTGCTCAAGCCAGCGCCGGTGCCTGTCATCCTCGAAGCGCTGCGCGAGGCTCATCTCAAAGCGGGCGGAGCCAAACGGCCCTGGGCGCCGCGGCCTGGAGAAGCTTATGTACTCGAGCAATACAATGCGGCGCTCGTGCGCAAGCTCGAGGAGCGCAACAAGGAACTGCAGCTGACGCTCGGCAAATTGCAGGCGGCCCACGAGCAGATTCTGGAGCTCAATCGCTTGTTGGAGTTGCGAGTCGCGCAGCGCACGGCTGCGCTCGACGCCGCCAACAAGGAGCTGGAATCGTTTTCCTATTCCGTGGCCCATGATCTGCGCGCCCCGCTGCGGCACATCAGTGGCTTTGCGGATTTGATTCGGGAATCGGCGGGCACGCAACTCAATGAAGAGTGCGGGGAATACATCGGCAAGATCATGAGAGCAGCGGAGCGCATGGATCGGCTGATCCACGATCTGCTCGCATTTTCGCGCAGCGCCCGCACCGAGTTGCAGACGACCGAGATCGAGCTCGAAACCATACTCGAAGAGTCCATCGGGATAGTGCAAGAGGAAACCAAGGGGAGAAATATCGAATGGCGGCGCGAGCGGCTACCCCGGGTGCGCGGCGACGCGGCCCTGTTGCGTCAGGTGTTCGTCAATCTGCTGTCGAACGCCATAAAATATAGCCGCTCACGCGATCCGGCCGTAATCGAGATCGGCTGTCACGCCGGCAAGCCGCACGAAGCGGTGGTTTTCGTGCGCGACAATGGCGTGGGATTCGATATGAATCATGCCGGCATGCTGTTCGGAGTATTTCAACGGCTGCACTCCGCCAATGAGTATGAAGGCACCGGCATCGGTCTCGCCAATGCGCAGCGCATCGTTACCCGACACGGCGGGCGCATCTGGGCGGAAGCCGCGGTGGATCGCGGCGCCACTTTTTATGTCAGCCTGCCCGCCGCGTAACGTGGCCACGCGGTGGTCTGCCGTCAGAGAGTAACTCAGGCAGCTTGCAGGTTGGGCTTAAGTCTTCGAAGCCTAACCTACGAGATTAGTTCTTCAGCCGATAACCCGTCTTGAATATCCAGCCCACGATGCCCACGCATACCGCGAAGAACACCAGCGTCATCGCCAGGCTCGCGCCGACTCCCACATCCGACATCCCGTAAAAACTCCAGCGAAAACCGCTGATCAGATAGACCACGGGGTTGAAGAGCGTGATCGTGCGCCAGGCGGGCGGCAGCATGTCGATGGAATAGAACGCGCCGCCGAGGAAAGTGAGCGGCGTGACGATCAGCATCGGGATGAATTGCAGCTGCTCGAAATTCTTCGCCCAGAGGCCAATGATGAACCCAAACAGGCTGAACGTGACGGCCGTCAGCGTGAGGAACGCCAGCATCCAGAACGGATGCAGAATGTGAATGGGCACGAAGAACCAGGCCGTGGCGAGAATGATGAGCCCCAGCACAATGGACTTGGTCGCCGCCGCGCCCACATAGGCGAGCACTATCTCGAGATAAGACACCGGCGCGGACAACACCTCGTAAATCGTGCCCAGGAATTTGGGAAAGAAAATGCCGAACGACGCATTGAAGATGCTCTGCGTGAAAAGCGACAGCATGATCAACCCGGGCACGATGAAGGCGCCGTAGGAAACGCCGCCGATCTCCGTCATGCGCGAGCCGATCGCCGCGCCGAACACCACGAAGTAAAGCGACGTGGTAATTACAGGCGTCGCCACGCTCTGCCACAGCGTGCGCAATGCGCGCGCCATCTCGAATACATAGATCGCCCTGACGGCATGTGTATTCAAGAGCGCGCGCCCACCAAGCCGACGAAAATATCTTCCAACGAGCTCTGGTGCGTATTCAAATCCTTGTAGCCGATGCCCAGCTCGCTCATGCGCCTGAGCAGCGAGGGAATGCCGGTGCGCTCATTGTGCGGATCGAAGACGTACTCGATCTCGCTGCCGTGGGCGTTCAATAACAGATTCCAGTCTTTGAGCTCAGGCGGCAGCGCGCCGAGCGGCTCCTGCAACACCAGGGTCAACTGCTTCTTGCCGAGCTTTTTCATCAGCACGGCCTTATCTTCCACTACCACCAGCGCGCCCTTATTAATGACGCCGATGCGGTCGGCCATTTCCTCGGCCTCTTCGATGTAATGCGTCGTGAGAATAATGGTGACGCCGCTCTCTCGCAGGCTGCGCACCAGCGCCCACATGTCACGGCGCAAAGTCACATCAACGCCAGCCGTGGGCTCATCCAGAAACAGAATCTGCGGCTCGTGCGACAGGGCCTTCGCGATCATCACGCGGCGCTTCATCCCGCCCGACAGCGTCATGATCTTGTCGTTGCGCTTTTCCCACAGCGACAGCGCGCGCAGGATTTTTTCGATATGGGCGGGATTCGGCGCAAACCCGAAAACCCCGCGGCTGAAGCTGCATGTCGCCCACACCGTTTCAAACGTATCGGTGGTCAGCTCCTGCGGCACGAGGCCAATCTTGCGGCGCGCAGCCCGATAGTCCTTGAGGATGTCGTGTCCATCCGCCGTGACCGTGCCTTCGCTCGGCGTGACGATGCCGCAGACGATGTTGATCAGCGTGGTCTTACCCGCACCGTTCGGGCCGAGCAGCGCGAAAATCTCGCCTTTGCGGATTTCGAGATCGACGTGCTGCAACGCCACGAGGCCGGAAGCATAGGTTTTGGCAAGCTTTGAGATCGAAACGATGGACTGCATCGGTGGAACTTTACCGCATTTTCCTAATAAGGGCGCGGCACGCAGGGCACGCCGAGCGGGCATTCGAGCGCCGCACGATCCCATTTGGCGTTTCGGGCGGCAGCCTCATAAGTGCTCTGCATGAACGCGAGTAGCGCATTGTCCGGCGAAGGCGCAGTGCGCACGACCTCGTAAGGCAGAATGAATTCGCCCAGCGGCTCGCTGAAAAAGGCTCCGGACGGCAGCACCGGCGAGCTGCGATACCCCGGCGGCTCGGGATAGGCATAACTGTAAAAAGCGGGATAGTCGATGGCGCCGCCGCCAGGCCAAAACCCTGCACTGCTCACCTCGTGCGAATAGGCTTCGCGGGCGACTGCATCCGGCAAGCGGGGAATGTTGCCGGGATGGCGCGGAGCAAGGCGCCCGGAAAAGCGGGTGACCGCCAGATCGAAGCTGCCCCAGAAAAAATGCACCTGGCTCGATTTGCCCAAAAAGGCAGTGCGGAATTTCTTGAATACGCGATCGGTCTGCACCAGGGCTTTCCAGAAGCGCTGCGCAGCGTCGGCATCGTAGGCCTGGTGCTCGCGGTCTTCATCGAAGGCAATGGCGTCGGGAATTTCATTGGGCATCGTGCGAATGCGAATCTGGATACCGATCTCGCCCAACGCTGCGAACACAGCGGCGTAGAAATCCGCGATGGCCTGCTTCTTCAGCGGCAGGCTGCATTTACGCCCGTCGCTAGCCTCAATGAGCAACCGATGCTCGAGAAAATCGAAGTCAATCTGAAAGCTGCGCGCTTCGTAAGGAATGGAGCCGGTAGTGAGACCGCGCGGCGTCACGTAAAGCGTGACATGCCAGGAATGATTGAGCCAGGGCGTCTGCATCAGCCGGATCTTGCCCACGATCTGCGTGCGCAATTGCAGATTGGCGCAGGTGTCTTTCCAGGCCGCGTAGGGGATGTCCGGCCACAGTGCCATCTAGCGCAGTGTCCAACTCAATTGCACACTCGCAATGTCCACCGTGCTGTCGTAAACGCCCAGTACATGGCTCGCAAATGACGCGGGCGCGCCCGTTTGACCGCGCGTCCGATCGATGGGCACATCGCCGACAATGAGATGGGCATACCCCGCATCCACTATCAGCCGCTCCGACGGCCGCCATCGCGCACCTACCGTCACCCACCACCTGTCGTCATCCGGCAGGCGCACCGTGCGAACGTCTTCATCTACAGGGCTTTCGTCCCAGGCAATGCCGGTGCGCAGGCTCCAGCGCTCGCCCTTTTTGTAATCGAGGCCCAGCGCCACGCGCGTCGTATCCTTGAAGCCGAATTGCAGGACATCGCGCGTCAGGCCCGTGGCAGGATTGATCGCCAGCACCGTATCGATCTCGCTCCAGTTCATCCAGTTGATATCGGCGCGCAACTCGAGCAGGGAGCCAATAGGTTGAGCAGCGCTCAATTCAATGGAATCGGGAAATGTGACATCGACGAGCGTCGAGCCGCTGGCGGGTGCGATGGGCGTTCCTGCAAGCGTAGTCACCTGCGTGTCCCCCGTGAGCGCGTAGTCGAGTTTCGATCGATAGCTCAGCCCGATCCGCGTGGCGGCGGGAAGGGTGAATATAGCGCCCGCGTTCCATCCCCAGGCCTCGTCTTCCACATCGAGCGCTGCGCGCCCTTCGAGGCCCGCCCCCAGCAGCACAGCATTGGAAAGCTCCACGCGCGCATGCTGGTAGTTCACGCCGAAACCCACCGCTACGGAGTCATTCAAACGATAGGCGAGCGCAGGATTTGCATTGATGGCGGTAAGCTTGCTGCGGATGCCCTGGAAGCGCCCCACCCAGGGATCGTCATATTCGGTCACTAATCCAAAAGGCGCGTTGAGCCCGAACCCGAAAGCCAGGCGTTTGCCGACTGGCCAGGCAACATAGGCATTGGGCACCGCAACCAGACTCCCGGCGTCGCTGCGCGTGGCGCCTTCAGGCAACATGCCAAGCCCTGCGGGCGGCAGTGCGGAGCCGCGATCGACAAATTTGGTCCCGATATTGATGCCGTGCAGCGCTATCGTCAGTTGCGGCGCATCGAGCATCACGAGCGCCGCCGGATTGAAATACAGGGCGCTGGCGTCATCCGCTGAAGCTGCAGCCCCGGCGTAGGCATAGCCAATGCCGCTGCCCGTTTGCTCCAGTAGCGAGAACCCCGCAGCCTGCAGGCAACCCGGTACGAGCCATATCGCCCACCTCAGACCTAAGCGGAATTTCACTGAAGTCATCGCATTCTCCTTGAATTTTGACCGGAGCATCCTTGTCAGCAGGATTTGGGCCGCCATAGTACTAGCGCCGAAGCGGCGCAGGAAAGCTTCGCATTGACATCGAATACCAGGCTCACTTGCCTGACGGTATATCCAGATATTCGCGCAGCTGCTCTACGATTCTGCCGGCGGACTCATCGCCAATACGCGGTTTTTCGTGCGGGGTGCCGGCTAGCCTGTCCAGCCAATCGCGATCGCGCGGTTGGCTCTCCCAAACGGTGAACAAGGGCAGCTCACCGCCGTCGTTCTCGAGCGCCAACGAGCAAAGGCGCGCATCCGTGGATGCGGTCGGCGGTGACAAGGCAAAAAAATGCTCATCATCGAGATCTCGGCAGCGGGGAAAGCGCCTGTTTCGGATTGCGTTCGATAGGTATCGATCAGCTCTTTTTGTCTCGATGCGTCCAGCTTGAACTTCGGGTAGGTCAACACACGGCGTAATTCCTCGAGAGCCGGGGATACGTGATCACCTTGATTCGTCCGGCCTGTATCCCCTGCTGTAACACGCTCACGCTGACGTAATTGAAAACCAACCAATCGAGGACTGCGGCGGGGTTATTGCGGAGTGCGCTGCACCATCTACCGAAGAGCTACCGGCGCCGACACCGAGGAATATTCCCTATCCGCCGAATGAGCCGAGGATGAGACGGCGAATAGGAAAAGCACATACTTTGTTAATGGGCGAATGAACACGGCTACCGGCCTCCTTTGTAACCGCGCGGACTTTACCTGAATGAGGGGCTCGATGCGGCGGGCGCGCGCCCTACTTTGGCGACCGCGTATAACTGACTGTCAGACCCAACTTATTAAATCCGAGTGCTTCAATGACCTTCCCGCATGGAACAGCAAAGGGCCCCGGAGATACGCTCTCCGAGGCCCAGGCTTTTACCGACCGCGCTTTATCGGAGTCGTCGCGCCGATTGAAGCGACATTACGGCGAACTTACCTGTCGCGAATCGACGGAGGCGACGCCGAGCCGTGAAGGGGCGCGTTTGGCCTGGTACACGACGAACAAGGCGGGTTGATTCACCGCCGTAACGGCATCGTCGATTGCCTTGTTCACACAGCCCTTGAAGCGCTGCTTGGAGGACAGATCGACGCGGTCGAAGTTCGAACACACCCTTTCTGCGGCAGAGGCAATCCGGCGATACAGCACGGTCGCACCCGGCTCGCGCGATACATCGAGATCGCCGTAATGCACCGCGCGCTGCGGCAAATTGGCGTCGGCGGCCAAGGTCGGCAGCGCGGCGCATCCCAGAGCCAAAACGCCAAAAATAGCTTGAACAGCCAGGCCATGAGACCGGGCAATAATCGTCGTCATATTCATCATCCCCACAGTGTTATTGGTAAGACCCCGTCCGGCTTATTCGTTGACGTCACTCAGTAAGGGCGTATTTCGAACCGGTACAGCTGCGCATTATAGATATATGGCGGCATGAATCGCTACCGAATCTGGGGTCCGAGATTCTTCACCGGTATGGAAATTGGAGCAGCAAGCCCAAAAAAACCCGCTTCGGATCGACACCCATGGCGTCCAGCGTGTAATCCGTCTCGCATGACGCGGGACCCCACACTGGTAGCGTACAAATCGACGCTCCCCTCCTTATGGCGACCCGTGCAGCAAGCTTCCTCATATCGACTCTTGCTCACAAGTCTCGCGCTGACAACCGTCCCAGGGAAACGAATGCTCGATCATCGTACGAATTCTTCCCAGGGGCCAACCCCTTTGGACAACGGTAAGATTCGATCATCAATGGTCTTCCGCCAAGACCCGCGCCAGCGATGTTTCGACATCAGCAAGACAATAGGCGACTACTCGCCGAACCGATGACATCTCTGGGATAAACCAGGCATCCTCCGGTCACTCAGACCCATACACGAACAGTATGAAGACCCCCGCTCCGGTAGACGCCCGGCCTCGCCTGAACGGGGAAGCTTGATTTTATATCCCCGTAAATTTAACGTCAGACATTAAAATTACGGGGTCTCATGAGCCTGATCAAACGCCGTCTGCAACCGCTCATCGAAGAGCAGCTGCGTCATATGCCGGGCGTCGTCCTGCTTGGTCCCCGCCAAGTCGGTAAAACGACGTTGGCCAGGCGCATTGCCGCCCAGAGAAAGACTCATGCGCTATACCTGGACCTCGAACGGCCGCTCGATCGCCGCCGGCTCCAGGATGCCGACGCCTTCCTGCGCGCACAGGCCGGCAAACTGGTAATCATCGATGAAATCCATCGTCAACCGGAGCTGTTCGCAACTCTGCGGGGCATCATCGATGACCTACGCGCCTCGGGAAAGCGCGCCGGTCATTTTCTGCTGCTCGGGTCGGCCGCGATCGATTTGATGCGGCAAGCCTCCGAAACACTCGCGGGGCGCGTCGCCTACCTGGAATTAGGATCCATCGATGTCATGGAATTGCCTAAGCAAGCAGGCGACATTGATCGATTATGGGTACGGGGCGGCTTTCCGGACAGCCTGCTTACTCAAAGCGATTCGACCAGCCTGAGCTGGCGGCGCGCGTTCATCCGCAGCTACCTGGAGCGCGATGTACCGATGTTCGCTCCGCGCCTTCCGGCGGAAAGTATCGGACGCCTGTGGACGATGCTCGCGCATGCACAAGGCTCGCCGCTCAATCAATCGCGGCTTGCTTCCGGTCTCAACGTGTCGACGCCGGCCGTTGGACGCTACATAGACCTACTGGTGGATCTGCTGCTGGTGCGCCGCCTGCGTCCGTGGAGCGGCAATACCGGCAAGCGCCTGGTGCGCGTGCCGAAAACCTACATCCGCGACAGCGGCCTCACCCATGCCCTGCTCGATCTTGAAACCTGGGAGGATGTGCTTGGCCATCCGATCATAGGCGCCAGCTGGGAGGGATTTGTCATCGAAAACCTGATTGCCGCCGCCGGCGAACGCCGCGTTCCTTACTATTATCGCACTGCGGACGGCGCCGAGGTCGATCTGCTATTCGAACACGGTGGCGCCGTCGAGATGGCTATCGAGATCAAACGCTCAACAGCGCCTACACTTTCCCGTGGCTTTCACAACGCGCGCGAGGTTCTCAAGCCAAAAGAAGCTTACCTTGTGCACGGCGGTCATGAGACTTGGCCGGCCGCCAAAGGTGTAACTGCCATTAGTTTGCGTGATTTGATGAGCAGGCTCATGAAGAAAAGACCCCCGAAGTTGAACGCGTGAATCGGTGCTGCTGTCTTTCTGGTAGACGATGCGAGCATTCCTTCGGTAAACCTATCGTTGCTCGACTACTTCGAGCATCGCGCGATTCTGATTCTCACGGACTTCAGAGTTGGCGCATCTGTCCAGAGCGCAATGGGTGAGGACTTCAGGCATGTGCTGTGCGAAGTAAATGAAGAGGTGAGATGGATTGTCGTTTGGGAATGAGGAGGGGTTCGAGTCCTATTCGAGAGAAAAACGTGTCGAGTTCGTACAGTTAATCGTAATCGCAACTCGACACGGTCATACGTACTGCATTGAGTTCTCGACATGTTTTTCATCGAACCGCCCGGTAATCGACACGAAGAAATAACCTGCCGCCTTCCGCGACTGCGACCCTCGCCAGCTCTACGAGTTGAGTCAGAATCTTTCCCCGATGCTTCTCTCCGCGTATGGGCTCTGGAGCTGAGAGCCGTGACTCCCAAAGTGTTTCCCATTGTTCATAGATTTGTTTTATTCTATCGCTGTCGAGCGCAGCCAACTGCTTGCAAAATTCGTCTCCAATCTCGTAGACGTGATAGGTCTGGGATACCCTATAACTAGAGCCCGCTATCCGCCGCAATTGTGGCGGCTTGGGAACGGATCGTGCTGTTTCAGCAGTCAATTCGGGAGAAACGCCGGTCTGCTGGTTCGCGCGTTTCGATGCTTGCGGCTTTGATGCTTCTTCGCGGAATGCTTTCAAACCGCGTGTCATGAGCAGCTTCAGATCTGGATGCATAATTAGATGGCAGCTGCCAAGGAGCGAGGCATCCAGACCGGGACACACGAACTGCGGCGCCCCATTCGGTGGGGCGACTGGAATCGTCTCACCAGCTGTTCCCACTCTGCCGACCCAAATAGTTCCGTAACATTTAACGCCTGCTGTACCTTTCATCGAACTGAAACCTACCGCTGGAATCTGGAAAGATTCAGCGCCGAACAATGCAATGCCGTTCGAGAAAGCGAAATACGTCATCCGCCCAGATGGAGGACCCGAAATACCCGAACGTATGGCCTTCCCCTGTGTCGTTGCCGTAGGGAGGATAAATTTTCAGTTCGTAAGTTTTTCCTGCCTCCTTCACTACGGCCGCAAGTGTCTTGCTCGGCGACAAGTCGTAATCATTTTCCGCTTGAAAGAAGAAAATCGGTATACGGGTGTTTCGAACAGAACGAGTCATCAGCGATTGCAATTCAGGCGCCTGCGCCCAGCTCTGAGCACCCCCTGCCGAGTCGATGGCAGCGCAATAGCGACCTCGCTCGGCACCCAGCAAGGCCTCAACTCCACCAAACGAGTTTCCAGCCACCGCGATTTTATTCGACTGAACGAACTTCTGCGATCTCAACCATACCAAAGCTGCCAGCTGGTCATCGAGGTGATCCGTCTCTAACAACCGAACCATTGTTGTCGCCGCCGCAGACATACCGCCTTGCTTCTTCGCCGCAGCAATCTCATCGCCAATGTACGGACCCGCCGATGCACTCAGCCCCTGGCCTCGCCGGTAAGGGCCAAAGAACACCCATCCGTGACTTGCAAACAGCGGTCCTAGGACGTCGAATGCGCTCTTACTTATCATGCCGGGTGCGCTTCCGTGGTTATAGACGACTGCCGGAAACGGCCCTGAGCCTTTGGGTCTGTACAACTCTCCATGCAGGGTAAGCGCCCCACTCGGAAATGAAATGACTTCATTCGCTGATGTTGCGGGCAATTTACCTTTGGGAGCTGGCGAATCAACGGATGCGCTGGCCGGAATTGGCGATGCGCCAATAGACAAGATCACCAGCAGATATGCCTTCATCATGTAGCAACCCATCGGCTTTATAAGACTTAGGCGACAAGTATACTATGCTGTGTACTTCACTCCATATCCACCGAGCCCACAATATCCATCTGGGTTTTTGCCGAGGTACATCTCGTCTCGATCATGAGGGCTTTGGGTATCTTTGCCTCGCGGCGCAAAGAGCTCAACTGAGACATCGCCTCGCTCAAATAGCTCAACAAACGGCTTGGACGAACCGGCAAGCCTTTCCCCCTCTGCGTGCTCGTCCAATCTCAACATGTCGTTTGGGATAAGAGGACGTGCCATGCGATTTGCCTTATGGTCCCTTGCACTCGAAGTTGGCAGCTTGTTTGGTGTCGCCGCTTCCCTTGTATGTAGCAATCTGGGGGAATTGACAGTGCAGCGGGGTGGTGATTCCTATGCGCTTGGCCTCCCCTGCTGGCGCCCAAATGACGAGCGTTTTGACATCGGACTCTTTGGGAGCGATGTGGCGCACAGTATCTCCAGGCCTTACCACGCCAACCATTCCTGGTGTCAGCCAATACAACTTCCCGTTGACCTCGTGACCAAACTTACCCGTTAGTACATAAAAGATCTCCACCGATCCATGCTTATGTTTTTCATCCACAGACCCCGCAGGAAAGGTTATCTCGGCCATCTCTAGTTCCTTGCCGCCAAGGGTAGCCTCGTCCAGAAGCAATTTTAGGCGTGGAAGCTCCGTGACGCCCGCTGTGGCATAGGAATAGCTCTTGGTTTCCTTGGGTTTTTCTTGCGTGCCCGCGTCGCCGGCAGCTGAAGCGACGGCAACCGTCCCCAACGCACAGAGAGTCAGCAAAATCCCAGCATTCGTCTTTCTCATAGTGTTCCTCTTCGTTTTTAGGTGCGATGTCAAAGCGAGCGCATGAAGCGGAATTCCATTATAGCAGTGGTCTTCCGCGCGTTAGAGGGGGTGACGTGACGCCCGATTTAGTACGGCATCGGGTTGGAGTTCGCGGTTAAAGATACCGTGTTTTTCTTCACTGCCAAACCTTTCTTCACGAACTCCTCGGGTGGCAGATCGCCCAGGGAGCTGTGTGGCCGTTCGGTGTTATATTCAATTCGCCAGTTTTCGATGATCTGCCGCGCATGATTGAGCGAGACAAACCAATGCTCGTTCAAGCATTCATCGCGGAACCGGCCGTTGAAGCTTTCAACGTAGGCATTCTCGACCGGCTTGCCGGGCCGGATGAAGCTGAGCCTGACGTCCCTTTGGTAAGCCCAGGCATCGAGTGCCTGGCCTTCAAACTCTGGCCCGTGATCGACGGTGATGGATTGGGGCAGGCCACGAGGGTCAGCGAGGCGCTCGAGCACCGCCGCGACGCGCTTGCCGGTAATGGAGGTGTCGACCTCCGCGACCAAACACTCACGGTTGTAGTCATCGACGATCACCAGACAGCGCAACCGCCGACCCCCAGTCAACCCATCGGCAATGAAATCCATCGACCAACTCAGATTAACGGCGTGTGGGGTCGGCAGCGGGTGACGCTCAAAAGGGCCGATGCGTTTGCGCTTGCGCCGCCGCACAGCAAGACCTGCTTCTCGATACAACCGATAGGTGCGCTTGCGATTCACGGTCCAGCCCTCCCGCCTCAGCAGCACTTGGATGCGCCGATAGCCATACCGGCGCTTCTCCGCGGCGATCTCGCAGATCCGCTCGCGCAAACCTGTGCAATCGGGCCGACGGCTGCGCTACCCGTACAATGACCTTGAGATGCCGATGAGCCCGCAAGCGCGCGTTACCCCCAAGCCGTGCTCTGCCTTAAGCACATCAACCGCTTGGCGCTTCACCTGCGGGCTCACCATTTTCGGCCCAGCAGATCCTTCAAGGCCGCTTTATCGAGCTCCGCATCGGCGAGCAGTCGCCTCAATTTCGAATTCTCCTGCTCGAGATCCTTCAGCCGCCGGGCCTCCGACACCGTCATTCCACCGTACTTGGCTTTCCAGTTATAGAACGTCCCGGTGCAGATCCCGTGCTTTCGACACAGCTCTTTGGTGTTCGCTCCCGCCTCCGATTCCTTCAGCACTCCGATGATCTTCTCTTCAGTAAATCGCTTCGCTTTCATGAGTCGCTCCAATTGAGCGAACTCTACCCCCGCGCCGTACTAATCGGGGGGGGTCACGTCAGACCTTCATCACAACGAATCCTCGCTTCTGAAAAAAAGATAGTGCGGTAATGCTAGCCTCTGTGAAAAGCCGAGCCACCTTTCGCCGCTCAGCCTCCTGTTCAATCCGCTCCAGTAACAGCGAGGCAACTCCTTGGCCCTGGTACTCGTGGTGGACGTAGACGGCGCCTATATGGCCGTCTGCTTCGAACTCTCCAAAACCGACGACATCTTCGTCGCAGGTGGCGACAAAAACCGACAAGTCGCACGTGCCGTTCAATCGGGATTTCCATTTCTCAGGCTCAGGTGCCGCCCCGGCTCACGCCTCAATTTGGTGAGTCTTATAATCCTGAATGTTCACGCGGCGAATCGTACTGTAAAAAATAGATGCTATTGCTTCTGCATCAGACACCACAGCCGCTCGGATTCTGAATAAACGCTTCATTTGTTTAGGTGCAGCCGAATCTTCACCGGACATTATCCTTTTAATTACGAGCATCTAACAAAATGCATGTAACGCGTTTAAAATTGCGCCCATCTCATTGTTCCTGCGAGGGGAGATGGCGCAAGAATTGGTGGATGACAAGCTATGGGCAATAGTCGAGCCATTGCTGCCCAAAAAACCGCGGCGCAAGCTGTATCCGGGACGCAAGCCGCTCGACGATCGCAAGGTATTGACCGGAATTTTATTCATTCTCAGATCGGGAATGCCCTGGGAGCTTTTGCCGAAGGAGATGGGCTGCGGTTCGGGGATGAGCTGTTGGAGAAGGCTGCGGGCCTGGCAGGAAGAGGGTGTTTGGGATCGTTTGCACCAGGTGCTACTGGCCAAGCTGCGCGAAGCGGACAAAATCGATTTCTCGCGCGCCGTGGCCGACAGTTCTTCAGTCCGTGCCGTGCACGGGGGAAAAAAACTGGACCGAACCCAACCGATCGCCGCAAGGCGGGTTCAAAACACCACATCCTTAGCGACGCGCAAGGCGTTCCGCTGAGCGTCATTCTGACTGAAGCGAATCGTCACGATGTCACGCAGCTTTTGCCTTTGATTGATGGGATTCCACCTATTGCAGGCAAAAGAGGGCGGCCGCTGCAACGGCCGCGGATCGCGCAAGGAGATCGGGCGTACGATTCTCAGCCGCATCGCAAAACTCTGACAGCGCGAGGCATCAAGCCGCTGCTGGCGCGTCGCTATACCGAACATGGCAGCGGCCTGGGAGTATCGCGCTGGGTCATCGAGAGAACCATTGCCTGGTTGCACCAATTCCGCCGCTTGCGCGTGCGCTACGAGCGTTTGCCGGAAATTCACGAAGCGTTCCTCAAACTGGGCTGCGCCATGATCTGTTGGAAAACCCTCGGTGTGGCATGACACATTTTGTTAGATGCTCTACTTTAGAAACGGCGCCGCCTAGTTCATTTTAACCTCCTCCGTAGAAATAAACGCATCCTGCATTCGTCCCTTCTTACCGAGAATTACCCAGCTCCAGGGATTCATACGAAACCCCACATCCACCCAGGCCGCAGTATCCATCTGGGTTTTTGCCGAGGTACTGTTGGTGATAATCCTCAGCATAAAAAAACTCCGGCGCCTCTCTGATCTCCGTAGTAATCCCCCCACGCCCCGCCGCCGCGAGCCTCGCCTGATATACCCTCTTCGACTCCTCCGCCTCCTCCCTCTGCTCCTCATCCGTCACATAAATCGCCGACCGATACTGCGTCCCCGTATCATTCCCCTGCCGCATGCCCTGCGTCGGGTCGTGCGCTTCCCAAAACACCTTCAATAAATTCTCATAAGAAATCTTCGCCGGGTCATAAATAACCCGCACCACCTCCGTATGCCCCGTCATCCCCGAGCACACCTCTTCATACGTCGGGTTCTTCGTATATCCGCCCACATACCCCACCGCTGTCGAATACACCCCAGGCAACTGCCAGAACACCCGCTCCGCGCCCCAAAAACATCCCAACCCGAACACCGCCTCCTTCAACCCAACCGGAAACGGCGGCACAATCGTCCGGCCATTCACAAAATGCGTCGGCGCAAATTGCAACGGCGTCGCCCGTCCCGGCAGCGCTTGCTCGGCACTTGGCATCGCAGATTTCTTGCTGGAGAGGGCCATGACAACGACTCCTGAAAGGTGGGGAACCGTGAGGTTGCCATAAACACAGCGCACTCGCTAAGCTCTCCGCCCCATGGGAATCAGCCAACCTCAAAACCTGCGCACCCCGCCCCTCGAAAAGCTGCGGCCTTACGGCGTGCGCGTCAGCCTTCCCGAAGGCGACCCCTTCCGCAAATTGCTCGGGCCGGAATGGCACCGGCTGCATTGGTATCCCACCGCGGAAGAGCGCGACGCGGCGCTCGCGGAAATGAGCCGCCGCCACGAATACTCCCGCAAGACAGACAGCCCCTCGCTGGTGTTCAAGAAGGTGGAGAAGCTGTCGGAGAGCCGCGGACTTTAATTTCCGTCTAGAAAGTGCGCCCAAGGAAAAGGTAGAGCGCGGAAGGCCCGCCATCCTCGAATCCGGCGGCCAGGTACACAGGCCCTAACAACGTATCCAGCCCCAGAAACACGCTGGCGTCTTTGCGCGCCGATCCCCAACTGATCTCGCCGCGGCGCTGCCAGACATTTCCCGCCTCGAACGACACCCCCACATACGCAGGCACATCCAGAAATCCTGGCCCCCCACGCCCGATCTGCCGGTAAAACAAGGTGCGCGCAATGCCAAAGTTCGGACCATTGAGCGATGCCGCTTTCAAACCGGAAAGATTGAGAAATCCGCCGAGCGGAAAGAGCGTGCGCACGCTGACCGACTCGTCATCCAGCGTAGTGCCGAATGAAGTCCAGAACACCGCGGTGTGGCGGCCATAGGATTTCGCCGCGAGCCAGTTGAAAGCAAGCTGATCCGCGGGCTCGTCGGAGCCGAGACCCGTACGCTCGCCGCGCCATTCGAGCGAAACGAGCTGGCCATGGCGAGGAAAATTGATGTCGTCCAGCTCATCATAGGATAGCCGCAGGAAATACGAGCGCGCGTCGAAATCTGTGGTGGGGGTCGGCTCGCCGATGCGCACGCGTGAGCTGCCCTCTTCCCGCCGCATACCCGTGCGGATCTCACCCCAGTTGCCGAATTCACGGCCGAAGTCGAGGCCGTAATCGAAACTGCGCACGCGGTATTCAGCGACCCGGCGCTGGCCATCGAGCACCGCGACGTTGCGCGCGCCGAATTGCGCATGCGGCAGAAAGAAGTAAGCCGACGATTGCGACAGCGGTAAATAAAATTCCGTGGCGATCCGGGAAGTCTCGCCGATCTGCAGATCCCATACCCATTCCCCTCCGGGCCGGGTGATCTCCGACAATACAAAGCGCGCCGCGGCGTTGTAACTGGAGTTGCCCGCGAAATCATCTTGCAGGTTGAGGCCGAAGCGCACGTAGTTGGGTCCCCACGAATTGCGGCGCGCGGTAAGCTCCAAACCCTGGCGGCCCGCGTCATCTTTCACCAGCTCGTAGTCCAACGCTTCGAGATTGCCTTTGCCGTAGTAACCGGTCACCCGCTTGCCGAGAGAATCCGGATTCAGCGTCTCGCCTACCGTCTTGCCGAACAAATGCTTCAGGGATTCGGAATAGCGCTCGGAGCCCGGCTGTATGCGCACGAAATCGATGCGCGGCGGCTCGCGGCGCGCTGCATCGCGCCGTGCGACATAGCTTCGATAGGCGGCAGGGTCCACCGCGAAGGCCTGCAATCTTCCCTCGACGCTGCGCGCAGCTTTCTCGCCGGCATCGATGGCGCGCCTGACGATGCCGAAGTCAAACGAGGAGGCTTCCGCGAGCGGAGAATCGATGACGACATCGCGATCTGTCAGCAACGCCCGCTGCTGCTGCGAGTCGCGGCGAATCAGGATCGCCAGCATTTGATTGGATATCACCGGCGCGCTGTTCAAACGATTGCGCGGCAATAGGGCGGCGCCGACGTCCACCACGATCAATACATCCACATTCATGGAGCGCGCGACGTCCACAGGTAGGTTTTCCGAAAGACCGCCGTCCACGAGTAATCGTCCGTCGCGCTCCACCGGCGAGAAGACGCCGGGCGCCGACAGGCTGGCGCGCATGGCGCTGGTCAAATCGCCTTCGCTCATGATTACGGCCTCGCCTGTTTCCAGATCGGTGGCGACGGCGCGGAACGGAATGGGCAGATCGTCGAAGCTTTCGATCTCGGCCACCGGCAAGGTCAGACGGCGCAGGGTCTGGTTGAGCTTCTGTCCCTGGATCAGCCCTTTCGGCAATTGAAAGTGCCGCGCGCGCAGCCCCAGCGGAAATTTCACGAGGAAGTTCTGGTCCTCCTGCTTGCGGCGGAAAGTGAGATCCGTGCGCGGCGGGCGGTCGCGGAAGGCGTCCTGCCAGTTGAGCGAAGTGACAATGGATTCGATTTCGCGCGCGGTCAGCCCGCTGGCGTAGAGGCCGCCGACCACCGCGCCCATGCTGGTGCCGGCGACGGCGTCCACGGGCACGTGCAGGTCGTCCAGCACTTTGAGCACGCCAATGTGCGCGGCGCCACGCGCCCCTCCACCGGAAAGCACAAGGCCAATGCGCGGCCGCGGCTCAGCCGCCATGGCGGTGAGCCCCGCCACGATGCACAGCAGAGAAAAAAAACCGACCGCCCGTCGTGAATTCACGCGGGAAGAATAACCCATCGCATGCGGATCACCCATAATCTGCGGATGCTACGCGGACTCTTTCTTCTCGCCCTTGCTTGCGCCGTGCAGGCGCAGTCGCCCGACGCCAGCGATTGGGGCTATTACGGCGGCGACGCCTTCGGACAGCGCTACTCGAGCCTTGCGGAGATCGACCGCCATAACGTGGAAAAGCTCGCCGTGGCCTGGCAATTTCGCACGGGAGAGCTGGGCGAGGGCTTTGAGAGCGCAAGCACCCTCGGCTTCGCCGCAACACCGCTGGTGGCCTTTGGCCTGCTCTATCTTTCCACGCCCACGGACATTGTCGTGGCGCTCGACCCCGCGACGGGCCGGCAACGCTGGCGTTACGACCCGCGCGTCGATCGCAAGCGCAGCTATGCCGAGGCCACTTCGCGCGGCGTGAGTATTTGGGAAGATCGCGATGTGAAGCGCACCGGCCCCTGCCGGCGGCGCGTGTTCATCGGCACACTCGATGGACGCTTGATTGCATTAAATGCCGGCACAGGCACACCCTGTACTGATTTTGGGTCTGGCGGAGTAGTCGGCCTGGGCGGCGAGGCCGTAACCTCTCCGCCGACCTTGTACGATTCGCTGGTGATTGTCGGCTCGCGCAACGGTCCCGTCCGGGCGTTCGATGCACGCACGGGCGCATCGCAATGGACATTCCCCGCGGCGGGGGCGGCCAATGTAGAAGCCGTGATGTCTGTGGATGAGGATCGTGGCATGGTGTTCGTGCCCACGGCGGGCGCCGACGCAAACTCACTGGTTGCGCTGGAAGCCAAAACAGGCAAGCGGCTTTGGCAACATCCATTGCTGCATCGCGACCTGTGGGGCTTCGGTATCGCCGCGCAACCTGCGCTCGTCGATCTCGAATTGAACGGCACGCCCATTCCTGCGGTGCTGCAGGCTACAAAAAGCGGCATGCTGTTTGTGTTTGCGCGCCACAGCGGCAACCCAATGTTCCCCATAGTCGAGCAACGCGTGCCGCGCAGCAGGCAGCGTACGGACCGGGCGTCGCCCACTCAGCCGTTCCCGGTTACGCCCGCGCTGGTCGCGCAAAATCCGGCCGAGCCTCTGCAGGCGTGGGGCGTCACTTTTTGGGATCGCGCCAAGTGCCGGGCCAAACTCAAACGTTATCGCAATGAGGGCGTGTATACCCCCCCGGACGAGCAGGGCGCTATACTGTGGCCGGGCGACCTGGGCGGCGTGAACTGGGGTGGAATCGCTTTCGATGCGCGCCGCCAGCGCGTGTTCGCCGCGGTCAATCATCTGCCCATGCTTATCACCCTCACGGCTCATGGCACGAGCCGTGAAGGCTTGCTTTCGCCCTTGGGCCTGCCATGCACGCCGCCGCCCTGGGGAACCTTGGTGAGCGTGGATATGAAAAAAAATGAAATCGTCTGGCAAGTGCCGTTGGGCTCCACGAAAGGCATGGGCCCCTGGTTTGCCCCGGCTCGCAACTTCGGCACGCCCAATATGGGCGGTCCGATGGTGACGGCGGGCGATCTCGTGTTTGTGGGCGCGGCAATGGACAGCCAGTTTCGCGCGTTCGATCTTGAAACCGGCCGCGAGCTGTGGAAATACCGCCTGCCCGCGGGTGGCCAGGCTACGCCCATGACTTACCGCGCTGGCCAAGATCATCGCCAGTATGTGCTCATTGCCGCCGGCGGCAACGGCGAGCTCGGCACGCCGCGTGGGGATTATGTGATCGCATTTGCGTTACCGAGGTAGTTGATGACATGTGGCACCGAGTTTGTCTTATTGGCCTTATGGGTGTAGCGGCAGCGCAAGGCGCTACAGAGCAGATTACCGTCACCGCGACGCGTATCGAAAAACCTATCGACGCCGTGCCGGCGGCGGTGAGCGTGGTCAGCGGCGCCGATGTACAACTCGCCCGCCAGCAGATCGGACTGGATGAATCCCTGGCGCAGGTGCCCGGCCTCTTCATGCAGGACCGCTACAATTTCTCACAGGACTTGCGCATCTCCATCCGCGGCTTCGGCGCGCGCGCCAATTTTGGAATTCGCGGCGTGCGAATTTTTGTAGATGGCATTCCCGAAACGCTGCCGGATGGCCAGGGCCAGGTGGACAGCGTCGATCTGGGCTCCATCCAGAGCATCACGGTGCTACGCGGTTCGGCCTCCGCGTTGTACGGCAACGCATCGGGTGGCGTGATTCTCATCGATTCGGAGCGAGCGCCGGAGCAGCCCAGTGTGGCCGCGCGCCTTTCGGTGGGTGAATTGGGGTTCAGCAAACATCAGCTCAAATTCGGTGACACCATTGGCAAGCTCGGCTTCCTGGTCAACCTCGCCGATTTCGAGATCGACGGCTTTCGAGCTCAAAGCCAAGCTAAAAACCGCTCGGCGAACGGCACCCTGCAGTATGCCATCGGCCCCGATTCGAATTTCAGAATGGCTTTCAACTATACCGACCAGCCTGTATCGGCCGACGCCGGCGCCCTCACGCGCGCGCAAGCTGAGGCCAACCCCCGCCAGGCCGCGCCGGCCAACGCGCTGTTCGATGCGGGCGAGAATCTCAAACAAACCCGCGTCGGCTTCGTATACGACAAATCCTTCGGCGAGCGGCACAGCCTAACAGCGCGCAACTATTACGTGTGGCGCACGTTTGAGAATGCACTTGCGTTCCAGGCCGGTGGCGCCGTTACCATCGACCGGTTTTTCGTGGGTGGCGGGCTCATGTATACCTACCGCGGCACGCTGGCAGGCCGCAACCATCGCCTGATGCTCGGCGTAGACGTGGATAACCAGGACGACACCCGTAAGCGTTTCGACAACAACTTCGGCGCGCTCGGCGCCTTGACGTTCTCTCAAATCGAGAAAGTGAGCAACACGGGCGTGTTCGTGCAAGATGAGCTGGCGTTGCTCGACAAACTCGCGTTGACGGCGGGGGTGCGACACGACAGCGTACGCTTCGACGTGGACGATAATTTCCTGGGCGATGGAAACAATTCAGGGCGGCGCACACTGTCACAGACGAGTCCGACGATCGGGCTGCTCTACAGCCTCTCCCCTGCCCTCAATCTGTACACCAACGTCGCCACGTCTTTTGAAACACCCACCACTACGGAACTCGCAAACCCTGCCGGCGGCGGATTCAATCAGGCGCTCGATCCGCAACTCGCGACCAATTATGAGGTGGGAGTGAAAGGCGCGCTGGGCGGGAGCAACCGCTATTCGCTGGCGCTGTTCGATATTGAAGTGAAGGACGAGCTGGTGCCGTTTGAGTTGCCCGGCAGTCCCGGACGCAGCTTTTTCCGCAACGCCGGGAGCTCCACCCGCAGGGGGCTCGAGCTCGGCTTCGCGAGCACGCCTTTTCAAGGAATCAGCCTTTCAGTCGCCTACACCTATTCGGATTTCAGTTTCGATAGATTCATCGACGACGCCGGCAACGATTTCAGCGGCAGGAATATACCGGGCCTGCCGCAGAACGTGCTGCACGCGCAGATCGCATGGCATCACCCCCACGGATTCTTCACCGCACTCGATGCACTGCATGTCAGCCGATTCTTCCTCGACAACGCCAACAGCGTACACGACGGCAACTACACCCTTTCTAACCTGCGGTCGGGCTACGCGATGGACCGCGGCGCATGGCGCTGGTCCGTATTCGGCGGCGCGAACAATCTCTTCGATGAATCCTACAATGCCAACACGCGCATCAACGCTGCCGTGGGCCGGTTCTTCGAGCCCGGCCCGTCGCGCAATCTTTACGCCGGGGTGGAGTTGAAGTGGGTTTACTGATCCTGTCGATCGTCATCCAGGCTTTATTGATCGTCCATTGCATCAAGACCGGGCGCAACACGATCTGGATCTGGGTGATCGCGCTGCTGTCTTACGCCGGCATTCTGGCGTATGTGGCGGTTGAGATCGTTCCGGAACTATTCCGCAGCCGTGCCGCACAGCGCACCACACGCAGTTTCAAAAAAGTGCTGGACCCGCATGCAGATCTACGCCGCCTGGAAACTCATGCGCGCGTCACCGGCGGTGTCGCGCAGCAGCAGCGGCATGCGGAAGAGCTGGTGCGCCACGCGCGATACGACGAGGCCATCGCCATTTACCGGCAGATTCTCACGGGCCTTTACGAGCAGGACCCCAATTTGATGCTAGGTCTGGCCGGTGCGCAATTCGGCAAAGGCGATGCGGCGGCGGCGCGCGCTACGCTCGATGATTTGATCCGTTTGAATCCGGATTTCAAATCCCCGGCCGGGCATTTGCTTTACGCGCGCGCGCTCGAAGCGGAAGGCAACGTGGAAAAAGCGTTGGCGGAGTATCAGGTGCTGGCGCCATCGTATCCCGGCGCTGAAGCGGCCACTCGCTATGCACAACTTTTGCACGCGCAAGGACAGCGCGACGAGGCGCGCAGGATCGTTCAGGAATTGCTCGAAGAAGCGCGGATTGCGCCGGCGCACTATCGCAAGGTGCAAAAGGTTTGGCTTGATGCCGCGGAGCGTCTGTTACGCGGTTGAGTGGAACCGCAGGCACGCGCCTTGCTCTAGCGTTGGCCCCAATTCCAATGCCGGAGCGCCATCATGACATCCAAAGTGCAAGGCGAAGGCGATTACGAAGCCGCCCGTCGCTACAACAAAGAGACCCGCGGGTTCGTCAAGGAAAGGCAGGCTGCAGGCGAGAAAATGGAAGGTTCGGCCAAGGACGCAGTGGATGAGCTCACTCCGCCCGAGCGCGAGGCGCTGAAGCACGCCAAGCACGGCGAGCAGGACAAGCGCGATGCGGAGCTGCTGCGAAAGAAGGAATCGAAGCGCTGATCGTCAGGTCCGCCGTCGGATGCCCGCCAGCGTCAGGAGCCCCATCAACAGGCAGGACAGATCGAACACTCCTCCCCCACCGCCGCCTGAACTCGTGGCACTGCTTGCCGCTGGCGTTGGCGGGGGCGGCGCGGGCGTAGTAACGCTAATGTCCGCGGAATCCTGCTCACCCGCGCTGTCCGTAACCGCCAGCCGAAGAGTAATAGCGCCCGCCGACGGCGCCGTGAACGTTGCGTTCGCTTGGTCGGCATTGGTCAACGTAGGAATCACACCGTCTGAGGACACCACGGTCCACGCATAAGAGGCGATCGTGCGATCGCTGCCGGCAAAGCTGGCCGAGCCATTCAAATTGACCGCCTGCCCCGCTGTTGGTGAGGTTGGGCTTGCGCTGACGATAACAAACGGCTTCGAAGCCACGGCCACAGCCGCGGCGGTATTCAACATTCCTGCTCCACAAGTAGCGGTGGTGCAGACGCATTCGCCTTGATCCACATCTGTAGGCGCCACGCAGAGAGACACCCCGTCCGGTGCGGGAAATGGTGTGGCGCTTTGCTGCAAGCGAGCTATCAGCTGCGCAGGCTCCAGCCGGGAATTGACCGATAGCATCAGCGCCGCGGAGGCCGCGACCAAAGGTGCGGAGAAACTGGTGCCAAGGTTGTTGTGATTCGTATAGCCGGGGCCTGCCGGCGTGGTCGTGCCGATGTCAGTGGTAGTGTCGATTGGAAACTCGCACCCATTGTTGTTGCAGTTTCCTGCGGGAGCGCTGATACCGATCTCAGGGCCCAAATTACTGAAGCCAACCTTGGTCCCGGCATGACGCAGCCCCGCCACCCCCAGTACGCCGGGACAATTAGCGGGCGAATCGACAGCATGCCCATCCTCATTGCCGGCGGAAGCCACCACCAGCACGCCCAGCGCCCTGAGCTGACTAACTGCATTTAGATACGGGCTGCCGCATGCGCCGACCGCACCCAGACTTAAATTGATGATTTTCGCGGGAGTGGGGTTGTCCGCAACGCCGTTTACATGCTCGCCCGCCGCCCAATGCATCGCGGCGATGATGTCCGAATCGAAGCCGCCGCATTTGCCAAGCACCCGCACAGGCAGGATCATCGGACTCCATGCAACGCCTGCGATGCCTTGGGCATTGTTTGTTTGCGCGCCGACGAGGCCGGACACACGCGTACCGTGCCAGGAACTCACCGTGATATCGCAATCTGCGAAGGTAGAATTTTGCTTATCTGTCGAATTGATCCAGTCCCCCGGATCGGAAGCATCCGCATCCCGGCCATTGCCGTCATTCGCCGTTCTAAATGTGCCCCCTGATTCACCCGAGACAAAATCGTAACCGGGTAGCAGCTTGCCGGCTTGCGCAGCGCGCTGCAGATCCGGATGATCGAAGCGCACCCCGGTATCGAGCACGGCGACCACCACATTTGAATTTCCCGTAGTGATGTCCCACGCGTCGGACGCATCGATCGCCGAGGGCTGCGCGTTTTGCAGATACCACTGCTGCGTAAAAAGCGGATCGTTCGGCGCCGCATGTGGATATCGTCTGCGGTCGAGCTCGGCATATTCAACATCGGGGTCCGCGCGCAGGTGCGCAAGCGTCGTGTCGGCGGATTCCGAGAGGTCGGTCGGCTCCACAAACATCACGTTCAGGCCATCGACCAGGACACGCGATGTTTCGACGGAAAGCGCATTACGGCGCGCCAGTGCGCCCACCGCATCGGGCGCCGCTTTTGCCTGCACCCGCGATGAAGAAGCGGTTGCGCGGAATTTGACGATGATGCGCCGGACACTGGCCTCGGTCTGTCCGGCCGGGTGGCGGCGCACGGCATTGTCTTCGGCCGCAACGGCGGCGGCGGACAAGACCAGCAAAAACGCGGCCAGAACAGGGTTTCGGCGCATGGCGGCTCCTTCAGGGAGGGCACTTAGTAAGCTGGCAAGCCGGCAAAGGCAAGCCTGTCATGGCGCGATAGCGAATTAGCTCTCGAAAAGCCCCGTTCCGGCGGGCAATTGCTGGGTAACGCAATGAATATTGCCGCCTCCCAGCAAGATCTCCCGCGCCGCCACTCCCACGACTTTTCGCCGGGGAAACAGCTTCTTCAGGAGAGCCGCCGCGGCGCGATCCGTGCGCGCCTCAAGACGAGGCATGACGATACCGCCGTTTACGATATAAAAATTGACGTAGCTTGCGGCAAGCCGCTCGCCCGCCGGGCGCAGCTTCGTGCTTTTGCGCTTCGCGATACCGCGCGCCTCTTTCGCGCTCATATAAAGCGGACCCGGCATCGGCAGCTTGTGAACTTTGAGCCCCGCATCGTTCAGGCGCTCCCAGGCATCCATTGAGATGGCGTATTGCGGATCTTTACGGTCGTTCGTCCAGGTCAAACACACGACTCCCGGCTTGACGAAGCAGGCGAGATTGTCGATGTGGCCGTCTGTCTCATCGTTGAGCACGCCTTTACCCAGCCATATTACCGTGTGGACGCCGAGATATGCCTTCAGATAACTCTCGATTTTCGCTCGGCTCAGTTTGGGATTGCGGTTTTTATTGAGGAGGCATTCTTCCGTGACCAATGCGGCGCCGGCGCCATCCACATGAATGGCGCCGCCTTCGTTGACGAACGGCGCGGCATAACGGCGCCAACGCTCCATCTCGAGCGCTTTGCGCGCAACCAGCTCATCCTGATCCCACGGGGAATAAAGACCGCCTTTCAGTCCGCCCCAGGCATTGAAACGCCAGTCCACACCGCGAACCACGCCTTGGGAATTGACGACGCAGGTGGGGCCGACATCGCGCATCCAGCAATCGTCGTGCGTCATCTCAACGACGCGAACGTGGGACGGAAGCATGGCCCGCGCGGTTTCAAAATGAGGGGGCGACGCGCCCAGGGTCACTGGTTCGAAGCGCGCGATGGCGCGGGCGAGATCCACAAATGCCGCTTGCGCAGGCTGCGCATTTTTGCGCCAGTTGTCCGGGCGCTCGGGCCAGAGCATCCATGTGCCCGAGTGCGGCTCGAACTCACCGGGCATGTGGAAGCCGTCGGCAGCCGGGGTGGATTTCAATGTGCGGCTCATGACGGCGCGCATGCTAGCATTGCGCGCTCACTGCTGGAGAAACCCATGGCCGCAACGCCGCAAGTCAAGCCACCCGCTCAGGGGGCAAAGATCACCATCCGCAACGGCAAGTTGGCGGTGCCGGACAATCCCATCGTTCCCTTCATCGAAGGTGACGGCACAGGCGCCGATATATGGCGGGCAGCAGTGCGCGTGATGGATGCCGCCGTGCAGAAGGCTTATGGCGGCAAGCGCAAGATTCATTGGATGGAGGTTTACGCGGGCGAGAAATCGAACAAGCTGTTCGCGAGCTGGTTACCGGATGAGACGGTAGCCGCGTGCCGTGAATACCTCGTTTCCATCAAGGGGCCGCTGACCACTCCCGTCGGCGGGGGCATCCGCTCGCTGAACGTGGCGCTGCGGCAGATGCTGGATTTATATGTGTGCCTGCGCCCGGTGCGCTGGTTCGTGGGCGTGCCTTCGCCGGTGAAGCATCCGGAGAAAGTGGACATGGTGATCTTTCGTGAAAACACGGAAGACATTTATGCCGGCATCGAGTTTGAAATGGGGACTGACGAGAACCGCAAGTTCCTGGAGCTGTTCAAACAGCATTTTCCCAAGGCTTACGGGAAGATCCGCTTTCCGGAAACTTCGGGAATCGGCATCAAGCCGGTGTCGAAGGAAGGCACGGAGCGTTTGATCCGCTCGGCCATCGAGTACGCAGTGGCGAACAAGCGCAAGAGCCTGACCATCGTGCACAAGGGGAACATTCAAAAATTCACGGAAGGCGCGTTCCGCAATTGGGGTTATCAGCTGGCTGAGCGCGAGTTCGGCGGGGTGACTTACACATGGGAGCAGTGGGAGCGCACGAAGGCGGCGAAGGGGGAGAAAGACGCCAATGCGGAAATGGATGCCGCAAAGAAAGCCGGGAAAATCATTGTCAAGGATGCGATTGCGGACATCACGTTGCAGCAGGTGCTGACGCGGCCTGAAGAGTTCGACGTGATTGCCACGTTGAATTTGAATGGCGATTACCTTTCCGACGCGCTGGCGGCGCAGGTCGGCGGCATTGGGATCGCGCCCGGCGGCAACATCAATTATCTGACCGGACATGCGGTATTCGAAGCAACGCACGGCACTGCGCCGAAGTATGCGAATCTGGACAAGGTGAACCCGGGCTCCTTGCTACTATCCGGCGAAATGATGTTGCGCTACATGGGTTGGACGGAAGCCGCGGATGCGATCATTGGGGCAATGGATCGGACGATTGGGGATAAGACGGTCACTTATGACTTTGCACGCATGATGGAAGGAGCGAAAGAGGTTTCGACAAGCGCGTTTGGGGATGCGTTGATTCGCAATCTCTGACTGAATAGTAATATGCAAGAAATGCATATTACTTCTCTCATGCCCGAGCCCTCCCAGACATCCGCCCGGCAGATCGCCGCGGCGTTCGCCGACTACAACGCCGAGTTCCGCGCGATCACGCGCCGCGCGCCGGCGCGATTCGACGGCTGCGACTGGAAAGGCAGCCAGCGCGACGCCGTCGAGCGCATCGAGCTCTACGACCGCTACGTCAACCAAACCATTGCAGAGCTGCGCCTGCATCTGAAGGAACAGGCGCTCGATCGCGAGTTGTGGGTGCGCACGCGCAACCACTTCGCAGCGCAGATCGAAGGGGTGCCCGATAGCGAATTCACCAAGACATTCTTCAGCTCCATTACCCGGCGGCTCTTCGGCACCGTGGGCATTGCCGAAGATGTCGAATTCGTCGCGACGGAGCTCGATCCGCTCGCCAGCATCACTTCCACCATCGATACGAACACCTATTTGAATCGCGGCTCTCTGCCCCTGCTCGTGGAAGATCTGCTGGGCGAGCTGCCCTTTCGCTCGCCATGGCGCGATTTTGAAAAAAGCGTGGCGCATGTCGCCGGGGAAATCACGGCGCATCTGCAAGGCAAAGGCGAACGGCGCGCCGTGCAAAAGGTGGAGCTCATTCATCCGGTGTTCTATCAGGTGACGCGGGCTTACATCGTCGGCAGGATCATCGGGCGCAATTTCGTCGAGCCATTGGTGATTGCGCTCAAGAACACGGATCGCGGCGTGCTCGTGGATGCCGTCATGCTCGCAGAAGGCGACGTCAGCATCGTGTTTGGGTTTACCCGCTCTTACTTCCATGTGGATCTGGAGCGGGTCGGCGAGGCGGTGCTATTTTTGAAATCGCTGCTGCCGCGCAAGCCGGTGAGCGAGCTCTTCACCGTGCTCGGACGCGCCAAGCAGGGCAAGACGGAACGCTATCGCGAGCTGATGCGGCATCTCACGCATACCACCGGCAATAAATTCGTGCATGCGCCGGGCGAGCGCGGGCTAGTCATGGTCTGCTTCACCCTGCCCGACTTCGATATCGTATTCAAAATAATACGCGATAAATTTCCTTATCCCAAGACCATACTTCGCGAAGAAGTGAAGGCCAAGTATCAACTGGTGTTCAAGCACGATCGCGCCGGGCGGCTGGTGGACGCGCAGGAGTTCAAAAGACTGCGCTTCCCCAAGGCGCTGTTCGCCGAGGAGCTATTGGACGAGCTGCTCACCGAAACTACGAAAACCGTGCGCATCGAGGTCGACGATCTGATCTTCGACCATATGTATATCGAGCGGCGCATGACGCCGCTGAACATTTATCTGCGTACGGCCTCCGAATCTGCCGCAGAGCTTGCGGTACTGGACTACGGACAATGCATTCGGGATCTCGCGTATACGAATATTTTTGCGGGCGATCTGCTGCTGAAAAACTTCGGCGTGACGCGCCATGGACGCGTCATTTTTTATGACTACGACGAGCTATGCCAGGTGACCGATTGCCGCTTCCGGGATATGCCGCAGGCGACGAATCTGGAAGATGAGATGCGCGGCGAGACTTGGTTTTACGTGGCGGAGAACGATATCTTCCCGGAGACGTTCATCAACTTTCTCGCTTTCGACGATGCGCAGCGCGCCGCGTTCATGCGGGTACATGGAGAAGTTCTGACTGCGGATTTCTGGCGGCAGGTGCAACTACGGCTGACGGAAGGAGAGATGATGGAGGTGCTGCCTTATCATCCGCACAGGGTGCGGGTGGCCAGCAGTTGAGGCGGGACTAAAGCGAAAACGTTGGGCTTCGAAAACTCAGCCCAACCTACCTAGAGCCTGGGTGACATCTTCAAGCAAGTCGCCCACGTCTTCTAGGCCAATGGACAGGCGCACGGTACCCTCCGTTACGGCAGACATGCGCAGTTGCTCCGGCGTCAAATCCCGCCCCTTCATCATTTGCGGGGCGACCACCAGCGATTCCGTGGAACCCAGGCTTGCGGTCAACGCGAAGAGCTCCAGGGCTTCCGCGAATCGACCGCCGGCGTCCAGCCCGCCTTTGAGATCGAAGGTGACGATGCTGCCAAACTCTTTCATCTGAGCGCGCGCAACCGCATGTTGGGGATGCGACGGCAGGCCTGGGTAATGAACGCGCGCAACCGCAGGGTGCGTCGCCAGCAGTTCAGCGATGCGCATCGCACTCGCGCATTGCGCGGTGTAGCGCAGGAAATAAGTTTTTAGCCCACGCTGAATCAAAAACGCCGCATGAGGATCCAACGACCCGCCCAAGGCGCCGAAATCCGCGCGCAAGCTACGGATAATTTCCGCCTTTGCGATCACCGCGCCACCCATGACATCGCCCGTCCCCGAAGCGTATTTGGTGAGGCTATGGATAAAGACGTCTATGTCGAACTCGCCGTGCTGATGAAAGCCGGCGAAGGTATTGTCCAGCACCGTGAGCGCGCCATGGGCACGCGCGAGACGTGCGATCGCCGGGATATCGGCGACTTTGGTTACAGGATTGGTTGGGCTTTCAAATATGACGAGGCGTGTGGGCTGTGCGGCAAGCACGCGCTCCACTCCGGCGATGTCTTCGGCGGACAGCATCGTATGCGTCACGCCGAAGCGCGCCAGCAGGCGGCGAATCAGATAGCGCGTGGGATTATAAGTCTCGACAAAACACAGAACGTGATCGCCCTGCTTCGTCAAGGCAATCAATGCTTGCGCGACCGCGCCGATGCCAGAGGCGGTGACTAGGCAATCGTCCCTGCCCTGTAGTTGCGCCAGGGTGAGCTCCAGTTGCCGGGTGGTCGGATTGGAAGCGCGGGTATAGAAAAACCCCGGCCGCCCACCATGCAGGAACTTCGTGGTCTCCTCGAGACTGTCGAACTCGAATTTGACCGTCTGATAGATCGGCGCGACCACGGCGCGGTTGTCCGGCGGCAAATCTACGCGCGGCGGGTGGTTGACTAACGTAGGTTTTTTCATGGCTGGAAGGCTCGCAGCCGCGCGGCTGCATCGTCGAGTGTGGCGTCGCGCTTGGCGATGCATAGGCGCACTACGCTGAGCGGCGGCGGCTGTTTATAGAACGGCGTGAGGGGAATGGTCGCAAGACCCACTTCAGCGAGCAAGCGCTCGGCGAATGCCATATCTGCAGACGCAGCCACGCCGCTGAAATCGAGCAACTGGAAGTAAGTGCCTTGCGCGGGCGGCAGGCCGAACGCTGTTTCCTGCAACGCGGCCCTCAGGCGATCGCGCTTGGCCTGAAAGAACTCCGCCAGCCCTCGCCACGAATCCGGCCTTTCCTTAAGATAGCTCGCCACTGCAAATTGCAACGCATGCGAAATGCTGAAAGTATTGAATTGATGCACCTTGCGCAACTCGCGCGTCAACGCGGATGGCGCTATACAATAGCCTATTCGAATACCTGTGCTGTGCAGGGTCTTACCAAATGAATACACCGCGAAGCTGCGCTCGCGCAGCTCCGGATGCGTGAGCACGGAGGCGTGCTTGCGGCCGTCGAATACCACATGCTCATACACTTCATCGGACAGCACGAGAATGTCGCGATCCCGCATGATGGCGGCCAGCTGATCTAGATCTTCCATAGTCGCGGCGGCGCAAGAGGGATTATTGGGCGTATTGAAGATAATCAGCTTCGTACGCGACGTCACACTCGCCCGCACGCGGTCCCAATCGAAGCGAAACCCGGGCGGCAACAGAGGAACATGAATGCACGCGCCGCCGGCCAGCCGCACTGCAGGATCGTATGAATCGTAGGCCGGATCGAATACGACCGCATCGTCGCCCGCGCCCACGACCGCCTGAATGGCTGAAAAAATCGCCTCAGTGGCGCCCAATGTAATGGTGATCTGCGTTTCAGGGTCGCACATGACGCCATAGCATTGCGCGACCTTGCTCGCGATCTGCTCGCGCAATTCAATGCTGCCTTCCGTCGGTGCGTACTGATTGCGCCCTTCCCGCATCGCATCGGCCACGAGCTCGGTAAGCCGTGGGTCGATGTCGTAATCCGGAAACCCCTGCCCCAGATTCAACGCGCCGAGCTCGTGCGCGCGCTGCGACATCACGGAGAAGATGGTGACGCCCACGTCGGGCAGCTTGCTGCGGATCGGCATGGGCGGGAGTTTATCTCTTTGGGACCGTGCCGCACCTGACGAACGCGGCCTTCACATATATGTGGATAAGCCGAGAGATTGCCATTCCTATCTCAACTCGGCCGCCGCCAGCGCAGCGCCAATCACCCCCGCCTGACCTGCAAAGTGCGCCGGCCGCACCTGCGCAGGCGAACGCAGCAGCGGAGCAAACTCGTCGAAGCGCTCGCTAATAGCGCCACCTAGTATGAAAACGTCCGGCCAGAACATGCGGTGCATGACGTCCAGATAGTCGTTCACGCGCGCGCTCCACGCGCGGAAATCTAGATTGAGCTGCGTGCGGATACGCGCGGACGCCCATTCCTCCGCACCCACGCCGTGCAGCTCGAGATGGCCAAGCTCCGTGTTGGGCAGCAGCTTGCCGTCGATGAATACCGCCGTCCCAATGCCCGTGCCAAACGTAAGCATGATGACGGTGCCCTGCGCGCCACGCCCTGCTCCGTAGCTCATCTCCGCGAGCCCCGCAGCATCCGCATCGTTCAAAAATACGCCACGCCGGCCGAGCGTTTCCTGAATGAGTGCGCCGCCATCCACTCCCACCCAGGCGTGATCGATATGCGCCGCCGTCCGCGCCTTGCCTTGTTTGACTACGCTCGGAAATGCTAAGCCTACCGGACCCGCGGAAGGCAGCTGCTTCGCCAGCGCTGCAATCGCTTTCATCATCGCATCGGGCGTCGACGGCTGCGGCGTCGGCAGCGAGGAAAGCTCCCCCACCAACTTCCCGGCGTCGACATCCACCAGCCCGGCCTTGATCGAAGAACCCCCGACATCGATGCCCAGAAGATTCACGTGCTATCGATCGCCTGCGCCATTTGCACATCGCGCTTGCGCGCCTTTTCCTGCCGCGACATCAGAATGCCTGCGCCAATCACAAACACTGCAACCACGCTCACCATCAGTGTGGCAAGCGCATTTATTTCCGGCGTCACGCCCAGGCGCACCTTCGAAAAAATCATCATGGGCAAAGTGTTGGTGGACGGCCCGGCCGTGAAACTGGCAATGACCAGATCGTCCAGCGAAAGCGTAAACGCCAACAGCCAGCCGGACACAATCGCCGGCGCAATGATCGGCAGCGTAATCGCCATGAACACTTTTGCAGGCTTTGCGCCCAGATCCATCGCTGCTTCCTCGAGCGATTCATCCATCGTTGCGAGCCGAGACTGCACGACCACGGCAACATAGGAAAGCGTGAGCGTTATGTGCGCAATGGCGATGGTGCTGAAGCCGCGCTGGTCCGGCGCCAGCGGCAAAGGCGCAAGCGCGACGAACAACAGAAGCAATGAAAGCCCAGTGATTACGTCCGGCATCACGAGCGGCGCGGTCACCATGCCGGAAAGCAGAGTACGGCCGCGAAACCGCCCAAAGCGGGCGAGCACCAGCCCCGCGAGCGTGCCCACGATCACCGCTCCCGTCGCCGTCACCGTGGCGATTCTGAGGCTGAGCCACAGGCCTTCGAGCATCTGGCGGTCGTCCAGCAGCACGCCATACCAATGAGTGGAAAAGCCGCCCCACACGGTCACGAGCTTCGATTCATTGAACGAATACACGATCACCGACAGGATGGGAATATAGAGAAACGCGAAGCCCAGCACCAACGCGCTCAATAGAAACAACGAGCGGTTGTTGTTCATGCGCGCTTCGCCGATCCGCCGGCTTCCTGCATTTGAAAGCGCTGGAACAGAATGATGGGCAGCACCAGCACCAGCAGCAGACAGATGGCCACCGCGCTCGCCACCGGCCAATCGCGGTTGCTGAAGAATTCATCCCATAGCACGCGCCCGATCATGAGGGAGTCCGTGCCGCCCAGCAGGCGCGGAATCACGAATTCGCCGACCGCGGGGATGAATACGAGCATCGAGCCTGCGATGACGCCCGGCATCGACAAAGGCAACGTGATCTGCAGGAACGCGCGGAACGGCTTGCTTCCCAAATCCACGGCCGCCTCGAGCAGAGTGTTGTCGTGTTTCTCGAGATTGGAATACAGCGGCAGAATCATGAAGGGCAGATAGGAATAGACGATGCCGATATACATGGCGAAATCGGTATTCATCATCACGATGGGCTCATCGATCACGCCCAGCGCCAGCAGCGCATTGTTGATGAGGCCATTGTTGCGCAGCAAGCCGATCCAGGCGTACACACGCACCAGAAAGGAGGTCCAGAACGGCAGGATGATCATCAGCAGCAGAATGTTGCGCCACGCAGCGTTGGAGCGCGCGATGGCATAGGACATCGGATACCCGATCAGCAGGCACAGGATCGTGGAGACGCCCGCCACCTTAAGCGAGCTCAAAAACGCTTCGAGGTAAAGCGAGTCCTTCAGCAAAAACAAGAAATTGCCCATGTTGAGCCGCAATTGCAGGTATTGATCCTGCGTCCACTGCAGCAACGGCGTGTAAGGCGGCACGGCGAGCTGCGTCTCAGCGAAGCTGATCTTCAGCACGATGACGAAAGGGATCAAAAAGAAGAAGAACAGCCACAACCAGGGAATGCCGATGACGAGGCTGCGGCCGCCGAGCTTCATTGGATGACGACCACCGCGCTCGATTCGTGCCAGGAAAGCCATACGCGCTCTTCCCAGGTAAGGCGATCCTCGGCATGGCGGAAAGTATTGGGTTGTGTCACGCGCACCATCTTGCCGGACTCGAGCTGCACGATAAAAATGGACATATCGCCCATGTAGGCAATTTCCTTGATCGTGCCCTGCACGCGGTTGAACTTCCCTTCAGGCGGCTCGCGCGTCAGCTGGATTTTCTCCGGGCGCACTGCGGTCCAAACGACAGCATTGGGCGGCGAGCTTACGCCATGCCCAACATAAATCTGCGCGCCGAGCTCCGGCGACTGAATCACCACATGATCCGGCTCATCTTCGACGATGCGGCCTTCGAACAGATTTACGTTGCCGATGAAATCCGCCACCAGGCGCGTGGCCGGGAATTCGTAGATCTCATGCGGCGTGCCCACCTGCACGATGCGCCCCTGGTTCATCACGCCGATGCGGGAAGCCAGCGTCATCGCCTCTTCCTGATCGTGCGTCACCACCACGAACGTGACGCCCAGCCGCTCCTGAATATTCACCAGCTCAAATTGCGTATGCTCCCGCAATTTTTTGTCCAGCGCGCCGAGCGGCTCATCGAGCAGCAGCAATTTGGGCCGCTTGATCAAAGAGCGCGCCAGCGCCACGCGCTGCCGTTGCCCGCCCGAGAGCTGATGCGGCTTTCTCTGCTCGAAGCCTTTGAGTTTGACCAGGCTCAGCATGTCCGCCACGCGTTGCGAGATTTCCGCGCGCGGCACGCTTTCCTGGCGCAGGCCGAAGCCGACGTTCTGCTCAACCGTCATATGCGGGAACAGTGCGTAAGACTGGAACATCATGTTGACCGGACGGTCGTAAGGCGGCACACCCGCCATGTCCGCCCCGTCGATGAAGATGTGCCCGGACGTGGGCTCTTCAAACCCGGCCAGCATCCGCAACAAAGTGGTCTTGCCGCACCCCGAGCCGCCGAGCAGGCAGAAAATCTCGCCCTGATAGATATTCAGGCTAACGTCCGCCACCGCCTCGAACTCACCGAATTTCTTGGTGACATTCTCGATGCGAATGTAAGGCTTCGCCCCCGGGTCTCTCCACGGTTCTTTTTTCTGTTCTTTCGCTTGGGCCGCCGTGGCTGCGGTCTGTGACATGGCTTTTATCTGCCGGTCATGAATTTCGTCCACAAGCGCGTCATCAGGCGCGTGGTCTCCTCGGTGTCCGCAAGATCGGGCACCAGCTTCACTTTGACATCCTGCGGCGGATAAACGCCCGGATCGTTGAGGACCTCGGGCTTCACGAACTGCGCCGCTTCCTTGTTGCCATTGGCGTAATTCACCGCATTGCTCACCGCGGCGATGACTTGCGGCCGCAGCATGTAGTTGATGAAGACATGCGCGTTGTTGGGATGCGGCGCATCCTTCGGAATCAGGTAGCTGTCGAACCAGATGATGGAGCCTTCCTTGGGAATCGCGTAAGCGATTTCCTGCCCCGTCTTATTCTCCTCCGCACGGTCGCGGGCCTGCAGGATATCTCCGCTATAGCCGATGGCCACGCAGATCTCGCCATTCGCCAGATCCGTAATCATGCGCTGCGTATCGATATAACGCAGGTAGGGACGGATCTTCATCATGGCGTCGGCGGCTGCATTGAGTTCCGCCGCCGACTGGCTGTTGGGATCTTTACCCAGCGAGGTCAGCGCCATGCTGAACATTTCCGTGGCGGAATCCAGCACGGCAATGCCGCATTTCTGCAGCTTCTTCGCCACGGCGGGGTCGAATACCAGGCGCCAGCTGTCGAGCGGCGCATCCGGCGCCGCCGCCTTCACTTTCTTGACGTTGTAGCCAATGCCCGTGGTGCCCCACATGTGCAGCACGGCGTAGTCGTTGCCCGGATCGTGCATCGCGAGGCGCTGCTGGATTTCCGGATCCATGTTGGACAGATTCGGCAGCTGCGCCTTATCGAGCTTGCGGTAATAGCCGGAGCGAATCTGCCGCTCGTAAGACGAGGCGGACGGCACGACGATGTCATACCCTGAGTTGCCCGGCGCAAGCTTGCTGTCGAGCTCTTCATTGCTGCCGTAATTGCTCACCGAAACCTTGATGCCGGTTTCTTTCTCGAAATTGGCAACGGTATCCTCGGCGAGGTAGTCGTTCCAGATGTAGAGGTTGAGCACTTTTTCTTCGGCCTTGGGCGCGCCGGCCGCCGCATCTGACGCAGGCGCCTGTTCCTTCTTGGCGCAGGCTGCGACGAGCGCCACGCAGCACAGACTCAAAGCCAGGGAGCGGATCGTGTTCATTGTGGTCCCCCAGAAAACGCGAAAGTCTTTATATCACCGCATCACACGTTCAGCAGCAAATGTTCGCGCTCCCACGAGCTGATCACCTGCAAAAATACCTCGAACTCGGCTTCCTTGACGATAGTGAAAGCGGAAACGAAGGCCTCGCCCAGCAGGCTGACGAGCGGCTCGCTCTGCTTCAAGCGGCGCAAGGCTTCATCCAGCGATCGCGGCAGGCCGAAAGGCAGGTCATGGGCGCTGCCGGTGATGGGCTCGGTGGGCTTGAGCCCCTCTACCATTCCGAGATAGCCGCAAGCCAACGAAGCGGCAATGGCGATATAGGGGTTGGCATCGGCCCCGCCCACGCGATTTTCCACCCGCCGCGCATCCGGTGTGGACATGGGCACGCGCAAACCGGCGGTGCGGTTGTCGTAGCCCCAATGCACATTGATGGGCGCGGAAAGATAAGGAGTGAGCCGCCGATAGGAGTTCACATTCGCGCAGGAAAGCGCCATGGCTGAAGGCAAGTACTTCTGTAGGCCGGCGATGTGGGCAAAGAACAACGCCGAAGGCGTGCCGTCCTCGTTGCTGAAGACATTCTTGCGGGTTTTGATATCCACCACGCTTTGGTGGATATGCATGGCGCTGCCCGGCTCTTTCGCATGCGGCTTGGCCATGAACGTGGCGTAAATCTTGTGGCGCAGGGCCGCCTCGCGCGCCGTGCGCTTGAACAGGAAGGCCTGGTCCGCCAGATCCAGCGGATTGCCGTGGATCAGGTTGATCTCCATCTGCGCCGGCCCGTCTTCGTGGATCAGCGTATCGATCTCAATGTCCTGGTCCTCGCAGAACTGATAGATGTCGTCGAACAACGGGTCGAATTCATTGACGGCGGCGATGCTGTAAGACTGCCGGCCGGGCTCCGAGCGGCCGGAGCGGCCGACGGGCGCTTTCAATGGATAGTCCGCATCCTTGTTCTGCTCGATCAGATAGAACTCGAGCTCCGGCGCGATCACCGGATCCCACCCGCGCTGGGCATATAGTTCCAGCACATTGCGCAGCACGTGCCGCGGCGCCATGGTGACGCGGCTGCCGTCCGCATAGAAGCAGTCGTGAATTACCTGCGCGGTGGGCTCCGCAGCCCAGGGCACCCGGCGCACTGTTTTGGGATCGGCCTTCAATACGATGTCGATCTCTGCGGGGCTCATCGCATTGCCGGTGTTCGCGGGATAGTCGCCCGTCACCGTTTGCAGGAAAATGCTTTCCGGCAGGCGCATGCCTTCGTCTTCGGCGAATTTGGCGGCGGGCATGATCTTGCCCCGCGCAATGCCGGCCATGTCGGGGATGATGGCTTCGACTTCCTGGATGCCATGATCGCGGAAGAATTGTTTGATTTCACTGGCCATGGTCACTTCCCAGGGGCTGCGCCCAGTTTTCAGGGGCTGCGCCCCACTTTACCTGGGGGATCGCGAAGCGCGACCCCCTAAAAATAGCGGCGCAGAGCGCCGTTAAGAACTCCGAACCTGTGCGCGCTCACGACTCGCGGCGCCGAAGGCTGCGAACAAAGCGCGTGAGAATGAGTTGCTCATCACCTGCCACTCGGGATGCCATTGCACGGCCACGGCGAAACGCGGCGCATTCTTGACGCGGAAGGCTTCTATGACGCCGTCCGGCGCGCGCGCTTCGGCGATCAATCCTGCGCCGAGACGCTCCACGCCCTGCCAATGCAATGAATTGACTTTCATGCGCTCCGTGCCGGCGAGCGCGCGCAGCAGACCGCCTTGCTCCAACACGACATCGTGTGCGGGCGAATATTGAATCTCGAGCGGCTGGGATTCGTCGTCGCGGTGATCCATGAGCCCGGACACTTCATGAAGCCTTTGATGCAGCGTGCCGCCGAACGCGACATTCATTTCCTGGAAGCCGCGGCAGATGCCGAACACGGGCACGCCCGCTTGAACGGCGCGTGGAAAAAGCGGCAACGTGGTGGCGTCACGATGCGGGTCGTGCAGCGTGCCGGGCGCGCTCGGCGCGCCGGCGTAATGATGCGGCTCCACATTCGAAGGGCTGCCGGTGAAAAGAATGCCGTCGATGCGCTCGAGAATCTCATCGCCATTCACGAGATCCCCTAGAGCCGGAATCACGAGGGGAATGCCGCCGGCAGCCTCGGCCACGGCATTGATATATTTCTCACCCACGGCATGGAAAGGATGCGGGCCAAGCATGCGGCGATCCGCGGGGATTCCGATAATGGGGCGTTTGAACGGCATGGTTGAGGTGCGCGACATGGTGTGCCGGGCGCGGTATTAGACCACAGCTTAGGGTTTTAAGGGCGGCTTGAGGCATGATTAGCCCATGAAATCCATGCCTTACGTGAACTCGTACTATGTTGCGACCATGCATCCCGCGCCTGAGCGGCCGCGGTTGACAGGCCTGGTGGACTGTGACGTCTGCGTGGTGGGGGGTGGGATTGCGGGGTGCTCGGCGGCGCTGCATCTGGCGGAGCGTGGATATCGCGTTGTTTTACTGGAAGCGCAAAGGATTGGCTGGGGGGCTTCGGGGCGTAGCGGCGCGCAGGTAATTTTTGGCGCGGCGGTGGGACAGGAGAAACTCGAGCGACTCATAGGTGCGGCGGATGCGCGGCGTGTCTGGGATATCTCTCTCGAGGGAATGGCGCTGATTCGCGGGCTGATCGCGAAGCACGGCATCGATTGCGATTGGGTCGATGGGCATATGCAGGCGGCGATCAAGCCGCGCCACGATGCGGAGTTGCAGGCGGAGCTCGAGATGCTCCAGAACAAATACGACTACCGCAGCGTGCGTTACGTACCGCGCGACGAAGTGTTGTCCTTGATCGACACGAAGCGTTACATCTCCGCGTTGTACGATTCAAACGGCGGCCACCTGCATCCGCTGAATTACACGCTGGGCCTTGCCGCTGCCGCCGAGCGCGCCGGCGCACGTATCTTCGAGAACGCGCGCGCGGTCAGTTTCGATGTCGGTTCGAAAATTACGGTGCAGTCAAGCAATGGCATGGTGCGCTGCCGCCAACTGATCCTCTGCGGCAACACTTCGCTAGGGCCCACCGCTCCCGCGTTGCAATCGAAAATCATGGCAGTAGGCACATACGTCGTCGCCACGGAATCTCTGGGCGAAGAGCGTGCGCGCCGTTTGGTCTTCAACAACGCCGCGGTCAGCGACCTCAACTGGATTTTGGATTACTTTCGGCGCTCTCGCGACCATCGTTTATTGTTTGGCGGGCGGGTCAACTATTCCGGCCTCGCCTCTTTCGACGCCCCCGCCGCCACGCGCAAGAGGATGCTGGGCGTCTTCCCGCAATTGACAGACGTGAAGCTCGAATACAGCTGGGGCGGCGAACTGGATATCACGATGAATCGGGCGCCGCATTTCGGCCGGTTGGAGCCGAATGTTTATTTTCTGCAAGGTTTCTCCGGCCACGGCATTGCGCTCGCCGGCATCGCCGGCAAGCTCGTGGCAGAATCGGTCGCCGGCACGGCGGAGCGATTCGATGTGTTTTCAAAAATTCCGCACCGGGATTTTCCGGGTGGCGCTGCGCTACGCCGGCCGGCGCTGGTGCTGGCGATGCTGTACTACCGTTTGAAGGATCTTATGTAGGCTTATATCCTACAGAGCCTCAGTGATAAACTGACGCTCATGTCTTTCACCAGCACTGCCAGCACCTCTGCCGACGGCTCATTGAAGCCGCCCGTCGGCGTCGGCGACTTTGGCCAGCTGTATCGTGAAGGCTATACCTTCGTCGACAAAAGCCTGTTGATTCGCGAAGTCCTCGAGGACAGCGCCAAAGTCACGCTGATCGTGCGGCCACGCCGCTTCGGCAAGACGCTCAACCTCTCGATGCTACATCACTTTTTCGCAAGTGAGGTGCGCGGGTACCCGACACGCGCGATGTTCGATTGGCTGGCCGTGTCGGAAGATTGCAAGGCCATGGCGCATCAGGGTGAATATTCGGTGATCTAGTGCTGGGGTTGATGTTCGGGTTGCGGGAAACGCAAGTGGTGTATTCGAATCGCGAGAGCGGGTATGGGCGGTATGACATGGCGTTATTGCCCAAAGAAAGCAAGGGGCTCGCGTTCATCATGGAATTCAAACGGGTGGAGGATCCTGCGCAGCTCGATGCCGCGGCCGCACAGGCGCTGCAGCAGATCGATGAGCGGTGGTATGGGGCGGAGCTGCGGCAGCACGGCGTCGAGCGGGTGATGAAGATCGGGATGGGGTTTGCGGGGAAGCGGGCGGGGGATCAGCAGCGCTACCGCGCGATAAATCGATCATCCACACAGATCGTCCGCCGTAACGACGCCGGAAATCAAGTCTTCGGAATACATGTTCTTCTTCAGCCCGTTGGCCGTGATCATGGCGATGAAGATCTGCTTTTGCGCGCCAGTTTTGCTCCGGAAGACTTCCACTTTATTCCTCAGGGTCCTGGCATATTGCTTGTCGATGCCGAACGGCGCGGCGTTGTATTTGATTTCACACAGCGTGATGGCGTCATCGTTACGGTCGATCAGTAAGTCGATCTGCGCGCCCTGCCCCTCGTTTTTGCGCGGCACGAAGCGCCAGGAGCTCGCCATGCTGCCCGCCGGTATGCGCAGCGCCTCGACAATGCGATCGACATGGCCCAGACACACATTTTCAAATGCGTAGCCGGCCCATGTCTTGTAAGCCGGCTTGCCGCTCTGGCTGATCCAGTAATCCCTGTCCACACGCTTGTTCCGCGCCGGCGCCACCCAGCGCAGATGGAACAGGCTGAACTCGTCTATCAACCGGTAATACTCCCCCTTGGCCCGGTTGAACGGCGTCAGCTCCTCGACAAACCCTGCTGCGACCAGATCCTGTAATCGACTGCTTAAATGGCCGCCGGCCTGTGAGAGACGCGCAGCCGACGCCAGTTCCGCGCGGCCGACGCCTTCCTGCCTGGCGCCCAGCAACGTGACCAGCTCGATATAGGACGCTGCGTCTTTAAACAGCGAGTCGAACAGTTTTTTGAATTCATCCTTCAACGGCGCGCCACGGGCGAAGAACATCTGCTGGATGTTCTGTTCCACGCTCAATCCGCGCTCGACGTAATTGAGGTAATAGGGAATTCCACCTACAGCCATGTAGAGCGACAATGCCTGTTTTTTGTTCAGGCGGATTTTTCTGCTCGCCAGAAATTCGAAGGTCTCGGCCAGATCCAATGGCTCCAGGCGGATGTCGGCAGTGACGCGATTGTGCAGCCCTCCCTTGTTGTAAATGATATTTTTGATGAGCCATGATGCCGAAGAACCGCAGATCACCAGGATGACGTTGGGCATGGCCGACCAGTAGCGGTTCCAGTAGTAGTCCAGCGCCTGCAACAGGCGGGACTTGCGCGTGGCCATCCAGGGAAATTCGTCCAGGAAGATGACGATTTTTTGCTTTTCCGCGGTACCCGATATGAGCTGCGTCAACCTATCGAACGCGTCCATCCACGAGATGGGCGTGGCAAGGGGGATGCCCGGCACGAAAGCGGCGCCCATGGATTTAGCGAAGTTCTCGAGTTGCTCCCGCATGGAGCCCTTCTGCAGGCCGGTCGCCTGCATCAGGCGACACTTTCTCGCGGCAAAGAATTCCCTGACCAGAAATGTCTTGCCAACGCGGCGCCGGCCATACAGGGCAATGAACTGCGCCTCCCTGGATCCAAGGGCGCGGGCGAGGAGTTGCTGTTCGCGTTTTCGGCCGATCATAGGGCGGGACCGCGTCAACTAGATAGGCGACTTATAGCGAATTATATTCCGCCCGTCCAGAAGTTAGATGGGCGACTTATAATTATTTATATTTCGCCCATCCAGCCCACAGACCTGCCGTCTTGAAGAAGTGCGGCGGGGTCGGGGATCAGGAGTGCGCCTGAAGAATCAGGATCAAGCCCCTACGAGGGACCTGCCCGTCACCTTGGCGCGCGCGATGGCTTCCAGGATCAGCTTTTTCGCCTCGTCCGCATCGCCCCAGCCCAGCACCTTCACCCACTTGGTGGTCTCGAGATCCTTGTAGTGCTGGAAGAAGTGCTCGATCTGCCGAATCGTGATGTCCGGCAGATGGGTATAGCAGTGCACGGACTCGTAGCGGCGCGTCAATCTCGTCACGGGCAATGCGATGATCTTCTCGTCGCCGCCGGCCTCGTCCTGCATTTTCAAAACACCGACCGGCTTCACGGCGACGATCGCGCCGGGGATGATGCCACGCTGGTTGGCGATCAGGACGTCGCAAGGATCGCCGTCGTCCGAAAGCGTGTGCGGAATAAAACCGTAGTTGCCCGGGTAGCGCATCGAGGTGTAGAGAAATCGGTCGACCACCATCGTGCCGGAGGCCTTGTCCATCTCGTACTTGATCGGTTCGCCGCCTACCGGCACTTCGACGATCACATTAACTTCATCGGGCGGATTCTTGCCGGTTGAAATGGCCTCTAGACGCATGCTCGCTCCGGATGTCGGCGGGCGCGCAGTATAGAACAGAAGCGCCGACAGCATTCGCAGCGAAGATTGCGGAATCCGGCAGGCGGCACGGTAATTACGCAGAGTCCTGCAGCAGAGATTGGGCAAGCGCCAGCGCCGCGGCATAGTCCGCCACAAAATGCAGCCGCGCGCCGTCCTCTCCCAGTTGATTCAATAATTCACTCACTTCCAGCTGCACCTCAGCGAGGATCAACCGGGTTTGAGTCCGCGCGCAGTCCGCTGCAAGATTGTGAATGGCGCGCGCACCGGTAGCGTCGGCAAATGGCACCTCACCCATGCGCAAAATGAAAACCTTCGGGCGGGTGCGCATCGTGGCCAACATGTCATCGAGGCGAGTCGCAGCGCCGAAGAACAGCGGGCCGCGCAGCTGATAGACCTCAACGCCCGGCGGCAACGCAGCGCGCTGCGTGTCGTTGTCTGATTTCGGCTGCGCGAAATCATCGACATCCTGCTGGATGAGCGGGGCATTGCTCTGCACCGCGACCGCCTCCGCCATGCGGTGCATGAAAGTGATTGCAGCAAGCACTACGCCCACTTCAATGGCGAAGGTGAGATCCACGAACACCGTCAACACAAAGGTAGCCAACAGAATGAGGCGGTCCGCTGCCGGCGCGCGACGCAACATGCGCATGAACTTATGCGGCTCGCTCATCGTCCAGGCGACCATCAGCAGAATCGCGGCAAGGGCCGCAAGCGGGACATAGCTTGCCCATCGCGCAAAAACCAGCATGAAGAGCAGGATGAAGGCCGCGTGCAGCATGCCGGCGATAGGCGAGCGAGCGCCGGAGCGAACATTGGTCGCTGTGCGGGCGATGGCGCCTGTCGCGGGCATGCCCCCGACCAATGCGGAAGCGCAGTTGGCCACTCCCTGCCCCACGAGCTCCACGTTGGAACGATGCCGCGCTCCCGTCATGCCGTCCGCCACCATGGCGGATAGCAGCGATTCAACGCCGGCGAGGAAAGCGATGGTGCAAGCGCTTGGAAATACCACGCGTACTTGCTCGAAAGAAAAGTGCGGCCATACGGGCAAAGGCAGGCGGCTCGGCAGCTCGCCAAATTGCGATCCAATGGTCGCGACCGGCAATGCAGCCGCGGCAGCGACGATTGAAACAATCAGCACTGCAATGAGATAGCCCGGAGCCCGCGGCGCAAAGCGCCGCAACGCCAGAATGATTGCGAAGGCAAGCGCGGCCATGCCGGCGCTCGCGCCGCTCAACTCACGCCAATGCGCCAGGAACACCGGCCACTTGTCGATGAAATGCGCCGGCACGTGATCGATCGGCAGCCCGAGCAGATCCTTGATCTGGCTCGAGGCGATGATCACTGCGATGCCGGCCGTAAAGCCGGTGACGACGGGGTCGGGTATATATTTTATCCAGGTTCCAAATCGGGCGAAGCCGGCCACGATCAACATGAGGCCGGCGAGCAGCGTTGCGAGCACCAGGCCGTCGTAACCGTGGCGAGCAATCGTGTCGAACACCACGACAACAAAGGCGCCGGTGGGTCCGCCGATTTGAAAGCGGCTACCGCCAAGGGCGGAAATCAAAAAGCCGGCGACAACGGCCGTGACCAGCCCTTTGTCCGGCGGCGCACCGCTCGCGATAGCCAATGCCATGGCAAGCGGCAGAGCAACGATGGCGACGGTGAGGCCGGCGACGGCATCGTGATGCAAGTCGGCCACGCCATACCCGCGCGACAGCATTACGAAGAGCTTGGGGACAAAGAGCCGCCCGTATGCCCGTGAGCCGAAGCGAGGTTGCGCGTCTATTGCGCTGGCCGCCTATATCCAGTGAAACCCACGAGCCAGCACTCCCAGAATAGCCGCGCCCATGAGCAGCGCCCAGATTTTCGCCTGAGCGATAGTTTGCCGCATCGCCCCGAGAGAGTCATGCATCTCGAGCCGCAACCCCGCGACGGCATCCTTCAAGCCGTCGAATTTGACCTGCAGGCCGTCGGCTTTGCTATCGATCTTCTCGTGCAGACTGCGGCTCTGACTGTCGATCTTCTCGTGGAGACTGCTGCCCTGACTGTCGATCTTGTCGTTCAGCCCAGCCACTTTGCTATCGATCTTCTCGTGCAACCCACCGATTTGACGATCGATCTTCTCGTGCAGACTGCTACCCTGACTGTCGATCTTCTCGTGGAGACTGCAGCCCTGACTGTCGATCTTGTCGTTCAGGCCAGCCACTTTGCTATCGATCTTCTCATGCAGACCGCCGACCTGACGATCAATCTTCTCGTGCAGGCCGCGGACATCGTGCTTGATCTCCACAATGTCAGACCGAATGTGCGAGACATCCGATGCTAGCCTCGCCACCTGCTCTTCCACGCCAACCTCCACTTGTGCCGCCAGACCCATGATCGATTCTCCTTAACGATGTGCTCCAGCCCTCCGTGCGGGGAAGAATATACCCCGCGGCAACCGTGCTGTCTGCACGAATATCTGCTGCGTTTTGGCAATTACTCGCACTGCCGCAAAGAATAATTCAACGTTTGCGTACTTTTGTAACGGCGGTGGGCGTCGGCGCCTTCAGCGTATCTCGTAGCAGCGGTGAATCCGCGGGTTGCGCTCGAAATCTTGCGGCAGAGTTTCCGCGGAAACGTCACGCATGCTATAGCGCGCGCTCAGCGCTTCATCGAGCTTGAATTTCTGCGCGTTGGTGGAAAAGACCAGCAGGCCGTCCGGCGCGAGCACTTTGGCGCAGGCGTCGATCAGCTGAGGATGGTCGCGGCGGATGTCGAGCGTGCCTTCCATACGCTTGGAATTGGAAAAAGTGGGTGGGTCGAGGAAGACAAGGTCGTAGCGTTCTCGGCCATTCGCAGCCTCGGTCAACCACTCGCGGCAGTCGGCCTGAATTAGAGCATTGTTACGGCTCGTAAAGCCGTTCAGCATGAGATTGCGCTGCGCCCAATCGAGATACGTATTCGAAAGATCCACTGACGTGGTGGACAGCGCATCGCCCGCCGCCGCATAGACGCTTGCCGTTCCCGTATAGGCGAACAAATTGAGAAAGCGCCTGCCGGCCGCAGCTTCACGCAATTTCGACCGGGTGAGGCGATGATCGAGGAACAGGCCCGTATCGAGGTAGTCGTCGAAATTTACCTCGAATTTGAGCCCGCCCTCCTCCACAACATGGAATTTCGATTGCTCGTTGAGCTTCTCGTACTGGCCGCTTTTTTGCTGGCGGCGCATGCGCACGCGGATGCGCTCCGGCGGCACGCCGGTGACCTCAGGGAGAACCGACAGCGCCTCGTTGCGGCGCCGCCGCGCGCCTTCCATGTCGACGGTGGTTGGCGCTGCGTATTCCTGCACGTAAAGCCAAACGAGCTCATCTGTTGCGGTTTTGTAAGAATCGATGGCAAACGAATACTCAGGCATGTCCGCGTCGTAAAGCCGGTAACAGGTCACGCCGCTTTTCTGCGCCCACTTGCGCAAGCTTTTGAGATTCTTCGCAAGGCGGTTGCCGAACATTTTGGCGCCGGGCGAATCCCGAAGGCTTTCATCGATCTGCGCCACGCCGCGATTGCCGCGCAGCGAACGGAAGTCTTCCGATTCCACTTTCAAACGCAGGAGCCGGCACTCAATCGCGCCATTGAACATCGTGTGCGTGCGGAAGGCGCGGATGCCGAGCTCGAGACCCAAATCAGGCGAACCGGTGAGAACCACGGCATCCCAACCCTGAAATTTTTCACGCAGGACGCGCCCGAGCTCGCGATGTATGGCGCGGGCCGCTTCGTGATCTTCAAGCCTCACGCCGTATGGAGGATTGACACACAGCAACCCTCCCCCACCCTCTTCACCCCGGCGAAAGCCGGGATGACGGAAGGGGGTGGCATCGCTGATTGCGCGTGCCTCGAATTGCACGAGGCCGGCCACACCTGCGCGTTGCGCGTTGGCCTGAGCCATGCGGATAGCGCCAGCGTCTTTATCCTGTCCACGGATCACGACATGAAGATCGCTTTTCACGCGCGCTCGCGCCTCGCTGCGCAGCCTCTCCCACAACGCCGCGTCATGTCCCCGCCACCCCAGTAACCCAAAGTAATCGCGGTCGATATTGGGCGCGATGTCCGCCGCCATCATCGCCGCTTCAATCGGCAGCGTGCCGGCCCCGCACATGGGATCCAGAAGCTCTGCGCCTGAAGCGGCAAGCTCGCGCCAGCCCGCGCGCAACAACATTCCCGCGGCCACGTTCTCCTTGAGCGGCGCTTCGCCCGCTGCGCCACGATAACCGCGCCTGTGCAAACTTTCGCCCGACAGGTCGAGCGCAATCGTGATGCGGTTTGCCTGCGCGTGCGCATGTACACGCACGCTCGGCCGCTCCCGCGCGATATCCGGCCGCGCATCGGTGCTGGTGCGCAGCGAATCCACAACCGCGTCTTTGAGTTTGAGCGCGCCGAAGTGCGAGTGGGTAATTGACGGGTGCCGGCCTGTGAAATCGCAGGCTAGCGTTGCGCCAGGACCTATGTGCGCCGCCCAATCGATTTTCAACGCGCCGCGATAGAACGCCTCCGCATCCAACGCCTCATATTGAGCCAGCTCCAGATACACGCGGTTCGCGACGCGCGATTCCAGGCACGCGCGATACGCCGTTTCCAGCGTGCCGCGAAACGCGACATCGGTCGAGCGCTCGCGCACTTCCGTCGCGCCCAACGCAGTCAATTCGCGCCCGAGCAGATCGGCCAAGCCTCGCGGACAGCTCGCCAAAAGTTGCAACGACTCCTCGCTCACGAAAGATCGAGCCAGGTGGTCTTGAGCTCCGTGTATTTGTCGAACGCGTGCAGCGATTTGTCACGGCCGAAGCCGGACTGTTTGAACCCGCCGAAGGGCACGGTGATGTCATCCGCATCGTAGCAATTGATGTACACCACGCCGGAGCGCAACGCCCGGGCCACGCGGTGCGCTGTGGTGATATCACGCGTCCACACCGCGGCGGCAAGGCCATAAATCACGTCGTTGGCGATCTCGACGGCTTCATCCACGGTTTTGAAGCTGATGGCGGACAGCACAGGACCGAAGATTTCTTCCCGCGCAATTTTCATGCTGGGCTTCACGGAATCGAACACCGTGGGCTCCACGAAGTAGCCGCCGCTCTCTTCCCGCACCCGCTTGCCGCCCAGGCGCACATTCGCGCCATCGCTCTTGCCCGCATCGATGTACCCGAGCACACGCTTCATTTGGCCTTCATCGACGATTGCGCCGAGCTTCGTAGCCGGATCCAGCGGATCGCCCGGCTGCATGGCGCGGCCTATCGCCTGGATCCTGTTCAGCAATGCGTCTTTGATTTCTTCCTGCACCAACAGGCGCGATCCCGCAGAGCACATCTCGCCCTGATTGAAGAAGATGGCGCCGGCGGCGGATTCGGCGGCCTTGTCGAGATCCTCATAGTCTGCGAGCACTATATTGGGGGACTTGCCGCCGCATTCGAGCGACACACGCTTCAAATTGGATTGCCCGGCATACTGCATGATAAGACCGCCGGTCGCCGTGGATCCGGTGAATGCAATGCAATCCACATCCATATGCAAGGCGAGCGCCTTGCCCGCCGTGTGACCGAAGCCCGGCACTACGTTGAAGACGCCTTGCGGAATTCCCGCTTCAACGGCCAGCTGCGCAACGCGGATCGCCGTGAACGGGGATTTCTCCGAAGGTTTCAGCACGAGTGAATTACCCGCGGCCAGCACCGGCCCAATCTTCCACGCCGCCATGACCAGTGGAAAATTCCATGGCACTACCGCGCCCACCACTCCCATAGGCTCACGCGTAATCAATGCCAGTGCATCGCGCGAAGTGGGCGCCACTTCGTCGTAAATCTTGTCGATGGCTTCGGCATACCATTGAATGCAGCGCGCCGCTGCGGGAATGTCCACTTTCAGGCTATCTGAAACCGGCTTGCCCATGTCCAGGGTCTCGAGCAGAGCGAGCTCCTCCTTGTTCTGCAAGATCGAATCGGCGAACTTAAGAAGAATACGTTTGCGTTTGGCGGGAGGAAGGTGCGCCCAGGAGCCCTTGCGAAACGCCGCGCGCCCCGCCGCAACCGCGCGATCGATGTCCACCGCATCCCCGGCCGCCACGCGCGCCAGCAATTTACCCGTGGCCGGGTTGATGGAATCGAATGTCGCTCCGGAGGCTGCATCGCTCGAGCGCCCGTCGATGAATGCCTGTGTTGGAAAGCGCACCGACTCGGCGCGCTGATGCCAGGAAAGCGTAGAGGTTGCCATCGTGCGGCTTCAGGAAAAAGGGACTGTAATGTCAACTCGACAGCCGAGGTTGTCAATGTTGCTGCAACGCTTGACACCCCCTGCACGCCTTCGTTCTCATGCGCGGCGCTAAAAGGCGCTCTTGCATGGAGATCAGATGTCATCGCACCGCTCACATTTTGCTACGACCACTGCGGCGCTCGGGCTGGGACTTTTCGCCGGCGCTGCCCAGGCGCAATGGACCGGCAAAGGGGAGTTGGGGCTGCTCGTATCCCGCGGCAACGCCGAGGCGACCTCCGCAAACGCCAAGGTCGATGTCGCGCACGAGACGGGCTCGTGGAAGAACTCTGCCTTCTTCGGCATGTTGTATGGGAAAAATTCAGCGTTCACCACCGCGCAACGAACGGAAGCGCGCTGGCAGACGGATTATAAAATCAGCGAGCGCCTGTTCTGGTTCGGCGCCTTGCGCGGCGAGCAGGATCGTTACAGCGGGTTCAACTATCAGGTTACGTTTTCAACCGGCGCGGGGTACAAATTCGTCGAAACCGAAGCGACGAAGCTCACCGCTTCGCTTGGCGCAGGCTATCGGCGATCGCAGCCCGAGGAGCTCATCAAGAGCGATGCCGGTGAAGTGCTGGGTCGCATTCGTGGGAACGCCACGAGCGATGCGGTGGGCAGCGCAGGATTCGATTTCTCGCATCAGCTCACGGCCACCACCAAATTATTGGATAAGTTCCTGGTCGAGTCCGGCTCCAGCAACACCTCGGCACAGAACGACTTCGCAGTGCAGGTGAGCATGACCGAGGCTATTGCATTGAGCGTCGGCTATGGGGTGCGCTACAACACCAATCCGCCGGATGGAGCGACGAAGACGGATCAGCTGATGACGGTGAATCTGGTTTACAGGATCAAGTAGGCTGGGCTTAAGTCTTCGAAGCCCAACCTACAGCGTTCCCGCCTCGATCAAAATCATCTTCTGCGGGTCCAGATGCTTTTTGATCGCGGCGTTCACCTGTTCCACTGTCAGCGCCTTGATGGCGTTCGGGTACTCGTCAAGCCAGGCGAGGCTCTTGCCACGGTTCAAAGTTTGCAGCATCGCGCCGGCCATGCCGCCGGTAGTCGCAAGACTCACTTGATACGAGCCGACGATGTTGGTCTTGCGCGCTTCGAGCTCCGCAGCGGTCACGCCCCCTTGCCACCATTTGTCGAGCTCGCGGCGAGTGGAAATCAAACCCCGGTCCACCAATTTCGGCGAGAACGCAGCGCTGATGGACCAACTGCCGTCGACGAACGTATCGTCGGCCATGCCGGCGCGAATGCCATAGGTGAGACCTTCCTTGTCACGCACGGCGCTCATCAAACGGCTGGTGAAGTCGCTACCCAGAATTGACGTGCCGACGCGCAATGCCAGCGAATCGGCATCTGCATAGCGCAGGCCGGTGGGCTGGCCCAACAACACCGCTACGCTCGTCTTATCGGCAAGACGTATTGTTTGCTCGCTCGGGGCCTGCAGCGCACTGCCTTGTGCTGTTCTAACCACGTCCACGCCGCCGCTCCAGCCTGCAAACGCTTTGGATACTTCCTTTTGAATTTGCTTCGCATTGACATCGCCCACGAAGATCAAGTTGAAATACGCGGGGCCGTAATATTTCTTGTGGAAGGCTTTGAGATCGTCCACGGAAAGCTTGTCCGTAGCCGCCAGCCATTCGTTCAATTCGTAATGGCGATTGGGATGGCCGACCGGGTAAGCCGCCCGCGAAAAGGCTTCCCCGGCCCGATAGTTCACATTCTGTTGCGCCTGGCGCACCGAGGCCTCGAACTGCGTTTTGGCCTTCGCGAACTCTTCATTCGAGAACGCCGGCGTCCGCATCTGCTCGGCCATCAAGCGCATCACGAGCGGCAGATCTTTCTTCAAAAAGCGCGCCCTGACGGACATTGTCTGAGCGCCCACATCGAAACTCAGTTGAGCTCCGACATCGTCCAGCTGTTGGGCAATCGCAAATTTGTCCTGTTTCGTGGTGCCTTTGTCGAGCAGCATGCCGACCAGCGTCGCTGCCGCGATATTGCCTTGCGCGGCGTAGGAATCGCCCGCCGGCAGCGAGCCCACCACCGTGACGATATCCTTCACACCCATGGGATAAACGATGACGTCCACACCAGCAGCCTTGGACCGAACCGTCTGCTCGACGATGCTCGCCGCAGCAGCGCAGGCCGCGCCAAGAGCCGCGAGCGCAGCTATGCCCATCTTGAGTTTTATGCGTGTCATTTAGCTATCACCGGGACAAACCAGCCTGTCGTGCTTTGATCTTCGTTGAGGTAAGTTTTCGCCACACGCTGCACGTCGGCTGGCGTCACCTTGGCGATCTTGTCGATGTAGGTGACAAACTGCGTCCAATCGCCGGCAGCGATCCATTCATTGAGTGCGCTGGCGATACCGGCAGTGCCATCGCGGCCGTATGCTTCATCCGCGCGGTACTGGCTCACTACTCGCGCCACTTCCTGTGCAGTAACGCCTTCCGTTTTCACTTTTTCAATTTCCGCGAGAATGATTCTCTCGACTTGCTCGTGCGTGGTATTGGGCGTAAGGCCCGCACTTACTTCAAACAGAGCAGGATCGCGCAGTGGCTGAATGTCTCCACCGGCGCCCGTGGCAAGGGACTTGTCCACCAAGGCGCGGGACAGCCTGCTGTTCTCCCCCTCGCTCAAAATGGAACCCAGCACATTGAGTGCGGGCAGGTCCGAGTCGCGCGCGTTGGGGCCCTTCCACGCAATCATGACGCTGCCGAGCTCGCCGGCGCGCTTCAGCATGACGCGACGCGCACCGGTCTGCGGCGGCTCTTCGGTATACATCTCCGGGATGGCGCGCGGAGAATGTGGAATTCCGCCGTAGTATTTTTTGATGAGAGCCAGCGCCTTCGCAGGCTCGACGTCGCCGACTATGCTCACCGTGGCATTGTCAGGCCAATAAAAAGTGTCGTAGAACTGCCGTAATTTTTCGGTCGGCACTTTCTCGATGTCGCTGCGCCAGCCGATAGTGCTGTGATGATAGGGGTGCGCTTCGTAGGCGGTGGCGTACACCTCTTTCTGCAATGCATTGCCGGGGTTGTTCTCGCCCTGCTCATATTCGTTGCGGACCACGGTCATTTCCGCCTGACGATCCGCATCGCGCAGCCAGAGGTTGCGCATGCGGTCGGCTTCGATGGCGATGTAGCCTTCAAGGCTGTCGCGGCCGAGCGTGCCGTAGTAGTTGGTGCGGTCGAGCGATGTAGTGGCGTTAAACCCAGCGCCTACCTTGCCCAGATATTGTTTGACGCTGTTGCCCGCGGGGTCGTTGAAGTGCTCGCTGCCCTTGAACATCATGTGCTCGAGGATGTGCGTAGCGCCGGTAGCGCCGGTGACTTCGTTGCGCGAGCCAACGCGATAGGTCACTTGAAAGGTGACGACGGGGGCGGAGTGGTCGGGCTTGATGAGGATGTCGAGGCCGTTGGCGTCGAGCCGGTATTCGTCGATGCCGCCGAGGGATTTGATGAAAGTGAATCCTGCGACCTGGGCGGGGGCGGCGTGAGCGGGGGCGGCTAGGACCAGGAGGCCGAGCGCGAGCGCTGGGCCTGAAGCCAGATTTCGGTTGAGCATGGGTTCGATGGGTTCTCGCATGACGCGGATAGGCGCGCGATGGTACAGCGGGGATATGTCCCGTGGCCACCGTCAGCGCGACAGTCGGACCGGCGAATGAGACGAATGGCGCGAGCTGCGCGTTCTTGTAGGCTGGGCTTAAGTCTGCGAAGCCCAACTTATTTGGCGCCCAACCTACGGTTGCTTTAAGGCGTCTAGCACCACGGATGGGGTTAGGATTTCCGGCAGCGCCTTCGGCTGCGAAGCCTTCGGCAGATAAACCAGATTGAACGGCACCGCACTGCGATTCCACTTCGCAAGCTCCGCCGTGATGCGCGGATCGGCATTGGTCCAGTCTGCCTTCAGCAGCGCCACCTTGTTGTCGCGAAAATATTTTTTTACTTCAGAAGAGCGGAAGACCACTTTCTTATTGGCCTGGCAGGTGGCGCACCAGCGCGCAGTGAAATCCACATAGATCGGCCTGCCCTCTTCTCGCAACTGCGTGACGCGCTCTGCGCTCCAAGGCTCCCAAACGATGTCGCTCGCCTTCGGGGCGCGCGGCCAGCCTACATTCAAACCCAATATCAACAACACGAGCGCGCCTATGAATGCAAAGCGAACGCGGCTCGTGCTGGCGCCCGGCGCGTTGTAGCGGCCATAGAGCCACACCGCCATTGCAATGACCGTGAGGCCAAACAGGGCGGCGAGCAAGCCGTTCTCGCTCGTCTGGCCCGCCAGCACCCAGATCAAAAAGCCGACGCTGGCGTAGAGCGGAAAGGCCATGACCTGCTTGAACGTTTCCATCCAGCGGCCGGGGTTCGGCAACAATTTTACCGCTTGCGGAAATGCGGAGAGCAGCAGGTAGGGGGCGGAAAGACCAACGGCAATGACGGTAAAGACTATGAAGGATTGGCCGGTAGGCAAGGCCAGCGCTGCTCCTAGTGCCGGGGCAAGGAACGGGGCGCTGCACGGTGTAGCGACGACAGTGGCCAATATGCCCGCGAAGAATGAGCCGCTGTAGCCTTCCTTCATTTGCAGGCTGCCGCCTACGCCTGTGGCGCGCAAGCCGAATTCGAATACGCCGCTTAGGCTTAGCGCGAAGATCAGCAGCACCACGGTCAACGCAAATATGAAAGGCGCGGACTGAAGCTGGAAGCCCCAACCCAATTCCTGGCCTCCTGCGCGTAACACCGCGAGCAGTCCGGCTAAAGCCCAGAAGGAGAGGAGCACGCCGAGCGTGAACATCAGGCCGTGCATTGTGACTTTGCGGCGGTCGTTGCCGGCCTGGTTGATGAAGCCGACGATCTTGATGCCTAGGACGGGGAATACGCAGGGCATTAAATTCAAAATCAGGCCGCCGATCAAGGCTAGGACTAGAACGTTTACGGAGATTGCCGCGGCGGTGAGGGACGTGCCCGACATACCGACCGCAGCCACCGCGGCCGCTTGGGAAGACGAGAAGGGGATGTCGACATTTACGCCGCGATAGGCGCCATCGGCGTCCGTGTAGGCTAGAACGCCTGCGAGTTTGGACGGCGATGCGTCGGCATCCTCGGCCAGGGGCAAAGTCAAAATGGCGGCGTTTTTTGCGCCTGCTGCCGGCTGCGGCTTGTCGTATTGAATGAACTCTTCCAACGCAAAAAAATGCGGGGCCTCGACCGCGCCCGGTCCGCTGACATACAGCGTGACATCCTTTGCGCCACGGCTCGCTGCAAACTTCCAATCCTTCGCATCCTGCGGCATCGGCATCTTCGCGATTCCCGCACGAACGCCCGCATCCGGTTTGGGCGTATCCGCAGACACCGGCAGCGCCAACGAAACATCTGCAGCGCCCGGAATGCAAATGTCGGCGCACATGAGCCACTTGGCGTGAGCCTTGAGAGTGACATTGCCGCCAGCCTTCAAATCCGCAGCAGGCGTCAGAGTCAACGGCAAATACAGCACGCCATCGAAGCCATGGCCCGTCACGTTACCCTGCGAATCCTTGATCAGTATCGGCGTGGGCCAGCGGATCTCGCCCGCATTCCAACCAGCCGGCAAATCCCATTTGAGTTGCGTGGGATAGCCCGTGCCCGCATTGAGCCAATAGCTATGCCAATGAGGCTCGTGCTCCATGCGCAACGCCACTTCAATGGGATGGCCGGGTTGTATGGATCGGTCCGCCGCCAAGAGGGAGGCGCGCACCTGAGATTGAGCCGCCAGCGGGGCGAAGGCCAGGAGCGCCAGCCCCAGCGCAAATCCGATAGTTTTCATGCCACGGAGGGTATCACCCCGCGCGCGGACGAAACATCGTCACCGTGCCGCCGGACTCTGCAACCAGGGGATGTTGGGCCGCCGCGGGCGCACAAAAGCGTTTCAGCTGGGGATAGCCGCCGCGCACCAGCTGGATCAATTCCTGCGCAGGCGCCGGACGCGCAATCAAATAGCCCTGCACCTGCACATCGCCGCAGCCTGCCAGGAATTCCAGCTGTGCAGTGCGCTCCACGCCTTCCGCAGTCACCTGCAGCCCGAGGCTGCGGCACAACCCAAAGATAGAACGGGCAATGGAGGCGGAGCGCGGATTCGTATCCACCTCGGCAATCAAACTGCGATCGAGCTTCACGCGGTCGAGCGGCAGCTGTTCGAGAGACGTCAACGACGAATAGCCAGTGCCGAAGTCGTCCAGCGCCACGGTTACACCCAGCATGCGCAGCGCGTGCAGCGTCTCGATGGTGACCGCGCCAGTCTGCAACACGGTTTCGGTGAGCTCGAGCTCGAGACATTCGGGTGGCAGGTCCGCCGCCCGCAACAGCTGCTCGACGTTCGTGACGAAGTTGCCGGTGAGAAATTGCTGCGACGAGGCGTTCACCGCGATGCGCGCCTGTTGCCAGGGTCCGCTACGCCACTCGCGCAAGGTCTGCGCAGCGGTTCTCAATACCCAATCGTTGAGCTCGAGAATCAAGCCGGACTGCTCGGCTATCGAGAGAAACTGGCCCGCCGTCCATATCGTTCCATCGGGCTGGCGCCACCTCAACAAGGCCTCGGCCACATGCGTTTGCAGCGTGCTGGTGGAGATTTCCGGCTGGAAATGCAGTTCCAGCTCGCTTAGCTCAACCGCCCTGCGCAGGGCCTGCTCGGTGCGAAAACGATTGCTGGCCGCAGCCAACATTTCCGGGCTGTGCACGCAGAAGCGGTTGCGGCCCATTTCTTTCGCCCGGAACAGCGCGGCATCGGCGGCGCGCAACAGCGATTCTGCATCCTGCGCATGGTCTGGACACAGCGCCACGCCGACGCTCGTACTGACCAACAGGTCGCGCTGGCCGACCACCAGAGGCTTCTGGAATTCCGCAACCAAACGCGCCACCCGGGTCTCAATGGAATTCGCGGAAGTCTCATCTGCCCATACGAGGGTGAATTCATCCCCGCCGAAGCGCGCGATGAAATCGCCGCTACTCATCAGCGAGCGCAGGCGCTCGGCCACGGAACGCAACACCGCATCGCCAAACGCATGTCCCAGGCTGTCGTTGATCGTTTTGAAATTGTCGAGATCCACGAACAGCACGCCAATAGGCTGGCCGGCGCCTTTGGCGCGCGCGACGGTGTTATTGAGATGCGAAAACAGCTGGCGGCGGTTCGGCAATTCGGTCAGCGGATCGTGATGCGCCAGATGGCGCAGCTGGCGCGTGCGCTCCGCAACGCGATCTTCCAGCTTTGCCTGATAGCTGCGCACCGTTTGCTCCGAAGCGCACAGCTGCTCGGCCATATGATTGAACGCGTGCGCCAGCTCATCCATCTCGCGCACCCCGCCGGGCTGCACGCGCGTCGTCAGCGCACCGGCTGCAAGCTTGCGGGTGCCGGCAATCAAACGCCGCACTGGCGCTGTCACGCCAAACACGGCGGCCGCGGACACCGTGAGAATGACAGCCAGCACCGCAATCCCGAATAGAAACAGCATGCGCTCCGAATCCTGCGCGGTGACACGAGCCCTGCGCGCGGATTCTCGCAATGCAGCCCAAGCGGGCTGCTGCAGATAGACGTGCACCTGGCCTTTGAGCCGCTCCGCCGCATCGCCGAATTTCTGGCGGCTTGCCTGCAATTGTGTGTCCAGCGCCGCGACCGAGCGGCGCTGGCGAGATGCGTAGGCGAAATCCTGAGTGACAAGCTCGAACCACGCCATGCCCGGCGAGCTTTTGAATTCAGGCGCGTGGTCACGCAGCACGCGGCGAAAAGCGGCTTCGTCTTTCTCGGAGCGCGGCGTTGCGCCTTCCCACGATTTTGCAAGCTCCGTGGTGGCGCTGTCGCGCATCGCACCGAGCGCGCCCGCGAGCTGCGTAAGCGAACCCCGCGCGAACATCACCTGGTCGCGGACGGCAATGCCGCCCCCGCCTGCATTCAAGATGCGCGCACGCAGCCGGTTCATGGCGGACCAGTAGGCAGTAGCGGCGACCTGGCGTTCTTTTTGTCGATCGATCAGTGTCAGGCCGTCGCGATGGAATGCAGCAATCTCTTCACGCAGCGGATTTTCAGCGGACCCTTGGGCCACATCCACGCCGAGACGCTGATATTCGCCGAGCGTCCCCAACAGCTCTCGCTCGGCCTCACTCACGCCAGCAGTGTTGGTCGGCGTGTCGAATTGCAGAAATCCCAGCACGGCGCGGTCGAACGCGCCAATGGCGCGCTCGAGATCGCGGCCTAAGCGTACCAGCGGCTCATAGCGCCGCTCGACGCGGCTTACATTCTCAGTGGTGACACGGGTGCTGCGTTGGGCAAGCGAGTTGCCGACGAGAAAAACAATGACGAGGGTCGCGG
>Ga0065707_10081730_pt1 | contig 59162 bp, 55 predicted proteins | sample SwiRhicommuniRL3_FD_59094 | JGI IMG/M metagenome (GOLD analysis project Ga0065707, IMG submission 59094) | Switchgrass rhizosphere bacterial communities from Rose Lake, Michigan, USA - RL3 v2 (version 2) | ecosystem: Host-associated > Plants > Roots > Rhizosphere > Soil | place: East Lansing...
ACGCAAGCCGTGCCTATCGTGCGAACGCAGATCGGCACCGGCGGCTCGATGAACATCGAGACTGCCGGTAAGTCTCGGCCTCTCGCGCAGGGCCGGGATGTTTACGTCAGCAGCCTGCGCAATTGGAATCGCGCGGTCATCCGCAAGGCGCCGCTGGTATTCGTCGGCTACGGGGTCACGGCGCCGGAACGGCAATGGGACGACTTCAAGCAGGTCGACCTGCACGGCAAGGTCGCCATCATTCTCGTCAACGATCCCGATTTCGCGGCGGCGGCTACTGAGCCCGTCGCCGGCCGGTTCGGCGGACGGCGCATGACTTACTACGGACGCTGGACGTACAAGTTCGAAGAAGCTGCGCGACGCGGTGCGATCGCTGCACTCATCGTGCACGACACCGATGGTGCCGGGTACGGATGGTCGACGGTCGTCGCTCCCGGAGGCGAGAACTACGACCTGGTGCTGGATCCTCCAATCGAGCGTCTCGCGTTGCAGGGCTGGCTGGAGGGCACGGCGGCGACCGAATTGTTTCGCAGCGCCGGCTTGGATCTGGCAGCACTTCGTACGCAAGCGCGCCATGCGGATTTTCATCCAGTCGACTTGAAGGCTGCGACCTTCACTGCCGACTTGCCGGTTACGGCGGTGACGGCAGAGAGCCGCAACGTGCTCGCGAAACTGACCGGCGCCAAGCATCCCGACGAGACTCTCATGTTCGCCGCACACTGGGATGCCTATGGACTCGGTGCTCCCGATGCGCAAGGCAGAAAGGTGAGGGCGGGAGCGAACGACGATGCGCTGGGTCTCGCCGGCGTATTGGAACTGGCGCGTGTGTTTGCCGCAGGTCCCAAGCCCGAGCGCACGATGGTATTCACCGCGTGGACTGCTGAAGAGCGCGGGCTCCTTGGATCGCAGGCTTACGCAGCACGACCGTTGTATCCCGCGGCGAAAACCGTCGCGAATTTCACGCTCGATATTCTGCAGACCGCGGGCCCGTCACGTGACGTGCTGCTAGTGGGCCCAGGCCAGAGTTCGCTCGAAGACGACCTGGAGAAAGCGGCAGCCGCGCAGGGCCGCACGATTACGCCCGAATCGTTGCCCGAGCGCGGGTTGTTCTATCGTGCGGACCACTTTCCGCTGGCGCGGCTTGGCGTTCCGGTATTGCTGCTGATGGCCATCAGCGGCGAGACCGACCTGGTGAACGGCGGCACCAAGGCAGGCGCGAAATGGCTCGCCGACTACATGGGCTGCTATCACCAGACCTGCGATCGATGGGATGCGAACTGGGATTTGCGCGGCGCCGCCCAGGACGTCGAGCTGTTCCATACTATCGGCCGCGACCTGGCGAACTCACGGCGCTGGCCCGACTGGCGCAGCGGTTCGGAGTTCGCCACCATTCGCAACGAATCGAAATCCGCGCGCTCCAGGTTGGAGTGAAGCCTCCTATTCAATAGAGCATGGTATGACGGAACCCAGCACGGAAGTCCCACTGACCCTCGCGGAGCAATCCGCCTTTCGGTTGACCGGTCGCACCGATGAAGTCGAGCGGTTGGCGCAGGAATACGCACGCCGCTGGCCCGATTGCGTACGCAGTTTCGAGTACGGCCGTTCTGCCGAAGGCCGTCCCTTGCGGGCGCTCATCGTTACTCGAACCGGAGCGCTGTCGCCGGGTGCGGTGAAGCGGCGGCACATTCCGTTGCTGATGATCCAGGCCGGCATTCATCCGGGCGAGAGCGACGGCAAGGATGCGGGCTTCATGGTCCTGCGCGAGATGCTGAAAGGAGAGTGCCTGCCGCAAGCGCTCGATCGCATCGCCATCCTGTTCGTGCCTGCGTTCAACACCGACGGTCATGAGCGCGTCGGCAGCTGGAATCGGCCCAACCAGGTTGGCCCCGAAGAAATGGGCTGGCGTGCGACCGCGCAGAATCTCAATCTGAATCGCGACTACATGAAGGCCGATGCGCCGGAAATGCAGGCGATGCTGCAGCTGTTGAACGAATGGGATCCGCTGGTGTGTGTCGACATGCACGTGACCGACGGCGCGGATTTCGAGCCGGACATTTCGATCCAGGTCGAACCCATTCATCAAGGCAATCCGCAGCTTTGTGCCAGCGGCACGCGGCTGCGCGACGAACTCATAGGCAAGCTGGAGAAGACCGGTTCGTTGCCGCTGCCGTTCTATCCCGACCTGTTCGAGACGGACGATCCGGCGTCGGGCTTCCTCCTCACGGTGTATTCACCGCGATTCTCCACCGGCTATCACCCGGCGCGCAATCGCTTCACCGTGCTGGTCGAAACGCATTCATGGAAGGACTATGCGCATCGCGTCCGCGTGAGTCGCAACACGATCCTCGGCGTGGTGGAGCTGACGGAGCAGCATGGCGATGCCTGGCTGGCCGAAGTCAAACAGGCTGACGATGCCGATACCAAGATCGCCGGAGAGCAGGTCGCGCTCGACTACGCCGCCGGGTGGCGCGAACCGAATCAGGCCGAGGGCAAAACCGGCGGCGCCAGCTTCAGCGATCCGCAGGTCACCCTGATCGACTTTCGCGGCTACGCGTATACGCGCAAGCCGTCGGCGATCACCGGGGACCTGGTCACTGTCTACGATCCGAAGACGCCGCAGATCTGGCGTGTGCCGTTTCGCAAGAACACCACGCCGTCGCTGGTCGTGCAGGCTCCCGGCGCCGGTTACCTGATTCCGGCGGGATTCGCGAAGGAGATGAGCCGCAAGCTTGCGTACCACGGCGTCGTGTTCGAAACGGTGACCGACGAACGCAAGCAGGTCGACGTGAATGCCTTTCGCGCCACGCGCGTGGCGTTCTCGAGTGCTCCATTCGAGGGGCGCATGCGTGTGACTATCGAAGGCGCCTGGCGTACGGAAAAGCGTGATGTTCCTGCCAATTCGCTGTTCGTCCCGATCGCGCAGGAGCGGTCGCGATTGCTGATGGCGTTGCTGGAGCCGCAGGCGTCGGATTCGTTTGCCGCGTGGGGTTTCTTCAACGGCTGCTTCGAGTCGAAGGAATCGATCGAGCCGTACGTGGGCGAGATGATCGCGCAGCAGCTGCTGGATAGCGATGCGAAGCTGGCGGAAGAATTTGCTCGCAAGCTGCGAGAGGAACCGGAGTTTGCGGCGAGCCCTGGCAAGCGGCTGGAGTTCTTCCATCGACGGCATGCGTCATGGGATGAAAGGCTGAATCTATATCCGGTGTATAGAGTCGAACGCCCACTGCGCTAGAGGATGAAGAATGGGGACACACATCGCTGCCGCGACGAGTGGTCCCCCCTGCGTTCGGGGACACTGCTCGCGGCAGCGAGCTGTGTCCCATTCTTCATCCGAACTGCCGATGTCTCGCGATCGCCTCGCGCCACGACTCATCGCTCGCGTCGGCGCCTAGCGGCGCCTTGGCATCGCTGCGTTCCCACTTCGCGAGCCATTCCCTATCCAGCATTTCGTAAGGATGTTCACCTGCTGCCGCTACTGAGGACAGCGCGACGGTCGTTTCGTTCTTAGGTCCTGTCGCACGACCTTTCGCGACGTGGAAGCCCGCAGCGAGCATTGCGGCTCGCACGGCGGTCGAGCACGTATACGTGAACATCTCCGTCGCTCGATCCTTGCAGATCGCCGCCAGTTCGCGAAACGAGTTCAGCGTCCACAACGCACCATCGGTCTTGAACGAGAACGGATCGAAGAACACGATGTCGGGCTGCGGCGCATCGAACTTGCGATGCGCGAAGTCGCCGTTGAGCAGCAGCCATTCGATCGAGCCGCTGGCGTGTTCCCACCGATATTCGCTGATCAGCCGCGCCGGCGCGGCATGACGTAAATGCTTGAACCATCGGTTGTGCCGCAGGGCCAGCCGCAGCGAATCCAGGTCGTTCTCGAAGCTCACCAGCAGCAGCTTACGTTGCCGCGCCGCCGGCTCCATGCTTTCCACCGCCTGAATGGTGGCCATCGCATTGGCGGCAGCGCCAAGCCCTACGTCCCACACTACCAACGGTTCGGCCGCGTCCAGCTCGAGTCGATCCGTGAGGCGCGACTGCTCGACATACAACGATCGTGCTTCCACCGCCGGCTCGTTGACCGAATGCATCACCTCGCCCGAACTGGTGTGGCGAATGCGTCCGATCTCTTCCCGTACGACGACTTCGTAGTTTCCCAGCCGCAGCTTGCGTTCCTGTTGCAGCGCCTTGTTCTTGAAGACGGAGCGCGTACCGTAGCTGTCCCTCGCATCGAGCACCTCGCGCTGCGAACGATAGAAATCGAGCCAGGTGCCGGCAAGGATGTGCTCGCGCATGGTCCGGGTGAGGCGCATGTAGAAATGAATGTTGTGCTGTCCCAGGAGCTGCCAGCTGTTGCTGTCGCGAACCCGGTTGATGTGGAACAGGTACGCGAGCGAATAGGTCCTGCAGGTATAGCAGCCGCAATCCGGATCGAGCGGGCCTTCCATGTTGCGATACTGCGCCCGCCGCAGGTCGCGCCGTCCGATGCTCGTAAACGCTACTCCCTGTTGCGACAGCGCCGTGGGCAGAATGCAGTCGAACATGTCGACGCCGCGATGGACCGCTTCGAGCAAGTCCAGCGCAGTGCCGACGCCCATCAGGTATCGCGGCCGGTCCTGCGGCAGATGTTCGGTCACGATGGCAGTGCAGTCTTCGCGTTGACCGGAGCTTTCGCCGACGGCGAGGCCGCCGATGGCGTAGCCGTCGAACGGCAGCTGCGTGATGGTTCGAGCGCTTTCGGTCCGCAGGTCGTCGAAGCAGGCTCCTTGCACGATGCCGAACAACGCCTGTGCCGAATCGCCTCGGGCGAGCAGGCTGCGTTCGGCCCAGCGATGCGTGAGTTCCATCGCCCGCCGCGCGACGTCGTGATCTACGGTCGAAGGCACGCACTGATCCAACACCATCATGATGTCGGCGCCAATCGACTTCTGCGTCTCGATGCTCTTTTCCGGGCTCAGGCAGATCGTGGTCTTGTCGATGTAGCTGCGAAAGACGGCTCCTTCTTCATGCATGCTGCGGCTCTCGGGCAGCGAGAAAATCTGGAAGCCGCCCGAGTCGGTGAGCACCGAGCGCGGCCAGTTCATGAACCGGTGGATGCCGCCGAACTTCTCGAAGACTTCCGTTCCAGGTCGCAGCAGCAGGTGATAGGTGTTCGCCAGCACTACCTGGACACCGTCGTCGAGCAGGTCTTCACGACGCTGGGTACGCACCGACGCGTGCGTTCCCACCGGCATGAAGGTGGGTGTCAGTACTTCATTGTGCTGCGTTCGGAAGCGCGCGGCGCGTGCCTTGGAGCCGTCGGCTGTAGCTTCGAGTTGAAAATGGAGTCGCGACATCGAGTTCGGCGGGTCAGGAACATTTGCGGCAGGCACGCAGTATCACATGCATGCGTGATTCGAGTGGAACAGAGTCGTCGTGGCTGCGATTCGGATAGGCATCTCAGGCTGGCGCTACACGCCATGGCGTGGGGTTTTCTATCCGTCCCGCCTGCCGCAGCGGCTCGAGCTGTGGTATGCGTCGCGGGTGCTGCCGGCTGTCGAGATCAACGGCTCATTCTACTCGCTGCAACGGCCCGAATACTTCGCACAGTGGTATCGAGAAACGCCGGACGATTTCGTGTTCGCCGTCAAAGGACCGCGTTTCATCACACACATGAAGCGCCTGCGCGACGTCGAGACGCCGCTGGCCAACTTTCTCGCCTCCGGCGTATTCAACCTGCGGGAAAAACTCGGACCCATCCTGTGGCAGTTCCCGCCCAACTTTCGTTACGACCATGACCGGTTCGCGCGGTTTCTCGATCTGTTGCCGCACGACCTGCAAGCTGCGCAGAGAATTGCGAGGCGACGTGATTTTCGTCTCAAGGGCCGGGCGAGGCTCGCCATCGACAGCAACCGGCCCGTGCGGCACGCGATGGAGATACGGCACGAGAGTTTCCTCGATCCCCGGTTCATCGAGTTGCTCAGGCAGCATCGGGTCGCGCTGGTGGTGGCGGAGACAGCCAAGCTCTTTCCGCTGACGTTCGACATCACCGCGGACTTCGTCTACATGCGATTGCACGGTGACACGGAGTTGTACCGCAGCGGCTACAGCAGTCGGGCGCTGACCCGATGGGCCAAGCGCATCGAAGCATGGCATCGGGGTAGCGAGCCGGCGGATGCGGCGAGGATTGCAAAGCGGAAAGCACCGACGCGCCGCTCTCGCGATGTCTTCTGTTTCTTCGACAATACCGACGTGAAGCTGCGGGCGCCGGTCGATGCGCAGACCTTGATGGCGAAGTTGCGGATCCCGAAACGACCGGCGCCGGATTGGATGTCAGCGCCGTGAATTCCCGAGCGCAGCCGCCAGCGCTTCCGGCCCAGCAGTCGAATTCTCGTTCGGGTAGTAGAGCGCGATCGGCCGCACTTCGAGTTTGTGAGCGTCGCACGCTCCGCCAATCAGTCGAGCCGCGTCATGGGCTTCTTCCAGCGTGGCGCAATCGATGAGGTAGAACCCGAGCAGCTGCTCTTTCGTTTCGGCGAACGGACCGTCCAGGATCATCTGGTCGGCTCCCCGGTGCAGCGTGGTCGCGGTGGTCGTCGGCATAAGCCGCACGACGGGCCCGAGTTTGCCTTGCGCCGCCAGCTTTTTCTGCACGTCTTCGTGACGCGCGATCAGCGTATCGAGTTGCGCCTTCGGAATCGCGTTGACGACCGCTTCGGAATCGTAGATCAGCACGGAGTAGAGCATGGGGGTCCTGCAGTCCGCTTGCCGTGGGAGAGTGCCACCAAGTATGCACCGGCCTTCCGGTCTATCGCCAGCAGGCGGTTCATAACCAGCCGAGTGGTCTACAGCCAGCGGGCTTTGCGCAGCTTGAGGAAGACGTACACGTCGATGACGACCATCGATCCTACCGCGAGGAAATAACCGTATTTCCAGTGCAGCTCGGGCATGTACTCGAAGTTCATGCCATAGATGCCGGCGATCAGCGTGGGGATCGCGACCAAGGCGGCATAGGAGGCGAGGCGCTTGGTGGTCTCGCTTTCCTGCAGGGTGATCATGGAAAGATTGACCTGGATGGCCGTGGTCACCGTTTCACGATTGGACTCGATGGTCTGGCTGAGCCGCTGCAGGTGGTCCGAAATGTCGCGGAAATATTCCTGCATTCCCGCACACACGATGGGCACACGGGTGCCCGACAGGTTCGCCAGGCCCTCGAGCAACGGCGTCACGGCGTGGCGGATGACCATCATCCGCCGCTTGATGGCGTACAACGCTTCGATGTTCTCGCGCGTGGTGAGGCTGTCGAAAATGCGCTCCTCGACCGTGTCGAGTTCGTCTTCGATGGATTGCAGCAGCGGGAAATAGCGGTCGACGACCGCGTCGATCAGGGCGTAGAGCACGTAACCCGGTCCCCGGCGCAGCAGCTGGGGCTCATGCTCGCAACGGGCCCGTACTTCCTGGAAGCCTTTCTTGGCGCCCTTGCGCACGGACAGGATGAAATTCGGCCCGGCGAAAATGGCCGCTTCGCCGACCTTGAGGTCCTCGCCCTCGGCCTCGATCATGTGGACCACGACGAAGACCGATCCCACGTACTCCTCGATCTTCGGCAGCTGGTGCCCATGCTGGGCATCTTCGATGGCCAGCGGGTGCACGCCGAACTGCTGCTGCATCAGTTGCAGGGTCTCGAGATCGGGCTCGAACAGCGCCACCCACACGAAACAGTCCGGAATGGCGAGATACCTGGCGATTTCCTGCGGCTTGATTTCAGCCAGCATCCGTCCCTGTTGATAGGCGACACAGCGGATCAGCATTGGCAACCCTCGAGCCTCGTTGCAAGCGGTCGCGCATACTACCGTGGGGCGTCGCGGGATGCTCCTTGCAGCGGCTTAATGCGACTGGTGGAGAGGCTCCGCCGGCCTTGGCAATTTCCGGAGGGCGATGCCCCGATAAGGCCGCCAGATTGAGGCGCAGCCGCGCCTGTGCCATTCTCCAAAGCCGTCGCCTTCGTTCCAGGCGCAGCGTCAGACCAGAACTCTTATGATCCCGGCCCGTGAAGCACTGTTCCGCCTGATCGAAGGCAACCAGCGATTCGTATCCGAAGTCCGCAACGATGCGGGCATCAACGAAACCCGCCGCCGTGAAATCGCAGCGGCGCAGGAGCCGTTCGCCATCATCCTCGGCTGCTCGGATTCGCGCGTGCCTGCGGAAATCGTCTTCGACCAGGGCCTGGGCGACCTGTTCGTGATCCGCGTCGCCGGCAACATCGTCGCGCCATCGCAGATCGGCAGCGTCGAATTCGCGGCGGCTCGCTACAACACGCGGCTGGTGGTCGTGCTCGGCCATTCGAACTGTGGCGCCATCCTCGCCACGGTCGAAGAGTTGAAGCGCCGCACCGAGGAGCAGTCGCGTAACCTGCGAACCATCGTCGATCGCATTCGTCCTTCGGTCGAGGCACTGCTCGAGACATCGTTGGGTCACGATGCCGAATCTCTCGTGCATCACGCGGTGCGGGCCAACATCCGCATGTCGGCGAACCAGCTGCGACATGGATCGGAGCTGCTGGAGCAGCTGATCCAGAACGAAGGGTTGCTCATCGTCGGCGCCGAGTACCAACTCGAAACCGGCGTGGTGGAATTCTTCGATGGCCTGCCGGCGGAGCGGCGCTCAAGGTGATGCGGGGGTGATCGAGGGTGGCTGCTTCTGCGGAGCGGTACGCTACGAGATTCCTCGACATGCAGCGTTCAACGAAACCAGCTGCCACTGTTCCATCTGCCGCCACACCACCGGTGCGCCATTCGTCGCCTGGTTCACCGTGAAGCGTACGGATCTGCGCTTCGTCCACGGTGTCTTGACTCACTTCCATTCCACCCCGACCGCGGTTCGTGGGTTCTGTCCTCGCTGCGGCACGCAGGTCACTTTCGAAAACTCGGCGTCGCCTGGCGAGGTGGACATCACGACCTGCAGCCTCGACCGCCCCGAACTCATACCGCCGGTGGATCATACGTTCGCCGCTGACAAGGTCGGCTGGGTGCGATTGTGCGACGGTTTGCCAGAGTACTCAGCGAAACGGCCAGAGACTTGAGTCGCCGCGGTCGATGACGAGTCAACGGGTAAATAAGCCGTGTAAAAAATCCTCGATCGCCAGGTGGAGTCGGATCGCTCGTTGAAGCAGTGAGGCGGCTGCCATCTTCATTCGGCGCTCTTCGCATCGCTGCTGCGATTAAACGCTAGCCTCTTTTGCATACTTTAGGCAGTGTCGGTCGTTGCCGCTGCGATACATCATCGCGCCGCGCTCAAGTTCCATCGATTGTCCGGTGCAGCAAAAATGCGCGGAAAAATCCAGCATTCCGCGACTCGATGCGAGCGCGGCAGGATGGACGTCGCAGGTGTCGTTGTATGCAGTATCCGTCTGCATCGATGGTTGATGCCGTGACCTAAAACAATTCAACGTCTGCATCGCACGAATCGAGGGCAAAGCGCGACCGCGTCGCGTCATGGTGGAGCAAGGTAGTTGCTCGATCAACAACTCGTCGCATCGCTTTGACATCATGCGTCGCATCAGTCCAAGATGTTTTGTATCCAGTGCGTCGCCGCTGCACCAGGGACTTCGCTGATTCGATCCAGGATGGATCGAATCGCGACCGGCGACGCACTGACCAACAACCAATCGGGGAGAAGACGTCTGATGGATACTGAACGTTCACTTCGGCGCGCCCTTCGGTCCGCCATCGCTGCAGCACTGGCGCTCGCAGCACCGCAGATGTTTCATGCCGCGAATGCCGCCGATGCCGCGGAGCCTGAAGAAGTCATCGTTACCGGATCGCGCATCGCGCGCAGTTCCGATTTCGAAAATCCTTCGCCCGTCATCACGGTGGATCGCGAGGGCATCGAGAAATCCGGCTACAACAACATCCAGCAGTTGATGGAGAAATTGCCGGCAAACGGTTCCGGCGCATTCTCGACTCGCGGCAACAACCAGGACAGCACTGCGAACGGTGCAGCATCGATCAGCTTGCGCGGCCTCGGCCCCGACGCGACGTTGGTGCTGGTGAACGGACGGCGCGTGGCGATCAATTCGTTCGCCGAGAACGTCAGCAACAGTTTCGTCGATATCAATTCGATCCCGGTCGCTGCCATCGAACGCATCGAAGTACTCAAGGACGGTTCGTCCGCCGTATACGGTTCCGACGCCGTCGCCGGCGTGGTCAACATCATCCTGCGCAAGGATTTCCAGGGATTCGAAACGGCGCTCAGCTATGGTGCGGAAGGCAGCGACTACGACGAGAAAACCGTCTCCGCCATCTGGGGCATGGGAGACGACGATTCGAACGTCACCATGGTCCTCGACTACTTCAAGAATTCGACGCTCTCGAACCTGGAGCGCGGCGCGAGTTTTGCCACTGCCGATCAGACGGCGAGGGGCGGCCAGGACTTCCGTTCTTCGCGTGGCTTCCCGGGAGCTTTCACTGTTACCAGGGCATCGGGTACGACGACGGTTCCTGACCCTGCTTGTCCGGCGGCTCGCAGGACCAGCAGCGCGTGTATTTTCGACTATGGTCCGTTCAACCTGCTCATCCCTGAAGCCGAGCGCACCGGTTTCATGTTGCTGGGCCACCAGAAAATCGGCGCGATCGGCGAGGTGTTCACCGAACTGGCTTGGCAACGCAATACCTCTATTGCGCAAGGTGCGCCGACGCCGATCGACAATCAGGCCGGCCTGACCGTGCCTGTGACTCATCCGAACAATCCGTTCGTGGACGCGACAGCGATCAGTATCTCGCGCTATCGCACGGTTGACGCAGGCCCGCGTCAATTCGATATCGAGAATGAAAACATGCGTGCGGTACTTGGCCTGCGCGGCATTATCGGTGGCTGGAACTGGGAAGTCGCCGCACAACGGGCGCGTGGCGAAGCACAACAGACGGGCGATAAGACGCAAGGCTGGGTGCGCACCGACTTCCTCCAGCAGGAAATCAACGCGGGCCGCTACAACCCATTCGGTGGCGTGCAGAATTCAGCCGCGGAAATCAACGCGATCACCACGAACCTGGTGCGACGGGGGCACAGCCGCCTGACTATGTACGATGCGTCGATTACCGGTGAACTCTTCGAGTTGCCTGCAGGCGCGGTGCGCATGGCAGCCGGCACTGAATATCGCGACGAAGCCGTCTCGGATATTCCTGACGACCAGTTCCAGCGTGGGCTGATTTTCGGAACGGAAGCGGTGTCCGCCAATGGTGCCCGCGACGCGTGGGCCGCGTATGTCGAATTTGCAGTGCCGATCCTGCAGGGTTTGGAAGCCAGCCTTGCATTGCGCTACGACGACTACAGCGATTTCGGCGACACGACCAATCCGAAAATTGCCCTGCGCTATTCACCCATCGATTCCCTCGCGCTGCGAGCTTCGTGGGGAACCGGATTCCGTGCGCCGTCGCTGGCGCAGATCGGCCTTGGACCCTCCCAGTCGTCGCAGTTCTTCATCGACACGTTCGGCTGTCAGGCGGGCGTGCCCGGTGCCTGCACCGCGCTCGATTACAACAAAGTGTTCTCGGGCAATCCGAACCTGAAGGCAGAGGAATCGAAGAGCTGGAATGCAGGCATTGCCTGGCGTCCGGTCGCGGGCGCCGAACTGACCCTGGACTACTGGAAGATCACGGTGGACGGGAAGATCACCGAGGCGCCGTTCGGGCCTATCTACAACGCCAACTGCAACAGCCAGAACAGCACGGTCTGCGTGCGCGGTGCACCGTTGCCAGGTCAAGCACTGGGTAACCTGCAGACCGTCGCGACCACCTTCACGAACATTGGTCAGCAGCGTACCGACGGTATCGACTTAGGCGCCACCTACGGCTTCGCCGCCGGTCCCGGCACACTGACCCTGGGATTGAGCTATCAGTACCTGCTGAACTTCGATCGCGTGGAGGCGAACGACACCGGCGGCTTTGTGACACGGCCGCTCGCCGGCGAATATGAGTATCCAGAGAATCGCGCGACCTTGACCGCAGACTGGGGCAACGCAATCTGGGGCGCCTATGCCCAGGTGAACTACATCGGAGAATTCCAGGACACACCGGATGCGGACTTCGACGGAGTGCAAGACTACGACACCGTGAAGACCCCGGAGGTGGGCGCGTTCACCACGCTCAACCTGCAGTTTCGTTACACCGCCATCGACCACCTCAAGCTCATGGTGGGACTCGACAACGCCTTGGACAAGGATCCGCCGTTCGTCGTAGGCGACGGCAACAACGATATCTACGGCTACTCCCAGAACGTCCACAATCCTCGTGGCAGATTCTGGAGCGCCAAGGCCGTGTTTACGTTCTGATGGACGGCTTTGTCCGGGGACGCCCGTCGCGGCAGCGACGTGTGTCCCCACTCTTCATCCGGATCAGCCCCTCATCCAAACCGCTGCCGCGACCTCTCTCTCGCCTTCTCCGCCTCGATCAACCTATCCCGCGGACTCGCGCTGGTGTGCAGCGATCGAATCAACAGGGCGGCCGCGGCGCTGACTTCATCGACGGCGCGGGCGAAGGCGACTTCGTTGGCCTGCGAGGGCTTGGCGAAGCCGCTCAGCTTGCGGACGAATTGCAGCGACGCGGCGCGAATCTCGTCCTCGGTCGCAGGCGGTTCGAAGTTGAACAGGGTGCGGATATTGCGGCACATGGATGCGTTGCTCGGCAGAGGTCTCGGTATCAATCATCGATCGCCTGGTACGCCGACGTCCAGAAGTCTTCGAAAACCTGCGGCGGTTCGGGCGAATCCATGAGTCTTTGTGTAAATAGAATGCCGACCAGCTGTTCACGCGGATCGGTGTAAGCCGACAGTCCCAGGCCGCCATCCCAGCCGTAGCGGCCGGGCACGCGATACAGCGACGTGCGCTTGATATCGACACTGCCGCCGAAACCCCAGCTGCTGTGATTCCCGAAGAACAACTCGGAACCTGCGCGCCGCTCCGGGGCAACCTGATCGGTCATCATCAGTTCGACCGACGGTCGCGACAGGATGCGCTCCTTGCCGTGTCGGCCCTGGTTGAGCAGCATCAGGCAGAACGCCAGATAGTCGTCGATGGTCCCCACCAATCCGCCGCTGCCGGACTGGAAGGCCGGTGGTTTGCTCCAATCGCTCTTGCTGCCTGCGTCGTCGTACACGTCGAGCGCGCCCGTGGCCTGATTCGCCACATAGCAGCCCGCCAATCGACTCAGCTTGTCCGCCGGTACGCTGAACGCACTGTCCTTCATGCCGAGCGGACCGAACAGATTGTCCTGCAGGAACGCTTCCAGCGTCTGGCCGGTCGCGCGGGAAAGCAGTATGCCCAGGACATTCATGCTGGTGTCGTACAGCCAGGTTCCCGGTTGTGCAATCAACGGCAGCGAGCCCAGCCGCCGCATGTATTCGTCCGGTCCCGGCGATCGCGACGGCATCGGCGGACCGTCGCCGCCCAGCACGAACTCGCTGACCGATTTCTGGATCGGATAGGTACCCGGCATCGCCATGATGCTGCCGAAGCCCATGCTCGATGTGAGCAGGTCGCGCACGGTGATCGATCGGTTGGCAGGCACCGTGTCGTCGAGTGGGGAGTCCAGTTGCCGCAGCACCCGGCGATTAGCTAGTTCCGGCAGCAGATCCTCGACGCGCTGGTCGAGGCGCAGCTTGCATCGTTCGATCAGCAGCATGGTCGCTGCAGCGATGACCGGCTTGGTCAGCGAAGCGATGCGAAAGATCGTGTCGCGTTGCATGGGCTGCTTCTGTCCCATGGACAGCGAACCGATGACATCGACGTGAGTCTCGCCGCGTCGGCTCACCAGGGAAATCAATCCAGGCATGCGGCCGCGTTGCACATGACCCGCAAGCGTGCTGTGCATGCGAGCCAGCCGTGTCGTTGAAAGTGCTCCGTTGCCCATGATTACTCCGACTTTGGAGTCGCACTGCTCGTATCCGCCGCCGCGAGCGGCGGGCCGCTGAATTCGCATTCGATGGCGATATCTACTTTGTCGCTTACGCCCATGGTCGTTCCCGGCGCCGGTATGCCCATGGAGATGCCGAAATCCGAGCGCTTGAGCGAACCGTGGGCGGAGAAGCCGATGCGTGCATGCGGATCCATTGGATGTCCCGCGTAGCCGCCGTTGAACGTTGCGTCGAGAGTCACGGGATGCGTGACTCCACGCAGCGTGAGATCGCCGTCGATGCGCATGGTATTCGTGCCGGTCGCCGCGACCTTCGTGGTCTTGAACGTCATCTCGGGATACTTGGCGGTATCCAGCCATTCGGGTCCCTGCAACTGCGCGTTGAAATCGAGCGTCGCGGGATCGGGATAGTCCGTCTCCAGCGTTTTCGCATCCACGGTCGCCGTCAGGGTCGATGCCGCAAGATTCTTCGGATCGAACTGCAGCTGAGCGTCGAAACGGCGGAAACGCGCAGTGAAATTCGAGAAGCCAAGATGATTTATACGAAAGATCAGGCTGGCATGAGCCTTGTCGAGTGTGTAGCTGCCCGCGGGCACGGCCGCTGTCGATGCGGGCGGCACATCGGTCGCCGGTGCAGATGTTGCGGCTGCAGTCGCAGTGTCGTTCGCAGCCGGTTCTTTGGGCGAGCAACCGGCGAGCACGGCCACGATGGTCACGCAGAGAAGGGAATGGATACCTGAAGCGGGTCGAATGTTCATGTTTGTTCCTGTCGGTCCAGCACGTCGTTCAAGTGACATTGAATCAAGTGAGCGTTGTGACCTCAAGGACGGATTGCCCCGCGACGATCCGACACGTTCCCCAATATTTTTTTATCGACCGCCCCGGTCAGGCGGCCGGGGAGCCCGCTACACCACGGCGGGGCGCGGCATGGAACATGTCACTGCTCGGTTGCGGGTGCCGCCGGCAGCCTGAAGGGACGAGGCACCAGATAGGCCCCCGACACCCGACTGACGTGGGCTATGGCGTAGTTGCGCCGGATCGCTTCGTTGACGGCGCCCGGCAGCAGGCGCGAACTTCCGCCCTGATCGATCGTCTGGATCACCGAGAACTGCCGGGCTTCGATCGGTGCGACCAGGGTTCTCTCATCGAGGTAGCCGGTAGTCATCGCTTCGCCAGTGTTGAAGAAGTCCACGGCTGGCGCTTTACCGGCCCAATAGCACAGGGCCAGGTCTTCGCACATGGCATTCTCATGGCGTGCCAGGAAGGCGATGTCTACTGCCCATTGCTCCTTCTCCGATGCGAAGGAATGCAGGCCGCGTATCGAATCCAGTCCCGCCATGGGCAGGGCGCTGGCCAGGGGTGCAAGAGCCACGCATGCCATAGCGAGCTCGGCGCGCCAACGCACGTTCGCGGCTACTAGCGATGACAGATAGTCCAGCGCGATTACGGTAGCCATCGATCCGGCAATCATCAGGTCGAAGAACGCATTCTGGTCGATGCCGTTGCCGCCGGAGATGAGTACTCCTACGACGCTCGCACTTGCGACGTATAGCAACAACAGCACGCTGCGCGAGCGATTGTCGCCGGCGAGCCGTCCTGCCAGCGGAATGGACAGCAATACGATGAGAGGAGTCAGCGAGGCGGCGCTGTGCTTGACGAGCCGATCCAGGCTGTAGTGCCGGTGATGTTCCAGTACGGCTGTAAAGAACGCTGTTCCGAATTCGACGTAGCACAGGAGCATCGCAGCCGAGGCGGCCAGAACCGAGGTCGTGAGCCAGACGAAGAACAGCCGGCGATTGGCGAACAGCAACCAGAAGGTGATGGCGAGCGGCAGCGCGAGCAGGTTGTGTTTGATGAATCCCGCTACGAGCAGCAGCACAGCGGTGATGGCTATGCGCCGTACGCTTGGATGCTCGCGCCACAGCAACATCGCCAACGCAGCGGTGGCCAGCGCATGCGCCAGCATTTGCGGATCGCTGATGGCGATGTAGTCTGCGGCGGCATTGAGTATCACGGTCAGGAACAGCAAGCTGGCGAAAACGCCGGCAGCCGGCCGGCGAGTCAGTCGGACGGCGATGAGGCCGATGCATAGAGCCGTGACGAACAGCGAGCACAATGAAATCCAGCGCCCTGCCACGATCGTATCCGGCTGCCCGAAGACTCGGGCGACTGCGGAGCCAAGCACGAACGACAGCGGGGGATAATTGTTGAACAGCAGCGTGCCCGGCTCGGGATAGAGCGATTCGCCTTGCGCCCAGCGTTGCGTGAACAGGGCGTTCCAGCCCTCGTTGTAGTTGGAGCTGAGCTGCGCATCGATTCTCTGCAATGGATTGGCCAGGAGCGTGGCTACGACCAGCGCGAGCGCGATGCAAACGAACCCGAGAGCGGTCCGCGTTGCCTTGGTATTCACCGAGGTTGCGGGAACCGACTCAACTTCAAGAGCGCTCATTTCCTTGCCCGGTCGGTCCAGGTGTAGACGGAAGTCACCGCATAGTTCCACACCGCGCTGATGGCGATGCCTGCCAGCGCCGATAGAGCCCAGCGAGAATGATCGGTCTCGAAAATGTAGCTGGCCACGCCGGCATTGGCGGCGGCGCCCAGTCCGCATGCCGCAGTGAAGCCGAGCCAGCCGGTGAACCAATGCCAGCCGCGGCGACGCCGATCGCGATAGGTGGTCAGGTTGTTGAGCCAGTAGTTGAACGTCATCGCAGTGAGGGTCGCGACGACCTGGCTGGTCACGAACGATGCGCCCGCCAGCTTATAGAGTGAGGCGAGAATGGCCATGTGCACGCCAACGCCCGTCGCCCCGACTGCACTGAAGACGATGAAGCGGGCTGGGACGAATTTGCCGACGCTCTTGTCGAGCAGCAGGTACAGGTATTCGCCGATCGCGCGATTGTCGAATTTGCTTTCGCCTTCCTGCCGCGCGCGGAAGGTATAGGGCTGTTCGTAGAACTTCAGCGGCCGCGGACTGGAAGCGAACAGGTCGAGCAGGATCTTGAAACCGATAGCCGACAGGTTGCGCACGCTGTCGAGGAACGCGGCGCGACGGATCATGAAGAATCCGCTCATCGGATCGGAGATGGGCTGCTTGCAGATGAAGCCGGCCAGAGACGTGGCGATGCTGCTGGCGCGCGAGCGGCTGCTGTCCCAGTCGCCGATACTGCCGCCTGCCACGTAACGACTGCCCACCACTAGATCGAGGGGCGGCTCGTTTCGCAACCGCCTCAGCATCGGCAGCAGCGCCGCTTCGTCGTGCTGCAGGTCGCCGTCCATTACCGCGAGGAACGGCGCCGGACTAGCAAGCATGCCTTCGATGCAGGCGCTCGCGAGTCCGCGTCGCCCCAATCGATGAATGCAGCGTACGCGTCCGTCCAGCGCTGCAAGCCTGTTGGCTGCGCCGGCCGTGTCATCCGCCGAATCGTCGTCTACGAAGATGACTTCCCAGCGAACGCCGTCGAGTGCCGCGTCGAGGCGCTTCACCAGTTCCCCGACATTGTCGCGCTCGTTGAAGGTGGGAACGACGATGGACAATTCGGGACCGGCGAGGGCGACTGCCAGGGCGGCGCTGGATCCGTGGTCCGGGTCCCTGGAAGTAGCGTACGACTTCATGTGTCTCTAAGCGGCGACGAACGTATGTTGTGGCGCACTGTAGCGTAAGTCACTTCTCCTCCGGCACCTGCATTCGAGATCTCGATCACACTTTCTACCAACGATCCCAGCGGGCAGAATGCACCGCCTGCTGCAGGCGTAACTCCTGAAGTGTTCTTCATGATGCTGCGTGTCCGTTTGAGTCGAGTCCTGTTGGTAGCGGCCGGACTATCGGCCTGCACTCCGCAGGCCCCCGTTACCCAAGCGCCGCCGGAGCCTGCCAAGCAGGTGGACCTGTCAGAGTCATTAGTGGGCAAGCCCATCGCCGAGTTGCAAAAAGAGCTCGATGCCGGAACGCTGACTTCCGAGTCGCTGGTCCGCAGCTACCTGCAACGAATCGATGCGCTGGACAAGCAAGGCCCCATTCTACGCTCGGTTCTCGCGATCAATCCCGATGCGCTCGAACAGGCCCGTGCGCTCGATGAAGAACGCAAACAGAAAAAGCTGCGAGGCCCGCTGCATGGCATTCCCGTGCTCATCAAGGACAACATCGAGTCTGCGGACAAACTGCCCACCACGGCAGGCTCGCTGGCGTTGAAGGACAACCTGTCGGGACAGGATGCTCCCATCGTGGCCAACCTGCGTGCGGCCGGCGCGGTCATTCTCGGCAAGACCAATCTCAGCGAATGGGCCAACTTCCGTTCCAGTCATTCGCTCAGCGGCTGGAGCGGCGTCGGCGGACTCACGCGCAATCCCCATGCACTCGATCGCAGTGCTTGCGGTTCCAGCGCCGGCAGCGGATCGGCAATGGCTGCCGGTCTTGCGGCCGCCACGGTCGGCACGGAAACCGACGGATCGATCACCTGTCCCTCGGCGCTGAACGGCATTGTAGGGTTGAAGCCGACGCTGGGATTGCTCTCGCAGGATCGCATAGTGCCGATCGCTCATTCGCAGGATACGGCCGGCCCGATGACTGCAAACGTTGCGGATGCCGCGGCCATGTTGGCTGAGATGGTGGGCGAGAATCCTCCTTGCTATGGCCCGATTCCCGGCTGCCGCAAGAGCGACTATGTGGCAGCGTTGAATGAGAACGCGTTGCAGGGCAAGCGCATCGGCGTGCTGCGATTCGATGGCGGCCGCAATCCACGCATCGAGCCTGTCTATGACAAGGCTCTGCAGGTGCTGAAAGATGCCGGCGCCACGCTGGTGGAAGTGAAGCTCCCCGATATGAAGCGCATGCGCGAAGCCGAGGGCATCGTGCTGAACACCGAGTTCAAGGCCGATGTGAACGCGTATCTCGCGAAGACTCCCGATGCAGTCAAGACGCGGGATCTCGCTGCGCTGATCAAGTTCAACGACGAGAGCCAGGAGGAGATGGCGCTCTTCGGGCAGGAGACCTTCATCGAATCGCAGCAGACCAAGGGCCTCGACGACAAAGTCTATAAGGATGCGTTGCGCGATTCGAAAAAACTGGCGCAGGAAGGCATCGCAAAGCTGCTGGCAGCGGACAAGCTCGATCTGCTGGTCGCCCCGAGCGCCGCGACATGGCGAACCGACGTAGTCAACGGCGATCACTTCTCCGGTTCGTTCAGCGCAATGCCTGCGATAGCCGGGTATCCGCATCTGACGGTTCCGATGGGAACGCTGCGGCGTCTCCCCTTGGGCATGTCGTTCATCGGTCCAGCCTGGTCGGAAGACCTGCTGCTCGCCGCAGGCTATGCGTTCGAGCAGCGGGCCAAGGCAAGAGTGACGCCGCAGTTCCTGCCTTCGATCGACTGATCAGGGGGCTGGCTCCTGTAGCGAAGCGCAAGGTGCCTGTGGTCCAGACCATTCCCGCGGGTCATCCCCAGCCATATCAATCCCAGTCGTGCCTGCCGTCGCGTGAACGCTGCGGGTTCAGGCGCTTCGAGAACACCGTCGCACCGTCGCTGTCTTTCAAGGCGACGGTGAGATCCTTGCTCTGGTGATCGATGTCGACCTGGCCGAAGAACTGGTAGCCGCCGTCAGGCGCCGTATTCGCAACCGCTGGAGCCTTCTGGAAAATCAGCTGCGGACCGAACGTATTCTCCAGCGTGTTCGGTCCGAAGCTGCCGGCGTGCATGGGGCCGGCGACGAATTCCCAGAACGGATCGAAGTCCTGGAATTGCGCCTTGTGCGGATCGTAATAGTGAGCGGCACAGTAATGCACATCCGCGGTCAGCCACACCGTGTTCACGATGTTCTCGCGCTTGATGTGGCGTAACAGGTTCGCGATCTCGAACTCCCGGCCCAGCACCGGACCGTCGCCGTTGGCGATCGCTTCGAATTGAGCCCGGCCCTGCGCATCGTTGCCATCGGGCACGAGCAGGCCGATAGGCATGTCGGCAGCGATGATCTTCCAGGTCGCCTTCGAGCGTTCCAGTTTGCCCTTCAGCCATTCGAGCTGCTTCGCGCCCAGGAATGCTGTCGCGTCGCTCGGCGTTTCCTGGCGGTTGTAACTGTTCGGTCCGCGATAGCTGCGCATGTCGAGCACGAAGACATCGAGATCGCTGTTATACGGAATGTGCCGATAGATGCGCTCGGATTCGGCCTGCGAATGCCAGCGCATGGGCGAGTATTCCAGGAAGGCGCGGGTCGCATAGCCTGCGAGCGTCCTGACATTCTTTTCGGTGTAAGCAGCTCCGAGCACCTTCGAGTCGGACCAGTTGTTGGTGACTTCGTGATCGTCCCACTGCCAGATCTGCGGGACTTCGGCCGAGAAGCGCTGGTTGTTGACGTCGTAGCGGTTGTACAGATGATGGCGCCGATACTCCTGCAACGTCTCCGCGACTTTGCGTTTCTCCGGCACCGCATCCAGGTAGGCGTTGGTCCAGATCACACCGCCGGCCGTATTCGTCACCGTGTCGGTCAACGGACCGTCTGCGTAAATAGTGTCGCCCGAATGCAGGAAGAAATGCGGATGCGCGCGGCGCATCGCTTCGTAGATCTTCATGCCGCCTTTGCCCAGGTCGATGCCCCAGCCCTGGCCGACCGTATCGCCGGACCACACGAAGCGCGTATTCGCATGCTTGGGTGCGGGAGTGCGAAAACTGCCGAGCAGCGGTTCGCTGCGGGCGCGACCCGAGTCGAGATCTTCGAACTGCACGCGCAGGAAAATCTGCTCGCCGGGAGGCAAGTGAGTCAGGTCGACTCGTGCCGTGAAATCGGACGCATCGAGCGCATGCGGCCCGCGAATCTTCCTGACGCGCGAGAAATTCTCATCCAGCGACCATTCGACGATCAGGCGCGACGCCTTATCGGCACGGCTCCATACGATGGCTCGATCGTTCACCACATCGCCGATCTGCAGGCCCCAGTCCGGAGCCGGACGCAGGCTGTCCGAAGTCACGAGGGCAGGAGCCTGTCGCGCGTAAAGGATACCGGCCAAACCAGTCAACGCAACGGCACTGCCGGTGCTCTGCACGAACTCACGACGCGAAAATTTCCGGGACATTGGCGACTCCTGCTGGGTGGCCTGGAGCGGCTACTGTCGTGGCAGCGGGTGACGATTCTATGTCGGGCAGGTAAACGTTTAGCGTCGCGTAATAGTTACTGGAGTAAACTGCGCAGGACATCCGCCATCCGATAGCCAGACAGGACGATCTGCCGCTCGCCCGCTGCGGTCGAATCGGTCACATAGGCATCGGACAACGTCTTGCCTTCTTCGAGTTTAGCGCCGGTTTCCAGCGTGTTGGGATAGGCGACTTTCTGCGCGATCTGATACGCCTCGCTCGCCCAGACAGCACTCGCCGCCGCACCGGTCGCGGTGTTTTTCAATTGTGGAAATTGCGAACGCGGCAGCCGGGCAGTGAGGCTGTGCGCCTGTTCGGTGACTTCCGGCACTTCGCCGTTGTTGCGGACGATGCCATCCCAATACGCATGCAGGTTCATGAACTCGCCGCTGCGAGGATCGCGAATGAATTGCAGGTTGCCGCCGCGATCGCCGCCAGGCAACGAGGTCGTGTACTCATCCGCGCTGTGCAACGGTTGATGAATATCGCCGACCAGATGCATCACCCAACAGAGCGACACGGCGCGTTCGGCGGCCGATGCCCCTATGTCTCCCGCAGTTCGCAGATTGAGTGCATAGGCTTCTGCAGCCGCTCCCGAAGTGACATCGGGTGGCAATGGCGCTGGCGGATGCGCCTTGTCGATGACGGGTCGGCCGGCGTAGTGCCAGGTCGGATGATCGAACGGCGTGGTGCGAATATCGTCCGGCCAACGCGCCATCTCCAGGAAGAGCCGCCGCACACGTGCGTCGTTCTTGGGGCCACCGGCCACTTCGAAGACGGCGCGGTCGGGATGCTTCGCCATGAGCTCATCGATCTTCACCAGCACCTGCGGATCGTGCGCCGCCAGTTCTTCGTAAGCGATCGCGGCGGTGAGCATGTGCCCTTGCCTGGACCAGGCACCGGCAGTTTGAGCCTGTAACGCCAGTGCGGTTGCGACCAGCAAAGTCAGCGAACGAGACATCGATCTATCCTCGGGAACGGCGGCGAGGATCGAGAATAGCAGTGAATCGGGGGACGACGCAGGGCTAGTGGGGTTCCACGCCGGAGGAGGGGTTTTAATTTCATGTTCTGCGGCGTTACCGACGGTCTCGGCTCTACGAGTGGAGGTGCAGGTTCAAACTCCCTCTGCGCAACCATTCCACTGAGAGCTGCTGGCTTCCATCTTGTTCCAATTGCAGGCTCGAGCGAGTGCGAATGGCTGATCCTCAGCAAGCGAGGCGCGCTTGGCCCCTTGGCACGGCAGGCAGGCAGGCTGTTGACAGATTCAGCCGGCCGGCGCCGAGACCTGGAGTTCAAGTAGGAGTTGATACATTTCGAGAGCGGCAAGATCGCTAAATTGCCAGCACAAGCGAAAAACCAAGCGGGGTGGCGGCATTCACTCGTCTATCGAGGCGCGCTCCACTAGAAAATCAAGGAACACGCGCACTCGCGCGCTGAGGCGCTCGTGGCCGACATAGAGCGCGTGGATGTCCTCGCTGCCGCCGAGGTTGCAAGAGGTCAGCAGTGGCACCAGCCTGCCCTGCTCGATGTCCTCGGCCACCAGGAAATGCGCCAACCGCGCGACACCGGCGCCGCCCACGGCCATCAGGCGGATCGCCTCGCCCGAGTTGCCCTGAAAGTTGCCTCTGATCGCGAACTGCCTGGATGTGCCGTCGACCTTGAAGGTCCAACCCTCGATCGAGCGGCGAAAGTTGAAGTTGAGGCAATTGTGATGCTCCAGATCGGCCGGCCGCTTCGGTCTCCCGCGCCGCTGCAAGTATGACGGCGCAGCGACGATGAGCCAGCGGCTTCTGCCAAGCTTACGCGCGCGAAGCGAAGAATCACGCAGCGTTCCGTGGCGAATGGCAACGTCGGTGCGTTGGTTCACCAGATCAATCAAAGCATCGGTGAGCGACAGATCCACCAAAACCTGCGGGTAGCGCTCGAGAAATTCCGGCAGTACCGGCAGCAAGCGATGCAAACCGAAGGGCACGGAGGCGCTCACGAGCAGCTTGCCGCGCGGCGCGGCCTTCTCGGCCGAGAAACTGCGTTCGAGTTCGTCTAGGTCGTTAAGGATACCGAGCGCGCGCGGTCGGTAGGCCTCGCCCTCGGGCGTGAGCGTGAGCGAGCGCGTTGTGCGGTTGAGCAGGCGCACTCCGAGACGTGCTTCCAGGCGCGCAACAGTACGGCTCACGCCAGAAGGCGTCTGACGCAGGCTTTTGGCCGCCGCGGCAAAACTGCCGCTGTCGATCGTGCGCAGGAAAGCTTCGATTTCGCCGGTACGGTTGTCCATGGGTGACTCGTGATTTGAATGCACGACAGGAGTGTCGGTGCACATTCTTATCATCAATGGAAGAAGCCGGCATGCTACCCGCTGTCACTGGAAACGGAGTCTTGCGATGCCCCCAGCTCTTTACGCGCTGACGGCCGGCGCCTTTGGCATCGGTGTGACCGAGTTCGTGATCATGGGTCTGCTGCTGCAGGTCGGCGGCGATCTGGGCGTGTCGATCTCCACTGCTGGCCTGCTGATTTCCGGTTATGCGCTCGGCGTGGTCGTCGGCGCGCCGATCATGACCGTGGCGACCGGCCGCTTGCCCCGCAAGACCATCCTGTTGGCGATGATGGCGATCTTCACGATCGGCAACGCCGCCTGCGCGATCGCGCCGAACTACGCCACCCTGCTGGCGGCACGCATCGTCACGGCCTTCGCGCACGGCACATTCTTCGGAGTCGGCTCGGTGGTGGCGATCACGCTGGTCGCCGCGGATAAGCGCGCTTCGGCCATCGCCGTAATGTTTATGGGACTGACCGTCGCCAACATCCTCGGTGTGCCTTTCGGCACTTGGGTCGGCCAGGCTTATGGCTGGCGTGTGACCTTCTGGGTGGTGGCGGCAGTAGGCGTGGCCGCGCTGTTTGTGATCGCCTTGCTTGTGCCACGCGATCACAACGCGTCGGAACCGAGCGACTGGCGCGCCGATGTGCGTGCGTTGACACGGATACCGGTGCTGCTAGGCCTACTCAGCACTGTGCTCGGCTTCGGCGGTATGTTCACCGTCTTCACCTATATCGCACCTATTCTCACGCAGATCACCGGCTTCGGCGACAGCGCGGTGTCACCAATCATGCTGGTGTTCGGCAGCGGTCTGATGATAGGCAACATAGTCGGTGGCAAACTGGCTGACAAGCAGCTAGTGCCGACGCTGCTCGGTAGCCTGCTGGCGCTAGCCATAGTGTTGGGGCTGATGAGCTTCGCTATCCACAGCCGCGTGCTATCGGTGGCCTTCGTCTTCCTCCTTGGCTTTGCAGCCTTCGCTACCGTTCCGCCGCTGCAGATGTGGGTGATGGACAAGGCCCGGGGCGCGGCGCAGAGCCTCGTGTCGAGCATCAACATCGGTGCGTTCAACCTCGGCAATGCCGGCGGCGCCTGGCTCGGCGGAATGGTGATCGACCACGGAGCTGGCCTCGAGGCGCTACCGTGGGTTGCGGCGCTGGTACCGCTGACGGCGCTGGCCGTAACCTTCACTGCGCAGTGGCTGGGGCAGCGCGAACAGGCGCAGCGGGCCACGGTCTGCACTCAATGAAGAAGGCCCCCCTGACATAGCAGGCCCGACTCGCGCGACGGAGTCAGCAAAGGAGCCGCGCCCCGATCCGGGCATCGTCGACTGGCTCGCGCAGATCGACGAGGCAAGGTCAGCCTCGCTTCTGAAGCCCTGCGTACAGTTTCAAGCGCCCTTGAAGCTCAGACGACCGATTTAGCCCACTCCAATGTTAAATGGCTATCAAGTATCGCGAGCTAGGGTTTGCGTGCAGGGAATCAAGGTGGCGCGGGCGCAGTACGACGCTTGGCGGGCCATTGTTGAGAAGGCGAAGTGGAAAAACCCCCAAGACGTCAAGAGGGCGCATCCCAAGGCAAGTATCCTCAAGGGCGGCCGGGTGGTATTCAACATCAAGGGCAACGACTATCGACTCATAGCCGTTGTGCAGTATGCCAATGGTGTGATGTTGATCCGTTTTTTCGGGTCGCATGAGCAGTACGACAAGATTGATGCGGAGACCGTGTAATGAAGACCACATTGATCGTCATTCAGAACGATGTGGACCACGCTCAGGCCAAGGCCCTGATCGAAAAGCTGATGAGTTCGAAAAATCCATCGGACCAAGCTCGGATGCTCGCTCAGGCGCACCTGACCGAAGCGTATGAGCGTTCTCGCTGGCCGCGCCGCAATCCCTCTCTCCCCGCCTTGTTAACTTACTTGATGGAAGAGCATAGCCTGTCTCGTGCCGATCTCGTGCCACTTTTGGGCACAGCAAGCCGAGTCAGTGAAGTATTGACGGGAAAACGCGAGTTAAGCTTGTCGATGGTGCGCAAGCTTCGGGAGCGATTCCATATTTCCGCAGACTTACTAATTTCTTCGTCGGGCTCCGCCGAGATAGCTGCCTGATTCCGAATTGGCGCTGACGTCATCCCATCGGGAGCGCCGAGCACATCACCCCTCTGCACGCCACTACTGCACGGCCGCCTACCTCACGCGTACTCGCATCCTGACCGCAGGAACATGCGAAACCCCTTCTACGAAGTACTCATTGGTCGGTGCACTCAACGACATTCGGGCCATTTCGGAAGCGTGGGGATGCCGATTGACGAGCTCTCGCTGTACGATTGAGTAATGGCTGGCACCAAGAAATCCGCTTCCAGGCCCGCCATTGCCGCCACGCGCATAAGCGTCCTGCTTGCGCGCAAGTCACCAATGGCTGTCGTTTTTCGACGCGGGCCTTCTAAATCAGTTGCGGCAATCTCGTGGAACACTGCTAGCGACGAATTCCGCCTTGGACAATGGCTGAAAGGTCGGATTTACGAGCATCGTTGTGATCTCTCCCCGTCAGGACAAAAGCTGATCTATTTCGCCGGCAACTATCGCAATCCGATGCGCACATGGACGGCGGTAAGCCGGCCACCGTTCTTGACCGCTTTGCTGTTATGGCCGAAAGGTGATGCCTGGGGCGGCGGCGGACTGTTCCAGGATGAGCGCACGATCCTGCTGAACCATGGAAGCGCTCACCAAAGACTCGCGGAAGGACTTCAGGTTCCATCATCAATCAAGGTGAGCGCTCTCGGGGATCATGCAGGTCGTGGCGAGGACGATCCCATCTGGTTAATGCGGCTCGAACGAGACGGATGGCACTTAAAACGCCGCGGCAAATATCGAGAGAACAAGGGTAAGCCCCGAATCTGGATCGAGTACGTTGAGAAGGAACTGCGGACGAAACCGCTCGGCGCCTGGACGCTCGAAATGTTGTTCGCGGGAATACGGGAGACTGACGGTCCGTGGTACGTGACGGAATATCGTGTAGTCGATGGTCACAGTAACGTCGTGCTCGATCTCGGGCGAACAGATTGGGCCGACTGGTCGCGCGGTGGCGATCTGCTGTTCGCAAAAGAAGGCTGCCTCTTCCGCGCACGCATGAACAAGCGTACCGGCCCTGCTCTGCCAGAAAAACTTATCGACTTACGCAGCTTGGAGTTCGAGGCCGTCGTACCGGCGCCAGAAGCGACTCGATGGGGTGGTCAGCCAGTGGCTGGCAAGCTGCTGCCGCATAGCTGAGTCAACTACCTGACGCGCACCTTCACTCTGACTGCAGGAACGTACGAAATCGCTTCTACGGTATTGCCTGCATCCACGGAAGGTTGCCGAGCGCTCCGGAGCGCTGCTTGACGGGTGCGCCGAGTTGGCAGGTTTCGACCCGAAGCGGTCAGTGAATCAACATGGCTTCGGCTCATTCGCGTCGCGGAGCCCATGGCCCGCATGGACGCATCTGACCGGGGGCGGCATGGCGTCTACATGCTAAAGTGCTACAGCACCTTGCGAAGGAGAGATCCGTGCCGATAATCCTTCGCAACGAGCAACAGATGGAAGATACGACCCTGCTCTATCGCCTCACGCGGACCGACGGAGCTGGAGCTTGTACGTTCCGGCGGCTTCCGCGCTGGCCACCACGGTTGCCAGAACAACCAATCTTCTATCCCGTTACGAACTGGTCGCGCACTTGGTGGCGTGCGTAACGCTGGCCCAGGGAATGAGTCATGATCGCCTCGAAAGGTGTGTATCCACCGAGAAGACCGCAGTTAACCCGCCGAGCGGCGGCACTCTCCGTGTCAAGTAAAGCCAATGCGTGACGTGTAACGTTGCTCCAACGAGCACCCAAAGCTAGATTCGCACCGGTAACAATCGACCGGGCGGCTCACTGCCGCATTTTTACTGGAATCTCACAAGCAGGTATGCATCTCCCATGAGCCCAGGCCCCTCTCGTCTGTCACGGAACACATGGAAGTCGGCGCTGTCGTATGGCGCAGCTTGCCTGGCTCTCGCTGGCGGATTCGACGCAGCTGCGCAAAGCGTAACTGCATTGAGCGAAGCGCAGACACTGCTTAAGGTGCCCAACATAAGGACGGTGATTCCCGCCGACGTCGACCAGGACGGCCGCCAGGATCTCGTCTTCGTTGCCGGTGACGCCCCCTCCGGCGGTAACACCGCAGTGTTCGTCGTTGTGAACGACGGCACCGCAAAGCCATTCGGCCAACAGCCCGTCCAGGTCTCCGACTCGGCCGACTTCGTGAGCCTGGCAGTCGCGGATGTCAACAACGACCGGCGGCCCGATTTGATTCTCACCACCGTCAGTCAGTCTGCCGGCCGAATCTATCTCAATACCAGCAGCGGCGGCGGCGTCACCTTCACCGCGCAGGGCCTATCCAGCTACGTGAACGGTAACCCCAGTGTCACCGTCACAGATTTCAACGGTGACGGCCGAGCCGACCTGCTGCTTGGCAGACCGCTGAACTATGGCGTGTTGATCCTGAACAATGGCAGCGCCGCGCCATTCGATGGCACGACTACGCAGCTACTGGGCTTCGCGTCGCCCCCGTACGAGGGACCTGCATTTCGATGGAGCAACAGCGCGATCGCGGATGTCGATGGCGACGGTCGCAACGACTTGATACAGAGGTATGGCACTACCATTTCAGATCCAGGCAAGCTGGGTGTGTTCCGACTCACCGATGTCCTGCCTACTGCCCCACAGATCGAAGTGCCGGCACCCATCGCGGGCACTATGCTGGTGAAAGATCTCAATGCCGACGGCAAGCCAGACATCGTCATGGCCGGCGCCGACTACTACCCACGGGTGCATGGGGCCATTTTGGTTACCCGCTGGTTTATCTTGTTTCATAGCGGATCCGCGACCAGTCCCTATGGCACGGCGACGCCGCTGCCGTTTGGCGAAGGCGTGGGTAATCTTTGCGAAAGCATTGCAGCCGACGATCTCAACGGCGATGGCAAGATCGACCTGGCAATCGGCTGCCGTGGCGGGACCGGAACAGCTACAGGCACGTCATACTCCGGCAATGTGTATCTCAACGACGGCTCGACCCAGCCCTTCATCAACGCCAAGGCGATCGCGATCGCCAGTGCCGATCCCAGCAGTGGCGATGTACTGACGCTCGCCATTACCGATATTGCCGGCAAGCGCGGACTGCTGACGGTCACGGCGCAAGGCGACGTCAACGTCCAGTCGCTGGTCGAAGTCCAGGTACCGACTGCCAACAGGTCCGGCGGTGGCGGCGGCACCGATCTCGTTACGCTGATGGTACTGGCCCTGCTCGGCCTGCTCATGCGTTTTCTCGGAGCAGATCGGTTGCTGGGGCGCCATCGCGTCCTGGTACGTTCCGGCTTCCATGTGGGCGAGAAGTCCTGACTAGACACAACGTACGGCCCGGAATACTGGAATTTCTCTTTCCGGCGCATGGTTCTCCGTCACGGCTGGGAGGCCAACGAGTTCGACTATGATCTATACCTAACTACTTGGTGAAAAAGAATGAGGCTGGCACATTGCGCGCTATCGTTGGTTGTCAGTGCATGTAGCGATAATTCTGGAATTTCCCCCGCTGGAATCGAGCCTTACGTAGTCTCACATGAAGCACCTACTAGTTCCTTCGGTGCAGATAAACTCAAAGAGGACGCTCTCCACGAAGCGGAGCAACGTTGTCACGCGGAAGGAAAGAAATTGCGGTTGGTCAGAATCACTGAGGCTCAGCCACCGTTCATTCTTGGAAATTTCCCTAAGATAGAAATCAAGTTCATCTGCCATGCGGCCGACAGTCACTGAGTGCAATGGAGAGCCTCTGGTGCGGACATTGCCTTGAACAGACAAAGATCAAGCCGAGCAGGGTCATGCGGGCGACGTGCGAAGATGCATGGGCCCTGATGGCGGACGAGACGATAACTACCGAACGCGAACGCGTGTGGCCACCGCAGGAACAGCACAAAGCCTTTCCCACGAACACCTTGCAGCTAGCCTTCCCAGATGTTCCTTACTGATGTAGAATCGGTAAGGAATGGAGGTGACTCAATGAGCACAGATTCGACACTAACCAGCAAGGGGCAGACAACGATTCCCAAGGACATCCGGGAGACTCTCGGTATGAAATCCGGAGACCGGATGACTTTCACCATGCTTCCAGATGGCACAGTGCTCCTGCGCGTCAAGAATAAGAGCGTAATGAGTCTTGCCGGAAGCCTGAAGAAAAAAGGCCAGAAGGCTATTCCTGTGGAGCAGCTGTCCCGCTGATGCTCGGCCTCGATACCAATGTTTTAGTGCGTTTTCTCGTTCAAGACGATCAAATACAGTTCGAGCGTGCCCAAAAAATCATCGCTCGTGAATCGCGTACAGGCGGCGGTGTACTCATCAGTCTTTTGGTGTTGCTGGAAACTGAGTGGGTGCTGCGAAGTCGGTACAGTCTGGCCAAGATGGAAATTCTTACGGCGTTCTCAGGACTTCTTGCTTCAGCCGAACTGCGTTTTGAGGACGAGCACTCTATCGAGAGCGCCCTGTTTGTGTGGAAGGATTCGCCTGCCGACTTTGCGGATTGTCTAATTGGTGCGCATAATCGTGCACTCGGATGCCGTGCCACCGCCTCCTTCGACGCGAAAGCGGCCAAGTTGCCCGGATTTGTTGCGGCCTGATTTTCCGCTGAAGCCGATTGCAGGTTGGCCTATCTCACCCGGACTCGGATCGGGACTGCAGCAACAGCGCAAATCCCTTCCTACGGCCATCCTGTCAAGTCGGCCGGGATGCCGTCCAGCAAAAGCAAGCATGTCTATCGGACATGATCGCTTACCTGTTTGAGTATTAACGATGGGCGCCCTTCAACGATTCCTGACAGATCACTGATCGCTGTCATATCGCCGCATTCCATCGCGACGAATGTTCCGAGCTCAGGGCCAAGAAAAAAATGCCCCAGCTATCATTTCAGTCTCTGCTGTATTCTGATGCATAATGCAACTGGAAAGGTGGAAGAAGTTGATGTCGGCTTTTGGCTTCAGTCACAATGAGCGGAGCAGAAGTAAAAAGTCGAAACATTCCGGATTTCCGACCTTTTTATGCTCGCTCCGCGTTCCCCGCGCGAGATCTTCCGAATGTGGTCCGACGGCAGTTGAGGGTAAATCAGAGGTTTCCTAACGCAGGACACGTCCAAACTTGCACCGTTAATCGGCATCAGCTTTTTCAGCCCCCGAGAAGCCTCCGCGAAAGAAGGCTCTGCATATCGCGCCTGCCATCAGCGACCAGGTAGACGATGACCTGATCATCCAGTACACGATAGATAACGCGATAAGGTTTGAAGAAGACCTGACGATACTCTTGGATGCCGACAGCCCGAAGTTCCTTCGGTTGCGAGCCTCGCTCGGGGAAGCTCGCCAATTCTTGCGTCACCTCAAGTAAACGATCGAGCACACGGTCGGCGCTCTTGGGCGAATCATGCTGCGCGATATAGTCGTACAGATCGTCGAGATCTCGCCCCGCATCGTCCGTGAAGAGCACCTGAAAGGGCACTGTTCTATTCCGACGCTCTCCTGGCACGTAGCCGCTTCACGACTTCGCCAATCGGCTTCACTCTGCCCTCCGCGATCTGCTTGTTACCGAGCGCAAGAATTTTTAGTAACGCCAGAGTCTCCTGAGTATCCTCGTACGTCGCCACATCCTGGATCACTGCCCTGGCTTCGCCGTTCTGCGTAATAACCATAGGTTTGCGCAGCTCTGTGAGTTCCTGCAATACCTCGGCTGCATTGGCCTTCAGGTAGCTGATGGGCTTGATCTGGGTCGAATAGCGCATCGGAATCTCCGTGATTCGTCGGGACTGAATATAGTCCTTTAAGAGTCTTATCGCAATGCTCCGGGACACTGCCCCGCACGATAGCCGCACGACCGCGGCAATATCGCAGTCACACATCCAAGGGTCACCTCACTCGAATTCTTATCCTGACTGCAGGAACAGCACAAATGCCTTCTTCGGAACTACCTGCATCCACGGAGGTTGCGGAGCGCTCTGGAGTGCTATTCCCTGAAGTTCGCTAGACTGCATTTCCACACTAAGGCGAAATCCACGGACTATGGTACGGATACGCAAGCAGGTCTATGACCTCACGTCAGCGGATCTCGCAACTTCCCCGGTTTGGGAGTTCGCACTCGACGAGGAAGGAGAAGACGGACAGGACGAGGCAACCGTGCGGCCCTACCTGCTCAGGAGAGGGCTCGATCTCGATGCAGGAATGTTCGTCGTGCGCGCGCTGTTCGTCCTCGCGGACGGCACGATCATGACAGGTTATTTGACTCCACCCGTTCAAGGTGATGCCGGACTGGGTACGCTGCAGCCCGTCATCGTCACGCCCGTCTCGCTGAAGGATGCGAGTTGAGAGAGGATGAATCCGCCGAGGCATCCTCGGGCCACTACAAGATGAAGCCAACAATCTTTGGCCAGTCATTTGCGACACACCACGCGAGATACCTCATCGTCGTCGTGTCATTCGAGTCAGCATGCGACGCGAAGCGCGGCGGGACTTCCACCAATGCCATGACATCGGAATGATTCGCCACGCCGTGTAGCCATCGACTCCCGGCGACGGGCCGGGTCAGTGAGGGAATAAGAACTCTGTGACACCGTCTCGCGAGCTAGTTCGTGAATCTTCGCATGTGTATCGTTCTCTTGATGTTATTGCGGCGGTTGCCGGCCGGCGTCTAGCTGACTGAATTCAGGCAGCGAGCAGAAGCAGCGCCGCTCGGCGTTTTCGAAATCCTGCTTCAGTGCTAGAGTCGGCGAGCAGCTAGCACCGGCTCATCGGTGCGTAGAGAGTATCTGGTTGCGACCCGGTCCACTCGAAGCAGGATCAAATGTTTTACCGCAAACGTCGATTCGCCGATGGTCGGCTGAAAGCCCATCCCCAGTCGGAGGCGCTGAGCAGGAGCGGTCGACTCTACCTTCGATCGCAAAAAATCGGCGGGGAGGCAATAGGCGCCCAGGCGATAGGCACCAAGGCAATCGGTACGTTAGCGGTTGGTGCAATCGCCATCGGCGCATTGGCTATCGGCGCTCTCGCTATCAGGTACCTTTCGATCGGGCGTGCCCGGCTTCGGCGCGTCGAGATCGGCGACCTCGTTGTCCGCAGACTGCGGATCACCGATGAGTTGGAGTTACCGGAAAAGCCCAAAGCGGAGAGTTGATCGCACCGCACTCTCAATCGAACAGGCTTACGATGCTCTGGTACTTTTCGATGTACCAACGGTTCTCGTTGTTGTATCTCGGGATCGCCACCGGCCGGACATTCGTGCCTTCCGCTTTCCAGACGCAGGGACATGTCACCGAAGCTCCTGCGAGCTGTGTTCCCGGGCGGCTCAGTTCGTCGAGCTCGACTTTCATTCGAGTCAGGACACGGTAGAGCTTCGTGACGTTTCGGGGTCCGCCGTTGTACGCGGCGACCGGAAAGATGCCCAGCACGGCCGGATTGGCACGATACGCGAGGCGAATGTCCGTTCGCATCCCCGCCAGTTCGAGATCCAGGAGGCAGACCGCCGCTTTCATGGCATTCAGCAGATTCGTCGCGCCGCTCTCGAAAATCGGGTCGAGTCTTGCGCCGGGGCAGCGTCTGACCACGAGCGCGTAGGTCCCGTTTCCCCTGCGGTTGGTGAACTGCATTGGCCCTAACGCATTCGCGCTCGAGACGCTGTACCGGTACGCCTCTTCCTGCTTGAGCCCGTACTGGCTCAGTACCTCGTCGAAGGCGAGCGCCTGCTTCTCGACGTAGTCTTTGTCATCGGTCTGCTCGATGACCGCAAGCGTCGTGATGACCTGGAGAGGAATGGAATCGGCGAGCAGCTCGCCGGGAAAGGCCGCACTGGGCACCTTTGCGAGACGCAGCTCATCCATCGCCTTGCGCGCGGTGGCGACAAGAAACTCCTTTCCGCCACTCACGAAACCCGGGTCGAACGTGTCTTCGGTGAAGGGCAGATATACGATCGGTTTCGCAGTCCGGGCGACGGCGCGCCACTGTTTGCGATTGAGAAGATTGTTGTCGAACACAGGGAATTTGCGTCCATACACCTTCAAGGGATTCCCGTCCTGGGAGAAGGCGAACATCAGCCGCTCGGCGCCGGTGCCCTTCACGTGCCGCGCCTCGATATCCGGCGTGAGAGTGCGAAAGGCCAAGGGCTTCCGACCGGGTTTCCATTTGATCGGCGGACGCGGCAGCTCGATCTGGGCGACCGTCCACTCCTGCTTCACGTCGTTCCACAACGCAAAGGCTACCGGGCGACCGCGGAGAACCTCTTTCTTCCCCTTTCCGGTGAAGACGTATTGGAGTTCGACGTCACGCAGGCGTGTCTGCGCTTCGGCGACGAGATCGTGGATCGTTTCGTGACGGGCGAGGCTGCGGCCCTGGACGACCACCTCCTCGGGGGCATTGGGTTGCTCCGACTCGGCCACGGCAAGCGGAACCTCGCCTTCTTCCTGCTTCGAACCTCCTGCCGCCATGGGAGGCGTTTCCTCGATCGACGCTGCCGCCTCGGCCGCAGGAGTGTGTTCCGTGTCCATCAGCGGCGGCTCACTTTCATCGGTGCCACCTGTCGTGGCGCATCCCGCACAGAACAGGGATACCAGCATGAGGGTCAGCGCAGCCTTTTTCATCGTGCTCATCTTCTTCGTTAATTCTCGGTGCATCAAGCACTGGATCGACCGCCGACCTGCAGCGATGATGCCGGCTGAGTCGCTCGGCAATTAAAGTGCAGAAAGGTACCCCATGACGGGACGCCCCCGGAATGCGCGTCGAGGACTGAGGCTACGCAAAGGACAGATTCGGCGCAATCGGCACTCGACCTCATTCAGTACCCCGGGCTCGCCACCATGTCCAGTCAGCGATCGCGAAAGTCCTCGCCATCTGCGAGGGTACGGGCGGAATGCCATCGAACAACTTGCTGACGCGGGCTGCGTCGACCGGATATTCTTCTCCAACGAGCAGCTGCGCGGCGGCGTAAGCAGAGAGATGCATCGTAGCGGAAAATCGATGCCATTACGGTGGACAATCCCAGGCTTCTGCAGTCGCAGCTGATGCGAAGACATAAACCCCCTCGCGTTCCGTTGGACGTCCGCGGTTTGGCCGGAACCGCGGAGCTCTTTCGGCTATCCGGAGGCCTCAAGCGGGATCCGGCTGTCGACAGGTGGTTGGCCGGAGAACCCGTCGAGCTGAGGTCTATCGCGCATACGTGGTTCACGCGGATGCGCCAGTGCGGTGACGACGTCCGAGAGCTGTTGCATGATGGTTGCCCTGTCGCATGCGTCGAGGACGCGCCGTTCGGGTACGTCAATTCATTCAAGGGCCATGTCAACGTCGGCTTCTTCTGTGGCGCACTGCTGGACGATCCCGCAGGCATGTTGGAGGGAAGCGGCAAACGCATGCGGCACGTGAAGTTGCAGCCCGGCTCGAAGCTGGATGCCAAGGGGCTTCGCGACCTGGTCCAGTCTGCTTATGTAGATATCAAGGCGCGGCTCGCCGGCGAACTGTAGAGGCGCACCGCCGGGAGTCTTGCTTGAAGATCGGGCGCGTCAGGAACGGCGCGCCTGTGGCAGACTATCGCGATGTCATTGCAAGCCACTGTCACGTTCTGCGCACTCTGTCTGATCTGGGGCATTCCGTACTTCCTGATCAAGGTCGCACTCGTTGATTTCTCACCTGCCATGGTGGCGTGGGGACGTATCACGCTCGGTGCACTCGTGCTGTTTCCGCTCGCCTACCGTCGCGGTGGCCTCGGAGTCTGGCGCCAGCACAAGGCGGCACTGAGCGCTTTTGCCGTCGCAGAGCTGGTCATTCCCTTTACCCTGATCGCCGTGGGCGAACGCTGGATCAGTTCGTCGCTCGCCGGCATTCTCGTTGCAACCGTGCCGATGACCGTCGTGCTCCTTGCGCCTGCCTTCGGCATCAAGGAGACGATGAGTGCGCGACGCATTCTAGGTTTGCTCGTCGGGTTCGGCGGAGTCGTCGCCCTGCTCGGAATCGATCGAATCAGCAGCCCGCTGCAATGGGCCGGCGCAGCCTGTATTGCCGTCGCCGTCGTAGGTTACGCGGCAGGTCCGCTGGTCGTGCAGCGATATCTCGCGGATGTGGATGAGTCCGCTGCGGTAGCCGTCAGCCTGGTCATCGCTTCGATCATTCTGCTGCCGTTCGCCGTGCTGACCATGCCTGCAATCACGCCAACGATGCACGGCACAGTTTCGCTCGCAACGCTGGGAATCGTATGCACGGCTGTCGCGATGCTGCTGTATTTCTATCTGATCAATGCTGCGGGAGCCGCTCGTGCGTCTGTCATCGCCTATGTGAATCCCGCCGTCGCCGCGCTCCTCGGCGTGCTGCTGCTCGATGAGCATCTCGGTATCGGATCGGTTACCGGGTTGATCCTGATTCTCGCGGGATCCTGGCTTGCAACACATCGAGGGGTGGCGCAGGTCTCCAGCGGCTGAGGTATTCGGACCGCACCTGAATGCACGGTCAGGGTAGGGCGATTCCCGTTCGGCGCGTCATCGATAGTTGCAGAGCTTCGCAGCACGACTGCGAACGGCAGGTCGAGCGCCGCAATCCGTACCGAAACGGGGTACCGCATGAACAAGCAAAAAACTCCCGGGCAGAGTGGCCCGATCGCGTCTGCGTCTACAATCCCAGCTATAGCGTCCCTTATCGGGGCTATCGTAGCGGCAGGCCTGCCGCTGCTAGCTGACGGCCACGGCACCGAGGCCCGGTACGTTGAGATCGTGGAATGGCCGAAACCCGGCATCACGAAAATCTTCGGCACCAACCGCACCTATTTCGAGGGCGCCGAAGGCCGGACCAAGCCGATCCAGAAAACCACCATCGAAGGCAAATCGTGCGTCGTAGGCGACATCATCGCGTTCGATGTCGACAACAAGCTGGCGTTCGATATAGACGAAACCGTGTCGCTCACGCTGACCTATGCGGCCGAGTACACCACTGCGTTCGTCGTCGGCTGGGACATGAGCGGCGGCAGCGGCCAGGGCGTCACGCCTGAAGTCACCCCGGGCAAGGGCGGCAAATTCCTGGATGTGACCCTGACGCTCGATCGAGCCCGCTTTGCGGGGCAGGGCACGCAGGGTTCCGACATCGCCATTGCATCGCGTAACGGCTTCGCCCTCTGCGATCTCAAAGTCACACGCAGCAACACGACTAAGGCGGCTGCGCCGTCCGGCCAATTGCAGCTCTTGGTCAAGGACGCGAAGACGGGCGGCCAGGTGCCCGCCCGTATCGGCATCTACGATGCCAGCGGTCGTGCTCCGCTGGTCAACGACAAGGCGCTCAAGCTGCAGCGATTCGCGGATGACCTGCGCATGCTGTCGGTCAACGAGCGTACGTTCTGGCCCTCGCCAAATCGCCAGGCGTTCTACGTCGACGGCAGTTACGAGGGGGAATTGCCGGAAGGCACTTATGAACTCGTTGCGACGCGTGGACCGGAATTCCGTGCGTATCACGGCAAGTTCGAAGTCAAGAAGAACCAGACCAGCAAGGTCACGATTCCGCTGCAACGCTACGCCGACCTGCCCAACCAGGGCTGGTATTCGGGCGATGCACACATTCACGTGACGCGCGATGAAGTGGCGGATCCGGTGATCTGGGGATTCGTCGCTGCCGAAGATGTCTACGTCGGCAACCTGCTGGAAATGGGCAACATCACCGGCACGCATTTCAAACAACCGGCGGCCTGGGGCAAAGCGAGCCGCTTCGAACGCGACGGCCACTTCATCGTTTCCGGCCAGGAAGATCCGCGCACCAGCCAGATGGGCCATACGATTCACCACAAGCTCGAGAAGCCCATTCACCTGCCGACCAATGAATATTTTCTCTATAACAAAGTGTTCGAGGAATCGGCGCGCCAGGGCGGTATTTCCGGGTTCGCGCACATGGGTTGGAGAGCCGCGGGCGATCCCCAGAACACGAGCGGCAACAATGCGGGCCAGATGAATCGCGGCTTGGCCATGCTGGCGCCGACCGGCCTGGTGAACTTCATCGAGGTGCTGCAGAAGGGCCGGCTGCTCAACGACGGCTGGTATCGCCTGTTGAACCTCGGCTACCGGATCAATCCGGCGGCCGGTTCGGACTGGCCATACAGCGACTTCCCCGGTGTCGTCCGCAACTACGTGAAGCTCAGCGGTCCCTTGAACCTGGACAATTGGTTCGAATCGTTTCGCGCCGGCCACACGTACGTGACCAACGGCCCGTTTCTCGACTTCACCATCAACGGCAAAGGCATGGGCGAGGAGGTGCGCGTCAAGAAGGGAGCCAAGCTCGATATCGTGGCCGGTACGCAGCTCAATCCCGATGCCGATTCGCTCGACCGCATGGAACTGGTGATTCTAGGCGACGTCGCCGAGACCGTGCCGTCGCAAGGCAAGGATCGCATCGCCCTGCGCAAACAGATGACCGCCGAGCACAGCATGTGGGTCGCACTACGCTCGTTCGGCGGACGCCAGGCGGAAGCGAACACGACGATTGCACACAGTGCGCCCATCTATGTCGTCGTCGACGATGAACCCACCTGGAAACGCGCCGCCGTGCCCGAGATCGTCGCGGAGATCCGCGATCGCCTGCAGAAGATACTGTCCGACCCGCTGGATGCCACCGGCAACATCGGCGAAGCCTCGACGCAGCCAGGCGAAACGCAGTTCGACACCCGGCGCATGCTCGATGAACAGTGGCTGCTGCAGCGTCCTTTGCTGAAGCCTCGGGTCGACGCCGCCGACGCGATGTACCAGAAGCTGCTCGATGACAACAGCAAGTATTTGGGGACGACGGCGAGTACGCGGTAACGATCAGGCTCTAGCGATCGATCGCCGGTGCGGCGGTCGATCGCTAGCTGACCTGGAATGCCGAGCGCATTAGTAGCGATACTGCGCAGCCAACCGACAGCGACTCTCGTAGACCTGCGTAAAGCTGACCTGGGCGCGGCCCGTCGGTCGCGTCGAAGGCATGCCGCAGTTTCTCCGCGTTGAGATCTTGCTGCTTCTCGTACGGTTCGGCAGAAACGCAGTTCGATCGAGCGTGGCGACATCGAAGTCCGTCGCAAAAATCTATTTCATCCACCGCGCCGCTAAGCATGAACGCCGAAAGTGATAGGCGTTCCTCACAATGCCTGGCGGGATTTACCTACGATGAGTCCGCACGAACTTCGCAAACACAAGGAGAGAGTAATGGCACGTTCAGTCGTCGTCGCGATCGGTGCGGTAATGCTAACCGGTTGCGTGAGCACCAAGGTTACCCCACTCAAGGAGAGCGATGTAGCGACTCTTCAGGGCGGCAAAGTTACGACGACGACGCGCCCGGTGCCAGGGTTCGTTGCAATGACTGCCGGCAAGGCGATGTTCGGTGCGCTCGGCGGTGCTGCAATGGCTATCGCTGGCAACAACCTGGTCAAGGAAAATGCAGTTCCCGATCCGGCGGACTACATCGCCAATGAATTGACGAAAGGCTTCGCCGACGCGAACGCAATGACCGTCGCCTCGAACGGCAACGTCGTCGCAACGGCGGTCAAGCCAGCGGATCTGGCGAAGCAATACGCCGATGCCGACCTGCTGCTGGACGTTCAAACGACCAATTGGAGCTTTGCCTACTTTCCCACCGACTGGAACAACTATCGAGTGATGTATAGCGCCCGGCTGCGCGTCATCGATGTGAAGAAGGCGGCGGTGCTGGCGGAAGGATTCTGTTCGCGAGTTCCGGAAAACAGCGACACCGCTCCGAGCTACGACGATCTCGTCAACGACGGCGCTGCCGGATTGAAGAAAGAGCTGGTGGTCGCGGCGAATTACTGCATCAGAGAATTTCGCAGCCAGGTGTTCCTGCCGACCACGGTCAAGAGCGCCAGCACGATACGCTAGTGCGATAGCTGGCGGATCCTTAGCAAGGCCCCTATGTCGGGGCGAAGGGCTTCAAGTGGGTCAAATATCTGACCGATGCGAAGACGCTCGAAATGGGATCGGTCAGCCTCTGGGACAGCCGCGCGGATCTCGACGCGTTCTTGAAGTCCGACGTTTACAAAGGAGTCCCGGACAAGCTCAAGCCCTTCATGAAGGGTACGTTGTCGAGCGCGGTCTTCGACGTCTACGAGCCGAAGAAATAGCCGGACGGGGAGGGCGACCCGACCCGGACTGCAGGAACAGCGACAACGCGTTCAGCGAAGCTGTTCCTGCAGTTCTCCAGCGATCCATGCATTAGTCAGAAGCGAAAGTTCATGCCCAGGTCCACCGGAACGGACCAGCGCTGTTCCGTCATCTTCACCGCGTCCAGGCCCAGCGGCGCAAACGCGTCCGTGTCTTTCCTTCGCGCGTCCACATAGTCTGCACCCATCGACAGCCGCAGCTCTGCCTTGTCGGCGACCTGGAAATTCACGCCGCCTTCGATGCCGGCATCGAACCGGGTCTGTTGGGGCAGCAGCTCCTCACTGCCGAGGTCGGCCAACCCGTTGACGCTAAGATGCGTGCGCATGGCCTGCGTACGGTCTGCACCCATGAAACCTGCTACGAACGGTCTCACGGCGCCACCATCGTTCCAGAAGTACCTGGTGCCGAAATTCAGGGCCCATGAATGCATATCGTCGAACTTGCTGGTGATGCCCGCAGGCGCCGACAGGGACTGTGTGTTCAACTCGCCGATGTCCTCGTTGCGTCCGCGAAGTTGCGAATACTCGAGCTTCATGAACGGTTCGACACTCGAATCCGTCATGTAGCCGAGTTCCAGGCCGAGGCCGGGCCCGACACGAAACGCATCGTGCATCGAGAGCCGGCGCAGGCTGGTAGTCGCTGGATCGTCGGGGTTCGCTGTGTCCAGCGCACCGAGATTGGCCAGGCTGCCATCTGCGTGTTCCTGCAACGTGCTGCGTGTGATCGCGTCGGTACCGCCCGTGAACGTCGTTACCCAGTGGCCCTCATCGTTGGTGCCTGCCATCGCCGTGCCGGTGCTCGCCAGCGCCACCAATGTGAGTGGCCGAAAGATTCGCTTGTACATGAATTGCTACTCCTGTCATACGCCTGCGTCGGTGGTATGAAGCCCCAGCGACTGCAGGAGTCGTCGGAGACTTCGTGCGTACAGGATGGGCAGCGCCGGTTGCCGGTCGATGTCATGGCCCCCAGGCTTCTGTTGCAGTTGAAATCTGGCCGCCGGCGAAACCGTATATAGAAATCCGTATATGTGTAAGCGCTCGCCTGAGACCCTGCGTTCACAGCGGTGCCCATGGCGACAGCGCCTGCAGCAGCAGGTCCATATCGCCGCGCAACAGCGTCTGGTAACCGTCCGGCTGGAGCGCCTCGTTTTTCACCGGGCCCGGATCGCCGGCGTCCAGGATCACGAAGTGTGCTCCAGCGGTCTCGATCGCGGCCTGGATCTTTTCGCTGGGAGACCATTTGTGGACGACGGTGCGGACCTGGTGCTCTTTCAGGTAAGCGGTGAACGCCTGGTAGTCGGCATCGGTCCAGTTCACGTCCTGCTTCACGAACCAGCCATCGACGAACACGCCGAGATCCCCGAACAGATAGACGAATTCATCGGCTAGCGAGAAGACCCGAGGATCGGGCAACTCAGCGTACTTCGCGCCGTACTCCGCTTTGAGCTTGCGCAAGCTGTCGCCTAGCGCGAACTGGTTGGCGCGAATTTTCGCTGCATCGTCGACGGACAGTCTCGCCAGGTCGCCGCCGATCAGTTCGGCCATGCGGATGGCGTTGGTCGGGCTCATCCAGACGAAGCGGGATAAGCCCCGATCTGCCAACTCGCCTGGCGAATCGTCACGCGGCGCCCACGGCACATCGTTCACGGGCTTGCGGATCACGGAAACACCGGGATCGCCTGGCAGCCACGGGAACGATGCGTCGATGTTGACGACGTGAATGTTGCGGGCACGTGCTGCTGGATAGAGCGGATCGTCGCGCCACAGCTTGCCGATCGTGATCACCGCTTCCGCCTGCATGAAGACATCGTCGGGCACGCGAGACAGAGCGTGAGCCTGGCTCTCCATCACCGCTCCCTGCGCCGGAACGTTGATCACCTTGATCTGCGTGCCCTTCGCTAGCTCCGATGCAATCGAATACGTTGCCTGCAACGAGGTGAGCACGATGTGCTCGGCAGCTTGGGCCGACAGTGCGAGCAGGCCCAGCAGGCCGATCGCTGCGAGGCGTATCGATCCGAGCCTGGCCAATCCGATCTGTCTCAACATGATTGCATCCTGTTACACACCGGCGGACCGGAATCCAGGGAACGTCGCGCGGATGATGGTCGTCAGCACGAATATGCTCGCAGCCACCATGATGATGGCGCCGCCGGTCGGCACCGGCAGTTCGAGCTGCATCGGCAGCAGCACGCCGAGCAGGCAGGAGAGAGTCGCGATGACGATGCTGCCCGTGACGAATTGGCCCAGTGTGCGGCTGACGTTGCGGGCCGCTGCAGCGGGGATCAACAACAGCGCTTCCACGAGCACGGCGCCGACGACCTTGAGGCAGGCGACGGTGACGAACGTCAGCAGCACCACGAATACATATTCGAGCGTTCTCACATGGACGCCGCGGGCATGCGCGAGGCTGGGGTTCAAGCTCGCAAGCAGCATGTGATTGTAGAGCGGCATGCCGATGCCTGCGCAGACCAGGGTGACGACGATCAGGATGTTCATGTCGATCGAGTCAACCGTGAGGATGGAGCCGAACAGCACGCTTTCCATCACGTGCGTGTTGATCTTCGCCGATACATACAGCAGCAGCGACGCGCCCAGCGCCAGTGAAATAGACAGGAACACTCCGATCAGCGTGTCGTTCGGCAGGCTCGTGCGGTACTGCGTGTATTTGAGTGTGATGCCGAACAAGATGCAGAACGAGAACATCGACACGTAGGGCGAACTGTACGACTCGCCGAGCATGATGCCGATGGCGACGCCGGTGAGTGCGGCATTGCCGATGGCTTGGCTAAAAAAGGCCATGCGCTTCACCACTACCATAGTGCCGAGCGCGCCCAGCAGCGGTCCGATGAACAGAGCACACAGCAAGCCGTTGACGACGAATTCGTACATCAGCGAGCGCGGCAAGGTCCCGCTCTCGGCGAGCGCCTTCATCGTGACGTGCAGCCAGTGGTACAGGTCGTTCATGGCGCGGCGACCTGCGGCTCGGCCCAGGTCAGCACCTCTGCGGGTGCGCCTTCGAAAATGACGCGGCGATTGATGCCGGTCACGCGATGCGCCAGCCTGCGTACCTGCGGCCAGTCGTGATTGATCCAGACGACAGTGACGCCTTGCGCATTGAGTTCCAACACCACGTCTTCGACGATCTGGGCGCCGGGCTCGTCGATGTTGGCAGTGGGCTCGTCGAGAATCAGCAATTGCGGCGAGGGATGCAGCGCCTGTGCGAACAGCACGCGCTGGCGCTCGCCGCCCGATAAGCCACCGAACGGGCGCTGCGATTTCGCTGCTACGCCCATGCGTTCGAGCGCCGACTCGATAGCTCGGCGATGCTTGCTCGACGTGCCGAAGAACGCCGGACGGCGTTGACTGATGAGTGCCATCACGTCGCGTACCGTCATCGGCACGTGCCGATCGAAATCCACTGCCTGCGGCACATAGCCGGTGATGCCGTCGCCTTCGCGACGGATGGTGCCCGTGTGCGGCATCTGGCCGAGCAGCGAGCGGATCAACGAAGTTTTGCCGCCGCCGTTGGGACCGACGATGCAATGCAGGGCGCCGGCTTCGATGCGAAAGCTCACGCCTGCCAGGATCGGCGTGCCGCCGAGCTGCAAGCCGACGTCGTCGAATACGATCGCAGGTCCTGTCGCCACGGTTCCCATCGTAGAGTCAGCCGCCCTTGTGCCTGGCCGAGAACTCGATGGCAGTCGCTACCGTGTCAAGGTTCTCGCGCATTTCGTTTTCGAATTTGTCTGCTGTGTACGGACCGCCGGAGATGTGCGAGAGCGAATACATTTTCACGCCGGTGGCTGCTTCGATGGGCTTGGCGAGCCCGTTCGCGAAATACTTCTCGGCAAACAGCACGCGCACGTTGGCTTTCTTGATGGCATCGATGGTGTTTGCGAGCTGGCGTGCAGTCGGTGCGACGCCGTGACGCGGTTCGATCACGGCGGTCACGGTGAGTCCGAACTCCTGCATCAGGTAGTCGTAGCCTGCATGCATGGTGGCGCAACGAAACGTAGACAGGTCGAGCTTGGCGAAGCGCGTCATGAAGTCGGCGCGCAGGCTGCGAATCCTGCCCGCATAGGTCAGTGCGTTCTGGCGATACGTGCTGGCATTCTTCGGATCGAGCTCGCCGAGCCGGCGTGCGATCTCAAATATCTGTTGCACGGCAGCCGTGGTCGACACGAACGTGTGCGGATTGACTACTTTCGCATTGCCCTGGTCGCCGGCAATGGGAATCAGCGCGACCGAAGCATTCGCATAGATCAAGGGCAGGTTGTCCTTGCGGCCCGCCGCCTTGACGATTTCGAACGCCCATTCGTCATGGCCGATGCCGTTCACCACCAGCGCATCGAGCGTCGATGCACGCTTCATGTCATCCGGCTGCGGCTGGTAATTGTGCGGGTTGGCCTCGGCGTCGATGAGCGGCACGACCTCGGCCTTGTCGCCGACGATGTTGGCGACGAAGCTGTAGTAGGGATGCAGCGTGATGCCGATCTTGAGCTTGCCGTTGCTCGCGGCGCAGGCGGGGCCCGGGGCCAGGCAGATGAGAAGCGTTGCGAATACATGAAGCAGCATGTGGCATAGCATTCCCTCCCCCGGTCTCCGGGGGAGGGCCAGGGTGGGGGCGTCTGAAGACGCAGCGCTTCCAGACGCCCCCACCTCGATCCTCCCCCGGCGACCGGGGGAGGAACTAGAAGGCGATCCGCACTGGGTCGGGAAACAGCCTCTCGTCATTTCTCGTGGAGACTTCATTCGTTCAACCTTTGGTGCCGCGCAGGCGCTGGAATTCAGTCGCGCCGCTATACGGGATGACCTGTCGCCAGCCTTCCTGGATCAGGGCTTCGGTCTTGGTCAGTTTCGGGAATGGCGCGTTGGGATTCCTGTGGACCCAGATGGCGCCCTGGTTGATCCAATACACGCCGGAGTGGGCGTGGCCGATGACGACCAGGAACGCGCTCTGCCCAGGCAGTTTGCCGCCGGATCCGTAGTAGCTCGCGGCGCCCTGGCCCAGCGTGCCTTTATAGACAGCGTTCGGCGGCGGCGGTGGGGCGCCCGGTTCCTGGTGCACGGATTCGGCGGTGGGCGCGGCTTTTTTCGTATCGGTCGCGCCAGGCAGTACGGCTTGCCAGCGTATCTCGCCATTGGCTCGCCAGAACACGTCCTTGTAGAACGGCGGCGTGTGGCTCTTTTCCAGATCGGCGATCAGCGGCCAGCCGCCGGTGGTGTTGTTATTCCAGATGATCTCGTCGACGGCCGGCAGCAGCGCACTGTGGATGGATTGATCGACGCGCTCCAGGCCGTCGAACGAACTGATCTGGTAGCTCAGCAACTGCTGCACGTTGTCGTTGCGAGGATGCAGCAGCGTGTAGCCCACCGTGCTGCCGATCAACAGCACCACTGCACAGATGAACGCCACGGTCTCACCGCGTCCCGACAAAGGACGCACGATATCGATAGCAGCAGTGCTTGGCGCAGCAGCCATGCTCATCGCTTCATGTCCTTCGCCTGCACCCACAGCACCGCGTCTTGCGACAGCGGCTTGCCTTCATGCTTTTTCGACGGACCGACTCCCAACGCACAGATGCCCCACCAACCGGCGCGCGGCAATCCAATCGAGAACGTGCCCGCCGCATCTGCTCTTACGCTGATGTTCTCGTACGAAGGATGCGGAGCTTCGATGGCGCCTGCGGTCGCGAATGCTTGCGCATTCAAGTCGGGCGCGTGATTCACGTACTCCAATTCGATCCTCGCGAACGGCACCGGCTTGCCCTGGGAGAGCACGATGCCGCTGAACACGCCACCGACCCAGTTCGCATAGGGTTTGTTCAAGGGCTGGATTTCGGCGGCCAGTCCCAGCGGTTTGTCCCAGTTGCCCGGCACGCCGCCCACATTCATCACCAGCTTGGTGAACTGCTGGATGTACTTGTCTTCTTCCTTTTCCAGGTACGGTTCGGGTTCGAGCGCGAAAACATAGTCGCCCATGGACCTGACGACTTCACGCGGCAGCTTCGCTCGATAAGCGGCGGCCTTGTTGCCGACACCCTGCCACTCGATGGGTTGCAGGTATTTAGACAGATCGGTCTTGACCGGCGCTGCGTCGTCACCGCGCTGGCTGACGACATAGAAAGAGCGGGGCAGGCCCATGTTCATCGTCGGACCGCCATGAAAGGGATGCGTGAAGACGATGGCCATCGGCGTTTCGGCAGCTCGTTCGAGCGCCGACTCGGGAACGTACAGCATCTGGAAATGCGCCAAGGCGAACGGCGAGAACACGCCAGCGATGGCGCCTGCAGCGGCCGCGACCGCTGCAGCGCGAAAGCGCACGGGCATGACTACTTTATCTCCGTGCTGTAGATCGTCGCGGTGTGGTTGTCACCGCCGTCGAACACTACCTGGTAGTCGCCCTTGGGCGGTTTGAAGCTGTAGGCGCCGGTCTTGTCCAGCACCGCTGCGACGAGCAGCTTGTGGCTGGCGTCGAGGACGCTCAGTTTCTTGCCGGCGGCGGAAGTGCCATCGGAGAAACCCGCCTCGCACTTCACGCTGTCGCCTTCGATATAGCAATCCAGCAGCGGCGCGTGAGCGAACGCCGGCGTCAGCCATGCCAGGCCTGTGACGAACACAAGCACGGCCACGGGCCTGCCCCTGGCGAATTCACGGTCACGGTCCATACGAATCTCCGGTTGGTCCCCCGACAGCGCCCCGGAAGCGGCAGTGTAGAGGAGTGCGGTACGCAGTGGGACATTACATCCATGTAAGGCATCATGTCGTCCAGGCCTGCGGTCACCTGCCGGTCACAGTAACGGGGTCAACGGTGCGGCGAGGGAGATTCGGCGTGGCATTTCCAAAGCATGTGTTTGCTGTCGCGGCGTGCTGTGTGCTCGCCAGCGGCGTTGAAGCCGATATCGCTGCCGGAGACTTGGATACAGCGGTCAAGTCGCTCGAACCGAAAATCATCGAATGGCGGCGCGATTTCCACTCGCATCCGGAACTGAGCAACCGGGAAGTGCGCACCGCGGAGGTGGTCGCTAAGAAGCTCAAGGCCCTCGGGCTCGAAGTGAAGACCGGCATCGGCCGCACCGGCGTGGCTGCCCTGCTGAAGGGTTCCCTGCCTGGCCCGACCATCGCGTTGCGTGCGGACATGGACGCATTGCCCGTGACGGAGCAGGTGGAGGTGCCATTCAAGTCCACAGTCACCACGGAGTATCGCGGGGAGAAAGTCGGCGTGATGCATGCCTGCGGTCACGATGCGCATACCGCGATGCTGCTTGGCGTAGCCGAAGTGCTCACCGGCATGCGCAAGCAACTCAAGGGGCAGGTGCTGTTCATTTTTCAACCGGCGGAAGAAGGCCCGCCGGAGGGCGAACGCGGCGGCGCGAGCTTGATGCTGGATGAAGGTCTTTACGACATCGCGAAGCCCGCAGCAGTGTTCGGGCTGCACGTCATCGCATCGTTGCCGACGGGGACGATCGGTTACCGTTCCGGAGCGATGATGGCGGGGTCGGACCGGTTCTCGCTGGAGGTGACCGGCCGGCAGACGCACGGTTCGCGGCCCTGGGGTGGGGTCGATCCGATCGTCGTCTCTGCGCAGATCATCACCGGGCTGCAGACCATCGTGAGCCGCCAGATCGATATCACGGCGATTCCCGCGGTGGTGACGGTCGGGGCGATCAAGGGCGGTATTCGCTACAACATCATTCCCGACTCGGTCGAGATGGTCGGCACGATTCGCACGTTCGATACGGGAGTGCGCGACGACATCGTCAAGCGCATGGAAAGGACGGCGCAGAACATCGCTGCAGCGAGCGGCGCTACGGCCACGCTCAAGGTGAATTCGCCTGGCATTCCACCGGTCGTCAACGACGCCGCGCTGACGGCGAAAATGCTGCCCACATTGGAGCGCGTCGCAGGCAAGGACCACGTTCGCCAGATCACTTTGCAGACGACGGCCGAGGATTTCTCGTACTACGGACAGAACATTCCGTCGCTGTTCTTCTGGGTGGGCATCACGCCGCAGGACAAGGATCCGGAAACCGCCGCGTTCAATCATTCGCCGCTGTTCTATGTGGACGAGTCGGGCATGGCGCTGGGCGTCAGGGCGATGCTCGCCGTGGCCACCGATTACCTGCAAAGCAGGTGAATGCTCGGGGACACTCGTCGCGGCAGCGGCGTGTGTCCCCATTCTTCATCCGCAAGACCGCTTCGCTCCAGGATGAAGAGTGGGGACACAGCTCGCTGCCGCGAGCAGCGTCCCCGCTGTAGGGTCCGGCTCCACCCAACCGTCTCCGCTGGTGTTTACCGGCCCCACTGTAAAGTCGAAATGAGACCGCGCCCGCCTTTGTGACGGGCGGCGACAGGAATTACACAAGTATTACAAAGACCCCCGCAGGGGTTGTTATCGTGAGATCGAAAGGGGGAAAGCGAGCCGGTCGCGCCCTCCGCCGCATCTGTCCACGTCAATGTCAGTTGACTGCGAGGATTGTCACTTTGAGTAGTCAGGCCGTTCGTCCGTCCCCTTGGCAGAATGGAATCACGCAGTTCTTCATGATTGCGTTCCATATCCTCGCCGTGGTGGCGCTGTTCTTTTTCACCTGGGAAGGCTTCCTCATCGCCGCCGCGCTGTGGTGGATTGCCGGGGGTTGGGGCATCGGCATGGGTTATCACCGCTTGCTCACGCATCGCGGCTACAAGACGCCCAAGTGGCTCGAATACTTCCTGGTCGTCTGCGCCACGCTGGCGCTGGAAGGCGGGCCGATCTTCTGGGTGGCGACGCATCGCCGCCATCACAAGTACACCGACAAGCCGGGCGATCCGCATTCCCCGCGCGAGGGCAAGTGGTGGTCGCACATGGGCTGGATCATGAGCGGCGAAGCCATGCATTCCAAGACCGAGGAACTCGCGCCGCTGGTGCCGGACCTGATGAAGGACAAGTTCCATGTGTGGATCAGCAAGTACCACTGGATTCCGCTGACGACGCTCGGTCTCACGCTGCTGGCGATCTTCGGTTGGCCGGTGGCGTTGTGGGCTATCTTCCTGCGCGTCGTAGTCGGCCTGCATTGCACCTGGCTGGTGAACTCGGCAACGCACCTGTGGGGCTCGCAGCGGTTCGTCACCGGCGACGACTCGCGCAACAGCTTCTGGGTGGCGCTGCTCACCTTCGGCGAAGGTTGGCACAACAACCATCACGCTCACGGACAGTCGGCCCGGCACGGGCTGCGCTGGTGGGAAGTCGACGTCAACTGGTACTGCATCCGCGCGCTGCAGTTCCTGGGCCTCGCTCGCAATGTGAAGGTGGCGCGATTGGACGGGCGGATGCAGGAAGTGGCGCCGGTCAAAGTGTCGATCCACACTGCACCGCCGATCAGCGGAGCGGTCGAAGAAGGCGCCTGATCGCCTGGCAAACGCCACGAGGATGACGAGTTCAAACGGCCCTCCCTGGAGGGCCGTTTTCGTTGGGGTATCCGTTAAGGGCTAAACTACGCGCCGATGCAAATCATCAGTCGCAGCAAGGCCATCGCCTTCTTCATCGTGCTGGGCAGCCTGCTCGTCGCGGTGACGGTGGGGCTGAACATCACGTGGATCATTCACTGGCGTGGCGTGGTGCCGCTGGTGATCGGTATCGTGCTGTTCGCGCTGATCATCATCGGCCTGATCCTGAATACGATCTTCCTGGTGCGCGAAATCCGCCGCAACGAACAGCACGATAGCTTCGTCAACGCAGTCACGCACGAGCTGCGTACTCCCATTGCTTCGATCCGCCTTTACCTGGAAACGTTGCAGTCACGCACCGTCGATGAGGCACAGCGCCACGATTTCTATCGCATCATGCACAAGGACACCGACCGCCTGATGACGACCGTGGACGAGGTGCTGCGAGCTGCCGAGACTTCGCAGAAGGCGCGGGTCCGCAACTGGGCGAAAGTAGACATGGCGGCGCTGCTGCACGAGTGTGTCGAAGCGAGCCGGGTTCGGCATCACCTGGATGCCGAGCAGTTGTCGGAGGTCGCCTGCGGCGCATCGCCAGGCAATGTCGTGGTGATGGGCGATATAGAAGAACTGCGGACCGCCATCTCCAACGTGCTGGACAACGCCGTGAAATACGCCAGCGGCACGCTTCGCATCGTGGCCGAGGTGGTGGTCGCCGGCAGCGACGTGCTGGTGCGGATCAGCGATGCCGGCGTGGGTATTCCCAGCGGCGAACTCAAGCGTATTTTCAAACGTTTCTATCGCGCCGGACGCGCCCGCACGACGGTGAAAGGCACCGGCCTCGGACTGTTCATCGTGAGTTCCATCCTGAAAAAGCATCGCGGCAAAGTGAGCGCCGAAAGCGAAGGCGAGGGCAAGGGGGCGCAGATCACGTTGCGCCTGCCGAGGTGCGCGCCGCAATGAGCCGCATCATGGTAGTGGAAGACGAGACGCACCTGGCGCAGGGACTGAGGTTCAATCTCGAAGCCGAAGGCCACAGCGTGGAAGTCTTCGGCACCGGTGAGGCGGCTCTCGAACGCCTGAACCGGCAGGGCGAGCACATCGATGTGGTGGTGCTCGACGTCATGCTGCCGGGCATGGACGGATTCGCGGTCGTGAGCGACTTGCGCAAGGCGGAGCAATTCATTCCGGTGTTGATCCTGACGGCGCTGCATCGACCCGAGGATGTGCTGAAGGGTTTCGCGAGTGGGGCGGATGACTACCTGCCCAAGCCATTCGACCTGCAGATCCTGCTGGCGCGAATCAACAGCCTGTTGCGTCGTCGAGCCTGGCAGGGAGAGCAGCCGCAACCGGCTGCTCACAGCAAGAACATCACCGAGGATGCGATTTTCGAGGTCAACGGCCGCACCGTCGACCTGCGTTCGCTCGAGATCCGTGCTGCCAGCGGCGTGTTCCAGTTGACGCTCATGGAGGTCGACCTGCTGCGCTATCTCATCCGCAATAATGGCTCGGCGGTGTCGCGCAAACAGATTCTCGAAGATGTCTGGGGACTGCCCGAGGACACCGATACGCGCGCCATCGACAACTTCATCGTGAGGTTGCGCCGCTATATCGAGGACGAGCCGTCGCGGCCGAAGTACCTGCTCACCGTGCGGGGCGTGGGGTACAAGTTCATCCTGAAGCCGGAATAGTCGGGGGACATTGCTCGCGGCAGCGAGCTGTGTCCCCGGAATGCATGATTCATTCGGGGGCGCGGCATAAAATCGAGCCATGACTCAATACGACTACGCGATTCTGGGAGCCGGTGCGCTGGGCTCCATCCTGGGGGCGCATCTGGCTCGTGCCGGGCACTGCGTTGTGATGCTGGTGCGCGAGAACCGGGCTAGACAGATCGATTCGCAGGGGCTGCGCATCACGGGGCTGAGCGAGTTCACGCAATCGGTGCCGACGCTGATAGACACGGCTGCTCTGCGCAGCGCAAAAGTGTTGATCGTCGCGATGAAGACGCAGGGCACGGCGGAAGCGCTGGCGCCGTTGCGGTCTTCGCGGATCGATGCGGTGTTCTCGGTCCAGAACGGCCTGGCGAAAGACGAATTGCTGGTCGATGCGTTCGGTACTCAGCGCGTGCTCGGGTCGCTTGCGAACACGAGCGGGGAATTGTTGGCGTCGGGCGAGGTGCTGTTCACTCGCAACGTCGGCTTAATGCTGGGCCCGCTGATGGCCCCGGTGATGACCCCGATGATGGCCGGGAGCGATGAGTCCACTGCCCATCGCATCGCCCGCGAGCTGCAGTCCGCCGGCATTCGCTCGAGCGCCGTTCCCGATATCGTCAGCCGCGAATGGTCGAAGTTCGCCGCCTGGGCCGGCTTCATGATCCTGTCCATCACGGTTCGCACTGTGACCTGGAAATACTTGATGGATCCCGACTCGGCACTGCTGCACGCAAGGCTGGTGCGCGAGCTGGGCACACTGGCCAAAGCGAGCGGAATCCCGCTGACCGACGATTCTCTGCTGCCGGTCGCTTCGATGTGCAGCGGCTCGGAGGAACAGGCGGTCGAAGCCGTGATGCGCGCCGGACAGGATTTCAAGACTCGGGTGCCCGACCACCGCATGTCATCGCTGCAGGACCTGGATGCCGGCCGTGTGCTCGAAGTGGAATACACGCTGGGCCACGCGGCGCGCAAAGCTGCGTCGCTTGGGCTCGAGCTGCCGTTGCTCGAAGCCAGCTATCGCCTGGCTGCCAGCATCGATCGCAATCGCTAGCTAACGCTGCTACACCGCCAGCTCCTGTCGCGGTGAAGCATCGCTAGTGAGGCAGTTGTCAGCAGGGATCGGGCCCGTCGAGCAGGCGCTCGATCTCGGTCCGGTGTTGGCGATAGAACGCGACGTTCGACGGCAGGACGTCGATACGTACCGCGATCTTTTGCTCCGCCGCATGCACGACGATGGCGGTCTCACTGACAGCATGTAGGGTCACGAGATAGTCCCGCACGGTCATGTTCTCTCCCTCGATCACGCCTTTGACCGCAGGATTGGCGTCGAAAGCGTTGATTTGCTTTGCCAGCGTCTCGGGACCGGTGAGCTGGTTCATCCAGTTGCAGGCCGCTGCGTCGCGTGCGGCCAGGGCGTTCAAGCCTGCGTTGATGGAGGCAAGCTGCTTGATTGCCGGCATCGCGAGCAGCCGATCGTGGCCGGATTTTTTCTCGGCGGCGGTCCAGCCCAGCGAGCCCTCCGCTTCGAAACTATCCTCGTCGTGCGCATAGGTTCGCGTCGCCAGCAGCAACACGGTGAATACCAGGGCGAAGGCTCTCATCCCATTTCACTAGCACCAATGTAGGTAGTCAAAGAGCAAAAGATTTGCGACAGTTATGTCGAATTACACCGAATTCATACAGCGCCGGCTGTGCGATGATGCGGCCAACGGAGGTCGATGTGATTGCAGTCTCGAGTTTGCGTGTGAAGCGGGTCAGGGACGTGCAGTTGGGTCACCTCGTAGCGCTGCCTCATTCCGAGCAGACGCTGTTGGGCATCGTGGTCGAATCGCCGCCCGAGATGAAGAGCGTCCGCGCCGTGCTGGCGTTCGCGGTGGAATCTCAGGATGCGGGCAAGTTGCCTTACCTGCTCGCGAACACCGGTGCGTCCCAGTGCTTCGACTTCGGCACGCCGGCGACGTTCCTGTGGACGCCGGTGGTTGCGAACATCAATCCGCGCTGGCACGCCGGACTCAAGACCGGCCATCTCGCCGTGACCGAGAACGTCGTCGCGATCAACGGCTGCTATGGCCACTCGCACGTCAAGCATGGTTACTGGGATGTCAGCAGCGGCCGCATGGTCTGGGACAAATACACCATGTTCCTCACCGAATGGCAGCTCGGCATACCGGGTCACGCCGGGGCATGGAACGCATTGCTGACGTTCCCGGCGGACTTCTACTCCGTCGATTTCGAGCAGACTCAGAAAATGGAAGCGGTGCCGCAGGAGCCGGTGCCGCAGCGGACTGTGGTAGGTGCGTGAACCTTGCATCCAGCCGTCATCGCAACGCGTGCATAGCTTCATCGATTTGCAACTCGTCACTGGCACGCTAAGTGCACTTGCCAACTATACTTGCTAACTAGCAAACGACTCGCCACGTGCGATGCGGTTTACGAGCGCAATGTAGACTCGACGATCGAGTGCTGATTTTTGCAGACGTCGCTCATGCAGTGGCGCTGTCCAACAAGAAATATGTCCTGACGGAATGGGTCCATGGTTTCTCTTCGTATCCTGCTGGTCCGCGAGGCCTTGCTGGGCTTCGTGTCGCGGCGCTGGCAGCCGCTCCACGCGCAAGTAACTTGCCGCCGCTGCGGCGATGAATCCCTGCTGGATCTCAAAGAGATCGAGCGCGATTGGCCACGGCTGCATTGCCTGCTGTACCCAAGCGATGTGCTTCGTTGCGAGAAGTGCGACGGGCGGCTCGAGAGACGTAAACCGGTGGCGTGTCCTGCGATCGATCATCCTGCTCTATATCAGGAGGGCTGTGGCTCCGTAGTCATCGAGCTTGCGGCCCGGCGCGCACCTTCTCCCGTATTCGCAGAGAAGGCGCCGCCCGCGACGACGATTACTTCCTGGCCTGCGTCTCTTTTGCCACCAGCCAGTTCGTCAGATCGATCATCTGCTGATAGCCACCGGCAGACTGGCCATCCAGGCGGTAGCGGCCGTTGACGATGATGGTGGGAGTGCTGGGGACCTTGTATGCGTCCTTGATCAGCATGTCGGCGCGGCGCATGTTGGCTTCGACGCTGAACGATTTCGCAGCGGCAACGAAGTCCTCGGCCTTGACTCCACCCACGCGGGCATAGAACTTCGCCGCGTCCTCGATGCTGGGAAGGGGCTTCTTGAGCCGGTTGGTCTTCGGATCCGTGATGGCCAGTTCGCCGCTGCCCCACACCGCATCGAACATCTTGTTGTGCGTGCGGTCGGCGATGCCCAGGGCCTTGGCGGCGAAGTAGGCGCGCTGGAACATGGGCCAGTCCTCGGTCGGGATGAACGAGGCCGGCAGGTAGGTCATCTGCGCGTTCGGCGGCAGGCTCGCCTTCATTTTTTCGGCGATGGGCACGAACGCGTTGCAGGCAGGGCAGCCGTAGGAGAACACTTCCAGTACTTCGATCTTGCCCGGCTCGACGGTGGTCGGCTGCCGCGGCTCGATCACGAAGTAGTTCTTGCCTTCCGTCCAGGACTGGGCGCTTGCCGTCGCAATGCACAGCAGGCCGGCGAGCAGTAGCAGGGTTCTTCGCATGGAGGTCTCCGTGACCCGGATTGGTGAATTGGGGTGTCTTCTGGACAGCGACGCCTGGAATGAGTTCGCCCGGCAGGTTAGCTCCGCCCGGTTTGCTGCAGGTTCACTCGGGGCAGGTGCGCTGCGATTGCGCGCATTGTTGGCTGCTGTTCTCGCCTCGACAAGCCCGATTTTAGTAAGCTTGGACCTCCCACCCGCCCGAACCAGTGCATTCCCATGAGCATGTCGTTGCGCGATCAGCTGCTGGCCGCCGGCCTTGGCAGCAAGAAACAGGCGAAACAGATCGAACTCGAGGAGCGCCGGCAGCAGCACAAGCAGGCGAAGCACAACGCGCCGACGGGGCCGACGCCTCAGCAATTGGCGGCGCAGGCGGCGGCTGCAGCCAAGGCGGTCCGCGATGCGGAGCTGAATCGCCTGCAACAGGAAAAGGCCGCGAAGAAGGCCCGGCGCGCCGAAGTGATGCAATTGATCGAGCAGAACCGCGAGCCCAAGATCGATCCGAAGGCCGAGAGCGACGATTTTTTCAATTTCATCGATCGCCAGAAAGTGCGCCGCGTGGCCGTCAACCCGGTACTACGCGAGCGGATCGGCCGCGGCGAACTGGTCTTCGTGCGCTACAAGGGACACTACGAACTCGTGCCCGCCGCCATCGCCGATCGCATCCGCGAGCGGGACGACCAGACGGTGGTGACGATCAGCGCGGAGCCGGAAAAGCCAGCAGACCAGGACGATCCGTATAAGGACTTCGTGGTGCCGGATGATTTGAGGTGGTGAGATAGCTTTCCTCCCCCGGTCTCCCGGGGGAGGAAATGAAGATCACGTAAACAGCTTGTTCAACAGCCAATACAGCGTTCCCGACAGCAGGATCGCTGCCGGCAGGGTCAGTACCCAGGCCATCAGCAGGTTGCGTACCGTGGACCATTGCAGGCCCGAGCCGCTCGCGGTCATGGTTCCCGCGACGCCCGACGACAATACGTGCGTCGTCGATACCGGCAGTCCATACATGTCCGCGGCACCGATGGTGAGCATCGCCACGACTTCGGCCGAAGCGCCCTGCGCGTAAGTCAGGTGGCTCTTGCCGATCTTCTCGCCGACCGTGACCACGATGCGCTTCCATCCCACCATGGTGCCCAGTCCCAGCGCGATGGCGACGGCGACCTTGACCCACAGCGGAATGAACTTGGTGGCGTCGTCGATCTCGCCCTTGAACGCCTTGAGATTGGTCTTGGTGGCATCGTCGAACTTGACCGGCGACTTGTCGAGGAAGCGGATGGCTTCCGAGGTCAGGTACATGTCGTTGCGGACATTGGCGACGGCTTCCGCCGGCACCTTCGCCAATGTGCCGTGCTGCGTAACCTGGCGGCCGATGTCGCCAGTGACTGCGGCGAGCGCTCCGACCACCGCGGGTGAGTAGTCCTTGGTGCGAACGTAATCGGACAGTACTTTGCGCGCGTCCCCTGCGGAGGTGACGGACCCGCCAAGGCCGCTCCCGTCCAGCGATTGTTGCGTGACTTGCGCCAGCGCCGCGAACTGAGTCACTTCGTCTGCCGGCATAGCGCGGTTGAGCGCGTAGGCCAGCGGAACCGTGCCGACCAGGATCAGCATGATCAGGCCCATGCCTTTCTGGCCGTCGTTCGAGCCGTGCGCGAACGAAACGCCGGTGCACGTCAGGATCAGCAGTCCGCGAATCCAGGCAGGCGGCGGCGCGTTGTTTTTCGGCTCGTCATAGAGAGCGCGATTCTTCACCAGCGCGCGCAATGCCAGGAGCAGCAGTGCGGCCGCGCAGAAGCCGATCGCGGGCGACAACAACAGCGAGTAGCCGACTTTCGTTGCCTGCGCCCAGTCGACGCCACTGGTCCCATCGCGACCGTGCATCAAGGCGTTCGCTATGCCGACGCCGAGGATGGAGCCGATCAGCGTGTGGGAAGAAGAAGCGGGCAGCCCGAGCCACCACGTGCCGAGATTCCAGACGATCGCTGCGATCAGCAGCGCGAACACCATAGCGAAGCCCGCGCCCGAGCCCACCTGCAGGATCAACTCCACCGGCAACAGGGAAATGATGCCGAACGCCACCGCACCGCTCGAGAACAGGACACCCAGGAAATTGAAGAAGCCCGACCAGATCACGGCTACGTTCGGGGCGAGCGAGTGGGTGTAGATCACCGTCGCGACGGCGTTCGCGGTGTCGTGGAAGCCGTTGACGAACTCGAATCCCAGGGCGATCAGCAGCGCCACGCCGAGCAGGATGAACGGAACGTACGTCGTGGTCCTGACGCCGGCGGAGCTGACATCGGCGACCAGGCTGTAGGCCGTGAACAGCAATCCCGCCGCGAGCAGGCCGATGAAAACGATCGCGGTCACCGGGCTGGGCTTGTGATCGAGCTTCGGCCGATTGCTGGCGGGAGCCGACTGCAACGTGGCGGCATTGGCGCTCATGCGGGTTCTCGGAAATTACGGAGGGGGGAGAGCGACGCTAGCGCCGATTTGTTGCAGCTGGATGACGGCGCGGGTATGGCGCTCGCTGCGCCGGATGAAGATTGGGACACCCACCTTCCGCCCGAAGACTTGCGCCCGAAGACTTGGACACCCATCGTTTCGCTGCGCTATCGCTATCGGTGGGTGTCCCAGATTCGGCCTGGCAGATTGTGGGTGTCCTAGATTTGGTGGGTGTCCCGGATTCGCGGATTCGGATCCGGCCTTCGGATCCGCCCTGCCCGGAACCGCCGCTGTCACCTGGATGTCATATCGGCACCGCAGATTTGCCTGGAACCCCTTTGCCGTGAGTACCCGACCCATGTCTCCCGACGACCTGATGCTGCGCATCCATCGCGAACTCATCGATAGCTACGATGAGGAATTGGAAATGGAGATCGAGGATCGCAACGTCGAATCCGCGGATGCCCTGGGGCTGTTGCCGCAGAACCAGGACGAGAAGAACGCGCGGCATGCCTACTTCAGCGAACTGTTCCGGCTGCAGGGCGAACTGGTGAAGCTGCAGGACTGGGTGGTCGCCAACAAGCGCAAGGTCGTGATCCTGTTCGAAGGCCGCGATGCGGCTGGCAAGGGTGGCGTGATCAAGCGCATCAGCCAACGCCTGAACCCTCGCGTGTGCCGCGTCGCTGCACTACCTGCGCCGAACGATCGCGAGCGGACGCAGTGGTATTTCCAGCGCTACGTGTCCCACCTGCCGGCGGCCGGTGAAATCGTGCTGTTCGATCGCAGCTGGTACAACCGTGCCGGCGTCGAGAAGGTGATGGGCTTCTGCACTCCGGAGGAGTACGAGGAGTTCTTCCGCACCGTGCCCGAGTTCGAAAAAATGCTGGTGCGCTCGGGCATCAAGCTCATCAAGTACTGGTTCTCCATCACCGACGAAGAACAGCATCTGCGATTCCTGAGCCGCATTCACGATCCGCTCAAGCAATGGAAGCTCAGCCCGATGGATCTCGAATCGCGCCGTCGCTGGGAAGACTACACGCGCGCCAAGGAGATCATGGTCGAGCGCACACACATTCCCGAAGCGCCCTGGTGGATCGTGCAGGCGGTCGACAAGAAGAAGGCACGCCTGAATTGCATCGCGCACCTGCTTAAGCACTTCGAGTACGAAGAGGTCCAGCATCCGCCAGTGGTGCTGCCGGAGCGTCTGCGTCACGAGGACTACGCGAGGAAGCCGGTGCCGCCGGAAATGGTGGTGCCGGAGGTGTATTAGAATTTTCCTCCCCCGGTCCCGCGGGATTCCCGTCGGTCATCGCCGGGGGAGGGAATGCGTTCTCCTACGCCGTCTTCTTCTCCGGCAACGTCACCGACAGCTCCAGCACTTCCTGGCCTTCCTCGCGTTCGAGATTGACCTGGATGGCGTCGGGGTCGACGTTCACGTACTTGCGGATGACTTCGAACAGTTCACGCCGCAGCAGTGGGAGGTAATCCGGACCGCCGCGCGCGCTGCGTTCCTGCGCCACGATGATTCGCAGGCGCTCCTTGGCCACGCTGGCCGTAGCGGGTGTGCGTCGAAAAAAAGCTAGCAGGCCCATGGTCAGCCTCCGAACAGGCGCGAGAAGAAGCCCTTCTTCGGTTCTTCAAGGAAGCGCAGGGGGAGCGTTTCGCCGAGCAGGCGGGACACTGCATCTTCGTACGCGCGCGACACGTCACTCTCGGCATTCAGGATGACCGGCGTACCGGCGTTCGAGGCGGCGAGTACGTCGGGGGATTCGGGGATCACGCCGATGACTTCGATGCCGAGGATCTCCTTGACGTCGTCGACACTCATCATCTCACCTGCCGCCACACGCTTCGGGCTGTAGCGGGTGAGCAGCAGATGCTCCTTCACCTTGGACTCGTCCTTCTCCGCTCGCGAGGTCTTGCTGGCGAGCAGGCCGAGAATACGATCGGAATCCCGCACCGATGAGACCTCGGGATTCACGACCACGACGGCGCGATCGGCGAAGTACATCGCGAGGTGCGCGCCTTTCTCGATGCCGGCTGGCGAGTCGCACAGAATGTAGTCGAAGCCGTCGGCGCTGAGGTCATCGAGAACACGCCGCACGCCTTCCTGCGTCAGCGCGTCTTTGTCGCGCGTCTGTGAGGCGGCGAGGACGTAGAGCGATTCGATACGCTTGTCCTTGATGAGCGCCTGTTTCAGCGTCGATTCGCCCTGGATGACGTTGACGAAGTCGTATACGACGCGGCGTTCGCAGCCCATGATCAGATCGAGGTTGCGCAGGCCGATGTCGAAATCGATGACGGCGACTTTCTTGCCGCGGCGGGCCAGCCCGCTGGCGATGCTCGCCGAAGTGGTCGTCTTGCCGACGCCGCCCTTGCCCGAGGTGACAACGATGATCTCAGTCAATGTCTTGAGTCTCCAATGAGTGAATGGCCGGTCAGCGGCAGCTTGAGATTCTAGGGGCTGCCGATACGGGCGAAATGCAGGTCGTCGCCGCTGAGCCA
>Ga0065707_10000496_pt1 | contig 58861 bp, 49 predicted proteins | sample SwiRhicommuniRL3_FD_59094 | JGI IMG/M metagenome (GOLD analysis project Ga0065707, IMG submission 59094) | Switchgrass rhizosphere bacterial communities from Rose Lake, Michigan, USA - RL3 v2 (version 2) | ecosystem: Host-associated > Plants > Roots > Rhizosphere > Soil | place: East Lansing...
TTGATCTGCCAAATGAGCACACAGCGGAACTTGTTTGAGGAAAGCCAGTTTGTCTGCGAGAGGCGTTGAGCGGGAGGATGCGCGCATGTGATGAGTTTTCTCTTTTGCTGATGTGGACGAAGACCCGGAGGAGCTGTGAATAACCTCACCCTAAGATGTGAAGGGCAAGACAGATGCCTCTCACTTGAGATAGTACCATAGGATTTCCTCGTTTGACAAGCATCTTTCAAAATGCTTTATGCGCAGCCAGCCTTCTTAGGCTGGTATTTTTATTTCGCCCGGTAAGCAAGAGTCGGGTGTGCGCTACATCACACTTAATCTGTCAACTAGGAGACAGACGGCGATCAACAGGAATGCTATTCTGAAGTCACGTTCGATCACACGATCAACATACCAGGTCTGCTTCGCTTAGAGAAAGGAATATGCCATGTCAACAAATACATCTGTTCCTCCAAAAGTCATCCCGATTCGTCGCGTGCTTGTCACCGGGCTGATGATCATTTTGGGAATCGCCGTCACAACTGGTTTCCTTTGGATGCAGACAGACCACGTGATTGCACCTCCAGGTTTGAGGCTACTAGAGGGGCTCTGGAGACTATTCATCTGCCGGTGCCCTGTTTTTCCAGATCTGTTCACTATTTGATGCCCTTTATCCGGACTGTACAAAAAGGAGAATTCNATGAACAAGCTTTCAAGATTTCTAGTCATTGCAACAGCCATCTCTTCGTTTCTCTTTGCATTCAGCCAACGAGGAATACAAAGTAACTTCNTTGGAAGATATTTAACTGATCCGATGCTCAAACCCGGCGAGAAAATTGATGATATGGTCATCACAACCGGTGCAGAGACCGCCTATCCACTCTCGGCCTTCTGCTCGCCTACAAAATTAAGTGACGGTTCCATCAGGGTGGATTGTGCGGAGCTGGCCGTATGTGCCAACCTCGCCATCGGCGAGACCTTTGGAGTGACGGACTTAATCCCTGCATCCATTGACCGGGAGGACCTCACCTGGAAAATGTCCCTGGATGGACATCCAATCGGCTTGGAAGCTTTTGGTGTATACGATTTCGTTCACCCGGATTTGGTTCTCAACCCATCAACTGGCCGCGAGCTCTTCAAGGTGGGAAGACTCTGGAACGTGGTCCTTGTCAATCCAACGCCTGGCACACACCGGCTGCAGGGTCAGGCTCAACCTCGAGATGGAGCGGCACCGTACACATGGGTGGTTAACTTTACAGTTCCAACACCGCGGTTGGACCTCTCGCAAAGGCATCACCAGCTTAGCCTCTACAGATAAAGAAAGGAATCTGCCATGTCAACGAATACCTCTGTTTCTCCGAAAGTGTTCCCGACCCGTCGCGTGCTTGTCACCGGGCTGATGATCATCTTGGCGATCGCTGTAACAACTGGTTTCGTTTGGATGCACACAGACCACATTATCGCACCTCCGGGTTTGAGGTTAATGGATGAGCTTTGGACACTGTTCATCTGCCGGTGTCCTCCTCTTTAGGCAGCCCCGTTTATTTGATGCTCTCTTGCTACGATACAACACACCAGAAGCATCACGTCAGCTTTGATACCGATAAGGAAAATATTATGAGTAATGACCTTGGAAACCCTATTTCTTCGGGCAGAACGGCCGAGATCTATCACTGGGATCAAGAACATGTTCTCAAACTATTCTATGCCTGGGTTACGTTGGAGAGCATCGAAAACGAGGCACGCATTGCCTGCACTGTTTATAAAAGTGGTCTGCCTGTCCCAGAAGCCGGTGAGATGGTCCACGTGAACAATCGTCACGGCCTGATCTACCAGCGTGTCTATGGTGACTCGATGTACAAGGCAGCTCAGCGCAAACCGTGGAATGTCATTCGATACTTACGACGTTCTGCCGAGCTCCATGTCGAAATCCACTCCCACCGCATTTCGGCTGGGCTGCCCTCGCAGCGACAAATCCTGGAACGGCAGATCCGTCAGGCAGTCGGACTTCCCCGCCACTTGCGAGCAAAGGCATTGGCGGCGCTGGATGCCATGCCCGACGGTAACCAGCTCTGCCATGGTGACTTTTGGGGTGGAAATATCCTGATGAGTCCGCGCGGAGAAGTGATCATTGATTGGAATCGTGCTTCCTACGGAAATCCGCTCGCTGATCTTGCCCGCACGACCAATGCGGCCATGGCTTTTCTAAAAACCAATCAAATGAGGCGCGCATTCCTTTCTTATGGCAAATCAAGACTCAGCCAGGTCAAAAATTCACTCCTTCGGACAATTGTTCGGATCACCTATCCCATTTATCTTCGTCGCTACTTCCAACTTCGTCCTGGCAGCGAAGAGGAATATCAGCTCTGGTTACCGATTATCGCCGCTGCCAGATTAGTGGACGAAATCCCGGAATTGGATGGCATGTTGATCGAACAGGTGGAAAAGCTATGAATGCAGACCTTGGAACACCTATTTCTTCGACCGGAATCGTGCTTCCTACGGAAATCTGCTCGCTGATCTGGCAGGCGTGACCCATGCGGCGCTTGGTTATCCAAAAACCAATCAAAGGAGGTGGAATGCTCATCAAACGATTTTATCCCTTCAACTGAAAACTATCTTTGTCCAACTCATTAACACGTTCAGGAGGAACTTCACATGTTCAAAACATCCGCGCATAAGTTTTTGCATATTAGCCTGACGGCGCTGCTTGTCTTTGCGCTTGCCTTTGGCGCTTCGGGAGCACAGGTTGCGCGTGCGCAACAGGGATTATCGGAGGGCTGTGCACAACTAGCCTTCGTTGGTCAGTACCTGGGAGAGATGCACGCCTTGGGTTTTGCTCCTTTCAATTTTTTTGCAGGCGAAACTGTAAGAGTCACTGTTGGTGGACCCAGCACTGGAGATCCTCAAACCGTATCAATCATCAACAACGTTGTGGTGGCCACTGCCTCGTTCCCTGGTACTGCCAGCTATATTATTCCCTCTGAGGGGATCATTGATAACCTGGTGTTCACTATGGATCAAGGTAGTGCAACGATGGTGATTGAATGCACGGCCGCCGGCTTCAACTTCAGCGGGTTCTTCCAGCCGGTGGATAATCTGCCCACGTTGAACAAGGCCAAAGCGGGTGCTGCCATTCCCGTCAAATTCGGCCTGGGCGGGGATCAGGGCCTGGCGATCTTCGCAGCTGGCTATCCATTGTCAACACGAATCGACTGTGATACCAGCTCATCTCAGGATGCCATTGAACAAACCGTTACAGCGGGTAGCAGTAGCCTCTCGTACGATCCAACGACGGATACATATACCTACGTCTGGAAGACGGATAAAACCTGGGCTGGCACTTGCCGTCAACTCACCGTCAAGTTGAGCGACGGCAGCGAGCACGTCGCGAACTTCAGGTTCAACAAGTAGCCAAAAGTGACAGTCACCTTCGCGAGGCATCCCTGCCCTGGAACGGAATGAGCCAGGTGACTGTCACTTCCTTAACTCTACTTTCTGCTCAATTAGGAGAATACAATGATTTCCGCACACTCTCGCAAGAATTTGGTGCTCGTGATAACGCTTGCCCTCGCCGCAGTCACAACTGCACCGGCCCATGCACAAGCGATTACAATGATCGAAAGGGTGATTGAGCCCTTTGAAGCCATAGTTCCCGCATGTAATGGAGAAGACGTTCTTATGTCGGGCGAGCTTCACTTAACTTTCCAAACGACCATCGATGCCGGCGGGGGTATCCATGAAAGATACTCACTCGTGCCTTACAACGTACGTGGTATGGGTTCTGATACCGGTACACAGTACAGCCTGGTTGGCGGACATCGCTCGATCTTCAATATGGATGCCAAATCCGCTCCGCTCACTTTCATGAATACGGAAACGTTCAATATGGTGAGCCTGGGAGGGACCGATAACCTGCTGGGAAAGATCAACTACCATGTAACCATTAACGCCAACGCTGTGGAAGCGGTGGTGGTCGACCAATTATCGCTGCAATGTGTCGGGTAGAAAGAGTGTAGACCCAATCGCTGAGTGAGACAAGGTTCCCTATGCAGGATCCCTGGAAGTGACCAGGGATCTTTTTCTTGTAAGAAACTGGTCTGGTGACGAAATTAGCACCATTACCGAGCGGAGAAGTGCTTTCCTCAAACGCCTCCCGCGTCTTCGCAAGCGTGGATGTATGTAAGGCGGACTGGCAGTCCGACCTACTGACCCAACACCCTCTGCACCGCCTCTTCCAAACTCCACTTCGCCCCCTCCTCCCAGGCGGACTGGAACGCTGCCTCGCCCAACTGCTCACGGATAGCCGCCAGCGTCTGCGTGTGAAAAGGAATCAATTCTTCCTCCATCACCCCGTTGAGCATCTTGATGGCGGACTCGACCGCGCCCAGTAGTTGCGCGGCGAACGTTGCATCACCTTCGTGTAATGCCAGACCCGCCACGCCGACCAGACTGGAAGTTTGATACAACTGCTCGCCCGATTCCTGACGCAGACGCAGGCTCTGCAGAATGTGTTCGCGCGCTTCGGGTTTATTTTCAGCCAGATCTACCAATCCCAGACCGAGCAGGGCGTATGCCGTTTGCTGTTTTTCGTCCATCTCATTGTATAGCGTTAGACACTCTTCATACAATGCTCGCGCCGTGACGTACTCTCCCTGAAGATATACCGCGTTCCCCAGGTTGATGAGCGACATTCCTATGCCCGACTTACTGCCCATCTCGCGAAACAGGCTCTGGCTTTCTTCGTACAGCGCCTGCCCCGCAGCATAATCGCCCTGTGACATTGCCAAATTTCCCAACTCGTTGAGCACCCGCGCGATAGCGAACCGATCACCCATTCCGCGCGCCATACTCAGGCTCTCTTCAAACAACGCCCGCGCCGCGGCATAGTCTCCCCGCCTAGAAGCCACATTCCCCAGATTGGCCAGCGAAATCGAGATGCTCCACTTATCGCCCATCTCACGCACCAGGCTCAGGCTCTCTTCGTACAACGCCTGCGCCGTCGCATAGTCGCCCTGCTCATAAGCCAGAACCCCAAGATCGTTGAGCGAAGCCGCAATGCCCCACTTATCGCCTATCCCGCGCCGCAGGTCTAGGCTCTGTTTATGCAACGCCTGAGCCGTGACTTTATCACCCTGTGAGCCAGCCACAGTCCCCAACTCGTTTACCGCTAGCGCCGCACCTAACTCGTCGCCTGCTTGCCGCGCCAATCTAAGCCCTTCATTCAACGGCTCGCGCGCCTGCGCGTACTCGCCCTTGTTACGTAAGACCCACCCTGTTTCGATCAAGACCTGCGCCAGTCCTGCGTCGTCTCCCAATGCCGTACGCACTTCCTTCGCTTGCGCCAGCCATTCGAGCGCAAGTTCAAACTCACCGCGCATGCGGCTCAGCCTGCCTAGCGCGAACTGGGTGGTCGCTTTCATTGCCGCGTCATCCTTGCTCAGATCCAATGCGGCGCGGTAGTCGCTTTCGGCTTCAACCCATTTGCCCATCAGTTCCAGGACCTGACCGCGTTTTAGATGGATTTCTGCTTGTTCCTTCGGAGCGTCGAGCAGAGGCAGCAGCCTGCCGTAATACTCCAAGGCGGCGTCACTGGCAAAATCCTTTTGTGCGGTTTCACCGGCCTTGCGCAGGTATTCGATCTGTTTTTCTTTGTTCTCACTGCGCCCGTAATGAAACGCGATGGTATCCACAGATGCTTCGGTGCTTTCCAAATACCGCGCCAATTGCTCATGCAGTCTGGCGCGCGTGGAAAAGGGCAGGCTTTCGTAGGTCACTTCATGCGTGACGATGTGCTTGAATAGGTACGCCAACTCAGGCTCGGGCGAGTCGAGAGGCGTGATGTCCAACGAGCTCAACGCATCCAACGAGGCTTTCACTGAGGGGAACGTGCCGAGTTCAGGATAATAGCCCGTCAGCCATCTGGCGCGGAACAGCCGCCCGACAATGCTTGCCACGCGCAGGGTGGTTTTCTCCTGCTCGCTCAACTGGTCGATACGGCTCAGGATCAGCGTGTGCAGGCTGTCGGGCAGTTCGATGCTGTGCAGGTTAGATGGGTCAATACTTCGATCGTGCAAATAGTTGAGCAGTTCTTCGAGATAGAACGGGTTGCCCTGGGCGCGCGCCATTAGAGTATCGACCAGCCCCTTTGGCAACGCGCTGCCTCGGGCGGGATACAACTGCGCCAGCTTGGCGCGGATGGCGCTTTCTGCTTCGGCTTTCGTCAACTCGTGCAGTTCTATCCGCGTGAATTGCGGCAGCGCTTCGAGCCGAGGCTCCTGCAATCGCTGCAATTGCGGTGGACGATATGCCAGCACGAAACAGACCGCATGATTTGCCAGCGCTTTTGCCAATTCTTCCAGCAAATCATGTGAGAGGGCGTCGATCCAGTGCAGGTCTTCGATCACGATAAGTAGGGGTGAGGTCATCTCGCCCTTTTCATTTGCGCCCTCACCCTCCACGGGTGCGGGGACCGCGCCCCTACCTGCCGCAGACTTCAAACAATCTTCGAGCAGGGCGTGCAGCGCGCTCTGGCGGATCTTTGGCTCGAGGTTCTTGGTGAAGTCATTTTCAGGGATGTTCAGATCCAGCACAGCGTTCAGCAGCGGCATAGCCTCCAGACGCTCCGGCGCGCGGTCTTCGATCTCAGCTTCGATATTTCGCATTTGTCTTCGTAGCTGCATATCCGGATCCACATCAAAGAACGCCCCCCAGATGGATTTCCACGCCAGATACGGTGTGTGGATTCCATCGGATTGGCACGCGCCGCCGAAGCCAACGAATCCCTTTCGACGAGCGGAGCGGATCACCTCTGCTACGAGCCGGGACTTCCCCAAACCTGCTTCGGCCACGATGCCGATGACTTGTCCTTTGCCTCCTGCCGCCAAATCCAACTTCTCATTGAGAATTCCTAGTTCCTGTTGTCTGCCCACCATCGGCAACGCGTACGTCGGTTCCGGTAAACGGATGGCGCGCTGCTTGCGCTCACCTGTCACCGCGAACACGGGCAGCGGCTCTGCCTTGCCCTTCATCGGCAGTGGTGGGCGCGGCTCGAAGGCGAAGTGCCGCTCCACCGCCTTGTATACATGGCTGCTCAATAGGATTTCGCCGGGTGCTGCGGTGGTCATCAAGCGCGCCGCGAGATTCACGTCATCCCCGAGCGCGCCGAAGGTCTTGCGCGTCTCTCCCCCATACGCACCGACGCGCATCATACCCTGGGTAATACCCATTTGCAATTGCAACGTACATGAGCTCTTTACAGCCAATGCGGCTTTCACGGCCCGCCGCGCATTGTCTTCATGCACGCTCAATGCGCCGAAGTTGATATAGGCGTAACTACCTTTATCTCCAATGGTGATCTGTAGGAACGTTCCCTCATAGCGCTCGACAATGACCTGCACGCCGCGAATGAACGCGTCCAATTGTCCTTCGGCTCCCTGCGTGTCATAGTCAATCCCGAGGAAACGGATGAACAGCGCTACGCAAGGACGAAACTCGGTCAGGAAGGAGTCTTCCCGATTCACCAGCGACTTGTGCAACCAGTCCCGTAATTGCTCGAGGGGTAGCTGTGAAACTGCTGATGCTTCCATTTGCGCGATGGTTTCCGAATATTTAGTGACGACAGCAAAGCGTTTGCCGCTGTCCGGGTCCGTTCGCCATTCATTTACCGTCAACGATTCCCCAAGTGCATTCACGGTCGCTTCATCTAGCAACACATCCCCACGTTGTGCTAAATGCTCCGCTGCCGAGGTGCGTGCCACTGTCGCGCCTGCAAGTGTGTCCATATAATGAATTTGCGGATCCCCGACGACAAATCGTCGTGCTGGTCCGGAGGCCACCGTCACTTTCAATGCAAGTGCTATCGATGTGTCATTTGGCAGAGGGATCGTCTTGAATGCCAGCATCGCTCCTTGCAATGCAAACGCGCAAGCTACGGCACGCGGTGCGGCAGCTGACCTAACTTCCTCCGCCCCCTTCTCCGCTTCGACTGCGCTAGTGCTCCGCTCAGCGCGAGGGAAAGGGGGAACGGGGGATAGGTCATCAAACCAGCACATGATGGAATCCCCCGCAAAGTCAATTACACTTCCGCCATAACGTTCGATCTCCGCGATCAAGGCTGTGTACACCTCCCCGAGATGCCTGGTCAACTCCTCCGCGCCGCGTCGAGATCCGAGTGACTCGCGCAAAGCTTCGGTCAACGCGGTAAAGCCAGAGACGTCTGCAAATAAGGCCGAGCCTGATGTGCGATCGGGAAGGGAGACACCCATCGCGATCGCTCGTAATCGGTCTTGTGGAACGTAGGTATGGATGGGCATCTCGATTTAACTCCCACCAGAGCGGATTTCATTGCCCTGGGATCTTCTTCCTGAAGCTGCACAGCGCCTTCGGCATTCTCGAAGACGAAAGTAAATGTGCCATACGTTGAGGAACTTATACAATCTTCGTCATATTGAATTTGTCTGGATTCGGTAATTGACTCATTATTCTGTTTTTCCAGTGGAATACGCTAATTCCCGAATCGTCTCATCCCAATCCAACTCGGCGCCTTTTGCCATGCCCGCCTCCACCACGGACGGGTCGAGCCCCCACTCGGCGAGCATCGTGTCTATGCCGTGCTGATGTTCATAGCTCCAGGCGGGATGCTGACGCGCCAGGCCCAACAATGCCAGCGCCCATTTAGACTGCCCTTCGGCGTGAGCAAGTTGGCCATAACCTACTGCTGCTGCTAGTACCATCCTCAGGTAACCAAGACGCAGCGCCAGAGCCAGCCCATCGCGCAGGTAGGCGCGTGCGGCAGGTAGTTCACCGAGTACGATGTTCGTTTCCGCCAGATTTAAGAGAGTCGTGGCAACCATGTCTTGTGCGCCAATCTCACGGGCGAGCGCCAACGACTGCTGATAATATGCCAGTTCCACTGCGTAATCCTTGCGTTCATATGCCACCGTGCCCAGGTTGCCGAGGGCAACCGCCTCCCGCTCGCGGTTGCCGGCCGCGACTGCCCGCGCGTGCATTTCTTGAAAGAGCCGTTCGGCTTTGTCCGGTTCACCTTGTATCTGAGCCAACATCGCCAACCGATTGAGCGCGAGCAACTCGCGGGTCCCATCCCCCAAATCGCGCGCCAGGGACAGACTTTCGTCCAGCGCAATTTGGGCCTCGTCCAATCTGCCTACGTCCCAGAGGCTTGCCCCCAGTGCATACAAAGCGCGGCACAACGTCAACGGGTCATTGCAGTCCCGGGCCAGCGGCACCGCTTGCTCCAGAATTTTCTGTGCCTCATCATGGTCACCTAGGCGGCTGGATATAAGATTGCCCAGGAACGCCAGTGCGGAGGCCCGGTCGGCGTCGTTCTGCGCAGCGGTCTCCGCTTGCTGAGCGGCAACGCGGGCGGCAGGGTAATCACTCAAGCGGAGGTACATATCTGCCAATCCCAGGGCAAGCGCGGAACGGGCAGGGTCATCGTGTGGCGTCAATTCCAGCAGGCGCGTAGAATACTCCACCGCCGTACTAAAGGCGCTCACGCTGTACGCCGCGTCTGCCGCTTTCCGGTAGTATTCGCGCTTCTTGGCGGCATTATCGCTGCGCCCGTAATGAAAGGTAATCGTGTCGAGCAGGGATGACGCGCCCAAAGAGATTGTCCCTGCCTCATTTTCCAGATAATGTGCCAACTGCTCATGCAATTTCGCCCGCGTGCCAAAGGACAGGCTTTCGTACGTCACTTCGTGGGTCACGATGTGCTTGAAGAGATACGCCAACTCAGGCTCGGGCGAGTCGAGAGGGGTGATGTCCATCTCCGCCAATTCGTCCAGGTTGGCTTTCACCCGGGGGAACGATCCCAGCTCGGGGTAATAGCCCGTCAGCCAGACAGCGCGGAACAAACGCCCGACGATGCTCGCCACGTGCAGGGTCGTTCTTTCCTGCTCGCTCAGCTGGTCGATGCGGCTGAGGATGAGTGTGTGCAGAGTGTCAGGTAGTTCGATTTTTTCCAACGCTTGTGGTTCACGCGGGTCGAGGCCGCGGTCGCGCAAATAGTTGAGCAGTTCCTCGAGATAGAAGGGATTGCCCTGCGCGTGCCTGATCAGTTTTTCCACCAACGCCGCAGGCACCGCGCCGCTGCGTGCAGGATACAACTGCGCCAGCTTGGCGCGGATCGTCTGCTCGGCTTCGGCCTGGGTCAGCTCATGCAATTCGATGCGGGTGAAGTTCGGCAGCGCTTCGATGCGCGGTGCGTTCACGCGCAGGCGTTGTAACTGCGGCGGGCGATACGCAAGCACGAAACAGACATAGCAATCGCTCAAGCTGCGCGCCAATTCTTCGAGCAGGTTGTGCGAGAGGGCGTCAATCCAATGCAGATCTTCCACCACGATCAATAATGGTTCATTCCCCGCCGCAGCGCGCAGACAATCTTCGAGCAATGCTCGCAGCGCGCTCTGTTTGTGTTCCGGTTCGAGGTTTTTCGTGAAGTCGTTTTCAGGGATGTCGAGGTTCAACAGGATGCCCAACAGCGGCAGGGCATGTGCCCGCTCAGGGACGCGATCTTCAAGTTCGCCTTCCAGATTCCACAATTCCTTTTTCAACGGTGCAGAGGGATCAACATCGAAAAACGCCTGCCAGATCGGCTTCCAGGCGAGATACGGCGTGTTGATTCCATCCGACTGGCACGCGCCGCCATACCCGACGAAGCCCTTCCTGCGCGCGCTGCGGATCACCTCCGCCACGAGTCGCGACTTGCCCATGCCGGCCTCTGCCACGATGCCTATGATTTGTGATTTGCCTTGCAGGGTTAAATCCAATTTGTCGTTGATCAGCTGTAATTCACTTTGTCTGCCAACCATCGGCAACGCATAGCTTGGCTCCTGCAAACGGATGGCGCGCTGCTGGCGTTTCCCTGTCAATGCAAAAGCGGGCAGCCGCTCCGCTTTGCCTTTTATCCGTAACGGCGGGCGCGGCTCAAAGGTGAATTGATTTTCCACCGCCTTATGCGCGTGTCCGCTCAATAGGATTTCATCCGCCGCGGCGGTCATCATCAAGCGCGCGGCAAGGTTAACGTCATCGCCCAGGGCTCCGAAGGTTTTGCGCGATTTCCCACCATAGGGGCCGACCCGGAGTATGCCGTGTGTGATTCCAATTTGCAATGGGACGAGGTAAGTCAATTCGCGCCCGGCCTGCTTCAACTCTAATGCAGCCTTCACGGCGCGGCGCACGTCGTCCTCGTGTGCCGTCAATGCTCCAAAGTTGATATAGGCGTAACTGCCTTTGTCGCCAATCGTGATTTGCAGGAAGGTGCCCTCATGGTGCGCCACAATCGCCTGTGTTTGACGGACGAACTGATCCAACTGCGCGCCCGCCCCGTCCGCGTCGTAGTCGATGCCGATGAAGCGAACGAACAGCGCCACACATGGACGAAACTCGGTCGGGAGCGAGCCTGGTCCCAATCCTTCGCGTTCGACCAGTGCTGGATGCAGCCACGGTTGCAATACTTCCAGTGACAAATTCCTCGCACCCAACTCCCTCGATGCCGGTGGATCGATTGATTGGGTCAGCCCTGCAATCACGGCAAAGCGTTCGTGCGTCTCCTCCTCTTCGCGCCATTCCTGAATCGTGAGTCCCCGACCAAGGATATTCGCCGTGGCCTCATCAATAATGATTTCCCCTTTCTGGGCGAGATGTTCCGCGGCCGCCGTGCGCGCAATCGTGCCTCCCACAACCACATCCATCACACGAATCTTCGGGTCACCGACAACAAATCTACGCGCCGCGCCACTGGCAATGGAAACTTTCAACGTCAACGCAGTGATGGATTGATCTGGCAGGACGATCCTGGCAAATGCTAGCATTGCATGCTGCAAGGCCACGCCACATGCAACCGCGCGGTGTGCGGCGGACGGCTGGCTGGCTGCATCCAACAATGTGACTTCGGCGACCGGTGATACGTCCTCATCGAACCAGCACAACATTGAATCGCCTGCGAAGTCGATTACACTGCCTCCGAATCGTTCAATCTGTGTGATTAACGCGGAATAGACAGCTTCGATTCGCACGGTCAACTCTTCAGCGCCGCGGCGTGGACCGAGTGTGTTGCGTAAACCTTCGGTAAACGCCGTGAAACCGGAGATGTCTGCGAATAATGCCGAGCCTGATGTGCGATCAGGCAATGAAATAATATTGGCAATTGCTCGAAGTCGGTCCTGGGGGAGGTATGTATGGAGAGCCATAGGTTGGTATTTCGACGAATGAGATTTATTGATACACCCTGACGAGCGAATTATACCTGCAACCTTTTCAGGTTTTGGCTCTCCTATGATCTGTTTTCTATCCGCTCTGAGGGAAAGAGGATGTTCATTACGGAATCTCCTGCTGTAACAAACCTTGCAGCAGTCCGACCGAGCTTTGCTACTGTACATTTGATGAAAGCTATATTCGCGAACGCTTGAGCGGAAAACGAATCCCCAACTACTTGAAAGACATAGCCGTTTTGTGTTTGGATGGATCCTTGCAGAATCTCACGGTTCCGCACTATTATCTCTCAACTCAAATATGCACCATATTTAGCTTTTCCCTCTGTTCAAAACGCAAACCAGCCAGAAACTTCTCTACGTTCTTGGAATTCTGACTGGCTTCATCCGAGTTTTGTGCCCCTTCGTGGATCTGTTCCGAACACCACCCTTCCCTAGAATCAGGGGAAATACAGTAGAAAAGGAATAAATATTCAAGAATCTAAATCTAACTGAAATTAGGGAAATCGTCAAGAAAATCTCTATTCACAGCTCAGATCTCATAAGATAGATAACAGAACGCCTCGCGGATGAGAAGTCCGCGAGGCGTTCTGTTATGAAAACGGGATACTATCACACCTGTACACACTTACGGCATCAGCGGAGCATAACCCAGGTCTTCCAACATACCTGCTATTACTTCATTGCCCTTGTCCGAGGGATGGGTGTAATCTGGCGCGACCAAATCTCCCGAGGGCTTGAGCCCGTCTGCTCCATTCAACCGGTGATAGATATCCGCACAGAGAAAACTATTGTCTTCAGCTGCTTTGCAGATCATCTTATTCCATGCATCGATGACAAGGCGAGTACCCTCTACGCCTTCAGGAGGAAGTGGATGGCCGGGCCAACCGTTCCAATCATTGTAGCGGTTTATTGTACGAAGGATAGTCGGTTTTCCATCACGCAGATCAGCTATCTGGGAGTAAAGATTTTCGTATTTGGGCCGGAAAAGCTCGGCGGAAGCAGCTGCACACTCTGCATTGTATTTCGACCAATCAGGATTGTCTCCGTTTGGTCCATCACACAGATCATCATTACTGTTCATCGCAGCATCATTATGGGCGATTCCCACGATGATGATATCAGCATTAGCGAGTGCCTCACGCCTGGTTGTATCCGTCTTTATTTCTTGAAGCAAGCCATCGATCTGAAGACCATTGTGCTGGGAAAGATTTCGAACTTTCACAGGATGACTCGTCGCTGCCATGATGGCTTCAGCATAACGATCGACAAAGCCAGTACAACCAGGACAATCCTCTGGACTATTGAATGGGATGGAGTCTCCGACCACTACCAGCAACCAGGGCGTTGGCGTTGATGAAGGCATCGGCGTAGAAGTTGACACAGGCCTGGAAGTAAGTGTTGGTATGGGTGAGGCGGTCGGAGGCGCCACCTGTGGAGTACAGGCTGTGACAACAAGTAATGCAATCACAATCAATAGATGGAACAAACGATTAGTGAACATTTCGATCTCCTTTTGTGAATAAACAGGCTTTGAACTTGTCCCCATCCTACTCAAGCGCATCACACAACGGTTGGAGGGCGGAGATATCACCCAAGACAAAATAGTCATCGAAGTGATGCTGGCCCGCTTCCATTAAGATACTCCCGTCAGGCGAAAGGACTGATCGGCCGGCATCAATGAGTACGACTCCGCCGTCCTGCCTGTGCAAACGCAGCGATCCAGTGACTGTGAGTGTGCCCGTATTGCCATCCCCAGGGACGGCAAGATTGTGAATGACCGTATCGCTCTGGTCAAAGGAGACCGTAGCATTTGTTAATGGGTTCATGAATGTTCCAGCAAAGACCTCGCGGAAGTGACGCTGGGTGAGGTTTCCATCCCGGTCGTAGTAGCGGCGGCCTTCTACAGAACGCGTCTGACTCAACAAGACCTCGAAGCTGCTGGCGCCACTGCCACAAATGATGCCGGTGGGCTCTGCGATGATGGGCGGATCCGAGAATGCTAAGTGGCAAATCGTGCCACTCCCGATTGCTTCACAGATAGGGTTGAATTCAGGTGGTGGTGGTGGATTGAGCGTCGCGGGATCAACGGACTGGCCAGCGAACACCACGGCTTGCGGCAAAAGCGCTGACAGCATAACGACAGCCAGCACTAAAAACAGACTAAATAAGCGATGGATAGACATTTTGATCTCCTTGATTAAGAATTGTGATGTTCCAGCTAATAACTTAAAAATCTTTTTCAAGCCCCGCCCCAGTGATCGCTAATGCGGGGCCGGCGTGCATTGCGCGGAGGAGGAAGTCGAGGTGAGCACTTACTCCTGAACCCGCGCAGCTGGATCCTAGGGCGTTTGCTTGCTAAGGGAGAGTGATCGTCCCTCTGATTGTTCCAGAGCTTGCACTGGTAGGTAAGTTGAGCAAACGCTCTACGGTGAAGCTCCCGCTAGCGCCTACGAAGCGGCCTATACCACCAGTAATCGTGTAGTGCTCAACAATCTGATTTATTCCTGGTGTTTCAGATGGAGTGCCCACTCCAGAGGCTTCAGCGTTAATGCTGTCGCCGTTCGCTGCGACAAATTGAGCCGTGATCGTTGCGGTTCCCACACCATTTTCATCGTTGTGTACTACACCTTCATAGGTAACTGTAAACTTGCCGAGGTGAGTTGCGTTTCCTGAACCATTTCCATGCACATAGATTGTCGGCCAATCCACCACATTGTTTTCAAGGGATTGCCAAGACCCCTTGAAGGGCAACGGCTTCTCCGCCGGAGCTGCAAAGGTTGCGCCCGCCACAGTGATCAATAGGAGCAGGGCAACAAAAATGGGCACTAGTAATTTTTTCATGTTAGATTTCCTTTCTTTGTGATTGGATGTGTTCGTAATGGATCACACCGTTGATGAATAGCAGGGAAGTTGAGCATAGTTTCGTTTTCAAATCATAGGCACTCCTTTGTTTGATGGGTTTTCAGACTCTGCGGGGCATAGGTTTACTACGGGTGAAGAAACCCGGCCTCTTCGAGAGACCGGGCTTCAGCCTGTGGGATCCCCCGTTGCTTTGCTAGGGAACTTCAATGCCATGGGCCCGTAAGTAGTCCATGACACTCTTCTGCGCGGGATCTGTGATAATTAGACCTGTGCCATGCGCCTGTAAATAACCTGCCACGCCTTGCGCTGCCGCCTCCGGCACGGATTGGGCGGATGGACCGCTGTGAGCTTCGATGTAGCCCGCCACACCCTGCACCGCCGCATCCGGTACGCTCTGGGGCTGGGAAGGCGAGCCGGTAACAGGTACTGTGATTTCGGTGCGGTGGCTAAGATCAATAGCCAGTGCAGCGACGATGATTAGGATGCCGAGCCCCAACCACAGCCAGTATGTTCCGATTGAGAGCTGGCTGTTCAGAGAGGTCTTTTGAGTCTGTCGCGTGTTCATTAGGTTTCTCCTTTTGGTTTGATCACGCCTGGATTTGGTTTGGTGATCTGCCAACAGGATAGCCTGAGTTGACATGCTAAATATGCCATTTATTGACAAAGAATCTCCAAAAGTTGACAACCGCGCTATACTGTGAACACCAGCCTGTTTTGGGCAACAAAAATATCCATGCCGCGGTCTTCCATGATTACGCCTGAGAAATTCATCACCTTCGGTGAGTTGTTGCGATTCCTCCGGCGCAAGGCAAACCTGACCCAACGCGAGCTTTCCATCGCGGTGGGCTACAGTGAATCCCAGATCAGCCGTCTGGAACAAAACGAACGCATCCCGGAGGAAGCCATCCTTGCCGCGCGCTTCACCCCTGCTTTGTATCTTGAAGATGAGCCTCAATGGGTGGCGCGCTTGCTTGAACTGGGAGCCGAAGCCCGCGTTCATGCCGATGAGGTTGAAGCAGCTGAACCCATCGCCGCCACGAAACCTATACCTCACAACCTGCCGATCCAGTTGACCAGTTTCATTGGAAGAGAGAAGGAGATAACCGAAATCAAGCGGTTACTCTCGGAGCGTGAAGGGGGCGTTAGATTGCTCACCCTCACGGGTCACGGTGGCTGTGGCAAGACGCGCCTCGCATTGCAATCTGCATCGAGTCTGCTCGATGATTTTCGTGATGGCGTGTGGTTGATTGAACTTGCTCCACTGGGTGATCCGGCGCTTGTGCCACAGACGATTGCAACTGTGTTGGGTTTGAAAGAAGAAGCGGGTCGCCCCTTGTTATCCACGCTTACCGACCATTTGCGCGGCAAGAGGATATTGCTCATTCTCGATAATTGTGAACATCTCGTCCAAGCCAGCGCACAATTTGCTGCTGCCTTATTGCAAGCCTGTCCATATGTATACATCCTCGCCACGAGCCGCGAGATGTTAGGTGTTTCGGGTGAGCGCGCGTTGGTTGTGTCATCGCTCTCGATGCCAGACCCACATGAGTCCCCTTCCGTTGAGTTGTTGAATCAATACGAAGCAGTGAAGTTGTTCGCGGAGCGCGCTCGCACGGTCATGCCGGGCTTCACCCTCACCGATGAAAACTCCATTGCCATTACGCAAATCTGCCAGCGATTGGACGGAATACCACTGGCTCTCGAATTGGCAGCGGCGCGGTTGCGGATGCTGCCGGTGGAGCAAATCGCGGCGCGCTTGAATGACTCCTTCCGCTTATTGACGGGCGGAAGCCGTACGGTGCTACCGCGCCACCAGACGCTGCAAGCTTTGATTGACTGGAGCTATGAACTTCTGACACACAGAGAGCAGGTAGTGTTTCGCCGATTAGCAGTATTTGTGGGAGGCTGGACGCTCGAAGCAGCCGAAGCAGTGTGCGTTGGAGAAGGGATCAAGCCCGACGAGGTGTTTGACTTGCTCGCTCACTTACTGGATAAGTCACTCGTGCTGGCTGAAGAACGCCATAAGACAGCGCGTTACCGAATGCTGGAGACGATCCGCCAGTATGCGTTGATGAAACTGGCGGTGAATGGTGAGGCTGACGCCGTGCGAAAGCAACATGCGATGTATTACCTAACGCTCGCGGAGGCAGGTGCATCTTTATCTGCACAATTAGTACTGGCGTGGAAAGATCACATGGAGAGCGAGCACGATAACCTACGGGCGGCGCTGGCGTGGAGTCAGTCGGCTCAGGGGTATGCGGAATTGGGGTTGCGCCTTGCTGGAGGGCTGGGGGGCTTCTGGACCTTCCAAGGATATTGGAGTGAAGGTAGAAGCTGGCTGGAGGGCGCGCTGGCACGAGCGGATGCGGAAGGGGTAGACGATATGCGGTCACTGGCACAGGCACTGAATCATCTTGGCTTTATATATACACTCCAAGGCGACTACGAAGCCGGGGAGGCTCGGATGGCCCTTAGCCTAAAACTCTTCCAGGAATCGGGGGATATCTTATCGAGCGCCGGGATTCTCCACCGGCTGGGGATTCTGGCGCGGGAGCACGGCGATACGATCACCGCGCGCCTCCGATTGGAGGAAAGCCTGGGGATACTCCGTAAGCACGGAAACAAAGCCTGGATTCCTGGCGTACTAAACAGCTTGGGAGAGGTGCTGGTCATACAGGAGGATGTTGAGGGGGCGACCAAACTCCTTGAGGAGAGCCTGGCGCTGAACCAAGAATTGGGACACCAGAATGATACGGGCTGGGCGCTCAACCATCTTGGGCATGTCGCACAGCTCCAAGGCGAGTTTGAGCGCGCAACACGCTTGCATCAGGAGAGTCTGCCGTATTTCCGCGAAGTTGGGCTGAATTGGGTTGGTATTCCCTGGGCAAACCAGGGTCTCGGAGAGACAGCGCTGGCTCAGGGCGATGCGGCGCTTGCGGCGAGTCATTTGTCGGAGGCTTTAGTGTTATTCCGTGATTTGGGAGACCGTGCAGGAACATCATGGTGTCTGGCTGGCCTGGCGGGCGTGGCTGCCTTAAACGAAGAACCTGAGCGCGCGGCCTGGTTGTGGGGCGCAGCAGAGGCATTACGCCAATCTCTCGGCGCGCGCTCAGCTCCTGCTGTCCGCGCCACCCATGAACGACTCCAGGCTGAGGTTCGCAATCAATTAGGTGAAGGCGTGTTCAATATTAAGTGGGCTGAGGGTCAAGCCGCTTCGGTGGAACAAGCCATTGACGAGGCAACACGATGACTCTAAACATTGACCTCTCCTACTATCGCGCGCTTGTCACTGGTGTGAGCAGTGGTATTGGCGCGGGAATTGCAGATACGCTCGCACAAGCCGGATGCGACATCGCAGGCTGCGGATTAGAAGCACCAGCAGTGGAGGCGCGCAGCGTTTTGTCACGGCAGTTGAAAGCCATGGGCGAGGCGCGTTTTATCAATCGTTGGATAATTTCGACTCGAACCGCTAATGATAAGTTTCGGTTGTTTTCAGATCTGTATCAAGACCCAAAGCATTCCCTTTTCCCCAGAATCAAACCTTAACATAGACAAAAACCGCTCAACACACAGTGCTGTGCATCATGTGTTGGCGGTCTACTTGGAATTTGTGCCCCCACGGGGATTCGAACCCCGGTCGTAGCCTTGAAAGGGCTGCGTCCTAGTCCACTAGACGATGGGGGCAGATTGCCTACTTACTGAGCGGGCGGATTTTATCATCCCCTTATGTAACGGTCAAGCGTTTTATCTACTTCTCCTCTTTTGCACGTTGATTGAGGAGAGCTAGGATATCCACCTTTTCGCGGTTGATCAAAACCCCGGGGCTTTCGGCTTTGATATTGGGGATAAGAATTGCAGTAAGCGTCGCTTCATACATGGGAATAAAGTTTCGGGTTTTATCGGCGATGATGGAGGCGAAGTCAAAACGACCAGCAACTTCGATTTTGCCCTCAATTTCATAGACCTGCGTGGTCAGCCGTGCCGGTAATGCAGAGATGTTGCTGTATCCACCGCGCTGAATCCCTGAGGGACCGAGATCTTCGCGGCGCGCTCCGCAGATCACAAAGATTTGTGTCTTTACCAACCGGACAACCTCAAAATGATCCACTAGCTTTGTCGGCATATGGACGCGTGCCAGGCGGGCATCATGAACTTCCACGTGAGACTTATTGATATCGTTCAATACGCCCATGATGCCGTTGGTCGAAACCATTACTTTTCCCACTACACGATAACCAGACGTGTAAACGTCGACGGGCAGAAATCTATAGGTCCTGGGTGAAGTGTCCATGTTGTGCGCCTCGAAGCCTCGGAAGATGGTTAATCAAGTGGGAGGCGGGGCAGGTTCCGTTTCGCGGGACCGGGCCGCGGGGCGCGCTTGGGTTGGCGCGTTGGCTTGCCCGCATTCGGATTCAGGATCATGCTCAGCCACGAGATGGCGCGCTCGTCAAACTCCCGTTTGCCGCACATATCACAGACCCACGCTGGAAAGTTGGGAACCATGATCAACTCCTCTCCCAGCCAGGTGAAATACGTGATATGACGCAGGTGCATCATGCCAGCCGAACATTCACGGCAGGGCAATGAGTTTGTGGAGGGTGCGGGAAATGTTTGAAGATTGTTCATTTTGAACTCAAGGAAATTTGTTGAACGACTTTATCTGCATTGTGATTGATAACCTGCCATTCTTTCGGAGGCCAGTAGATCAACACAGCTCTGCCGATCACATTCTCAATAGGCAGCAAACCCCATTGATGCGAGTCCCTTGAATCGTTACGGTTATCTCCCAGAACAAACAATTGGCCCTCTGGCACAATCCAATCACCATCATAGGCGGGTGGACTGGCAATGTAAGGTTCGGTCAATGAGCTGCCATTCACGTTGACAACGCCATTGTGGACGGAAACCGATTCGCCGGGCAAGCCAATCACACGCTTGATCAGATCCTCCTGAGGGTCCACCGGAAAGATGAAAACAACGATATCACCGCGCACCGGTTCACCGGTCTTATAAGCAAGTTTATTGACAAGGATATATTCGCCGTCCTGCAATGTGGGCCGCATGCTAAAGCCATCCACACGGACACGGGCTGAAACGGCGTTAATTCCAAAATATAAAACAACAGCCAGAACGAGTGTTTCAAGAATATCGAGGACGAATCGTTTCCAATTCGCGGGCTGCTCTGCTACAGGTTCAGGCTGAATCGGTTGAGTTTCAGGTTGAGTAGTTTCCAAACGGTAGTGCCTCCGGGAAAAATTATACTTCTTTTTATCTGGACTCTGCCCACCCTTAAGGTAAAGTTAACTTAGTTGCAAGGTCAGGAGCCGGATGAAAGTGAATTTCGATCCTGTTTAGCCCAGGTCCGGATGAATTCCATTTGTTCGAATGTTTCAGGCGAGTGGAGGTGATAGCGACTCTTGGGAACGCCTCGCCACCACGCCGACAGTTGATCCAGTGCCTCTTCACCCGTTTTCCCTCTTCTGACGAGGTAGCAGCCCACAGTTGTACCTGTCCGCCCAATGCCTCCCCAGCAGTGCAGATAGATTTTGCGCCCATTTTTCAGATTCTGGTCGATCGAATCCAGAATGGAATTCATCTGGTAAGCTGTGGGCAAGCCAAAATCCCCAATAGGGAAGCGAAGGTGAGTTGCCTCCACCTGATAGATTTTGCCTTCAGCGAGCAGAACGTTGAGATACGGCCAGGTCTCATTGGATTTCGTGAGATCGACGAACGTATCAAAACCGGCTTCGATCAGCGCGTCGATCCGTTTGCGGGTGAGTTCTTCGTCGGGCTGACCCGGGTATTCGCCTGCCAGCAAACGACCCGGTACAACCCAGTAAGATTCAGGAATAGGGCGATCTATCTGTTTCATTATCTAACGTAGGAGCATAACCCTTCGATAATTTGTTGACGGTATTCGACAAGCTCTGGAAACTCATAAAAGAAAGCAACTTTTTGTTCAGAGGCTGAATTGCCGGAAGGTTGGGGATTGAGTACAAAGAAAGAAAAACTTTCCGCCATATCTTCTTCGACATTGGTTGCGGCGTAACTGTCAATGAATAATTCACTATGATCATCATAAAACTGTTCCATCACGTTCAGATATTCTTCGAATGTCTTCGTATCCTGTGCTTTCTGATCTGTCTCCCACCATTCCTTGTAAACATCTTTCCAGAATCTTTGATAAAACAAGTTAATGTAGGAATTGGGGAGACTACATTTACCATCCACCGCGTATTGTGAGCAGCCCAACACATTATTGGTTCTACTATCATAGAAATAATAATGGTCTTCATCTTCTGGAATCTGCAATGTGTTGAGGGTCAACAGATGACCGGTTTCATGGACCAGCGCATCAGCAACAAAGAGCGGATAATCTGAATCGAGAAGGTCGAAACCCACTTGCCAATCATCCGGGTTGGTAGAAGAGGGTCGAACCCATGCTCCGGCGTCTCCACTAGGGCCATCTGTAAATATGACAAATTCCTTGACCAGCTTTCTAAGTTCAGGTGGAATAATGGCAACATAAAATTTCCAAATACGCAGGTGCGAGGCAGTATCGTCTTGATATTTGCGATACTCAGAGGGTACATATAAAATGGCTGGTTCAATGATTTCATCACCCTCTACTTTATAAATGACCAGGTCGAAATTTGCTCCTTGTTCTTCATAAATAGAATTACCAATGGGTGCAAAAGGTCCGGTCTCAAGAACCTGATCTAACCGGTCCAAACATGCGTTTAAACAATCATCACTTGTGCAGGCAATGGGTTCAGGGTTATTTATCGACTCAGAAGTGGGAGCGGAAATTTCTGTAGAAATTGTGGATATTGCTGTTGGATTTGACAACTGCGGAGAAGGAGGCGCAGCCGTGGGCGATGGCGGGAACACCATATTTTGCACAAAGGCACAGGCCATCGTGATGAACAAAATGAACGGTATGACGTATATTTTTTTGTTAGTTGTCATTGACTAATCATAAAACATTTCCTAAGAGGAAAGCTTTCCAGATATGATAATTAGAACTTTTAAGTATGTCCCCAGGCAAAATACGTAGGTACGTATAGCGTCCGTACGCGGCGCGCTCGAGCCTGCTGATCCAGCTTTTTCATTTTTTGGATTTCATCCTGGGGAATATATCCCGCTAAATCAGACTCGATCACAGCCCATTCGATTTCCCATTCGTCAGGAGACGGAGTCTGGCCGGCATTTTGAATGGTTCCCGTTTCACTGATCTCGATCCCAGCTTTAAAAAACAGATCTGCCAGCCGTGCTCCCAGGCCCGGGTCTGCGCCCTGTCTCTGAAGGGCTTCGGTTTGCCATTTTCCTAATGGAACAAGTTCGCGCGGCTGATCGAGGCGCGCAGTGTAATCTGGCTCTGCAAAGGCGATAATATCCGCGCCTCTTTTTGTAACTCGTTTCATTTCAAGCAAGGCTTGCAGAGGATTGGCTACCCATAGCAGGAGAAAATGACAATAAACGATATCGAAGATTTCATTTGAATATGGGAGTTCAAGCGCGTTGCCCTGGACGAATGACGCCGTGGACACATGGACTCGACATTCGACGAGCGCAGCAAGATCAAGGTCCAGGCCATGCCGCGAGATGTGATTCGGTAATTCAGAAAGGATCGCGCCGGTGCCACAGCCTACTTCCAGCACAAGCGAAGCACGCTGCGGAGCAGCAGTGTGGATGCGGCTCGCCTCATCCAAACCCGCTTTTTTGAACAGATACGTTCGCAGGTCACGAGTCCATTGGGCTTGCTGAAGATAACGCCTGTGCCAGTCCATTTGTTCAAGTACCCGCGCAGCCGTCCTATAGATAAATGTGCTTCCAATCATCCCGCAGGAGATTGCCCAGTACTTTATCTGAGTTGCCTTGTGCAGGCAGAACATCGCCATCCGGTTCTACATAAAGCCAGGCTTTCCCCGCACCTTCAGGGATCGAATTCTCTTGTGCCTCATAGACAACGGGATTCGATGCTGAATAGGGAACAGGTAGGTCAATTTTGAGCGTCAGTCCCAATGCGGCAGCTTTGTCGCGGAGGGCATCATACTGATCGCTCAACGAAGGATCAGAGCTGGTGAGTGAGAGGCTTTTTACATCCAACTTTGCCAATCGTTCCAAAACCTCTTCTGCATTCTTGATATTGTCTTTATTCAAGGTGAGATGCACTGTTACAAAGATATCTTCTGCCATAATCGTTTCCAGGGCAACCCATGATCTGTCGTTTTCCGGTTGAAGGAGAAAGAGAATATGATCGAGCCCGGTTTGTAGAAGCAGGTCAAGATAAATATTATCCGTTAGTTTCAAGCCATCTGTGAGAAGCCCACAGACCTGGCCGTTTTTTTCGGCATGGGCAATCAGGTCAGGCAGATCGTCACGAAGTGTGGCTTCGCCACCTGTAAACGTGATATGGGGAATGTCAGCCTGCCAGGCTTTATCAAGGATTGTGCGCCACTCGTCGGTCGTGAGTTCGCGGTCGACACGTTTGGTGGGTGCATATTCAGCCTGCGAGTCCTCACGCAGACGGTACGTCAGTGCGCAGTCGAGGCGAAGCGGGGAGGTCAGATCGGAGGAATGAGGCGCGGCCCGCTCAAAGGCCAGGAATGAGACCGGATCCAAATCGGGGGTGGAGATCAGTGTTTCAATTTTATCCAGGAAGTCGCGATAATCCTGCTGCGCAATATCCTTGCTCACGCGGTAGCGGGCGGCGATCTGCTTGATCGCCTCTTCAGGTTCTGTTCCACGGATGAAATGATAGGCATATTCTGCCGCGGTGGCGTTCAGTTGAAGAATCGTCGAGGCGTTCAGAATGAATATCCCTGAGCCATCGGGTCTCAACCGCAAGTGAACTCGATAAGGCTTGTTATCCTGCATGTCCTGTTTGTGATATACCCCTTCCGGGAGTGGTTGAACCTTCGCGAAACGGTCTGCAAGCCGATTGATGATCTTCATAAACTCTCCTTAATAGACCCTAAGGGTCTATTTGCCTAATTGCTTTACACTGTACCCACGGTTCTTGCAATTCTAAAACTAGGTTTTTTGGGAAAGACCCTTAAGGTCTATGTTTTTGAATTACGAACGAACAAAATGTTCCATTTCAATCGGGATTTCGAGGGAAAGCTCTACAAATCCCGCGTATTGACCGTTTTCGAACCACGGGCATTGATAGATCAATTTCTTGAGGCCATTCTTTTCGATCATGTAAACATTCTTCTGGCATGTTTCGAGCAGGCTCTGCACTTTGCTTCGGGCAGGTTCGGGGTGACAATCCAGCAGGTTCTTCCCGATCAAGACGCGGCCACCTTCTTTTTCAAAGGTTTGTGCGGCTCTGTCATTCATGTCCAGGATCACTCCTTTACAATCACAGACCGTGACCGCCGCCGGGAATTGCTTTATCCAATCGTGTTGTTCCATCGTTTCTCCGATTCAGACTCCAGTGTTTCAAATTGAAGTGGGCATCCGCCGCCACATTCAGCGACTACCGGACAGCCTTCACATTTGGCAGGTAATCCGTGGCGTTCGCGTAATTGCACAGAGAGCTTGTGATTCCAAATCGAATCCCATGGATCGGTGAGGATATTGCCAAGCGCTTGATAATAAGATTGGCAAGGCAGCACGTTCCCATTCGACTCAATGCACATACTGTATAACGAAGCTGTGCAGCCCTTGACACCGAGATTCGCCTGGGTCGGGTCGAAGTTGCAGTATTGGGTGGGCGTATACCAGATCAGGCGCTGCCCATGTTCCGAAGTCTTTTGGACAGCCATATCCAGAATAGGCTGCAGCTCGCGTTCGTGCAAGCCAGTTCCCACCGTGAGACCATTGCCCGAATAGATCAACGCATTCAATCCGATGGTGGGAACGCCAAGTTCGGCCAGAAAATCCAGTGTCTCTGGTATTTTGTGAACGTTGGTTCGCAGCATCGTGGTGTTGGTCATCACATAAAGTCGCGTAGCCAAGACATTTTTCAAGCCCTGAAGGGTCTGTTTGAAGGCGCCTTTGGCGCGCATCATCTCATCATGGACTTGGTCATCGCATGATTCAACGGTAATCTGGACGTGATCGAGACCAGCCTCGACAAGTTTTTGCACGTACTTCTCGTCAGCCAGCCGACGCGCGTTCGTATTCAAGCCGGTGATCTGTCCGTTGGATTCGGCGTGGGCGATCAATTCAGGCAGGTCTTTTCGTAATGTGGCTTCGCCGCCGGTGAAGACGATATGCGGTATGCCCAGTGACCAGAGTTGATCTAAGATCAGTTTCCATTGTTCCGTTGTCAATTCCGGGAAGTTGCGTTCGCGGGCGTTATAACAGTGCGCGCAGTCATTGTTGCAGCGATACGTGAGGGCGAGGTCCATACGGTAGGGAGCCGAGGGACGCGTGCTGAAAGGCATGATCATTTCGAGGTCAAGTTCGTGGATAGGACAGGCACCCTCCGGGCGAATTAAGTTATCAAGCTGAATGTTAAAATTTGCAAGGTCACTACTGGCCTGATTTGCGCTCACTCGATATTGATGCCGGACGCTTTGAATGATTTCCTGTTCATTTCTATCTTCGAGAATCAAGTAAGCCATGAACGCCGCGGTGGGATTTAAGTGCATGACGCGATTCGCATTCACGATCAATGTCCCAGTGCCATCGGGATCAACGCGCAAATGGATGCGAGATCTTTCATGTTCATTTTCGCGGGTGTAATGATACAGTCCAGACGATGGACTATTTACGCTAGAGGATGTTTTTAGGAATGATTTGAATGTATCCAGCAAGGCCATGGTTCACCTCTAAAGCTTTTAGCTGATCGCTAATTGCTAAAAGCTATCTGCCTCCACCTGCACAGGCGCAGGCGCAGCCGGCACACGCGCAGGCACAGGCGCAGCCGCCACCGCTTCGTCCGCCGCGATAACCAGAGGAAGTTGGCTTCGGCGGGGGATTGGTCACGTTGGTGACGCGGCTGGTGAAATCATTGACGTTGCCAATGACTTTCTGTGAAAAGGTCTGTACGCCTCCCACCACAGACGCGGCAAAGTCTGCGCCGGGCAGGGAGGTGCGGCCCGACCCAGACGGTTGACTCGGAGTAGAGATCCGCCCGCCACCCGAAGTAGTGATGGGACCCGTTCGATAGCTTGGATCATAGTTTCCCCACCACATCGGAACAAAAATGGGGCCGTGAAATACGCGGCGGGAGCGGTCGTCATAATCCTTATCGAGCATCGTCCATTCGAGTTGCTGGTCGAAGAATGCCATTTGCACTTCCGGTGTATCCGCCTTCTGGACCTGTTCCCAGGCAGTTTCCATGATGCGTTTGTAATACTCGATCGTTTCTCTGCGACTGAAACCTTTCATTTTTTCAGAGACAGAACGCACAAGCTTGACCGACATCTCCTGTAACAGGTTTCGGCGTGTCTTGGGATCAACCTCCCTAAACGCGTTCAAAAAGTTCAGTTCATAATCGTGCAAGCCCTCTGGAAGGGGAGACGTGACTTCTATGGTAAGCGGATCACGTTTTGTGACGGCCGCCGCGCCTTTCTTCACCACACCGAACAGGATCATGGTCATGACCTTGTCGAGAGATTGTTCCATCAGAATAGCTGCCTCAACAGCAGTCAGCCCTCGTTTGATGCCGTGCCCTTCGATGGCGATCTTTGGCGACATGTATTGAAGTTTGCGGCGCTGACCGCCGATGAAGGTCAGAATGGGCACGCCAAGAAACATAAATCCAAAAAAGCCACAGAACAGGAGAGGCACGAGGCTGGAAATAAGGGAACTGATGAAGCCTCCGATGTCGAAAGCGGGGGCTGTGACGATCGCGCTGGCCGGAATATACGATTTGGGAAAAGAAGCGCCAAATGTATATTGCTGCGATCCTGATGCATTGGGATTTGACCAGGTGTAGGTAATACGCTTCTGTGAGTCAAATCCTGTTTGCGGTTCAGAGGGGAAGCCGGAGGGTGCGGCATGCCAGCGCGGCTCCTCCGCTTTGACTCCCGGTGGGAGGTGGAAGGTAACGGTTAGATTCGTATTCCCAACCACAAATTCATTTCCAAACCACGTAGGCGAGAATTCTGCAGAGGCATAGTTCTCATCCTTATCATCTTTATAAATTACATTTGAGATCTGACCCACGGTCACGTGCACGTTGCCTGTCTGGCCTGATGCGATGGCGCGTGAACCCATGTCGACCGCAACACCCGAGCCTGATCCCTGATAATCCTTGGAAATCGATACCGGATTCCCGTTCACGTCGGCTTTGATCGTGTTATAGTCAAAATTGTTGTTTGGCAGACCCACATCTACGAAATCTATGGCGTGCGCGCCCGATTGGTTGGTAAACGTAAACATATAATCCAGCGACAAGGTGCCATCTGAATTCCAAAAGACGTTCACCACCTCCTTGTCGAGGCTGAATGAATAATTCTGTGCAAGTGCGCTGGTTGTGATGCTCAACGCAAAGATCATCACCAACACAATCGTTAGAAGTCTTCTTTTCATAAAGGCCCTCCCAATCTCAATTCATCAATCGTCTCACCATTTTGGTTCTTCGGTCAACTGATACGTTGTCCCGCAGAAGGGACACTCCACCATCGGTGCGCCCATCACCATTTTGATGTTCTCAGGTTTAAGAACACCGCCACAGTTTTTGCAAGTCATTTGCTCCACCTTCGTATCGGCGGGCAAGTCTATTTTTAACTGTTGTATAACTTCGGTTTTTGTCCCGCGTATAGCAGCATAGATCAACCCCGCGCCGCCAGCGAGAACCAGAATTCCAAAAATACCGAGAATAATCCCAGTACTTGCCCAGTTTGCCTGACCATTAGGTGAAGTTGAACCATAAAGCGTGATGCCTCCAAAGACTAAGAGGCACAGTCCAATCAAAAATAATATCCCCGCCCCGATGTATAGAAGTGGTTTGTTCGCCATAAAATAACTCCCGTTCATACTGGAGTCAACGTCTTCCCTGGCACCCTCCGTCATTTGCTTGAGCAAATCAGGCAGGTGTGCGTAGCACTCTGTGAGCCAGACGTTGGAATGAGTATTGCATTTTATGAAACCGAAGTCTGGAGACTTCGACTCCGTTCACTTTGCCATTTTATATATGCCAAGTCTAGCATTTTCGTTCTTTTCCCACAAATGACTTTTGTCTTGATTTTCACACTATTTATGTGCGATTTGAAAAAGGGATATTGCTCGCTGGTAGGGCATGCTACATGTCCTACAACTTAACTTGCGTTGGCTTTATACTTGAGGAAAAATAATTAACCACTAAGGACACGAAGGAGTACAAGGGTTTTTAATCTTTTCTTCGTGTCCCTTAGTGCCCTGTGTGGTGAAAAAATGACTATTCAAGAACACTATAAAAAATGGCAAGAAACCACTCTCAAGAAATCATTGGATAAATTCAAGGAGAGAAAAGAGCGTTTCGAGACTTCGTCGGGAAACGAGGTCCCGCGCCTGGCGCTGCCCGTAGATGAAGCTCCCGATTATGATCAGAGGCTCGGCTTCCCTGGCGAGTATCCGTATACGCGCGGAGTCCAGCCGACGATGTATCGTTCGCGCTTCTGGACCATGCGCCAGTACGCAGGTTTCTCTACAGCCGAAGAGTCCAATAAGCGCTATCGCTATCTGCTCGGGCAGGGACAGACCGGCTTGAGCGTCGCCTTTGATTTGCCGACCCAGATCGGTTACGACGCGGACGACCCGATCGCGCAAGGCGAAGTGGGCAAGGTGGGTGTTTCGATTTCGTCCATCCATGACATGGAGCAGTTGTTCGACCAGATCCCGTTGGAGAAGGTCTCGACCTCGATGACGATGAACGCGCCCGCCGGGATTCTGCTGGCGATGTACATCGCCGTGGCCAAGAAACAAGGCGCGGACATCCGAAAGTTGCGCGGCACCATCCAGAACGACATCCTGAAGGAATACATTGCGCGCGGCACCTATATTTTCCCGCCCGCACCGTCGATGCGATTGATCACAGATATATTTTCATTCTGTGCGCAGGAAGTTCCGTATTGGAATACGATTTCAGTTTCTGGCTATCACATCCGTGAAGCCGGTTCGACGGCGGTACAGGAAGTCGCTTTTACTCTGGCAAATGGGATAGCGTATGTGGAAGCCGCGCTCAAGGCGGGACTCCAAGTGGACGACTTCGCGGGGCAGCTCTCATTCTTCTTCAACGCCCACAACAACCTGCTCGAAGAAGTAGCCAAATTCCGGGCCGCGCGACGGATGTGGGCCAGGATCATGCGCGAACGCTTCAAGGCCCAGAAGCCTGCCAGTTGGCAACTACGTTTCCACACCCAGACCGCGGGTTCCACGCTGACCGCCCAGCAGCCTGAGAATAACGTAGTGCGCGTCACGCTCCAGGCTCTCTCTGCCGTCCTGGGTGGGACGCAGAGCCTACACACCAACAGCATGGACGAAGCCCTCTGGCTTCCGACGGAGAAGGCAGTGCGCGTCGCCCTCCGCACGCAGCAGATCATCGCCCATGAATCGGGTGTGGCGGATTCGGTCGACCCATTGGCGGGCTCGTATCTCATCGAAACTCTCACGGATGAAATCGAAAAAGGTGCGGAAGATTACATCGCCAAGATTGACGACATGGGCGGCGCCTTGCAGGCCATCGAAAAAGGCTTTATGCAGAACGAGATCCAAAATGCGGCCTACGCCGCGCAACAGGCGATCGAACATGGGGAGCAGGTCATTGTTGGAGTAAACCAATTCAAGGTGCAGGAAGAATTGACGCTGGAACGTTTGAAAGTTGACCCTGCCATCGAGTTGGGACAGAAGGCAAAGCTAAAGCAGTTGAGAGAGACGAGAGATCAGAGACTGGCGGAAGAATTGCTGGAGAAGTTGAAGGCTGCCGCCAGTGGGGCGGAAAATCTGATGCCATTATTTATCGAATGTGTGGAGAACGACATCACTCTCGGCGAGATCTGCAATACGCTCAGGGTAATTTGGGGTGAATATGTAGCAGAGGGGTTTTAGCCAGCACTCCGTCTAGTGTGGGGCGACGCAAAGCGTGTGGCGGAGGGATTTTAAGGAGTTTGCATTAGCAAAACTTCTGTTAGTCTTTCGATGGCCTTATATTTTCCTCCCTGGATTGAGGAGGGGTTTGAAATTGTTTTTTCTCAAATTCCTTCACCATTTCCTCAAATTCCCTAAGGATGACTTCGACACCTTCACCCGGGGTAAATTTCCCAGATTCTTTTTCATATGTCTTTATATCCTGGCTCGCCCGTTGCATCACTTCCTCAGCTACGTAAATCGGGCTGCTGGTACGGACAGCTAAAGCGAGGACGTCGCTTGGCCGGGCATCCACTTCTTTTACCTCGTTTCCAATGCGGACTTTCGCAATGCCATAGAAAATTGAATCCTTTAACACTTCAACGCGCACTTCCTCGAGCTGTGCGCCAAGCGCATCTAAAAGATGCGTTATAAAGTCAAATGTCATCGGCCGGGGTGTAGGATAAGCACGTATACCCATCGCAATCGCTGTACCTTCCACTGGGCCAATCCAGATTGGCAAAATCTTTTCTTGCGCTTCATCCTGCAATATGACGATAAATTTCTCATCGCTTTTTACGATATCCACAATTTTCGCTTTGACCATGGTTTTTCTCCTAACTTTAAGTATCGTTCGCAGTTTGATTTCGGGATCAGCGCGGTTCAACTTTTCACGCAGGTAATTTCGGGCGCGATGCAGGCGGACTTTGATCGCCCCTGGCGAAGCGCCAGTGATCGCGGCGATCTCGTGCAGCGTCAGCGATTCGTAGTAATACAGCCGGGCCGGTTCACGATAGGCCTGTGGTAATTCCTCGATTGCGGAAAGCACAAGGCTGTGCAGCTCGCGCTCCAAAGCAATTTGCTGGGGATCCTGCGAAGTACTGCTGGAGTTCCACAGGCTTTCCGGTTGATCGTCGTCGAGCGCTTCACTGAAGCGGGATCGTCGTTGCTGATCGCGCAAGTAGCTCTTGGCTACATTCAAGACAATACCATACAACCAACTGCGAAAACTCTCTTCATTCCGCAGATCTTTCAGGCAGAGATAAGCCTGCAACATGGCCTCCTGAACCAGATCCTGGGCGGCATCCTGCGCCGTAACCATGCGTATCGCGATCCGACCCGCCAACACCTGGTAGCGTTCGATCAGGCAGCCAAAGGCATCCTTGTCGCCCTGGCGCGATAAGATTACTAATTCCCTGTCCGTCCGCTCCGCCACACACCTCCTCGCAAAAAACAGATCTGTGGTCCTGTCTATATAGTAGTGGAAAAATATGAGATTTGGGTTACATTCCAACCAGCAAATCGATTCTATCAGGCAGTAATTATTCAAAACATGGGAAGGATGTTTGACGGACTAGCAGGTTTCCCAGGCTGGCAATCTTTCTCTGCTTCGGGAAAGCGCTCAGCCGCACCTGCCTCCCCCAAATGCGCCATGCAAACTCTTCATGCCGCCAGGAGTAAACGGTCGCATTTGGGGAGCTGCCGAAGGCGGAGGGGGCCGATTTGAGGTAAACTCAAAAAATCATGCCAGCGAAGAGATCCGACCCTAAAACCATGCACCGCGCGGGAGAATTATGAAAAGAACCCACCCCTGCTGAACGGAAACTTTGGTCAGTTTTACGAGGAAATAAAATTAGCGGGGTGAGTTTTAGAAGGCACATCTGTCCTGGCGGTGCCAGGGGCATGCAATTGTCAAATATATTCCTGATTTTGTGTCAATCAAACAGAAATTGATTATCGAGTTGGATGGAAGTCAGCATCTCGAGCAAGAAGACTACGATAGTGAGCGAAGTCAATATTTCGAGTCGCTGGGATATAAGGTATTTCGGTTCTGGAATAGTTGGGTGATGAACGACATTGAAAGTGTTATTCAAGCAATTCAAAATGCTTTTGGCGGCGATTGATCTCGGTTTACAATCTGGAAACTTTTATCAGCCCATCAACTACAAGATTAAACGCCCTCCCAAACCCCGCCACAAACCTCCCACCTCTCGGCGTGATCTTCCAAAGATTGAAATCCCCCAAACTGAATAACTGCTCTGCTTCCGGAAAGCGCTCAAGGTAGTTTTTCTTGACTTCAGCGTAGTCTGGGTCGCTTCGTGGGAGTATCTCCGCCATCCCGCGAATGGACACGCGTGCCAGAGTCTGCGGGTCGGCGCGGCGGTCATCCGTTTCGGTGATGAGCAGGTTCACGCGCGGATCGGCCTCCATGTCCGTGGTATGTTTGCCCAGTCGGCTGACCTGAATATAAAAAGCGGAAAAATCTTCGGCAAAACTATACGCTACCATCGCGAGATTGGGTTCCCCTTCATGCAGCGTGCCAAGTGTGGCGATGCGTGTCTCACGGATGAGGCGCGCCAGCGTTTGTTCGGATTGTTCATCCATGCTGTAATTATAAAATACAAGACATGCCATGTCATCACGGGCGGCGCCAGGGATGACATAAATTTTATTCTAAATAATCTGTAAAGTGACTTACTCAATAAGCGCAGTACACTATCGATAGGCATTCCCTGCCTGATATTGGGTTTGGGATGTAGGAAATTTGCACAAAGGAGGGGGGACGTTCAACGGCTTTCTTTCCATGAAACATGCAATTTACCCTGAGATGACCCTAGGATGACCCTAGGATGACCCCAGGATGCTTGAGCAGGTACGGGTTAGGTGTGGGGAAGCTTGAGCCAGATGTGCTAAGAATCCACTCTCAGCCAAGTGATCGCATTGACATCTCCATCCTTTTGCGTACAGGGTGCCGCATGATTTGGTAAACATCAACCTTGAAAATCGATTTTCGGAGCCATGTAAAAGTTTACTTGTAAATCAGACAAGCGGTATAATCACGACAATCAAAAAGGCCGTGACGAGGAAAAGTAAACATTGAACATCGCTCCAGAGAGCAGGTTGGTGTTGCTGAGAAGCCTGCGCGAGAGATCACTGTTGAATGGACCTCCGAGCCGCAACGCGAAACGGGTCTAAGACCCGAATAGCAGCGACGGGTTGCTCCCGTTACAGGGCCAGGGTATATACCAGTGCTGGTTGTACTCGCTAAGTGAGGCTGCGCCTCTGGCGTCAGCCTAAGTTGGGTGGCACCACGGACGCAAAGCGTACGTCCGTCCCAGGTTTGGGATGGACGTTTTTGTTTTCGCCCCAACACATCTTATCCATCCTCATTTCGAGGAAGAACCCGATAGGTAAAGGAGAGACCATGACTGACCAGACCCGATTTCTTTTGAACGAAAGCGATCTGCCGAAATATTGGTACAACATCAATGCAGACAATCCGGTCCAACCTACCCCAGTGCTGCATCCCGGCACCCTGGAACCGGTTACCCCCGACTTTTTATCCGTGCTTTTCCCGATGGACTTGATCCTGCAGGAGATCAGTACCGAGCGCTTTATCGAGATCCCTGAAGAGGTGCGCGAGATCTACAAGTTGTATCGTCCCACTCCACTCTTACGGGCGCGGCGTTTGGAGAAGGCGCTCGACACCCCTGCCCATATCTATTATAAATATGAAGGCGCTTCTCCGGTAGGGAGTCACAAACCCAATACCGCCATCGCGCAGGCGTTCTACAACAAGAAGGGTGGCACAAAAGCCATGACCACGGAAACCGGCGCGGGTCAATGGGGCTCGGCGCTGGCTTTCGCCTGCAACGTATTCGATCTCGAGCTTGAGGTGTACATGGTCAAGGTTTCCTATCAACAAAAGCCCTATCGTCGCAACTTGATGGAAACCTACGGCGCCACAGTCTATGCCAGCCCGACCGATCGTACAAATTACGGGCGGTCCGTGCTGGCAAAGGATCCGAACAGCCCCGGTTCGCTTGGCATTGCCATTTCAGAAGCCGTGGAAGTGGCAGCCACTTCCAATGGTGCCAAGAAATACGGACTTGGCTCGGTGCTGAACCACGTCCTCATGCATCAAACCGTGATTGGCGAAGAAGCCCTCAAGCAAATGGATCTGGCCGATGAATATCCCGACGTGGTGATCGCATCCATTGGCGGAGGCTCAAACTTCGCCGGGATCGCGTTTCCGTTCCTGCGGGAAAATTTGAAAAATGGCAAGCGCACGCGGCTGCTGGCTGTCGAACCGACCGCGGCTCCCAGTTTAACCAAGGGCGTCTACACCTTCGACTACGGCGATACGGCCAAGATGGCTCCTGTCGTTAAAATGCATACGCTCGGTCACGACTTTATCCCGGCCGGCATCCATGCGGGTGGCTTGCGTTATCACGGCATGGCTCCCAGCGTTTCCGCGTTGTATGACGCCGGTCATATCGAAGCCGTGGCAGTCAAACAGATCCCGACCTTTGAAGCCGCCATCCAGTTTGCCAGAGCGGAGGGGATTGTCCCTGCACCTGAGTCTGCTCATGCGATCCGGGCTGCCATTGACGAGGCTCTGGATGCCAAGGCAAAAGACGAGAAGCGCGTCATCCTGTTCAACCTGTCGGGCCACGGCAATTTCGACATGGGCGCCTACGAGGCCTATCTCAGCGGAAAATTGGAAGATTACGAATATCCCGCCGAAGCTGTGCAGGAGGCGATGAAGCATTTGCCCCAGGTGCAGTTAGCTTGACTTCCTCCAACGAAAACACACTCACCTGAGCAAGGGTGAGTGTGTTTCTTTGTCAGGTAAAATAGTTTGTCTTTACCACAGGAACAAATTATCGGTGCTGGTATGGAGATTGAGGAGAGATGGATCTTATCGTTTTTGGAGCCTCCGGAAGGTTGGGGCGAAAAATTGTAGAAGACGCGCTGACGGCGGGGCATCGGGTCAGGGCCTTCGTGCGTACCCCATCAAGCTTTACTATGCAACATCCACATTTAACTCTATTTCAGGGTGATTCGATGAATGCCGAGTCCGTATACAAAGCTCTGGCAGAGCAGCAGGCTGTCATCAGTGCTCTTGGCCCTGTCCGTCCGTTGGAAGCTGGTATGCTGGAAACCTCTGCAAAGAATATTGTGGCAGCCATGAAGGAACGCAATATTTATCGGCTGGTTTCCACCAGTGGTGCGGGGGTATGGCAGCCGCAGGATCAGCCAAAATTACCCGATTATTTCATGGCCATCCTGCTTCATATTTTTGCAAGAGAAGTGGAACGCGATTCCTTTGCGAATGTGGACGTGATAAAAGCTTCGGACCTGGATTGGACCGTTGTGCGTTTCCCCAGATTGACGGATAGCCCGCGAACGGGGCGATATCGGGTGGGCTACATCCACAAAGAGTCGAGTATACGGTTTTCGCGTGCCGATGCCGCAGAGTTTATTTTGAAAGAATTGACAGATAAGAAGTGGGTCAGGAAGGCGCCATTGGTGAGCTATTAGGGGCGAGAGCAATTTCCGAATGGGGCTCACCAGGAACGATTGTTTGTGAAAGGGTGTTCTCTTATAAGAGAACACTTATCATAATTATTACTTCGAGTAAACTTGGAAAATGATATCAAGAAATTCTGCTCAGCCGTTGATTGAGATCAAAAATCTTCGCAAGGTCTATCAGACGCCTGCTGGCGATTTTACGGCGGTGAACGGCATCAATGTGGAAGTGCAGAGAGGGGAATTTGTTGCTATTATCGGAAAGTCGGGGAGTGGAAAATCCACCTTTATCAATATGATCACAGGTATCGACCGTCCCACTTCCGGGGAGATCATGATCGGCGGCGCGCCGGTCCATTCCTTCAATGAGGCCCAAATGGCGGCGTGGCGGGGGAAGAATCTTGGTATCGTCTTTCAATTTTTTCAATTATTCCCCACGCTCACGATCTTGGAAAATGTCATTCTTCCCATGGAGTTGAACAAGCTCTACTCGAAGAGTGAGCGCAAGGAACGCGCCATGCATTTGCTCGAAAAAGTGGAGATGACGGAGCAGGCGCATAAATTACCCTCGGCCATTTCAGGTGGGCAACAGCAACGTGTTGCGATTGCGCGTGCCCTGGCAAATGACCCGCCGTTGCTGGTGGCGGATGAACCCACAGGTAATCTTGATTCCAAGACCGCCGAGAAGATCTTTTCCCTCTTTGAAAATCTGGTTGTAACAGGGACCACCATTTTGATGGTCACTCATGATAGCGACCTTGCTCGCCGTGTGAACCGCACCATCCTGATTTCAGACGGGGAAGTGGTGAACGAATATCTGGTGCGGGCACTTTCCACTCTGACACAGGATCAGTTGGTGGAGGTATCGCGGAACATTAAGCCGCAAATCTTTCAGCCCAACTCCGCCATCATTCAACAGGGCGAAAAGGGCGACCAGTTCTATATCTTGCTCAACGGCAAGGCAGATGTGTACCTCAACACGCCAGCCGGCAGTGAGGTGCAAGTGAATCAACTGAAGCCCGGTCAGTACTTCGGTGAGATGGCCTTGCTGGGTGGAGGCGTCCGCGCCGCGACGGTCAAGGCCTCGCATGAGGGGCCGGTCTCGGTTGTGGCGTTGGATGAGAAAGCCTTCAACTCACTGATCAATGACTCGCGCTCTCTGCGCGAAGAGTTAATGAGCCTTGTGGAAAGACGGAATACCTATCTTCAACTCCAAACGGTTTCATCGCTCGATGAAAATGCGCTCAGTTCCATTCTGAAAGAAACCAAGCCTGTGATTTACCAGGAGGGTCAGGACATCCTCAAACAGGGTGAGGTGGGGGATACCTTCGATTTGCTGCTCGATGGTCAGGTAGATATCCTTGTCAAGGGCGAGCATGGCAGCGAAATCCTGGTCAATCAATTATCCCGCGGCAGTTACTTCGGTGAGATGGCTTTGATGGGAGACAAGCGCCGTATGGCAACGGTACGAGTGAGCCATGGGCATTCAGCCAAGGTCCTTGAGTTGAGCGCGCAGGAGTTTGAACGGCTGACAGATTCTTCAGAGCAGTTCAAAACCGCTATGGATCACGCGGCCAGGGCCCGCCAAAAGCAGATCGAAAGCACGAGCCGGGACAGGGCTCAAAAATGAGCGTGCGCAGCACAAAGATCCTGCGTGACCTGCTCGTCAACAAGTCGCGCAGTCTGCTCGTTATTCTGGCGGTGAGTGTGGGTGTGGCTGCCTTTGGTCTTATGATCACGGGCCGTGTTGTCCTGGAGGAAAATCTTCGCACTGAATACGCCGGGACCCAGCCTGCCCATGCCATATTGTCTCTTGCTGCTTTTGATAATACTCTGCTGAAGCATGTGCGAGCACTGGATTATGTTCGCTCTGTGCAAGCCCGACGTGTGGATCAGGCCCGTGTCTTATCTGGACCTGATACCTGGCTCAGTTTCGAGATTGATACTCTCCCCGATTTCAATTCCATCTCCATCAACAAGTTGACGTTGGAGAATAAGGCGCTGTTGCCCCCTTCTCTTGATACCGTTTTGCTCGAACGTTCGCTGAAGAATATTATGAAGGTAGGCGATTCGATCAAGGTGCAATTGCTCAATGGGGATGTGCACACCCTGACGGTAAGTGGCTTTGTCAATGACCTTTCCCATTTGCCCTCCGAGATCAGCCTTTCAGGCCTTGGCTATATTTCACTGGATACTGCTGACGCCTTGGGCTTTGACAATCAATACAATCAATTACTGGTCATCTTTACCAACGCAAACACAAGGAACGAAGTCGAGACTCAGACGACAAAACTGATAAAGGATTTGGAAAAAGCAGGCTATCCGGTTTTTAGAGCCTCGGTGCCTGTACCCAATAAATATGCTCTGGGCGATAACATGTCCTCCGTGTTGTTCATTCTCAATGCCCTGGGTTTCTTGACGCTGATCCTGAGCGCGTTTCTCGTGACAAGCGTGATGTCTGCGATCATGTCGCAGCAGATTCCGCAGATTGGCATCTTGAAATCACTGGGTGCGCGTATTCAACAGACCATATCCTTATATGTTCAGGAAGTGCTTTTGTTCGGCGCCCTTGCCCTGCTCCTCGCCATCCCCATGGGTCTGATCGGTGCCTACTTCCTTGCAGACGGTGTTGCCAAGAGCCTGAATTTCAATGTGGAGCACTTCAACTTGCCAGTCATCACGCTGATCTTGCAAGCATTGGGCGCCCTGCTGACACCTTTGCTGGCTTCGTTATTCCCGATTATTTCTGGTTCTTTGATCACCATTCGCCAGGCCATCAGCAACTACAACCCTGAAACCGGCATGCGCATCGGGCGATTCCGTTTGTTGGGTGAAGCGCCGCAATTGGTGAATCTTTCGGTTCGTAATACCTTTCGCCGCAGGGGCAGGTTGATTTTAACGTTCATGGCTTTGTTGCTGGCAGGTACGATGTTTATTGCTGTTGTGGGCATCCGCCAATCCATGCGCAATGCGTTGAAGGAAATCCAGGGTGACTCGAATTACGATGTAGGTGTGGATTTAGTCAGACCTTATTCGGTTCGTAAGCTGGAGAATGAAACGATCAAACTTGAGGGGGTCCGCGCCGCGGAAACCTGGGCAGTGGATAACGGACGACTGGTATTCAACGATGATCACTTGAGTGGGAGCATTATCTTATATGGCGTTCCGGAGGGAACTCAAATGACACACCCAGGGGTAATTCGTGGGAGCTGGTTATCAAGGAATACGAAGCGGGGGATTTTCGTCAATGCAGATTTTCTTGACCTTTCGCCATCGTTGAAAGTTGGCTCTGTGATTACTCTGAAGATCGCGGGCCATAAAGAAAAGTGGACGATTATTGGTTCAGGCGGACGTGGTATTGTCCCGGCTGCCTACTTGTTTTACGATGATCTCGTCAACGAAACGGGCTTGGATCGACTTGCAAATCGACTTGTCATCCAAACCACACGTTCTGACTCTCTCTTTCAATCTGCCGTGCAGTCAAATGTTTTAGCACGCCTTAATACGATCAATTTTGATATTTTGGGTTCTCAAACGACCACCCAGCTCAAAGAGACAACGGCCGCGCAAATGGATATATTGATTGTTCTACTAATGTCCATGGTGGTGTTGATCGCGGTCGTCGGTGGCCTGGGACTTGCTATTACGATGAGCTTGAATGTCATTGAACGCACACGTGAGATCGGTATTTTACGCTCTCTGGGTGCCCAAAATGGAGTTGTCCGACGCGTGGTCATCCTGGAAGGATTGGTGATCGGTCTGATCAGTTGGGCATTGGCCATTCCTTGTTCCATCCCGCTTGCTATCTGGCTGGGCAATTCATTGGGAGTTTCACTTCTTGCAAGGCCTCTGGATTATATTTTTTCCGTTCCGGCTATATTGATGTGGCTGGGCCTGATGATCGTCATCTCAATCATTGCCAGCATCATCCCGGCCCAAAGCGCGGCGCGGTTGACCATTCGCGATGCACTGGTGTATGAATAAATTGGACGGTAAGAGGAATTAGTTATGGATGAACTTGAGAAGTTGCTCAGCGATCTGGTTTCGATCAACTCTATCAATCCCGACCTTGTGCCCGGTTCGCCGGGCGAAGGGGAGATCGCCCGCTATATTGCAGATTGGCTGAAGCTCAACGATCTCGACGTGGAGCTGGTCGAATCCGTTTCCGGGCGCCCAAACGTGGTCGGGATTGCACGCGGAACCGGCGGCGGGAAAACGTTGCTGCTCAACGGTCACATGGACACGGTTGGAGTCGCGGGCATGCCCGACGCTCATCAACCTGTGATCAGGAATGGCCGCCTCTACGGACGCGGTTCGTATGATATGAAAGGTGGCGCCGCGGCCTGTATGCTGGCGGTCGCGGAAGCGAGAAAGCAGCACCTGCGCGGTGACGTCATCTTCACTGGCGTGATCGATGAGGAATACGCGAGCCTCGGGACTATGGATCTTGCACAGCGTTTCCATGCAGATGGCGCGATCGTGGCCGAGTTCACAGAACTTCAATTGATCCTCGCGCATCGGGGTTTTGTCTGGCTCGAAATCGAGACCATCGGCAAGGCGGCGCACGGCTCGCGGCCCGACCTCGGTGTGGATGCCATCGTCAAGATGGGCAAGATCTTGAATGAATTGGAAAAGCTGGACCTAAAACTTCGTACGAATCCGACGCAGCCCTTGCTGGGGAGCGGCTCCCTGCATGCCTCGCTGATCCAGGGCGGGCAGGAACTCTCCAGCTACCCGGAGAGATGTCTGCTCTCTGTGGAACGGCGGACGCTGCCGGGTGAAACGCCCGAAGCGGTGGAAGCCGAACTGCTGGAGATTGTTCAGGATATTCAACGTTCAGATCCCTCTTTTCAGGCTGTTGTACGAAGGGGAATTGACCGTTCACCGCTGGAAACTGCCGAAGATGCTGAGATTGTCAAAGCAATTCAAGCAGCTTCAGTAAAAGCATTAAATCATTCACCCCAAATCGCAGGAGTTCAGTTTTGGACCGATGCCGCGGTCTTGTCAGCGGCGGGGATCCCCTCCGTGTTATTTGGGCCGGCAGGAACTGGGGCGCATGCGGTGGAAGAGTGGGTGGATTTGGCGAGTGTCAAGGCCTGTGCCGAGATTTATCTGGCGACTGCCATGGATTTCTGTGCATGATACAGAATGGCCCGTCGCTCTGAGCGTAGATAACACAGTCTCGAAAGTCAGGTCTGACTTTCGAGACTGTGTTTTGATTATTCCTGATGTTTGGCACTTAAGTATCTCATTCCAACAATTGTGAAAGGGACAGGCTTTCGCCGTATTGTTCGCGCATCTCACGGATGAAGCGCGGTGTGACGTGATGATCCGTCAACTCAACAAGTTCATCCACTTCCAGATCCTTGAATCCCATCTCATGCAGTTCTCGCACAAACCTTGGGGTCACGTTGTGATTACGAAGTTCAACGAACTCGTCCACCTCCAAGTTTTTAAGACCCAATTCATACATGGATTTGATAAAGTTTGTCGAAATGTCATGGTTCCGCAGTTCGATGAATTCCTCCGTCTCGAGATCTTTGAATCCCAAGGCGCGCAATTCAGCGATGAACTGTGGAGAAACATCGTGGTGGGTGAGTTCCACGAGATTATCAACATCCAGGTCTTTTAATCCGAGCTTATGGATTTCGGCGATAAAGACCGGAGAGACACCGTGCCCACCCAGTTCAACCCAGTTTGTTACCCATCGCAAATCAGCAAGATCGGTTTATGTATTTAATACAAACATATACGCTGGCTTTTCTCGATCAAACTTTGAAGGGTCAGACCAGCAACCGATTATCCAAGTCAGTTCATCTCGCGGATGTATCGGTGGAAGTTTATTCTTCGGATTAAAATTTATTTCTAAATTCTTGATAAGTCTGGGCTTTACAACGTATTCTGTCAGTGTAAACTTGGGGAATGACAACAACTATCAAAACCAAATATATCGAGAACGAAAAGACAAGGTTCCCATGGCATGGCTGGCTCGGGTTTGGCCTGATCCTCATCTTCTGGATTCTTAATTGGACCCTGCAAGGTCCGCGCACGCATTGGGGCTTTTTTCCCCTGTGGTTGGGCTACTGTCTTGCCATCGATGGGTTGGTGTTCTGGCGCACGGGCACATCCCTGCTCACGCGTAGTTCGCGCAAGTATGTGGGATTATTCCTCGTTTCCGCGCCCGTTTGGTGGATCTTCGAATTACTCAACCTCCGTACACAGAATTGGACTTACATTGGGCTTGAAATATTTACGTCGTTCGGATACTTCTTCTGGACTACATTGAGCTTTACAACGGTGATCCCAGCTGTGTTTGGAAGCGCGGAATTATTCGCTGGTTTTGATTTTGTGAAACGCCTGGGACGTGGACCTGTCATTGGCACCGATAAACGCACGACTCTCATCTTCTTTATTCTCGGCTGGCTGATGCTGGCTTTGATGTTAATCTGGCCCAGAGTTTTCTTTCTTTTTCTCTGGCTTTCTCTCTATTTCATTTTGGAACCAGTCAACATTTGGCTGGGAAATCGTTCCCTCGCGTTCTGGACTCAAAAAGGGGATTGGCGTTCCGTTGTTACACTGTGGCTCGGGGTTTTGCTGACTGCGTTTTTCTGGGAGATGTGGAACTACTATTCATACCCAAAGTGGATCTATCATGTAGCCTGGGGAGATTGGCTGCATGTTTTTGAAATGCCCTTACTTGGATACGGCGGTTATCTTCCCTTCGCACTTGAGTTATACGCGCTATATCACTGGATCAGTGGTTTGCTTGGCGACAAAACAAGGGATTATGTGAAGGTAACCCCTGAATAATCTTATTAAAGGAATTAAGGCTATCCTTTAAATACGTAATAGACCTCCTGCTGGTAGTCAGGAGGCCTATGTTTGTTGTTTTATGTTATTCGGTTTTAGTAGGCCTGGAATTATCTTTTGGAGGCTTATCGTTATTATTTCTCGGCTCTTTGGTTCTCTCTGGCTTCGGGGTCTGACCGTAATGATGACCGTTGTTTCCATTTGGAGCCGGAGTTGAGCTGGCACTGATCGTATTGTTGTCTTCTGCAACGCCGGGTACTGGGGTGCTGGTTAACTCAATTCCACTTGGGCTCACTGATAATGTAACCGAAGGAAGCGTTGCAGTCACGGCCGGTGAAGGAGTGACTCCTTGTATCTCCAGTTCGCTATGGACAGGTGGTGGAGTGACTTCCTGAATTCCCACTTCTTTTGTAATCGTTTTAAAAATATCTGCGAGTTTATCGCGATAAAAGTAGGCTACGGTGCCGCTCTCAGCAACAATAGCCACTACTAATGCAGATTCCAAAATGGTGCTGGTTGCTGAAGATAGAACTGGGGCTTTTCCACTCTTTATTGCATTTTTGATGCCTGCACCCACGCTCATGCCTAGTCCTATTTGTCCCATCTGGTTCAGGTAACCTTGACGGCGCGCGGCGAGCAGATCCGGCGGGTATTTCCCGTCGGCATCTTTTAGCTTCGTCAATAATCGGACAATTTCCTTGTCCTGGGCATCAAATCCCATAATTCTCTACCAATCTTCTTCAAGCTGGAGCCCCATTGCCTTTCTTAATTTGGCAATCCCACGGTTCTGGATAACTTTGATATTGTTGACTTCCTTGCCGATGATTTCAGCAGTTTCCTTAAGACTGAAATCCTCCAAAAAACGCAGGATAATCACATGGCGTTGATCTTCAGTGAGCTCCGTATTCATGGCCGAAATCAACGCTTCCATCATCACTCGCTCTTCAATCTGCGATTGCGTTGGTGCAAATTGACCACTTTCATAAGTGCCCATTGCTACTTCCAGCGGGGCGGTGTGCTGACTATCGCGGGAGCGATCAACAACCAGATGATATGCAGTTTGGTAGAGGTAAGATCGCAGATTCGTGCGCGGGCCCTTACCAGCTCCAAACTGTTCCAGTAGTTGAGCAAACACATCACCCACAATGTTATCGGCCACGATTGAATCGCGGCACAATCGCAAAGTGTACTTATAAATAGCGGGCGCAAATTGATCGAAGATAGCTGTGAGCGCTTCTTCGTCAAGCTTCTGAGCAGCTTTCAATAGAGCAACTCCCTCTTTCATCGAGTCTCACTTCGGCTTTTTTGCTCTATATAAAACAAGACGTGGATAGATGCAAAAGAGTTACAAAATAGCATTGAAAAAATGAGTCCATTTTCTGAGTTTCATCCAATTATAAACCTTTTTGAGGGATAGGGTTTTGCTTTGAAATAAAGGTTACAAACCCAGGCTTTACAGTTACGAAAGTTTCTTCTAATCCGCTTATTATCGGACGAATGTAACAAATAGTCCATATTAGGAGTCTATTTGTACAGTTATTGATATAATTTTGATAGGAGATTATTATGTTTTCATCATTTGAGGGCCCCGACCGCCGCAAGGAAGAAGCCCGGGTTCGAAGCGAGGGTCGTCTTCCACCCGGTCAGTCATTGACACTCAAATTCCCGGTACTGCACTATGGGCCAGTGCCGCACTTCAATCCCGCCACATGGACGTTTCGAATCTGGGGGGAGGTGGAGGAGGAAAAAAGCTGGACCTGGGATCAGTTCAATCAATTACCTCGCACGAAACTTCAAATGGATATTCACTGTGTCACGCGCTGGAGCAAGTTTGATACAGAGTGGGAGGGCGTCTCGGTCAAAACCATGGTGGAGAACGGTCTGTTCAAAATCAGGCCCGGTACCACTCATGTGATGCAACATGCTGAATATGGGTTTACCGTTAATCTTCCGCTCGAAGTGGTTTTGCAGGATAACTTTTTAATGGCGACCCATTTCAACGGCGAGCCCATTTCGCCAGATCATGGCTATCCCTTGCGTGGCGTGGTGGGTTTAATTCCCGGCCAGAAGAAACTGGAGACTCCTTATTTCTGGAAAGGTGCAAAGTGGCTGCGCGCTCTTGAGTTCATGCCGCGTGATCGGCGTGGATTTTGGGAACAGGCTGGTTATCACAACCGTGCAGATGTCTGGCGTGAGGAACGATTTGGTTAGAAAATAAATTGGGCGGCATCACGATGCTGCCCAATGGTTTTTAAGGGCGTTGACCTAGTGTGACCGTAACATCTGTGGGCTTCCCATCCCGTAAGACAGTGAGCACGATGCTTTCACCGGGGGATTTATTTGTCACGAGATAGCTCAATAATTGATCGAATGTCGCGACGGGATGTCCATCCACTGCGGTAATGATATCCCCGCCGGCTTTCAATCCCTGCAGGTTGGTATCTTTACTGCCTGGCTGAATGCCGGCTTGATCAGCCGGGCCTCCGGGTGTCACACTGAGTACATAAGCGCCAGTAAAAGTATTTAGGCCCAGCGCCTCCATTTGTGCCAGGGTCAATTCGCTGGTGGAGGAAATTCCCAAATACGGATATTCATACTTTCCGTCGCTGATCAAAAACGGCACAACGCGTTTGACCAGATTGATCGAGATGGAGAAACCAACCCCTGAATTGACAGCATTCCCAGTTGCGTTGTTAAATGTTTCGGTGCGGATGGATTGGTTAATGCCCACCACTTCGCCCTTCAAATTAAAGAGAGGACCACCTGAGTTGCCCGGGTTGATCGCCGCGTCGGTCTGGATAATATCCGCGGTGCTGAAAAAGCCATTCCCCTCCGGCGCAGCTTGAGAAAATTGGGTACGTCCCAATGCGGAGACGATCCCCAACGTCATTGTGCCGCTTAAGCCAAAGGGGTTGCCAATGGCTACAACCTGTTCCCCAACATTCAAGGTACTTGAATCACCAATCGCCAACGGATGGATCTGGTCAGCCGGCGCCTTCACCTGGATAACTGCTAAATCGGCATCGGTATCTGTACCAATTACAGTGCCATGCGCCTTGAAGCCTGACGAAAAATCCACTTCTACTTCACTGCTGCCTTCAACAACATGCTGGTTGGTCACCACATGTCCTTCCTGATCGAAGACAAAACCCGATCCCAGGCTCGAGCCGGTCTGAATGGCAACCACCCCTGGCAGCACCTGTTGATAAAGTGCTTCAAGCGTGGTGCCTATTTCCGAGGGGTCAGCAGGAGTCGGTAGAATGGGAGGTGTGGATTGGGTATGTAGGACGGGAGTCGGTTGAGGAAGATTCGAAAAACCTGTCATCTGGCAGGCAAGCATCGAGACGATTAAAACTGAAATTGCAAATAATACACGTTTCATTTGTTCCTTCCTAAAATTTAATCCGTGAGGCTTCTTCCAATAACTCTCGTTGTTTGGGAGAAAGATATTTGGGAATTTGAACCTTGAGGCGCACGTAGAGATCGCCTTTTTCATTTGCATTCTTTACGCTTGGCATGCCGCGGCCTGCCAGACGAAAGACCTGTTCGGGTTGCGTACCGGCAGGGACATTGAGTTTGATTTTTCCACTCAATGTTTCCACCTCAGCTTCGCCCCCCAGGATGGCTGTGAAGATATCGACTGTTGCCGTCGTATGTAAATCATTGCCGCGCCGTTCAAAGCGCTTGTCATCCTGTACTTCAACAATCAGATAAAGATCGAGTCCGTTCGGACCTGCGCCAGCCACTCGCACTTTCGAGCCTGTGCGTACACCAGCCGGAATGCGGACTTGTTTTTGCTTCCCATCGCTTTGAAGCAAACGCGTGGTTCCGTTATACGCTTCGTCCAGGGTGATCGTAAGTTCCTGCTGATAACCCTGTGGCTGCTGACGCGCACGTGTGCGGGTGCCGGTTCCAACACCTTCCGCGCCCCTGCCAAAAATTGTACGGAAAAAGTCCGAAAAACCTCCCGCGCCGCCAAAGAGCTCGTCAAGATCACCATATTCAACTCGTACGCCACCGGGGAAACCTCCGCCTCCATATTGGTCCCAGTTGAAATCACCCGGCGCGCCGCGTTGCTGCCAGTTCGAGTAATCACTTCCAAGTCGGTCATAATGGGCGCGTTTTTTTGCATCACTGAGTACCTGATAGGCCTCATTGATTTCCTTGAAACGTTCCTCTGCTTGTTTATCGTTTGGGTTGCGATCTGGATGAAATTTCATTGCCAGTTTTCGATAGGCCTTACGGATCTCATCCTCGCTGGCACTACGTTCCACACCCAGTATTTTGTAGTAATCTTTATAGTCCATAAGATAATATTGTTACACCTCGCCGGACGCAAGTCAAGCACCCGGTTGGTTGATTAACAGAACTCTAATCCATTAAATAGCGATGAAAGTGCGCTCTGTACGCAACAATGAGAAACCTTGCGATGGTTGGTTTTGGAGTTGGGTATTCTTCTTTTGAATAACTTTCGCAAGGCTTTAGGCCAGATCTTTCGTGAGATAAAATTCTCCGCGCTCGAATCCTCGATCAAGATAATATCCCCGCGTACCCACGGCCGAAATGACAGCCATCCGCTGGAAGCCGCGTGCCTTTGCAATGGCTTCCGCCTTTTCAAGCAGTCGTGTTCCCAGGCCGGCATGTTGCGCGGCGCCTTCTTTTTCCGCTCCAACAGCCAGGGATTGACCATACACATGCACTTCGCGGATCAGGGCCGCGCCGTCCAAATCGGACATATCGGTTTGGGGTGAGTCCTGGCCTGGCAAGGACAGGCGAATGAAGCCTGCTAATTTATCATCTGACGTAACATAGGAAATGAAATGTTCTTCCGCAGTGCCCGCTTGATAGATCATATCCTCGAGCTTGAGCGACCCAGCACTGACCGTTTTCTCGCGCACCTCACGACATCTCACACATTCACAATGAGTCCCACGTCGTTGCATCTCGTCATGCACATCCTGGCGCAGGCTGGTTCTACGATTCCCCTCCACTACATTTGTAGACGGAATATCGCGGATGACTCTATTCACACGACAATAACGTGGAATGCTGGGCTTGATATCCGCGATCAAATCAATCAACTCTTCAGTTGTGTAGGGTTTGAATTCCCCGCGTTGCCAGTATTCATATAATTCTGCATTTGCCAGCAGCTGATTGGGATAGATTTTGATCTCGTCCGGACAAAAGTCGTTCCACAGACGCGCGAAATCTTCGCGGTCTGACGTGGGTGTTGCACCCAATAAATTCGGCATCCAGTGCAGGACAATTTTGAATCCTGCCGCCCGTAACAATGCTGTTGCACGCCGGGTACATTCCACGTCATGACCGCGCTTGTTGATTTCAAGAATGTGGTCGTCCAGGCTTTGGGCGCCCATCTGCACTTTCGTCACACCCAGGTGACGGAGCCAGCGCAATTCGTCCGGAGTGATCTCGTCCGGCCGTGTCTCGATCACCAGCCCCACATTGCGGTGGTGAGTGGCTTCATTCATTGAATGGGCTTGCTCGAATTCATACTCACTTACTTTTTCGATACTCGTTCCTGTTGGTGCAGAGGCGAGATCGTTCATTGCATCAAAGCAGCGCTTGATGAACCATTCCTGATAATCGCGCCGATACGATGACCACGTACCGCCCAGGATCAACAACTCGATTTTATCCGTTGGGTGCCCCAGGGACTTTAGCTGTTCAATCCGTGAGCGCACCTGTGCGTAAGGATCAAATTCATGTTCAAGCCCGCGCATGGCACCTGGCTCATCCGGCAAATACGATTTGGGCATCCGTACGTCAGTGGGGCAGAAGATACATTTACCGGGACAGGGATACGGCTTCGTCAGGACCGTGACGGTCGTCACACCCGAAAGTGTGCGCATGGGTTTCATGCGTATCTGCTCAAGTAAGCGCGCGTCCTCTTGGATCTCCCCAGCTGCCACCATCTCGTTATAAATTGACACCAGCATCGATTTGTTAAGATATCCACCACCCTGCAGCGGATAACTACGCAGGGTCTTGGTTACATCGCGTCCGCGTCGAATTTCATCCAACACTACGCGTGCCAGTTCCTTTTTATCCGCGGTGAGCAGATGAGTGGATCTCCAAAGTTCCTGTCGTTCTGTTTGCATCACAATTCTTTCTCTTCTGGTACATCAATTTTAAAATCGCTTTTCAACTCAGCAACATGCTTGTGCTGGAACATATCTGTATGCAAGCCGCATTCCACTTTTCCCCGCCCGGCCCAGCGACCGGCGCGCTCATCCACATCCGAACCGATCGCCACTGTACATGGGGCGCAGCCGATGCTGCGATAACCTTTCTCCAGCAATGGATGCGATGGCAGATGGTATTCTTCCATATAGCGGTTCACATCTGCTTTTGTCCAGTTCAACAGGGGATTGATCTTGACCAGCCCATCACTTTGCAATTCCAGAATTTTTGCGGTGGCGCGAACCGCAGTCTGGTCGCGGCGGATGCCACTGATCCAGGCCAGCATATCTTTCAGCGCTTTCTGCATGGGCTGTACCTTGTGAATAAAACAACACAGGTTCGGGTCTTCGAGGGGTAGGCTGCGAGTGTGCTGGCGTGCAAACACATCCCAGCGCGTATCACGATACAGGTCAAGCACATTTAAGTGCCATTCCGATGCGATCTGTTCACGAAAGATCGCGGTCTCCCAAAAGTGATAACCGGTATCCAGGAAGAAAACCAGGATACCCTGCCGTATCTGTGAAGCCATATGCAGCAGCGGCATGGACTGGGTTTGAAATGACGAACTCAGGGCGATCTGGGGCCAGAACGTATCCACAGCCCACTTGATGATCTCCTGGGGAGTTTTCGTCTCGAACTCATCCGAAAGTTGCTCAATCTCAAGCGGCTTAAACATCGTGAAATTATACCCGTTATAATCATCCCATGGATTCAGCCACTGCGGCGCGCTTAATTGAGATTAATCGGGAGTTCTATAGCCGTTTTGGTGACGCCTTCTCTGCCACGCGCCATCGGATTCAGCCCGGCGTCCGCCGCGTGCTTGAGGCGTTGAACGGGGATGAATCTATTTTGGATTTGGGATGCGGAAATGGGGAATTGGCGCGCAAATTAGCGAAGCGCGGTCATCGCGGCCTGTATCTTGGCGTAGATTTTAGTCTGCCGCTGCTCCACGAGGCCGAAGCACAATCGGATGGGTTTTCTACCAGATTCATTCGAGCGGATTTGTCTCAGCTATCAGCATTCAGCGATCAGCTGTCAGTGGAGGGTGGGTGGTCAGTTATTACCGCCTTTGCCGTTTTGCACCACATTCCTTCCATGGAATTGCGCTTGAACATTTTGCGGGTAGTCCATCTGTTGCTGAAAACAGATGGTATTTTTGTCCACTCGAACTGGCAATTCCTAAACAGCGAAAAGCTCAAAGCGAGGATCCAGCCTTGGGGGGCCGCGGCTATTTCCGCATCAGACGTGGAGGCTGCAGACTATTTACTGGATTGGCGGAGCGGAGGCAAAGGTCTACGGTATGTCCATCATTTTGCTGAGAGTGAGCTGGATGAACTTGCCAAAGCCAGCAGCTTCCGTATAATGGATACATTCCATTCAGATGGCGAAAGAGGCAACCTTGGGTTGTATCAGGTTTGGAAGCGTGTAAGATTTTGAATGCCAAGCGAGTCAGAATATAACAAATGTTCTAATTCGATGTGAATCGGAGGTTTGATGGTCACTGAGTTGTACGAACGCATCCAAGAGGGGCTACAGGAAAAGCAAAAGGAAATCACTGAATTTCTCGAGACCGCGCCAGAGACTGAGAAAAACGTCTGTCTATGCGAGGATGAAGAGTGCATAGAAAGCCATTTGCACGTCATTGAGACGAGTTTGGAAAAGATTGAGGACAATACTCTAGGCGTTTGTGTGATCTGTCACGGGTATGTGGACACTCAGCTTCTCGAAATGGATTACACGGCTGCGGTTTGTTTGGATCACTATTCGGATGAGGAACGCCGACGGCTTGAATCTGAGCTGGAACTTTCGCAGGTTGTTCAACGCGCCCTGTTGCCACAGCGGATGCCGGATATCCGGGGCGTGGAGCTGGCCGCCTTCAGTCGTCCGTCTGAGATCATCGGTGGTGACTATTTTGATTTCTTCCAGTTCCGGGATGGTACCCATGGATTGGTTATCGCGGATGTAAGTGGACATGGCGTCTCGGCGGGGATGCTGATGAGCAGCCTCCAAATGGCCATTCGCACGATGGCCCCTGAGACCGATTCGCCTGGTGAAATTTTGGAACGGATCAATCGCTTCTATATCCATAACATTAACTACACCACTTTCGTAACCGTTTTCCTGGCGCGCTTCGATCCGGCCAGCCTTACATTAACGTATGTCAATGCCGGTCATAATCCGCCAGCCATTCGTCGGAAGAGGGACTCGGCAGTGGATTGGCTGAAACCGACAGCACCTGCCATTGGCCTGGCGGAGGATTTTCATCCTCGAATGGAAGTGATTGAGTTCTCGGAAGGCGACTCTCTGTTGCTTTATACGGATGGAGTGACCGAAGTATTGAATCTTAGCAATGAAGAATTCGGGTCCGAACGTCTGGCTGAACTGGTACAGCAAAATGCCGATCGAACTGCGCCTGATTTAGTTCAAGCTGTGAGACAGGCAGTCAGTGCATTTGGTGGGAACCGGCCACTCGTGGATGATGTGACGATGGTGGCCCTAAAAATATCCGGTTGATCGAATTTTGGGATCGTCTCTTGATAGGGCAGACGCTTATTTGATGAAGCGTCTGTTTTTATTTGGGAAAGATTTCATTCAGTTGGCGCTATTTGCTCATCGCCACACAATTCCGTCCTTTGTGTTTCGCAATATACATCGCTTGATCAGCACGTGCGATCAGGGTTTCCAAATCAGTGGTGTACTCATCCTTGGCTGCCACTCCGACGCTGACTGTTACGTGAACTTCTCCGTTCGAAACTTTGATGGGTGCTTCTTCAACGGAAACGCGTAAACGCTCAGCTATCTGGAGCGCTGTTTCCCGATTTGTTTCTGGTAGGAGAACCATTAACTCCTCACCTCCATACCGGCCGATCAGGTCTCCTTCACGGACTGAATTCTTGCAGCGAGCCGCGAGCTCCTGTAGAACCTGGTCGCCAGTGGGATGTCCATATTCGTCATTGATTAGCTTAAAATGATCGACATCCAGCATCATACAGCAAAAAGGACGATCCATCCGAAGTGCACGCGAGAATTCCACTCTTCCTAATTCGAAGAGACTGCGACGGTTTTGCAAACTTGTAAGAGGATCGGTCAGGGCAAGGCTTTGCACCTCTTGAAAGAGGCGGGCACGTTCCAGGGAAACCCCAATCTGCTTTGCAAAAATGGACAGAATTGGCAGGTCTGTTCTTTTAACCCCTTTGCCCCAGATCCACATAATTCCCAGTAAATTATCTTCAAATACCAATGGCAGGCGTAATGGTTCTGCTTCGGGCCCAACTCCCAACTTTTGCAAGATCTCCAAAATGCCTTCCCAGCGCGTGTTGGCAAATAACATCTCAATCTCAACTGCAGGGTTGGAGAGCACGGTTGGGTAATGGATATTATCCAGATTTAATTTGTCACGGGAAAACGTATATTTTATTAATGGGTGTCCAAGCCCATTTTCCACGATCTCCAGAAATTTAGGTTCCATGGACGTGTAATTAACGGTGAAAAAACCTCTTTCTTTGTCATAGATCGCCATGATGCAGGTCAGATCAATCTTGCCTAACTCTATTCCCAGATTTTGAATAATGTCATCCGCATCGAATGCTTTTTCGATGTGAGTGGTTATTTGAGCCAGAGCATAGACCAGGTCGTTGGAGTGGGCAAGTTGATCCAGCCACTTCCGTTCGGCCTGAGCCTTGCGGATCTGTTCCATGGCGGTGGCAATTTGCCCGGCGAGTGTGATCAGCAGGCGCTCATCATCCTCATTGAATGCATCCTGCTTGGTACTTTCTACGTTGATCACTCCTAATATCTGCTCTTTAAATTTGATAGGTACGCAAAGCTCGGAAACCGTGCGGTCATCTATCTCTACATACTCTTCGATATGGTGTACATTCCCAATTCGCTGGGCTCGGCCTGTTCTCGCTACCTGACCGGTTATTCCTTTCTCTATGGGCATATTCAGAGCGCTACGTTTTTCGGAAGAAAAAAAACGATAGGAAGGATGTGCCTGCAAAATTCCAGTTTGTTCATCTAACAATAAGATGCCAAAATTATCTGTGAACAAATTTTGGCCGATAATATCGGTCACACGGTTGATAAGTTCGTCTTCGTTATCCACCTCGATAGAAATCAGGGAAATATCATGCAGGGCGGTCAATTGTTTGACTCGTTTGCGTTCCTCTTCAAGCAGGATGGATTTTGCCAGCAGCAGGGCGACCTGCTCCGCTGTCATCTCGGCGCGGGTAAGGTCGCTTTCATCAAACAAATGAGTTTTGTTGTAGCCCAATAGTATCGCCCCCAGATGACGCCCTTGTACAATAAGCGGAAGTCCTAACATTGAGCGGCTGGGAAAGATCGCCGCAATTTTCGGACTGATATAGACCGAGTTTTCTATATCTGTAATGGCAATGAGATGCTGTGTCTCCATAACAGAAGTGGTTAGAGTGATTTCACCGGGCTCAAATTGCACATAAGGATAAATATCACTCATTGAGCCGTATGCCACTACAGGGACAGGAACCCCTTTTCCTTCATCCCACAATGCAAAAAAGCCATCATCTGCCTTAAAGAGTTTGCTTATTCGTTCAACGAGAATTTCGAGAGTTGAAACAAGACTATCCGCCTCGAGTGCCAAACCCGTGATTTCGTTGAGCAATTCCAAGAAATTCGCGTGAGAGTGATGGTCCGCCCTGATTTTTTCCAATTTATCTAAAGCTTCATTGCGCTCATGGATCACAGTTCCCAACAGTCCAACCACGCTACCAATCACGAGCAAAGACAAAAAACCAGCTACATCACTTGGAATATCAATCGTAGCGAATTGACTGGTAAAGATCAGAATGACTATGTTGGATAGAATCGAGAAAAGTGCGGTGAGTATCCCGCCTTTGATACCAAAATACCAACCTGAGACAATCACAGGAATGGCTGCAAGTGACGCGATTCCGATCCCGGCTACCGCATGATAAAGCGCGAAGACAACCACATAGAGAAGAAATACAAAAGAAACAGTAATATATGGGAAGCTTTTATGTTGCGAGAAGGAAAGCTTATTCATTAGATTTTCTTGGTCTCGCCGGGACAGCAAACTAAAACCATGAGCTATGAAGTTACTTTATTCTGCCGGGGAAAATTAAAGAATTGCAATTTAAGATATTCCTCTCTACAGTGTTGATAATAGTTGTGAATGGTTTCCCCTGAGCCTATACCGAGTTTGCATCCGAAGGAAAGGGAACTTATACTTTCACCTGATTTGGATCCATCACATACTGCCACCAGTTGTTGAGGATTCCGTTTTTGCGGCCCGCCGCTTTGGGCAAATGCCTGAACCACCAGACATGATGTTTACGGATATCTCCGTTACCCCATTCGCTGGCTGTGACTTTTCGAACCTCTCCTTTGAAGTTCGGAAAGTTTTTCAACCAGTCATCACATTCGCTGGAGACGGAACTTGGGTTATTCCAATCATAGTCCCGCTGGCTGTTCGGCGCGAAATGGATATTTCCCAGCGCGGCCTTGCCCTGGGCGGTCTTCTCGTAACGAATAAATCGCTTCCATAGGTTCTGGATGGCTGGTACTCCCTCAAATGTTTTTTCCAGAATGGATTCGGCGCGGTGTCCCATATCTTCGAGCATTTCACCGACGCCGCGTTCATATGAAAATCCCATGATGACAAAGCGACGCATAGCCGCTTCTGTATTTTTGAGTGGAGGCGCATTGCACCAGAATGCGCCAGGTCCGCCCATAATGGATTCGTAAAAGCCGGCGTAGGGAAAGCCGAACAGCCAGACCTCATCAATTTCTTTTCTGGCGATCAGTGACAGGATGTTGAAGCGATCGATGATCGCGTGATAATTCGTTTCATCAGGCGCATACGGGCGATTTACACCACGCATGACGTTTAGATAAGTTTGTGCATCATAAACGTAACCATCCACTTTTGCAGGGAAGCCATCCACGTCAATGCGCTGGATGATCTGATAGCGCGCCAGGCCCCCGCTGGTTTGCAGGATATCCGTCATGAATCCTTTTGCGAGGTCTTCCACTCGATTCCAATGCATGAACTCTGAGAGTTTTTTGCCTGTCTTTGGCTCGACCACGGGATCGTAGACAATGACGAGTGTCTTGAGGACCGTCACTTGCGGAGGCTCCTCCGAGTTATCGAGAGCGTTAATTGGCTGACTCGCTGGAGGTGGCGAAACTTTTCTTCTACGAAAAAAGGAGTCAAAAATCGTCATAATTTTGTCAGAGCGCCGCGGACGGCGTCAGGAGCAGATATTAACTAAGGCAAATTCGTCGCAAAGTACACTTGATCACCGATGGCAAGATAAAGTACATAGTTCGGACTCACTGCCATCGCGCTCACGGATCCGCGTTTGAACGGATTGGCTTTGCCGGCGTAACCAGTGACTTGATTCTGTAATTCGAACGAACGTGGTGAGAAGCGGAACACACTCTGGTTTTCGGAATCCAATAAAAGGATGACGGAATTGGGCGCGCTGGTGAGTGACATTTGTGTGAAGTGTGCCAGTTGGAAAACATCGACATCCCGATGAGCGGGATAGTTATCTACACGGGGTGCGGGATCCTGACAGCGTGTTGGCACATCGGAGAGGCGGCTAAACATACAGGTGGAAAGATGACCGTCTGCATGGAGCATAAAAATATCATCTCCGTTTGCAGCCAGATCAATGGCGCTCTCGATATTCGCGGGAATCTCGTTGCCAAAATAAAAATAGGGCGTATCGATGAACGTGCTGTCCTGGCCGACAAATACCCAGACTGCGCGCGCTGGCGCATCGAGCACATATAAATTGCCGCTATCCAATGAAATGGAAGTAATACGGCCCCAGTTGGTGTTGGGGAGGGCCGGCAGCGGAATCGCCTGTGGAACCTGATCTGGCGCGCAATACAATAGCGTGCCGCTTGCGTCAACACCCATCACGGTAGCATTCAAAGCATTCGCCTTGGGCAATGCGATCAGATCCACCAGGGTGTCGACCTGATAACCGCCATAGGATCCGGGCTGGCAGTTAAAAGCATTATCCAGTTGCAGACTTTTGCCTGTGAAGGCGGCGTGCAGAATTTTCCCTTCTGCATCGAGCAAATACAGATCGCTTTCGCTGGCAGCCATGTGGCTGATCTGCATCGAGTTGCCGAGTCCATTGGGGAACGCGGGCACGAATTCGAGTCGGATTATGCCCATGAGAGTATCGAGATTGGTTTGTGCCTGCGCACGCAATGATTTTCCCTCTTCCGTATCCCGATATTTGTCTGCTTCATTCAAATACGTCAATACTCTTTGCCATTCATCCCGTTGGCGCGAGGGATCGGTCTCACTCATGGCTTGTTGTTGAGCCGTCGTGGCTTGAGCGAGCAGTTCATCGTATTGGATGCTCTGACCAAAACGGAAATAAACGAGACTTGCAACGGTCACGACAATCGCCGGGATGAACACCGCGATCAGAATCAACAAATACGTTGGAAGGGCAAAAGGCCGATTTGAATCCGCGCTGGGTAGCAGGCGCGGGATGAACTTCTGCAAAAAGGATCCGACGCGCTCGTTCAGGCGCCGCCCGGTCTGGATTCCACCGACCATTGCCTTTGCCACCTGACGCGTCGCTGCTGTATTCGCATTGAATCTGCCTCTTCTTCTGCGTGCCCGGCCGGGTTGAGGCGAGGATTCAACGGGTGTTTCCAGAGGAATTTCTTCTTCCAGCGGGGTTTCTTCCACGACAACTTTTTGTTCCACTGATTTCGCGCGTGGAATCGAAGTTGGGAACCCGCGCATTCCGGAGGTTGGCGCTTGCCTCTCCTCCTTTGGCAGAGAGATCTTGCTTTCAGGTTGTGGAGGAATCGCATAGGCAGAAGGCTGCACTATATGTGCAGCAAAATCTGCCAGCGCATCCAGTTTATCGTCTGTAATTATCGTTTGATCATTCGTTACTGGTTCTTCATCCGGAAGTTCAGCAGGCAGCCCGTCTGAGTTTAAGTCTCCCATCTCTGGTTGCGCCTGCAATTCTGTTGCTTGAGAAGCAACCGCCTCTTCCATCCCTACTGGTGATGCTACAACGGAAGTATGCCCGTCCTGAGTTTGATCGACACTTGCACCTGGAGCAAGTGCAGGTGAGGGGGTTGGTTGTCCCGCGAGGGAACGTGCTGTATTTATTTCCGGTCGCAAAATTGTGATCGTCCCATGCCCGCTTTGCGCCTGGATCAACACTGCGTTCAAGTCGCCTTTTGTAAATGTGAGCTTGCGATAGCTTGCATCCAGTGAAGCCGGGGGGCGCTCGTTCAGAAGATCGGCTTCCCAATCTCTCGGGAATGTTCCGCACAACACCAGCAGATCCTGCGGGTGCAGCTCGATTTGCGAAAGATACGTGTTGACGCTCTGCCCAGCACCTAGTCCCTTACCTGAAAGCGCTGGCTCATGGATGTGACGTGATTGTCCCTCGCTCACCCAAACCGCGTGGGTGGGGCCGCTGAGCAGTAAAGTGCATTGATTCTCACGAATGACAGCCAGGGCGAGCAGGCCCAACGCATATTGTCCGCGACCCGTTGTCGTTAAATTGCGCTCGAGCAGTTTGGAATTGATCTGGTCTGCCGTCTTGCGCAGGGCAGACGTGAGCGGACCTGCTGACTGATAGAACAAGATTGCCGCATCGTTGGTTAACTTCAGGAATTCCTCTTTAGAAAAGGTAGTGTTGCCTGAAAGCATGAGATAGGCAATGAAGTTGTCGCGCTCGCGCCCCCGCGCGGTCTTGCGTGGTGGCGTGACAGCCAGCAAGCCGGGCATCTCAGCCAGCTCCTGTCCATTATTTCTATGAATGGGGAGAATGTTTAAATTAAATGTAGCCACAGCGTAAGAATGCTCAAAAGGTTGCTATCATTATACTGGTAAAATTTCATCGCGGGACGATAGACCAAAATGGTTGACCAAGGATAAAAATCATTCATGAATTTCATTTTACACAAGGATTTTTCGGAATTCAGCTTGCGTGCCGACTCGTGGAACGCGCTTGTGGAACAAAGCATCACCGATACACCTTTCTCGCGTTATGAATATCTTAGCGAGTGGTGGAAGACTCTGGGCGGAGGGGAATGGAAGGATGCCGAATTGGTTTTGGTCTCTGCGACCGAGAATGATCAACTCATTGGCATTGCCCCTTTATTCATTACCCATTACGACGGTCAACGGGCATTGATGCTTGTGGGCAGCATCGAAATTTCGGATTATCTGGATTTGATCGTCCGCGAACAGGATTTGCCGCGCTTTTTATCTGAGCTTTTGGACTTTCTCGCTTCGCAGACAGCCGACACGTGGTCTGGCCTCGATTGGTATAACCTCCCCGATGCCTCTCCCACGCCGGCAGCGCTGAAAGCGGAATCTGAAACGCGTGGCTGGAATTATCACGAAGAGATTTATCGTCCCACCCCACGGATTTCATTGAACGGATCGTTCGACGATTATCTCTCACGCATCGATAAAAAACAGCGCCACGAGATCCGCCGTAAAATGCGCCGCGCTGCCGAGTCAGAGTTGAATGTGCGCTTTACTATTGTTGACAAAGACTCAGACATCGAAACAGAGATGAATTCTTTTTTCGATCTCATGATCCAAGATCCTGGTAAGGCAGGCTTTCTCACCCCTCTCATGCGCGAACAAATGACGTTTACCATCCGTAGTGCGTTTGAGCATGGCTATCTCTGGCTTGCCTTTTTGGAAATAGAGGGTGTCAAGGTTGCCGCCTCGCTTAACTTCGACTACAAAAACAAACTGTGGGGCTACAACTCAGGCGTCAGCCGCGAGCACATGGAGCTTTCCCCGGGCTGGGTATTGCTGGCGAGTACCATCCAATGGTGTTGTGAGAACGGGCGCTACGAATTCGATTTCATGCGCGGGGACGAGGAGTATAAGTATCGATTTGGAGGGGTGAATAAATACGTGTTGAGGCTGAAGGTGATAAAGCTGTGAACCACCTATTACATCGGAGACATGTAAAACCTTATTAATAGAATCAGCAGAGTGCCCAAAATCAATTGCGGGATAATGGCATACAGCAGCGCTTTTCTGAACGTGATTTTCAATTCGGCTTGAAAGACGAAAACTTCATAAGTTACGAGAAGGATAATACTGAGAACCTGGAAGAGGATAAAAAGATCATTCCAAATGGTAAGAATGGCGAACACTCCATAAATGAACTGCGCCGGGGCCAAAGCATAGCAGTGGATATAGAATGATCGCCTGAGCGTGGACTTCCTGATGGGACGCTTGCTTACCCATTCCATCCAGGTAATATACGTAAAGGGGATGATCATCGCATACAGAGTCTGAGAGAGCAGACCATCATGCAGAGCCCCCACCAGATCTTGAACTGTTTTGATGTTCCCGTTCTGCACGAGCGTCGAAACGGTGAGAGGCAAAACTGCCACCATTAACCACAACAATACGGGGGACAGGTACTCGT
>Ga0065707_10081734_pt1 | contig 57481 bp, 89 predicted proteins | sample SwiRhicommuniRL3_FD_59094 | JGI IMG/M metagenome (GOLD analysis project Ga0065707, IMG submission 59094) | Switchgrass rhizosphere bacterial communities from Rose Lake, Michigan, USA - RL3 v2 (version 2) | ecosystem: Host-associated > Plants > Roots > Rhizosphere > Soil | place: East Lansing...
AGTCTCCTTGCTCACGAGACGGACAGGAATCAGGTCAGCCTCCATGCAGTTCGGACATCTTGTGGCGGGCATCAGTCGTCGTCCTCATCTTCGTCGAGAGATGGCGCCAGTTCCTGCAGCTTCCGGATCAGGATCAGGTCGTTCTGTACCCGCAACCGACCTCCGGCGATGTCCTTCCGCCGACTCAGGTCCCAATATCGCTCGACTGCCTGAAGGATTTTCTCTGCAGTACGAGGCCCAATGGCGTTGGAAATAGCTGCATGGTTAACTGTCATCGAGACTCCGGCGTCTCCTTTGACCCCCGAGGCACGAGGATTCAGAACCGGCGAGAATCGCTCCTCAGCAGTCTTCACGGCGCCGGCGATCTTGTCCGCCAGATGCATCAGTGACTCCACCGGATTTGTCGTCATCGGCTTGTTCACGTGAGCTCTATTCGCGTCCTGTACGGCGTAGAAGAACTCTCGAGCCTCCTCGATCGCTTCGTTCCTATCCGTGTCCATCAAGAATCGCTGGAATGACGTGGCTTGTTCGACGATTTTGTCTGTGCCTCTTTGGTCCCGGCTCGTGCTCAGCTTGGCAATCGAAATCGCCTCAGCCAGGGCTTGGCTACGGGCATTGCGTTCATCTTGGTCCATGGTATCCTCTCAATAAATGCATGCTCAGTTGAGCACATAGCTAATCATATCATTCTTGTATCTAGCAGTCAACTTGCTTATTCTTCTTTGAGAACGTTCTATTCCAGATAACACTAGAAATATACCCGGGGGTTGCGTCTGTATTTTGAGGGCCGGGCAAATCATGCGAGGGGGTTCATACAGGGCTATGAGTTTAGGGAGATCTCGTGTGAGGTGTGGGAAGAACAGTCCGGCACAGGTAGGCACAGGCACCGGGCAATGCTGGACGGGGGGGTAGGCACGGGGCGGCAGCGATAGTGGCGATCTGGATCTAGTCTACAACTACCAGACAGGGTCTAGAGTCTAGCTCTAGCGGACATCATGCAGATCAGATCTAGATCTACGCAATGCGCACAGGGTCCAGACAGGAACAGATAGATGCCCTCTGCACTGCAGTCAGATGCAGTCATCATCAGCGATTCGCAGTCAGTAGGTAGGATCATCTGATTGGTCACTCAGACGCTCGTAGGGATGAGCTGGCATGCCAGTGCGGCGATCACATAGGCAGCACCTCCTACGCGCCGCATACGCGATCCATGACCTCTGCCCAGCAGGGCCAAACCCATACGCAGCAAGGGTCATACGCCATGCCCTAGGTCCCGGCAGGTAGGGCCCTACCCCCACCTCATGCCCGCATCTGAGAATGGCAATGGCGGAATTCCACACGCGCTGAGCAGAGCCTCAGTATCGCCCCCGCCGCATGGGCATACACATGCAAGGAGGCCCCCGCAGGGGCCCCGGCATATACCCCCGAGGGGTATCAGTAGTCAACCCCCTCGCATACCCAGCGGGTCAGGTCATCCCGGTCCGGGAAGGCATCGGCGGGGTAGTAGATGGGTTCGCCCCCCATCCGATCGCATCGCCCCACCCAATCGGAGTCAGGGACCATGATGATGTCGAGGCGCGTCGGAGGGTCGACGTTGAAGGTGTGGGTGTCATTCTCGCACCGGGTCATCACCGATCCCCCTAGGGCGAGCAGGGCGAAGAGCGCCCTCATGACCGAGCCCCCTGATCACCGGCGGGAGTGAAGAAGAGATCGGCATATACCGCCGCGGTCATCATGCAGTCCTCATCCCCGCATGAGCAGGAAGCGAGGATCAATACGGGGTGATCCGGCAAGGCAGGAGGCGAGATCACGTAGGGCGCAATCGGGGAATGTCTCATGACCGCGCCTCGAGTTCGGCGAGCTTGGCCAGGTAGGCATCCTCACGGGCATGGATGCGAGATTCGATCGGGTAGCGCGTCACCGGGGGAGTGGTGAAGTCGTAGGTCGCCCGGTAGGGCGGGATCGGGGCCAGCGCGTTGGCGGCCTTGGCGGATGGGGCATTTTTGATGCGTCGGAAGTTCATATCGCCATTATGCGCGTCCGATCGACGAGAGTCAAGGCGATTGGCGATTTGTCAAGGACCCTTGACGATTGGGCCGGGACCTTGATGTGCGGACTGGAACGGTGGGCTCGTCGTCCGGAAACTTCGTTCCAACGGGAACAAACTCGTTGACAAGGCGCCACCGGACGTGGGCTCGTCGTTTCGGCAAATTATCACGCTGAGTGACTCCCTCAAGGGTTTATCAAGGGTTGCCAAAATCCTTGACGCGGTCGGTTGGGACGCGCATAATGATCATATCAACCCGCACCGATGCGATTGATAAAACCCAAAGGAGATATCATGCCAAAGGCAACCACCACCCCAACCCCCGTTATCGACGAGGTCGAGGTCATGACACCGAAGGCGCTCGCCGCCAAAATCGGGGTTACGCCGAAGGCCCTGCGACGGGTCCTCCGCTCGATGACCGATGACCGCGCCGGGAAGGGCGGGAATTGGAAATTGACCCAGGGGGTTTGCGACGCGATCGAGGCGAAATTCGCCGAGGGGGTTCGCCGCTCGACCACTCTGACCGCCGACGCGATCAAGGCGCCGACCGCCGATTGATCACCCCGCATGAGGGGGGAGGGAAACCTCCCCTCTCTAGTGGTGTGTCGGGCCCCTCCCATCGAATGTTAACCACCCCTAACACCGCCTGTTAACCTCCCCTAACAGTGGCGGAGCCAACTGGACGGTTCGGACGTGTCGGTTGCGGACAGCGCCGGACTGTTCCGGCTCGTTTGGATGGACGGGGCTGGCAGCTGTGAGGCTTGTTCGGCAGCTGTGAGGCTACACACAACTCTGCCCCCTCTGTGGGAGGAGGCAGCAGCTGTCATTCGGCGGCGTCATCGGCCTCCGGCAGTGTGGGCTCGGTGCCCTTCGCGTCGCGTGCGGCGTATGCCGTGCGGATGGCCTCGGCGGCCTCGGGGGTGAAGATCCAGCGGCCCCCCTTGTTCGCCCGGGCATCGGTGATGCCTCGGAGGAAGCGGCGGAAGCTCTTGGCGTCAGTGCCGAGTTCAGCGGCCATCTCCTTGGCGGTCAGCGTGGTGACCTCCTCGGTGACTTCGACCTCAGCGGCAGGGGCGGTGTTCGTCTTGCGTGGCATTGCATCTCCTTTGGTTGGTGAGGGGATCGCCCCCTCGTTGATAGTTAATGATGCGCCTCCGTTACAACTAAGTCAAGGACAACTTCATCCAAGTGTGTTGTTCAATCCGCGGAGTGTTAGCTAGACCGCGGAGTGTTAACTGGATCCGGCTAGAACAGGAAGCCTTTACTCGGTCCTCATGGTCTGATACCCTTATCTTATGCCCAATACCAATTGCTTCGCCATCCGCCCCGGGTCCATCTTCGCCACCTCCGATGGAGTCTTCAAAGTTGTGGGGAATCATACCCTCGACCAGAAACTCTTCACAAGACGAGTCGACAACCCGAAGATCACCAAGGTCTTTCGCTACCGTGCCGGTCAGGAGATCAATCTCCGCTGGAAGCCAACCGAACACCGTAACTAGTCACCTCCTCAAGGCCTCGTCTCTCTGACGGGGCTTTCTGGTGTGTATTGCGGCAACAGCTGGAGTGTTCAGACGGGAATCTCTCAGCAAGTCGGGGCTAGTAGTGTTTGTCAAAGAGCCGCAGCTGTGAGGCCACGTTACTTTCAAGGAACATCTAGAGAACCTTCAGTATCCACCTCTTTCTTGTCTAGACCAGACAGAGCTTTCAGGACGGGACGAGACACAGTGTGTACGGAGGGTAGGAGCCACTCTTGGACAGGACAATACCTCAGATGTCCCTGAAATGCATGGTACCCCATTCAACCACCATCATCCCAACCCGGACCATTCAATTCCCACACCAAGATAGTACAATCGGCCCAGCGAGCACCTGAGGTTGATCTCCCATTTTTCCTATGAGATTTCAAGATTTGAATATGCGATCATCGATCATCAAAGCATTCTTCGAGTCCCAGGGATTAAATTATCAACGAATCGGGATTTCTAGATTGCATGATCATCGATGCATTTCCAAATTCACGCCAATCTCACAATCGATGCCTTAACACCAGAAGACCCCGGAGTGTTATTAGCACCCCGGAGCCTTACAAGAGCCTTAGTCTCACCGCAGATCCTTAGCCGTTAGAGGGATGATTCCGTTTCGAAGCTTCTGTCGCCATCCCTCGAAAGACCTCATCGACGAATACTTCCTCAACAAATCCCAGCCCCTTCAGTACCTCCCGAGCCCGACTCTCGTGATCTTCGAACTCAGCGCCATCGCCTGTGAACCAGAATTCCAAGTCTCTTGCTCCCGTCGCAATGATCGTGCCCCCACCTACCAGCTCAAGAACATCTTCAGTCAACCCAGCTTCCTCGAAAGCGGAGATCAGGATCGCATCCCAATCCTTGCCCAGTTCCATAGTGTACTGAACCTGAAGAACATCAAATTCCACCTCATAATTCTCATCTCCTTCGAGAATCTCGAGAATCTCGAACCTCTTGACATTTCCTTCGGAGTTCTCCATCACCCCACCTCCCAGGTCATCGCCGTGTCGAGGCAAGCAGCGAAGATTTGGTTGTAGTAGAGCCCATCGAACGCATTCTCCCCACCCGGTTGATTGGCCATGATGTTGAGGAAAGTAGCCAGCGCCATGTTCAGCGTTCGGCTCGAGGCGTCGGGGTCGTATCTGTCGTAGTTCCCACTGCCAAAGATCTGAGCGATCAACTCCCCAACTGATAGGTCCGCAGCACGTTCCATCGTCAGTGGCTCCAGGACCAGTTGTTCCTGCGTCAGCCCGTATGAGAGCTGGTATTCAGGAATCACCACCAGCTTGTATCGAAGTCGTGAGTGTGAATCAGGCATCTTGTTCTCCTTGTCATCAGGCATGATCGATCATCATACATAGTCATTGTATCATCCCTCACCTCTGTTAGTCAACCCGATTGTTCTTCGGTAATCCCAACCCTAGTTCCGCAGGTTGGGCAATGTTGCCATCCAGCCTTAAGGAACCGACCGCATTTCCTCTCCTGTGCGATCAGAGTACCACCAATGGAGTCATAGCCGGTAGTAATAGAGCCCTTGCACTTCCTGAGTGCGGACGAGATGGCCTGGTTAACGTCCGCAGCTGTGGGGCCTGAGCCAGAACCATCTTCATCCCCACCAGCTGTGAGGGCACCGCGTACCTTCAGACCTAACAATCGAGCATAGTCCCGTCTAGCATCCCCTACCAGCTCGAGGAGTCCAGAGTCTAGTTTCTCCTTGACCTTGAGGGAGATCTCGTTGCCAATCGAAAGAGGAGTATTCCTCCATTTCTTTCCAGAGCCCATTGCCTGGAGCTTGGTGTCCGATCCAGTGACCATTCCTGTAGCCCCCGCAGCTCGTTCGAGGCCTTCCTTGCCACCGCCGCCCATAACTGAAGAGTCCCGAACCTGTAGGGCCTGGTGAAAGAGAGTCTGGTAGAACTCAACGAACGCATCAGGCAGTAGATAGAGAATCTCCATCCCCAAGCGGGATTCCGGCAGCCCCCCGGATTCCAGTAGCTCGTAAGCCATGGACCGTCGGCCGGCCAAGAACTCAACTGTGTTACCTTTGCCCCGGTCATTCGCAGAGCCTCGATTGTTGGCTAGAGCCTGAGCGATAACCCCAGGATCAATTCCTGTGCGTTTCCTCGATGTCATGGTATTCTTTGTCCCTTCTTAGAAGTCATGTTTGGTCCTTTGTTACGGGTGTTAAAGAGTCATATCAAGCATCAAGCACAGTATTATGCACATATTCATTAAGAATATATGTGCAATACTATACATGATACCTTGAATGCTCTTGATGCGATGCTATGATTGCACTTACCCGACATTAATTTTTCCCGGCTTTGGGTATCAAGTGCTGATGTCATTCTTGTCTAGTCCCCTGCGATCTCGTCCAGCACATGTTCTAGCAGTCCTCTTGTCCGGTACGGGAATTGTGCCAGAGGTTCGATATGTAAGATCCAGTAGCCCCGGCGTGCTCGCTCCTCACCGACATCTTCCACACTTACGATGAGAGCTAGATCAGCGATAGCGATGGGATTTGTCCAGTCTGGAGCCTCGGGCTTTGGATCCCAGTCTTTGTAGTCATCAGGGTCGTACAAGACATCGGCGTATTCCCGGATGAGAGCTTCTAGAGCTTCGACCATCTTGTCATGCCTATCCCTACGGGGTTGGGACTCTGCCCAGCGGAGCTCTTCATCGGGGTCCCGATCGTTGCCTGTGCTCATGAGATAGCCTCGATGCCTTTCTTAGTAATCTGGAACTGGGTACCCACCTTGATCATGTAGCCCTTACCCATTGCACGCTTTGCGGTGGCGTATACGGATGTGATAGAGACGCCGGATGAATCGGCGATGCTTCGTACCGATTGAGGCCCTTCTCCGAGTTCGTGGAGTGCTTTGAGAACTCGAGAATTGCTATGGGATGAATCGGCCCGAGGTGATGCTCCGAGCGGGTGTACCTTGGGCTCGGCCTTGCGACGTTGCGGCCTACCCTCAACCCCCTCGGGCTCGTAGATATCCTCGTCCTTGTTAACCTTGATCTCGGGTGTCCATTGCCTGTTGCGGATGCGTGAGATAGTGAACCCGGGGACTGGAGCATTCTTAGATTCTTGTTCTACGAGAACATTACCGCCCCGACCGTACTTGAGGTACATGGAATCTTCTGCCCAGGCATGGTTGGCAACAGAGCCCAGCAGCATCTGACCGCCGCGTTGAGGGGACTTCGGATCACCCTTGCGCATGTGGTGAACCCACTGGACAGCCACTTCGTGCTTCCTGGCTAATTCCTTGAGGGGCTTGAAGATCTTGGTAGTCATTTCTTGAGCCCTGTTTTCCTCGACGTCGCCCGCCATCATCATGAGAGGGTCTAGCACGAGCAGTCGATAACCGCCCTCCTTAGCGGCGAGGGTTTCATCGAGCCATGCCTGCCAGCCCTCGGAGCTCATGACGAAGCCTTGGCCTACATATGCATCACAATCGATGTAGCCCTGTACCTCGGGGCCGGGAATCCAGAAGAGATCCCCCGAATTGTCCTCAGATCGAGTCACTTTGTCGGCGAGCTTGGAGGGCCACACCTTGCTGAGCCTCGACTTCACCAGCGGGGGTGAGTCCTCCTCTTGGATGTATAGAGTGGGGCCGGGTCGTTCTATGTGAAAGTGGCCAAGAAAGGGTTGTCCGGAGGCGACTGAGAGGGCCATATCGAGGGCGCACCAGGATTTGTAGAGTTTAGGTTGTCCTGCAATGAAGCCAACCGCACCCTGCGTAAGGACGTCTCGTATGAGCCACTGGGGAGCTTTGATGTTGCGGACGAACTCGAAGATGTTGATCGGCTTAGGTCGTTCTTGGAACTCTTCTTCGAGAGCATCACTGACAGCCTGACTGCGCTGAGAGACTGCCTTGGAAGCTTCAGAGATAAGGCGGCGTAGTTCATCGGCACGACCCTCAAACTTATTCCAAACCGTGGCCTTGACGATGACGACAATCTCCGGAATGGTACATCCAGCATCAGCCAGATCCCGTTCGATTTCCCAGAGGGCGTCGGAACGATCACCTGCCGCTGCCCTCGCAGTAACAAGTTCACGTACCCGCTTCGATACCTTGAGTCGAACTCGGCCCCATACTTCGTGACGGTCGATGCGCGATATCTCATCCTCGAGAACCTCGCCTGTGAGTGCCGAAACGTCACGACGAGGCAGATCGTTGAATTCATCCGCACCATATTGACGCCCGTCGGTCCAAAGGAGCTTGCCTTGCTTTGGCTTCCCATCTTTACTCCTATACTCTGGTTTGTGATTCTTCCAGCCGGGGATGCGTAGCAGCTGAGTGATATCCCAGCCGCTGGGGTCAGCCCCGATGTAGTCGGTCATGGCCTGGTTGATATCGCCATCCCTCGAGGCTCCCAGGATATCCCCCGAGCTTACCAGCCAAAGAGCCTGAAACCTGCCCGGCGATGTTTCCCAGGCGATCGTCGGCTGATACTCGCTCAGCCCGTGTGGATCAACTTCATCCAGGTCAGCCCAGAGTGCCTTTTCATCCATGGCCACACCTGCCTGCCGGCGGGGGTACTCGAACAGCATAGGACACCAGTAAAGGTCATTGTCCTCATTAGTCTTCATGTGTTCGATGATCTTGGCGCGGTCCTTGGGCCATTGGAACGCAGTACCTTCTCGGTACGACATGATGCGTTCAGCTTTGTTGACTGCTGAGCCCCTGATGACAGGGAAGAAACAATATCCTCGCTGTCGACCCCACGCCTTGCTTATTAAGGTCAACGTTTTACTATGATCCATCCCCGTCCTTTGATTATGGTTGCCGAAGGCATCACACTATCAGGTCTGATCGTATCTGTCAAATCAGGTTGCTGACTTTAATCCTTACATACCGTAGAGTTCGATGCCCCCGTCGGGGCGAATGACTCGAATTTGCTTTCGTGCTTTTTTGGCCCGTCGAACGGTAGCCCATGTTCCTGACCGAAGTACTTCATCCGGTTGTCGCGGCGTAGCAATCAAAAGATCTGTGAAGACTACGATGTGAAGGTTTCGTTTCATGTAGTCAAAGCAAGGCATCAGGGTAGGATTACCAGTTACCTTGAAAGCCCGCTTATCGGAGATGATGGGAGGATGAATAACGATCTTAGTTGAATAGTGTTCAACAACCAGATCATGAGCCTGGGCATCAGCTCCAATACAGTCTCCATGATGGAACTCAGTCAAAGGCTGATTCAAACTGCCCAAGAGATAAACAAAACATTGTTTCTGTGCAACGGTCATTCCATTCTCAGTACCCGTAAATCCAACCCTCATTTGAGATTCTCTTCCAGATAGGCTCGAGCAGCATCCACCGCATCGACAACTGTCCACTCATCCCCGTGATGAAGGTCAAGGGATGCCATCGCCTTACGGTAGTGATCCAGTCGCCGGGTCAACTCCAGCATCAAAGCTATGGAGTAAGAACTGGCGTACATCAACCCGGCAGCCTGTCTTTGTTCCCCCGCAATCCTCTGAGCCTTTTGGATGATGTAATCATCTGTCTCAGTACGGAGGTTAGCTTGGGCTGCCTTGAACTGAAGTTCTCTGTCAATAACCATTATGCCAGCATATCCTTCTCTTTGGCTCGGTTGAGCATTGCGTAGATCTGCTTGACTGAACCTTGGCCATGCTCCATGAGTTCTCGTTCAGCCTGGACCCAGTTGAGGTCTGAGTGAAATGGTCCATGCCTTGGTCCGACCCAAAACTGAAGTCCGAAGCGAGTCTTGGGTACAAGACCTTCATAAGTCGTCTTAGCAACGACGCAGATATGTTCAAGGCCCATGTAATGAGGCTCTCCACACAGGCGACAGCAACTCGGTGGTGAGTGTGGACGTTTCTTCACCTCTCGGGTGAACTTCGACTTCCCCATCAGAGGAGTTCGGATTGGATGAACCGAGTCATCATTGTGATGAGGTCGCTGACGAATCCTGCAGTCGATGCGTTGCAGAGAGCAAGGATGTTCATGATCGATCGCTCGTCATTGAGAAGAGCCGAGTAGTGCATCGCTCGGTTGGCCCTCAGGCCTGCGGCCAGATCCTTGCGGGTGGGACCAACGGCCAAGATGAACACCCGAAGATTGTCCATGTACTCGGTCAATGGGATGTTTGATTCAGAGGCTCGGTCGGCAATACGACCGCACAAAGCGATCATCTCCGTCTCCTGCCTCTCTGTCAAGGTGATTATGCCCATGTCATTCCTTCCTGTTTGGTTATTCCCGAAATTTTTCGGCGAGGCGGGTCAACGTCGGCACCTGATCGGCGTGATCGGCGGTTGGATCGTCCTGGGCGTCGTCGATCAACGCCTCCTTGAGGAATTCAATGGCGGATAGAACTACCTTTGCCTCGGCATCATCCAGTTGGACGATCATGTCATTCTCCTTTGTTGGTGAGTTCGTAGTAGCCGGCATAGAGCCGATCGGTCAGTGTGCCCTGGTTCTCAGTTGCGGCTTGCAGGACGTTCAACAAGGTGCCATAGCCCTCGAGCATGGCAAAAATGCGAGGATGGATGTCGATTACTGTAGCCAACATGGCTGAGTCAGGCACGAGATCCATCAGAGTCTCGAGCAGGAGTTCATCCCGAGTACTATCAGAATGAGTGGTCATTATTCCCCCCCCCCTCTCGGTGAGTTGATCATCATGATTCCATCATATCAAACCGCCAACAGGGATGTCAACTTGCATCATCCAGAGTCCCATTTAACCGTAGATGCGAGCGGTCGGCTCGATGATGCGATCATCGGTGCAATGCATTCTCTCAATCCCTAAGCGATTTGGGAGACTACTCACATGATCCTCGCGTCATCGATCGCATGATCAATCGCCATAATCCAACTCCTCGAGATCATCGACGTTCTTGGTCTCAACGGCCTTCATCTTCTCAACCACATCCGGAGCGAACTTGATGCAGTGTGTGCAGGTGACGACAGCATTGTCCGGTACGTCATAGGCATTAAGATCCCATCCCAACGCCTCGGACTGCTGCTTCCCACACACGAATTTCCAGTACCGATCTTCCTTGAACCAGAAGACTAGGTGAACTCGGCCTGAGTACCGCCCTCGACCGCTCCGCTGTTTCACCTTCCGATACTTCGTGCCCTTGACTTCCTTAGTCATCTTCGAGCTTCGCGGTGCAGCTTGGGTCCCCGGCAGCATGTCCATATTCATCGCAGTTGAGGCACCTGTACTCGATGGGCCCATATACCACGACCTTTCCGCCTTCGAACTCCTGCTGCATTCGGGTCAACCCGAGCGTGGCAAGGGTGTCAGCGAGGGAATCAGGAAGTTCTCTGACCTCACGATGCCCGGAGGAGATGAACTTGTTGGGTCGACCTCGGTCCTGTTTCTGATAGTTCCATACCTTGACTCTCATCCGAAGACCACCTTGTTCGAGTTCATGTGGCACACGATCGGAACAGTGTGCATGGGCAATTCTTCCCCATCTTCTGGGTTTTTGAGGAAGACTTCGTAGCTGTCGGGACATCTGTCCAGCAGCTTATTCAGCTCATCGACAGTCATGGCTTCACCGCCAGCAGTCGGAAGATGTCGCCGAGCCGCTCATGAACGGCCTGTGTGGCCTTCAATTGAGCAACGGCGAGCAGATCCGTACAACCTGCAGCAATGGCCGGGCGGATGAGGTCAGCAAGGGCCTCGTTTTCAGCGGCGAGTTCTGCGTTGATCTGGCCGATGTCGATGAGTCTGTCTCGAGCGCCCATCACGCATCAACTCCCCATTCGGCATGCATCTGGATGATGTTCCGAGCGAAGTTGGTCAGCCCGCCAGCCTTCGATACCATCTGGGTATACTCAGGCATTGAGTATCGCTCGAGATCTCGTTCGAGCATCGCCTGGACGCATTCGGTCTTGTTGAGGAACTCCTCGTTGTAGTGAGCGATCAAGAGGTGCCGGGTCACGTTGAGATGCACCGGTCGATCCTGAGCATGTCGCTGCTCATAGGTTCGTTCGTCAGCGGCCATTGGAATCAAACTCCTTCTCCGCCATGAAGACGGTCTCGTAGAAATCGCGTCGGTCAGCCTCCAGCTTGCCATCGAAATGGACGCAGACCCTGTGGGATCGGTGAGGGGCTTCCGCACGACCAACCCAAGTTACTGTGGCTCGTTCGCCTCGGAAACTGACGACCCGATCGCCAACGACAAATCGTGGTTCTGCCTTGTCAGTCATTGGCTTGGGATCCGATGAAAACCCGAGACCGAATCTCGGAAGGTGTGCTCGACGAGATGATCGTCGCAGAGATCAGTCCAGGGCCCGTACTTCGTCGGGGCATCGAATTCCCCAGGCTTCTCGCAAGGCTCTAGCTTGACGATTGAGCCGTGCTGGCATGGAGGCAGAGGCTGCTTCCCCCAATCGATGCGCTTGTACTTGCGACCGCCAGGCCGTTCAGTGTGGGTATCGGGCATAATTTCTCCTTCTGTAGTGCGATTGATCATTACTTACATCGTATCATCCCGAGAAGTCCCAGTCAAGGCAGTTATTCTCGCACACCAGAAAGTGATCCCTGGTGATTGCAGGGACCACTCGCTGGCGACAGTTGGGCCGTGTCCCTGGGACGGGGGAATTTCACAGCCAACTATCTTGGTGGATGGTGAAGAATAGGTTCGTAACCAGGACCGGAGCTTTGTTCCCGAAGGATCAGCTTACCCTATCTGGAATACGGCTTGCATTCCTCACCACCCGACCGGCATTTGTCACCAGGCGGAGAGGCCATGCCTAGCCCTTACCTGGCTTGTCGCTGCCGGCGGCGAAACTCAGTCGAGGTCTTCGAATCCGTCCAGCTCGTCATCGAGCTCGTCGTTGATCTCAGCCTCATCAGGCTCAGGTGCAGCGGTCGTCGCCTTGGTCACCTTTGCGGCCCCCTCTGCAGCGGGCTTCCCCTTGCTGTAGGCCTCGAAGTCCTTCTTCAGCTTGGGGATGTCCTCGGCGCTGATTGCCCAGCGCTTGCCCTGTCCGATCGTCCCCTGCTGCTTGCGGAGGAACTTGCGGAGGGTGCGGGCATCGGTTCCGATTGCCGTAGCAGCCCCCTTGGCGGTGAGCATGTCGCCATCTTCTTCGTCAGAGGCGGTCTTGGTCGTGGGCTCCTCGACGGTACCCAGTTCCTCCAGTTCCTCGAGCTCGTCGTCGAGTTCCTCTGGAGGATCGACCTTTGTCATTGTCTTGCGTGCCATCGTTGCCCCTTTCATGCGGTCATCATCATGCGCCGCGTTGATTGATGAGGTCATTCTATCTGATTGGGAAGATGCTGTCAACGTCCCTGCACCCCATTCTTCCGGCTTCATAGCGCCTGGTCGAGGACACTTGCAATTCAACTCACGCGGCTTACCACACTGCTTGCATAGCAGCTCGTTCTTAGGTATGCGACGACGGCCTTCCTTCGGCGGGGGTTTTAGGTTCATCTGCCCCCTATCAATGCGATAGCGCACTTCTGGAGAGGGCCAGTGTTCATAGTGATCGTCGTCATCATCCCACACGATCAGCAGAAGGTCCCCCTGGTGTTGCATCACGGTTCCCACTCGTACTCGACCATGACCTGGACCCCGAGGATCGGGCCAGAAAGAAACCCTAGTGCCCTCTCGTTGCTTGAGAACTCTATACCCAGCCACGCTTGACTGCGACCTCCATTAACTTTTCACGATGGATCTGCCACCGTTCAAACTTGTCCTTGTGAGCAGGGATAACTGCGTTGCGGATATGACGACGCATTTGCTTAGCATCCATCTGAATCAGCTCGCACGCGGCTTGAACAGTAACCCATTCCTCAACGAATGCAGAACTTCGCAAGTAACCCTGTTTTTCTTCACCTCGCTGAATCACTACGAGATGTTCCTCGTCCTCTGGGGATCGGCCGTAGTACCACTCAGCATCCGGCAGTACTCGCTTATTACGGTCCGTAAAGAAAGCAACCATCGACTGACCCTGAATGTCTAGTATTCGGCCGTACAGAACGAATCTTGGTGTGGACCAGCGAATGTCCATGTTGACTGCAACCTGTGACCAGGGAATCAAGATCACCTTGTCGTTCATACTAACCATTGTATCAGACTCCGATTACACAAAGCAACTCGTGCGGATCAACCGGATAGCTTCTCCGGGCCACCGGCACCACCGGCATAGACAGTGGCAGAAACTGCGGGCTCGTAGCTTTTTCAAACAGCCCGCAGCTGTGAGGCTTTATGGCTGGATCCATCCTTCTCCATCCTCTGTGATTTCGTCTCCACACCAATGGCAGCAGTCGTGAATCCAGACACAGTTGCAGTGGTGACCGCACGGCCGTTTTGACTTCGGGCACATGTCACGAGGCTCATTAACCTCTATTTCTGGACAGGTGATGCAGTCTTCAGGGGCCACTGTAGGGTTGTCTTGAACCTCTTCAGGAACGTCTTCCGAACTCCGCATATTGAACACCGGCTTTCTTCTGAGCTCACTGGATATTTCATTGCTGGGTGACGACTGAAGAATCGAAACACGGTTGGTCTACGACATAGGCCGCACCATTCATGGCCATCGGGGCAAGGCCAATACAGTCGTCGTTCTCCGATCTTCACAACTGGTGGCTTGAATTCCTGAGGCTTACAATGGATTGCCATGTCGTAAGCATCTGGGAGCCTTAGTCTTACCTGGGCGTAAGCCTTGGCATAGCTCGGGAGGTCAACCTTGGCCCATCGACCATCAGCCTCAAGCTGAACGAACAGCCGCCAAGGGGGTGTTGAACAGAGGCTCGTCAGTGTGGCAGGTTTCATGAACCAAGCCTTATACAATGGATCTTGTCCGATGAGTGTTCGAAGTCGAATCTGTTCTGTCATGGTTGAACTCGATGCATGGCTAGAAAGATGATGACAACGGCAACAGCCGCAGCAATGATCAAAACTGCTGCAGCACAGCCTTTGCCAAAATCCCCCTCATGACCATCATCATGATCATTGAGCCATGCTTGATCTGCGGCTTTTTCTTCTTTGGTGAGTCGCCCCCACTTCATCATCATCCCCCCGCAAAATGTCGTTGAGCATCGTAGTCCTCGAGCTCGACAGCGATTGTGACGATGCCATTCTGGAGCGTGATCTCATCAGCCTCAAGAATATGGCATTCTGTGTCAGTGCCATTTAGCCATGATGCCCCAGACTCTGATGTCTCATCTTGGCGAATGGCGAATTCTTCCGGGTATTTGACCACGGCAATCTGCACATGGGCGTCGGGTGGCATGTCTACCAGCTGATGGATCAGCTCCCGAACGGTGGTATATCCCTCCATCAATCCTCCTTGCTTCAACATCATCTCGATTTGATGATGGGTAAATCATATCAGAACTGCATACACCAAGGAAATTGCCTGCGGACTTTATCGTCAATCAGGTGACATAAGTATTTACTGATTCTTCCGTTTCTTAAAGGAACCCCAGCTATTACGTTCCATTCAACTACGCCAATCTCCATCCCATCTAGCCTTTGCAGTTTCAAGATAAACAATGGCAGATGCTAGAAAACGTGGGTTATCCTTAAACATCCCTAATCCAGTATTACACTTAGAACATAGAAGTCCTCGAACTAAACCTGTTTCATGGTCATGATCTATGTGAGGAGTTGTGCTCTTAAAAAATTTGCCACAGATAGCACACTGGTTATTCTGTGATACAAGCATGTGCTCATATTCTGCAGCTGATAGGTTATGTTTAGCTAGTCTAGCCTTAAATGAATAGTCCATCGATGCTCCTAAAATGCCGTGAGATAGCGCTAATCATTTCCCTGCGTGACGAGAATTGCGCCAATGCTCGATCATCGCATCGCACGCTTCTTGTTCAGTACAGACGACCTGGGACAATCCTCCAGCATCTCGAATCTTCTGCATGATGCGCTCCTGGACTACTGAAGTATTACTTCGTTTGTCGGGCATCTTTGTTTCAAAGGCAAAGAATCGACCTCTGTAACACCCGATCAAGTCCGGCAGCCCGGCCATCATATGTTCTGACCCCCAAACTTTGAAGCAGAACGCGCCCTCGAGACGCAGTCGAGCGCTGATCTTGCGGCTCAATCTTGATTCTGGTTGTGCCATTAGTTCTCCTTAACATTGAAGAAGCCCAGCCCGGGAGGAAAGGGGCAGCAATACTCCCGAGCTGGACTTCATGATGGTGGGTGCGTCTTGCGACCTCTTGGATATTCCTAGCATACCCCAGCTGGCTGTATGTGGAACCCACCAGAATCAGGCATCACGCGTCATCAATGTCAATTTCGTCGAGGTCATCGTCGTCGACAGGCGCTGCCTTCTTGGACTTCTTCGGCGCAGGAGGTGTGTCGTCTTCCTCTTCCTCGTCTGGAGCAGCAGCCTTCTGGGCCTTCTGGATCGCGGCTCGGATGTCGTCGTCGGTCATCGACTTGAACACCTTGACCTCGAGCTCCTCGGAAGCGATCAGCGCCTTGAGCTCGGTTCGATCGAGAGCAGCCAGAGCATCGGCGGTGGTTTCGTCATCGTCGTCCTCTTCCTCCTCTTGAACCGGAGCCTTCTTCTTGGGCTTGGATGCCTCGTCCTCATCGTCATCCGAGGTGTCATCCTCGTCACCACCCTCGGTGTCCTCGTCATCTTCAGCGCTGAGTTCGCTGAGAGGAAAGGTTGCCGAGATGTTCGACTGCATCTTGCCCTCGTACTCATCATCTTCGAGGGTGACGGCAATGTCCTTGCCAACGATGCGGTTGGGATCGACCTTGACCCGCTTCTTGGGGACCGCGATGCCGGCTGCGATCAGCAGGTTGCGAACCTTCCAGAGCTGGTTCTCTTCGTGCTTGCAGTAGTACGGGTAGGTACCAGTGCCGACCTGGATCGTGAAGAGCCACTGAGCGACCCCATCCTTCTTGGAGGGTGCATCGACCACCTTGAGCACGCGGGCTCGGTAGTCCCCTTCGGGCTGCCGCTTCTTGTTGAAACTGCCTCCCCCGTCCTTCACATTGGTGAAGTCCAGTCCTGCCGCTGTTGCGACTGTGGCTTTTTCAGCCATTGTCATTCTCCTTCAATCATCAGTGCCGAGAGTTTCGGCAGGGTTGGGTTTTTGATCATGTCCGGCAGCTTGTAGTCTGAACGGAAGCCCGTGTCATACTTCTCATGCAGACCAATCTGAAGCCGTCGTTGTGTAACGATCGTATCCGGATTCTTCAAGCTTGGGACTTTCACCACGTAGAGTCGACCGATCACCTCGACTACTGAGTTCACGGTCGACCGCACTGCGTTGGGCAGGTCAGGGACATAGAACGCATCAACGTCCTCAGCATCTTCGTCGTCATCGAACCCGGTACCGTTGATCATCTTCTCTTGGGCCGTGTAACAAACGTTGATCTTGAGATTCTGGAAGTTCAGAAGGAGTTGTTTCATCATCTCGCCCGACTTGCCATAGTCGCGTTGAGCAACCATGCCAGGATGTCGATCAAGATCTCGTTCTTCCTGCACCTTCATGACATACTTCAGTGCCATGTTGTTCATCCGAGTCAACCCGTCAAGGCTGACCCAGCTGAAAGGTGTGGAAGATTCACCCTGCTTAATGTGGTTTGGACTCAGTTTGCCAGTGCGCAAAGCGCCGTAGACTTCCTGAGTATCCTCCCATTTCTCGATGGGCCACACGAAGGGGTCGATGGATTTCATCGTATCGGTGCCCCTCTCGGGGTCAACCTCCAGCGTAATATCTCGGCCAGCCGAGAGGCCAAACCGAGTCTTTCCCTTCTTGTTCCTGGCATAAACCAGGATCTTCCGAAACGATGTGATACTGGTGGGTGTGTGAGCTCGTGTTCTTGCGAGGGCAAGGTAGTCTTTCTCTGTCCTCACCTTCTCAGCCATTGGTTATTCCTCCTTCTATCCCCGCTCGCTCGTCCTGATGGACTCTTTTGGTTAAAGCAGGAATTAAACCATATTGTTTTCGGTTGCCCATCTGAGATAGATTAACTCCATGAGTAACCCAATCTATGTGATCTGGGTTAACGCAGCCCGCGTAATTGCAGAGATGTTCAGCCTCGAGCCCGAGAGGACAAGGTCCCTTAACTAATTCCCAAGCAACTCGGTGAGCTCTAGTTGATGGGCCACCTTTGAACTGACCATAGCCCATATCAAACTTAGAAGCAGTCCATTCCCAACAATGACCTAGGTGTTCCACTCGAATCTGCCCCAGTTTATTAACATGAGACCAGAAGTTCTGAATAGATCTATCGGTCATTTTTGAAACTGGTCGACATCTCATGTTATTCATTGCTAAGCCCAGCCAATTCGTCCTGGTAATAGGCCATCGGATCGGCCTCAGAGAAATTGTGCCGCAGCAGGTGTGCGGTATTGCCCCCGAATAGCTCGGTAGTGCAAAGATCGGTGTAGCTGCACATGAACTTGCAGTGTGTTCCTGGGTTGCGTTCGACTCGATCGGGCTTGTCCCAGTGGTAGTTCTTGATTCGGTTCGATGTCATGAAGCCCTCAGTAGCCACTCGCTTGAGCAGGGCATTTGACTTCTCTAAAACATCTCGTCGGAAGAACGGTGAAGTCTGCATCTCACCAGGTACATAGCGTTGAGACTTGAGATGAGTCAGCTTGTCAGCATAGCCTGCAGGGTCAAGCTGGTATCGCTGGATCGCCTTGACCATCGTTGGATAGTCTGTCACAATCTTCGCACTCCGGCTAAGTGCTTTGCCGTTCTTCAGCAGCACAGGGACACTCGGCGGTGTGGATCGAATGTAGTTCCAGATGTGACCCTGCACTGGAATTTTGTTCTTCAGAGCAGCCCAGATATACAAGGCAGACTGGGCATCAAGCATTCTGAAGTCAAGGTCAGGCAGTTTTTTGTGGTTCTTATGGTCAACGATCCAAAGCCCGTACTGGTTCTCGACCAGCATATCAATCTTTCCCCGGTACAACGTTCCATCGGGCAGTACAGCTTCCAAGACGAACTCGCACTCATGGATCTTCCATTCGTCAAACTTGTAATGCCAGATGTAGGACTGCATCGTTCGGTAGCAATCTCGGGGGAGATCTCCAATGTGCTCCTTCTCTTCGTCAAAGAGCTTAGCAAACCGGTTGGTGAAAACCTCGTGAACTGCTTTCCAGTCTTCACCTTTGTGATATGTCTCGTACAAGGCATGCATCCAAGTACCGAATCTCAGCGGTCGTCCCAGAACTTTGGGCTTCAACCGCAGGATGTACTTGTACTCAAACTGCTTAGGACAGGCCTTGAAGGTCTTCAGCATCGAGTGTGTAGCGATCCCAGCTCCCACACCATCGAGGGCGTCGGCATCCCAGTAGACAGCATCACCAGGCTGCCAAAGCTTGACAGACTCGACCTGTATACCATCGCGTTCATACCGTCGAACGGCGACTGGTATCTCCCTCATGCGTGCCCCTTTCTCATACATCCCATCATATCGCTTCCCACACGAGACGGCAAATCGATCGATCTATCCCATTCTTCACGGGGCAACTCGACCGAAGTCACAGAATGCTTTGTATGTGATGGGCATGACGGACTTCAAAGCCTCCTCATAGATTCTAGCAACAAGTTCATCGATCTCCCACATTGGCTTGGACGGGAAGGTCGCAGTCGGCTCATCTGTCCGGAGACTGAGGAAAGCCATCATCGACCGAGCATTGCAGGAGGCAAACATGCTGGTCATCAGATAGACAGGAAGTACCCCTCGAGCTACTTCTTTAGCTACATCATCAGCCAGGATGTTTTCATATGTTGCGTAAGCTCTCTCGAACTGATCTCTCATGTCTGAGAACATCTGATCATATTGTTCCTCAGAACCAGGGCTCATGACATAGTGTCCAGGCTTGCCAGTTTGGATCAAGGGTCGACGACGGGGTGGGATATAGAACTCCGGCTTCATCACCTTGTACCGGCCCGATTCTTCGTTGTAGGACCAGCCGATGCGGTGACGATGATGCTCTCGGAATACCGCGATCGGGGCCTTGACGAAGAACTGGAAGTAGTTCTGCTCGAACGGTGTGCCGTGCCGGTTCTTCATCAGGAAACGAATGCGGCCATCAATGCCCTCGATTCCCTCTTCATCCCAGAGTTGCTTGATTTCATCCCCCATCGTCGAGACAAGCATCGCCTCGATCACATCATCATCATCTGCCATCGATCGTCTGAACACAACCTCCGGTTGAACAATCCGAATCTCAGTCATTTTCCATCCACCGTTCTGTAGTTCAGGGTCTCTTCCTTAAGAGTGCTCTGGAATGTTGTGATCTGGTTGACGACTCTGCCGGCATGGGGATCTCCGTAAGTCACATATCGCTCCATTTCCATCCGAACCTTGATCTCTTCGAGAAGTTCTCGCGTCGTAGCAAGACCTAACAATGGGAGTGTACCGGAGGCGGCCATGCCATGATCTCGCATGAGATCCAAGATATCTGCCATGTAGGCCGCGTTTGACTTCTCTGGATCAACTCCCGGAGAGCAGACATCATCTAACAGAGATATCAGATCTAGCTGGAAGGGGGTCCACTCTCCTTTCGGTTGTCCGAACTCATCTCTCTTTACTTTGGTCATGCTACTTTCCTTTCATCATCCACGAACTCGTGGTAATACTTGGCGAAATTGTCAACGTGTTCTCGGGTAAGTTCTTTAGCCCCGCCCCAGTGAGAACCCACCTTGATATCGGCTTCAATGGGTAGGTCAATCTCAACTCCGAACATGCGCTTCAGGGGGAGGTTTTCCATGGTGTTCTTGATGATCGGCAATGCCTTAGCAAGGTCTCGGTTATCAATCTCAAAGTTGATCGCGTCATGCACAAGACCCAGCGTGTGGCCTCGAATACCTAGCCGCTTGAACTCGTTATCTATCAGGATCATGGAGATCACGTTCATGTCTGAAGCAAATGACTGTACGGGTGAGTTGATCGCCTGTCGCTCGGCTTCCATGACAACCATCTTATCGCCTGAGTATACGTCAGGTAGATGGCGAATGCGGCCAATCGGGCTTTGTACTCGACCGTAGTTATGTACCAGTCGACGTTGGCGATTGTGCCAGTGTACGAAACCTGGATACATGTCGAAGAATGCGATGCGACTATCCTTAGCTTCTTGTTCGGTGAAGGTAATACCGTAGTTTTGCTTGGCAGTCTGCATGAACTTCTTCCAGTACATGCCAAAGAGATAACCGAAGTTCACCGGTTTTGCAGCCTTGCGCTCTTCCTTGGTGATGTATTTCTCAAGCTTACCGGTCATCTTCGCAGCCATAGCCGCGTGAACATCGATGCCGTTACGAATTAACCAGAGTCCCTTTTTGTCTCGGCTGATGAAGACCGCAAGGCGGAATTCGATCTGCCCGAAGTCAGCCTCAACGAATGAACTCCCGGGAGGAGCTCCGAAGAGACCTCGGATAAAGGGATCTCGAGGGACTTGTTGAAGATTACAACCTCGACCACGATCTCGGGTCGCCGTAATCTTCTCTTCGTCTTCCTTACCCGAACTAAGTCGCCCGGTAACAGTACCTGCCAACTTGAATGTTGTGTGGATCCTACCATTCTCATCAACAATCTCCTGATATCTAGTAACGTACGTCGAGCAATATTTTTGCCACTTACCCCGCTCTTCAAGCAACGAAAGAACAGGATGATCTGGGTACATCTCCTTCAGCTCAATCATCGTTGCTTCAGCCAGTGATGGATCACCAGGTCGACCATCATCCTTAGTCTTCCCTCGAGCAATCACCGGCAAGTCAAGGTACTCAAAGATGAACCAGCGCATCCAGTTCGAGGCATTGAAGTTGACTTCAGCAGGCTTAGCTTTCTTACCCATCGTCGGCCAACCCTCAGTCGTGTTGGGCGGAACTGATTCCATCAGCTGGCGATCAAGCTCGTCACGCATGTCGAATGCGATCTTGGTTGCTGTTGCAAGCTTTTCTTGGTCGATCCAAATCCCTCGTTGCTCAACCTCGATCAACTTCTCATTAGCCGGCATGGTTACCAGCAAGAAGATCCGAAGGAGCCGAGGTTGATCAACCAACTGTTGACGCAAGATCTTGTAGATATGGTAGGTGTAGAAGGTGTCAAGTGCGTTGTACTTTAGCACATGATTGAGGGGAGTGTTTCGAAGATCCTTGGTATCAATACCCCAGGGGGCTACACCAAGTAACATTCTGGCGAGCGGCTTCAGACCCTTGAGTCTATTCTCGTCGAGCAGGTGAGCCGCAAGCATGGTATCAAATGTTACCTTAGCATGCAGACCATAGAACCTTAGCCACTTAGCATCAAACTTGCCATTATGAGCCACCTGCTTCTTGATGCCCTCGAATGCGGGAGCAAGGAACATGAGAACTTTTTGCCAGCTTCGGCGGAAAGGAGACTCGGGGTGATCTAAGGGTAACACCCACACGATCACGCGTTCTTCGCCAGTATCGGCCATGGTATGAACCATTGTGCCGGCCAGTGAGACAATGCCGCCCGTCTTATCCCACTCATCGAGTCCCGCGGTTTCGATGTCATAGCTGATCAGGTCGGCCGAGAACAACAACTGCTTCAGTTTCTTGAGCTTATCCTTGGTATTGATCAACGCGATCTTTGGCATCTCAAGAGTACCAGCAGTACCATTGACTGTCGATGCGAACAGCTGCAGGTCAGCCTGCCAAGCACCCTTCTGACCTGGGTTACGATTGACTGAAGCAGGAGAAACTGTAGTCAATACCTTTGCTCCATTGATTTCCTCGACGCGGCCTCGCCACTTCATAATGCCTGAGTGAGGCGTGATCGCTGCCAAGGCTTCATTACCAAAACCTAGCATGAACTTAGGCTTGATGGCAGCGATCTCTTCGTGAAGGTAAGTTGATGCGCAGATCTTCAGGTCGCCCTTACCTGGGTCCTGGTCGAAAGTTCGGCATTTGACTACTGAGGTGAAGTAACAGCGGCTCAGGTCAATCCCAGCATTGACGAGCTCAGCTTCGATCATGTCTTGGTAAGGCCGAGAGTTTGGCATTCTCGAGACAACTACAATGTCTGCTTTGGTGGGTCCAAACCCCATCTCGCACACATCATCAGCTGTCTGGTGCAGCTTACAGAGTTTGCATCTCGGATCACCTTTGATCATCAAGCACCACTATATCAGTCCCGGCAAGGTGGAGCAAATACAGCCCATCTTTTATACGGTAATCTCTTGAGTAAATGACTCGGTGTATACCCGCGTTGATGATGAGCTCAGCACATTTGAGGCAAGGCAGATGAGTGCAGTAGAGAGTTGCTCCCTCGGTAGCGATTCCATGTCGGGCGGCGTAAGCGATGCAATTAGCCTCAGCATGTACTGCACGAACGCAACCATCGGCAGGTGGAACTGCTCCACAACCACCGGGATCGTCACAGTGCGGAAGCGAGGACGGAGGGCCGTTGTATCCGGTGACAAGAATTCTTCCGTCTCGGGCGATGCAGGCACCCACATTAGCTCGAGCACAAGTCCCCCGGCCTGCGACCAGCTCAGCGATTTGCATACATATGTCATCTCTAGATGGCCGTTCCATAGGTCTCTTCTTCCTCCCAGTCCTCGATCATTTTCTGAAGTCGAGGGTAATCCCCCCGAAAGACATGCAACGAGGAGATATTCATGATGAGCGATGACGCAATGCAATCGATCCCGTTTCCCTGCAGTTTCCCTACGACCCACTGAAGCAATCTGCAGGCCATATATACATCATCGGGCATGTGGCGGAGCAGATCGCAAGAACGAATGTCGTAAGTAACATCGCATTTTCCGTTCCGAAGAAGAAATCGATACCCGAGAGTACATGGAACTCGTTGGCCGGCAACAGCACCAGTATCCTCCGGAAACCAGACGGGGAGATAAGCCTGCCGGGTGAGGGGGTTTTTAGTGAGCTGCGCAACAACATCAGCAAGGTCTCCATATCGATATCTGATCCCAGAACGGGAGACCTTCTCATCGAAACGGAAGAACTGACCAGCCGCATATCCCGCTCGCTTAGGCCAAAATCTCTCGGGGTATGTGTGGGAGAACTGTTGTCCATTTTTGTGCTCCTGATTCCCTTGTACCGCAAAAGGCCACCATGCCTCACTGGGAGGTGGATTGAGAGGTTCACCACTGACTCGTTCTTGGAAATGATCTTCAGCCCATGGAAGATTGGGCTTGATAACCTGCTGAAGTCGTTCGACTGTCACAGGCAGGCTATGCAACTCGAACCTAACATGGCGAAGTTCACGACTGACCATGTGCGGCTTATCTCGAACATCCTGAGATTGCCATTCACCTACTTCAACTTCTTCACCATGGTCCATGATCCTGAAGACAAGGCCTCGATACATCTCAAGAAAGTTTGCATGGTATCTTTCTATCTCATTCATCGTCTTCCTCATCATCCTCAATGGCTCCCTCGAAGTCTGAGCCATACCGCTGTCCAAATGGAACCTTGATTGCCTTGAAGTCTAGGTCATGGATGGAGACTGAGGGTAAAGGACCATAAGCCTTGAAGAACTGCTTCTGTTCACCTTTCTGCGGCCCAGTCTTGTAATAACTCCAGCCCTCAAATTCCTGAGCCCGCTCGTACCCTAGCACTTCAGTGTGGTATCGTCGGCGGATTCGACGGTAGGTGTTGTAAGTCATGTCGCCAAGCGTCTTGCCAGCTTTGTCATCAGCGATCAACTTCTGCAGCCACTTGCGAGAAAGCATCAAGGCTGGCCGTTCGTTGATGTATTCCATCTCACCTAAGTCGAGCAACTTCTCGTCAGAGGATCTCATCCACCGTCGATACTCTTTGCGTCGTTCTGGGTCTGGGTTGTTGAGCATGAAGGCCAGAGACTTGAAGTTGTGAAACTGCATAGCCTCATTCATCCAGACAAAGCTGATGTCCTCGACGTTCATACCTAGCTCATGCGCTAAGTATTTCCCACACATCCAGGCGATGGAGAGGTCTAGGCCGGAGAGATATCCCAGGTACGAAGTCCTTGAGTAGAGAGTGATCTGAGGTCGAGGGACTGCTTTGTAGCTGATGGCCACCATGCAAGAACCCCATCGGCGAGTTTCCTTGTTACCTTGCTCAGGACCGCCCCGAGGCAAGACCAGCTTCGTTCGCATCAAGGCAATGCCGCGGTCCTTTTGTCCGATATGCTTGGTGACCTTATCGATCCAAGCTTGAAGGTCAGGCCCATCGATGTACTGCTTGGCCATCATAGACCATCGAGACTGAGTTACCCAGAGACTCTTGAGATTAAAGTCCCAAGCCATAGACTCAGCCTCAGCAATCACGTTGTGAATGGCTACATCGACTGAGCTGATGACATCCAATTTGTCCGCAGTTGAATGGATGATGGTGTTACACAGTTTACTGTGCAGAGTTGATAGGTCAGTTGCTCTGTAAGCCCTCATCAGTCAGGAATCTTCACCTTGTCTGGATTTTGTTGCTGCCAAAGTCGAAACTCTGCAATCTTCTCGACCATTCGCTCGTTGATCTCAGCATGAGGGTTGTACATCTCAAGCAAAGTTTGATAGTGCAAGAGAACCATCGTGCTCAGTATGTCCTTAGCACGGAAGATGACGATCGGCTCACCCGGCTTGAGTGTATCCAGAATGTGCTTGTTTCGCTCCCCAATTCCCATTAACCCATCGGAAGGATAAGCAGAAATCCCGAACATCAACCCGGCAGCTGGATAGGCTCTGATTGGTAGAGTTGGATCAGAAAGCAGTGGACCCCCGACCTGGACTCCATCGTCAGTCGGCGGGTGTGGAACATACTCACCTCGTTCGCGTCGAGCCTGCATCTCAGCAGCTCGTTCTTGTCGACGGAGGTGGTCTGCAGCAACATTCGCCGCAACCTGTTCTGGTGTTAGAGTGTGCTTGTTCTCAGCCATTGAGGACCTTTCTTGTGTATTCATGGAAATGTTCAATGGTACAGAATTGTTTGCCGTCTGGACCATTGTATCTGCCGAGCTGATCAACCTCGATCAAGTCTCGGTGGCACTCAGCGCACTTGTCAAGACCAGTGTAACCTTCGGCCTGTCGCTGAGCATTGATTGCGTTCTTAGCGATGTATGCCATCGTGAACTTATCAGCGATCACCTCGGGACTGTCTGGCAAACCGCAAAGCAGCATGTTCATGAAGAAGTGGAAGGCATCCACCATCTCCTTAAGAAACGCAACTTCTCGAACTGATCGAACTTCTGGATGAGCCCAGGGCTTCCAATCTACCTCGTTCATAGCTTCATGGATTTCATCCTCACAAGACCAAGCCATAGTCCTCATGAAGTCAGCCATCTCATCCCCCGTCAAGGTCTGAGGATTCTGACCCATGTGTTGTTTCTGCAACTCCAGTTGCATCTTCAACATCAGTTGGAATCTGTCTTCCATTACTTCCCCTTTACTTCAGCCATCGCAATGGCATAACGGATGTGACCTTGCAGTTTCTTCTCGTCAGGCTTGGTGTAATCCCACACCATGATGGATGCCTGGTCAGTGACTTTGTGTCGGCGGGCGATGTTGCTAACTACCCAGGCATGGTAGTTCAGATAGTACTGGTCGATCTTATCCCAGACGACCTTGTTGTTGTCATCACCGGCAACGTTCTTCCGGACCTCTTCGATCGGAGGCAAACAGACAATGATAACCGGGTCATGATTCCAGAACAGTTCATTGACCATCAAGAGCCAGTCACGATCATTGAACCTGCCGGGCATCGTCGCGTGCAGAGGGATGTACATGGGAGACGAGATCAATGCGAAGCGGTCATAGAATCGCAGGCCCGGTCCGGCCGCCAACTCTTCCTCAACGTAGTCATCGATCGGGCGCAAGGCTTTTGCCTCGCTTGAGACAGCTCGGGGGCGTCGAGTCAACCCGTACTCCCGCTCAATGCGTTCGACAAGGGTTGTTTTGCCTGAGCCGTCAGGCCCTTCCACGATCAACTGCATATTGCCCCTTTCATGTTGCCGAAGTCAAATGATATCACTTCTCGGTTCTTTCCCGCAAATCGTCATTCCTGAGCCTACTTGAAGTTGCGTAGTAGTCGGCGGGGCGAAGCCATCATGGTTTTAACGACATCCCCATCAACTCCAAGAGCCTCATACTGAAGTTCATCATAGGTTCCTTCAGCCAATAAGAATACGTAGCGGTTTGCTTTACCCGACAATGCAATGCGATCGCGGCACTGTGTATAATCGACGTAGCTGTTAGTCATCGAGTACCAGACCATCGTCGAAGCGGTTCTAAGGTCGATGCCCATTGCTCCTGCCTGCGGCTGAACGATGATGAGTGCTGGGCCTGACTTCACCCGAAACTTCTCGATCTCTGCAGTTCGTTCTTCACGCTTCTGACCGCCGATGATGAACTGAGGTTCTACCTTAAGTTTTCGACTTAGCTCAGCAATGCCGGTGTAGTCCCCTTTGAACCGAGCACATACTACGATCTTTTCTTCTTGGTCGAACCAGTCAATCAACAAGTCCTCTAGCATCCGTAGTTTTTCTCGACCAATCCGAACTAGCCGACCCTCTGGATGAGTAGGTGTGGGTTCAGTCTTAGCAATACCGGAACTGATTTGAGCGAACCGGAGATTCTGAACCAACTTGATAGAGGCTTCAGTGTATTCTCCCTCTTCGATCTTAGCCACCATCTCCTCAGCCATCTGGTCGTAGATATCTGCAGACTCCTCGAGAGGGACTGGAATTAGAACATCGGGAAATGCCGCAGGAAGGTCGAAGCATTCATCCCTAGATACTGCAAAAGATTCATCGTGAAGTAGTTTATGCAGAGTCTTTGGATTTCTCTCACGCAAGAATTGTGGATAGCCATTCCGCTTAGTCCATTGTCCGAACCGTTCTTTGAATGTCGCTAGGGTATAGCCATAGACAAGAGGAGATACCGGATTCAAGAACTTCCACTGCATATACAGATCAAACGTACGTTTTGCCTTGGTAACCGCAGTACCCGTACAGATGACTCGGTAATCAGCAACAGGGCCGAGAGCTTTCATCGCCGTCGACTTCTTAGCGGATGGAGACTTCAGTCGATGAGACTCATCACAGATGATCACCTGAGGAGCCCATCGCTTGAACTGAGCTATGATGTCGAATCGTCCGCCTTTACGACGTTCCCGAATAATACTACCATCTTCTCGGCGCTTAGCCCGGAGTTCACCGAGCTCATTCTTGACTTTCTTGGCTCGTGCCGGAGTAGAGAATGCGTCGTAGTTGATGATGACAAAGTCTAGCCGGTCGAAACCCCACTTCGGTAACTCAGGCTGTTTCTTCCGAGCCCGTCGATCCCACACAGTGATAGTATGTTTGAACGGGCAGTGAGCCTTAATCTCAGCAACCCAAACATCCATGATAGCTACAGGGCAAGCAACAAGGACTCGGTTGCACTTACCCTTCTGATGAAGGATTGAGGCATAATCGATAGCGACCTTGGTCTTACCAGTTCGGGGCTCCATGAGAAGGGCACCACCCCAACCAGTCGACAACAAGAACTTCAGTGCGGCATACTGATGACGATACGGCCTTGTCTTGAACTTGTAAGTCTCAGTCACTGATCTCCCTTAACAGGTGTCATCAGTTTGAAAGCCGTACAGCCGGCGCATTTGCAGCCAGGCTTCTCCCATTCAGCATCTCGACCTAGACAGCCATATCGTGCGAGCGCACGCGTCACCTGCGCCATTCTAATGACTCGTAGTCGACCTCGGTGAATGATTCGTCCCTGGTCGTTCTTCAGGTAATGATCTTCACTGTGACGAGGATCGCAGTCGACGCATACAATGAATCCTAAGAACTTCGGGGTTCGAGACTTCCCGTCAGGCCAGTTGTTGACTGTCATAGCTCGACGACAGATGTCGCAATTCTTCACAATGAAAGCCAACCCACCCTCACGATGTGTGGGATACCCGTTGGGTTCATACTCCATCTGTGTATATACTTCGTCGCGTTTTGCCATAGCATATGCTATCATTGATGAGAACTTGGGAGCAATCGCCCCATTCCGCTCATGTATTCATTGAGGAATAAACAAGATCAACAAGATCACGTTGCCTTGACGAGTGAGCAGGCATGCGATATATTGGTGACATCGGCAAATGATCGAGGCGATCTCGATTCATTCAACAAGAAAGGCTGATACTCATGGCCACAAAGGCAAAACCTGCACCCGTCGAGGAAGACGAAGCGGAATTGGAAGAGCTCGACACCGACGCGGAGGCAACCGACGACAAGCCGGCTGCGAAGGCTGCGGTCGATCACGGCTTCGGAGTTCGCCAGCTCATCGCCCTGATCAAGGAGAAGACGGAGAAGGAGTACTCGCCACGCGAGGTCCGCACCCTGCTCCGCAAGCTCGCCCGTTCCGAGAACGCGGTCATCGATCGGGAGATCGTCGCCGGCAACAAGAGCCGCTACGTCTGGGACGGTCCCGCCGACCCGGAGGTCAAGGCAGTTCTGAAGGCCGTCAAGGGCGGGGCCATCGAGGCCGCCAAAAAGGAGGCTCTCGACAAGCTCAAGTCCGACAAGGCCCAGAAGACCGCTGCCGCCGGCGACAAGCCGAAGGGCAAGAAGAAGGCAGCCGCCGCTCCCGAGGCCGACGACGAGGACGAAGACGACGACTGATCGAGGTGGACTGGTGACCTAGGAACCAGGCTCGGGTCTTTCCTCCTGGGCTGCCCGACTGAAACTAAAGTTCACCGCTCTCACCAAGAAGCTTGAGGCCCTCGGAACAGACACCGGGGGTCTCTTGCTGTGTGTCATTCCCTACTGTGCTAGAATCACGCTGACTCGTCGATCATCATTCAAGCGATTCTCGTTTCCCTACGGTCAAATAGGACAACACACAAAAGATCCCACTCGCATCGATCGCGTGCAAATGCAGAGACAACCGACACGAGCGGGCTTTTGCCGACCTCGCGGTTCTAGCCGACGCCGAAGTTCGGTGCCAGCTTGGCGTTCAGGTTGAGCTTGGACCAAAGACCCAAGTAGGACAAGAGTTGCGGGCCGTAGACGAGGATGATGTCGAGCAACAAACCCCCACTGATGATGGCCGTACCATCAGCCTGAGTAGCTCGTTCGACGATCGCAGCCAAGGCCGCAAGCACAATGCCCAAGATGGCCTTGAAGGCAGAAGAAGCGCTCAGCTTCGTGACGAACCCCACCACGAAGGGCAGGATCAAGCCAGTGATGACAGTCCAGACCACCGGTGTCAGAACCAGGGCATGCTTGTCAGCCTGTACCATCGGCGCTACTTCATCTGCCCAGACAGGTGTGGGAAGAGTCAGAAACCCAACACACCCCCCCAGAACCAGAGCAAGAGCGAGTAGGATTTTCTTCATTGTTCTCCTTTGGTTGATTAACATTTGATGGGGGGTGAAGTCTCGTCAAACATCTCTGCATCTTGAGTACTAGCCTCGTGATGGATAATGATGCGGACAGCCTCTCGAGCCTTAGCGCTTCGTGCGCAGTTGATCATAAGCCCATTCGTAACATGGTCAACTTTCTCACCGATGTCACGGATCTTCCAGAGCGAGTAAGAACAGACACTCAGCAATCCGATGATAATAACCACCGCAAGCTGAAGGACATGCCGATAGCCCTTCATGAGTTCGTCCATCAGCGAAGTTCCTCTTTGCAGTTTCGAGGCGGAAGTCGTTGGTCGAGAAAGATCGTCAACTCATCTAGCCGTGCTTGCGGTGTGTGGAGAAAGTCCCGAGCAATAGCTACTAGCGTATCCTTATTTTCCTCTCGTCCTGCTGCACTAACCTTACAGCTTTCTTTCAACTGCTGCTTCAGGTTGTGATCAATCGCCCACACGCCCCCCACGAAGGAGGCGACTACCAGAATCCAGACTGGCAGGACTTCCTTGCGTCGGATGCGGTAGTTCATGAAGTGGTACAGTCGAGGGTGTCGGACTGGTTTGCCGCCGAAACGGTTAGTCCACACAAGAGTCGGCTTACCATTTACTACGTCAATTCTCACCTCATCTCGAGGTTGGATGTATGGATCTCTGTCTGGGCCTTTGAAGTACTCGACAGGGTTCTTCACAAAAAGTTACCTTTCACAATGAATTGGACGACAGTAGAAACAACTAACGATATTCCGCAGTATATCCATGTTCGTGGATAATCGTGAAGAATGTGTCTCATGGCTCTTCCTTCCCTATGAGCTTTCGGAGCTCAGCCCACTTCTGTTCGAAAGTGAGCTCCGGGGTCTCGGGAGCCTCTTTGGTTTTCGTTTCCTTTTTCTCGTCTGTCCGCAACAGAAGAGGTAATCCCATCATCGATCCAAACAACGTTAACAGAAAAGGGCGTTCAGCCTTCTGTAGTATAGCTTCGTTGCAGGTTAACAATAGGGCTGTCCCAAACATCAGCCAAGATCTGACTTCCCTTTGCTTCCTGGTATTCAATTCCTAGCCCCAGTCTGTTAGCTTCTGTCTAAGGCTTAATCTGGCAATCAGGGTACTGTAGATGGTTGCTTCGTCACTACAAACAGGATCACTCCCACCAGAGCTGATGTAAGAACTATACCCATCCCAATCAAACTGACTACCAATGCCGTACTCGCCCGGCGGTCTTGAGTTACTTCAGTCCCACCCAGCTTAAGAGATTCAAACCGAGTAACTCGATCCTTGAGATCATTCAGTTGTGTGGACATGCCACTAATTGCCGTATCGAACTGAGTAGCCAACTGAGCTAGTCGTTCTGACGTCAACCGCTCAGACTTGTCATTCTCTTCTTTCTGCGCCGTCAGAGCAGCCCCGACCTCGATCCTGTTATCCGCCTTCTGTTCGATGCGCTGAGCTTCAAGTACGACAAACTTGTCACTGATGGCAGCAAACTGAGCATTGACAAGCGGCATGATCTTGTCTTCTAGATTCTTTACTTCTCGGAGCAGTTGTTCCGTCGTAAGAATCGTTGGGTCAGGTGTCGGCTTGGTTAGAGCCTCGGTCATGTCGGCGTGGCAACTCCAGGGACTGACGAGATGGTCAAGGGACCAAACCGGCAATCACTCGTATGAACTTGCTCAGGTACGTACTTCTTGAACGTCAGAATCACCGCGGTGTCGAGTTCGACTGCCTGAGAATCGCCGCCCCGACCAATTACTTCTGCATAGCCGGGGCTTACTCCATCATCGAAGATGTGCCGGAGTGCTCCGTTGGGCATGATCTCCCAGAATGCACCTCCAGCCTTGATGTTGCCTGTTGCTGGATCGATCTGGTCTGTGACTTCGAGAAGCCCAACTGCCTTGAGAAGGTCAAGGTCTTGCTGGGCGATGGGCTGCTTGTTCTTGATCATCGTCTTGGCTTTCTGTAGAGGTGTGTTAACGGGCGGGAAAATGACATCCGGGGTTGGATTGTTGCTCCAAGAGAGGAAAGGTCGAATCACCGTGTTCGGATCGACGTTCCATTGACCTTCGAGAGCAAAGCCTTTGTACTGAAGAACATGAGCACCACCGGCAGTTGCCTTAGCAATCGCGTCCTTCTGGCTGACGGCTGAAGACCATGCCCATGCGCTGACAGTTACCCACTGAAGTGCAGCAATATCCTTACACCGAGCCATGATGTCAATGTCACCATAGATTCCGTGGGGATTCGGGCAGGTAGAGTCAAAGCCTCTCATGTAAGCCTCTTGGGCGTCGATGTTCAGAGAAACAGTGTTCGTGTCGTCCGCAGCAATGATTGCGACGTCGTTTGGATAACCCATCTTGAGAGCATCCTCAGCAGCCCATTCACCATGCTGCTTGCCAACCTCACGACCTTTGTTAGCCGTCGTAGCAGACATCTCCCACACCCCCAGGACATTGATGCCGGCAGCAAGCCAGCCTTCGACATCCTTCTTGGTCATGTTCTTCTTCGGATCGGATGGAAGTCGACTGAAGTAACCGACAATGCCTGTATACCCGTTACGAAGAATTGCATCTGCAGGTGGACGAGCAAAACTGGCATCTAGCCAACGAGCTCCAACCTTGACGATTTCAGTTCCCATAATATCCTCTACTCGTCCGGAGTTGACCAAGAAATAATGATGAACCCGTGGTCATTGTTTTCAGCGTCAGCTACGTCGATGTCATAGCCTGTTGATCCAACCCAGCCAGATCCACCACCCCCACCATAGCTACCGCCACCGCTTGGATCCTTGTCAGCTGCGCCACCACCATACCAGCCCCCGCCACCTCCACCACCCTCAGAGATACCTACAGGACCATAGACAGCACCAGGTCCGCCAGTGCCAAATGATCCATCGGTGGGAGCTCCCCCAGCCCCCGTACCACCAGCTGATTGAGTACCACCTGATCCTACTCGGCTTTCAGCATCACTGCTAGTTCCGCCGTAGAAAGAGCCACTGCCCGCATACCACTCTCGACGAGGCCCCGGACCTGGTGGAGGATCGAAAGGACCAAGATCCGCTGAACCAGCACCGCCACCAGCTCCAGCAACAATGATGGCGTTTGCTAGAGTAGCAAGGAAGTTACCGCCTGTGTTGGGCTGAACTGAAGAACTACCACCGCCGGCATGACCATTGTTATTGCCGATGACCCCACTACCACCGTTAGGCCACCCAGCTCCACCCGCCGCTGTGCCCTTACCGCCGACGTAAACATCATAGACATCGCCGCCATTGACATAGATAGTGGCAGTTACTTCACCACCATATCCGTAGTTGACGCCAAGGGCTGATGCGATCGATTCTCCGCAGGCTCCATGAGCCTCTACCAAGATCTCTGTAACATCATCCGGAACAATGAAGCTCTGGACAGAGCCCGTGTAGTCATACCGAACGCTGTTGGCTAGTGTGGGACCCTGTCGAGTTGTCCCTCGAGCTAAAACCCAGAATGCAGTCGAATCGATTGCTATGTTCATACCAGCATTCGCTGTATCGCTCTGAGCTCGGATTACCATTGCAGTTTGACCAGCTGGGATGTCTTGCTCACCATAGGTGAAGTCCCACTCGATCTTCTGTCCGTTCGTGAATGGAATCACGTAGTCGGGCCAGAGAGCTGTAACTTCAGTATCATTGTCAGCGCTGATCGTGAGGTTGCCCGATCCCACACCGATTGCTGAGATTTTGTAACCAACGACCCACTGAGCACCTTCGATGTGGTTCAGCACGAGGCGATGGAGGATACTACTTCCATTACGAACCTTACGGATAGTTTGCCGGTTGCGAGATTGGAACAGTTCCCATTGGGTCGTGGAGTTACCGCGACTGTTGCTGACCGATGGATCAGGCAACTGGATAGCTCCATAGGTCAACTCTACGCGATCACGGAATGGTTCATATGGGTATCGCAAGCGTCGACTGACTCTAGCGTCTACATCAAATCCCAGGACGTCATCCTGAACACCAACCGTATCACCGCACTTGAAGTCGCCTTCGACGATCCCAGTCAGTTTGCTGAGATCAACAACCTCCATCTCATAAGTAACGATGGGCTGAGAGCGAGCAGCAAGCTCAAGCACTGCAGCATTGTACAGAGATAGGCTATCGATGAAGGTGTCGTCTGAGATCAGGTAGTCCTTGCGATATCGTTGCTGGGCTACAGGAAGAGATAGACCTTGATCTGTGTAGTATGTGTAATCCTCTATATATTCAACTCCACCATTCTGATCGGCAATGGTTAGCCCATCCCTACCATATGCATAGACTCGTGTCGCAGATGGAGGGATTGCTCGCCTCTTCACCGTCTCAAGGTTTCGGCGATACCGGAAAGAAAGACCTCGGTTTACTCCAACCTGAGCGCTGATCCAGACATGCCGCTGTTCTGTGGCATCGAATGATAGCTCACAGCCACAGATCTTGGCCCATTGCCAACACAGATCGAGGATTGTGGCGTCAGTGACCTCCATGTTGTAAGTTGGGGCAAATGAATCAAATTCTCCACTAACAGTCCATCCTCCCCCAGAAAACCCAAGGATGTATGCCAAGCCACCCGTCGGCTGGAGACCTGTAATCACAAGACTACCAGGCTTCTTGATATCAGCAAGTCGAACCCAAGCCGCTTCAGCTTCAACGGTAACGTAAGTCCCATCGTCTCGTCGAAGTTTACCAAGGTCACTGATGAAGAACTGATCGCCTTTGTACTCCAGCATCGCATCCTCAACGAGGTGCACAGACTTCGGATCATCAACCGGAGTCTCAAACTTGAGCAGGTAGGACTGACCGAAAGTCTCGTCTAGACAGTAGTTAATCAATGCAGTTCACCTTGACTCCGCCAAGCGTGTAAATCCACACAAGCTGCCTCTTTGGGCGCGTACGACTGTGGTACTGGTTGATGACGAGGGGTGGATCAGCCTCAGTTACTTCCTCGTCGGGTGTTTCATCTGCCATGATCTTGTCCTATTGAATGCAGAGTAGTTCGATGGTTGTTGCGTTGATGGTCGTAGCTGAGGTCGTAGTGCCCCCGCCGATAGCGATGGTCGGCCCAGTAAAAGACCCGACCGCAGCAGCAGGTTGATCAGAGACTTCCAGATAAATGCCACCAAGGAGAGCACTCTTGTATCGCTCCGTACCGATCGATGGTGCTCCGAGGGTGGCTGATCCTCCCCAGTTATCTCCACCAATGAAGGTGATGAGTCTGCTGTTGATCGCAGTTGATGTAACTGACTGAGCAGTGACCGAACCAGATACCCCGTCGGTGTGAGCAAATCCTGTGTTAGCCCCGACTGCAGTCGCCATATTATTGCCAACGTATAAGAATGGAACAACCCAGGCATACGTATCTCCAGTATGGCCAAAGGTCATCGATACTGAGTCAGAGTCTCCATCAACCTTCTTGCGGCAGAAAACTGAGACATACCGGTTATATGTCAGAGTATAGTTATTCTGAGCGGCAACCGACCAACCAGCTGGGGTGGTATGTCCTGGACTTGCCGTCACGTTCAAGCTATACACGAAGATGAATCGAATGTCGCCAATGTTAGCAGTAGGCAGTGTAACTGTCGCAGTAGCTGTTCCGCCCGTGTACTGCGGCGTTCCATTGTTCGAGTAGCTCGGGGGGTAAGCTGATACACCCGATGCCGAGGGGGTGATGAGACAAGACCCATTGCCCGTTGCGAGAGAATACCCCTGCGTGTGGGTTACCCCAGTAGCTGAAGGAACAGCGTAGTTGTTACCTCCACCACCAGCTCCAGTGACGAATGGTGCCGTAGAGTTTTGATTACCCCCGCCGCCGCCTCCAGTAAATCCTCCACCCCCACCACCACAGAAGGTAGTGTTACTGGCATTGATGTAGACAGCACCACCTTGGCCTAGTGTACCAGGGAAACCAGATTGATCTGGCCCAGTATCACCGACCCCTGCTGCGCCTCCTGCAGCAAGGGTGCCTCCTTGACCATTACGGTTATTTCCTGCACCAGCCCCTGCGCCAGTACCAGCAGCTTGACCTGCTTGCCCTGGATTGCTGCCACCTGCGCCCCCCGGGCCGTCGTTAGGACCATTATTCGCCTTGGAAGCCCCACCGCCGCCGCCGGCGATCAAAACTCGATCCGTTAGTCCAGTACCCCCCTTGCGGATATCTGTTGCTCCGCCTCCACCACCCGAACGAGATGGAGTGCCGGTAGAGTCGCACATGCCATTACCGCCCCCATTCCATCCGCCACCCCCACCAGTGCTAACCGGGCAAGGAACTCCTTGACCACCAACATTCACCTGAAGACTCTCGCCAGGTACCACACCGATCGTTGCCTGGAGTCGACCGCCTTTACCCCCAAGTTGTTGATGGGTTGCAGCCTGTGCCGAATCACCACCCCCAGCCCCAATCATGTCGACGGTGATCGAGAAGATTCCTGCCGGCACTATATAAGTCTGGGCTGATCCTGTGTAAGTGAACAGTTGAGGGCCAGCTACAGCTCCGGTAGGTTGAGCTGCAAGGAGTGCCAACATCTGAAGTCGAGTAGCCATCAGTCTCTAAGAACCTTGATACGAAGTCCCACATCTCCAGCTGCTGTGAAGAAAGCATTGGCTTGACGAGTCACCAAGTAAGCGAAGAGCGAAGTTGCTTGGCAATTGTAGCCGAGGAACAGACCATTTTGCTGGTTGACTGCGTTCGAGGCAAACGTAATCCAGTCTGCCGTCAAGAACTTCACTTTGCCAATCAGAGTAGCTTCATCAGTATCAGAGAAATCAGCTGGAGCATTATCTGCGGCTGCAGTTACTGCGCCGTCAAAGATATAAACCTCGAAGTCACCTGTGTTAAGCTTCAGTGCTTTGTCAACCAACTCAAAGCCAGTGATAACTCCCCCCCATCCACTGACATTTGCCATGCCAGTGAAAGTTATAACTGTGCCTACCTGATCCCCTGACGTGTAGTTGGTCGACGCTGTAGTCACACCTGCAGAGCTCTGAGTTTGAACGACCGTAGTCTTGATTGGGTGAACCCAAGTAGCTCCATCAGTGTCTGTGATCTGAGGTTGGTAATCAGAGTCGGCACCAGATGTAGATACTGGAGTATTCTTACGAACGGTGAGGGCTTGAATACCCGGGTCAAGGCTTGTGTGGGCATCATCTTCTCGAAGTCTCAGAGTCAATAGCCCCTTGATCAAGGCAATGATGGACCCTGACCCAGTGGTAACTGCCGCGTCCGCTTGAGCACCCAGGTTGGTATTGCTAGTGGTCGCCTGAGTAATCTGATCAGCCAACTTGCTGACAATGCCCTTGAGGAACGAGATGACCGTTCCAGCAGTGGCTGGGTTTGTCACCGCAGCATCTGCCTTCAAGCCAATGGTGACATGCCCACCGTCTGCACTACGCGTCTTCTCGAACCAATCATTGGCACCACTGCCATCGTCGCCGTACTGCGCAGCGGTTTTGATACCATTGGTATCTTCGTTTACTGCAACTCCGAAGGTTGTCATTTCCTGTAAGCCTTCCGGTAAGTGATGGTAATGGTTACTGCCGTAGCAGTACCTCCCAGTCTCATGAACTGAAGCGAATTGGTGCCGGGAATCAGACTTGGAAAGACTCCCGTCACAGCGGACATGATCAAGTAGGCCGGGTCATAGGCATGGAGCAGTTCAAGGTCAGTGTTGACCCCATTCAAAACTACCGCCGCACCTGAGTTGATTGTGATGGTGTTACCGCTCAGAATAGTCCCGGCCCAGTGCAGCAAGTCCCCATTGACCGTAAGATCGAACGAGGTGATTGTCCCGTTCGTCGGCTTGATCTCGATGATGGGATAGACATCGGTCAAGAGCCCAGGATCAAAGGTCGTCGAATAGTTGTTCGTACCAGCCAACACAATCTGTGTGGTAACCAGAGCGAGCGAGTATGGCTGAACCTCCCACACCAGCTCGAATTGAGCCAGGTCTCGCCACTCCATTCCTTCGCCGGGATCAGTGAGGACAGCCTCATAGTAGACGGTTGGGTCATCCCCCAAGATCAGACGCGCCTGAATGTCGACGTCAAGCCAGTCTGCGAGCGACGTCACGGCGTCCCTACGCGCTGAGAATGTGCTGGCCTCAATGAACCCAGGAATCGTAATCTCTCGCCGATCACGAAACTCTGGGAAATACCAGGACCCTCGCCGACCTGGGATAGTCAAGAAATTCCCTCGAGGCTTGCCCAAGATACTCCGCTTGGGATTCTCAAACACCAGTCCGGTGATCGTCGACGAAGATATGCCATTCCAGTTTACTTCAACTCCCGTCATCACCGACCTCGAGCTCTCTGCTGACGTGCTTGTTCTCTGGCTAATTGACGACTCAAGTCAACGATGTCTTGATCGCTGCGGATATGGGCCACACCGATTAGCGGGGCGTGATAGTTGTTGATCGGGGGAAGGTCATTGGATGTGTACGGAGTAGTGCGCTTTCTGGCCTTACTCCAATCAACACTGCCCGGGAACTCGGATCGTTGTTTATCTGCGTTAGGGTTATTGGGCTGCCGAATGGTTGGGACCCGAGTAGTAAGAGCCTGGACTCTCCTTACCTGTTGGCCAAGAGCACTAACCTTCTTCCGAATCTTCTTATGGATGTTATCCATGGCGACTTCGATGTGGCTGGGCGAATGAATGCCGAGACCATCCTTGAAGCCTTCCCAAAGACCAGACGCAAAGTTCTTCGCTGCGTTAAATGCCCCCACGACCAAGTCCTTGAATGCACTGATGACCTTGCCAAGGATATCGATGATCAGCCCAGGCAATCCTGTGATGAGGTCGACGATACCATGGAAGATGGACGAGCCAATGCTAGCTGCAGTAGAAGCAAGAGTAACAGCTGCATTACCGAGGAAGGATCCGATCGAGGTGAGGACACCCCAGATCTGTCCTGGCAGATCCTTAATGAAATCCCAGATGCCTGAGAAGATACTTCCACCGATACTGATGGAAGCCTGGAGGATAGTCGGAATCGCATCGAACAGCAGTGCAATGATGTTTGCCAAGAGACGAATGATCTGGCCAGGCAGTCGGAAGATCTCTGTGACAAACGTCTTCACAAATTCAACGACAATGTTGAAGATGAGCTTGATAAGCTTAGCTCCCCAGATGATCAAGTTCTTGATGATGGTGACCGTCCACCGGATGAAGAACCCGAGCGCATAACCAAGCGCATAACCAATGCGACCAGGAAGTGCCGTCATAAACCGAGCGACTGCACCAGTTGCCTTGCCGATTGCCGTAGAAACTGCACTGGCCGCAGTACTGATGGCATTGCCAACTCGACTCGGTAGATCAGTAAAGAATCGACCAACGGCCCCCGCCGCATTACCGATCTGATCTCCAATCCTACCGAAGAATCTACCCACGGCATCGACAGCGCCAGTAACAGCATCACCTACTGAGCTAAAGAACCTACCGATAGCTCCAGCGGCACTACTCACATAGCCAGGGATGCGCTTAAAGAACGCCTCAACCTTGCCAAAGACATCCTCGAAAAACTTAGGTGCAGCTCTGAAAATAGCTAGGACTTTGTCCCAGCCTTTCTGAATCTCCTGCCAAAGGAAGTTGATGAACTCCCTGAAGCTAGCAATACGAGTGTAAGCAAAGTAGAAGGCTGCAGCAATAGCAGCGACAACAGCAATGACTAGAAGAAATGGGCCAATTGCAGCAAGAGCTCCTCCACCCGCAGCAGCCTCTCCAGCAGCAGCAACCCTAGCACCAGCTCCAAGCAGGCTGAAGGCATTCCGGATCTCTCCGATCACTCGGATAGCTCGAACCATGTTACCGATGGTCAACAAGAAACCACCGGCTAGAATAGCCAAGACGCCAGCAAGTCCCAGCCCCACGAGAAGGGCTGTTTGAAGGGGAGCAGGCAGTTTTTGAATCAACTTGAGGAAGCCGGTGATGCCATCAACAATGCTCTGAAGACCCTTCTGAAGTGGACCCGAGCCAGTGATGAAGATAGCCTGCAGTGTGGCCTTGAGTCGCTTAATTGCTCCGTCGAGATTGTCGGTTCGCTTCGCAGCAACATCCTGAGCCGAAGTATCCGCAATCTCCTTCTGAAACTCATTGAACTTGTCAGTTCCTTGTTCTGCCAAGAAGAGAGCAGCAGTAACGGCGCGTGCACCAAAGATGGTGGTAGCAGCCTGAACCTTCTGCTCCTTTGTGAGACCCTTGATTGAGTTACCAAAGATCCCAAAGACTTCTGTCAGTGTCTTAGCATTACCAGCAGCATCGTAGAACTGATTCGATCCATCTGCTGTAATGAGGCTCAAGGCCTTCATAGCTTCTTTGGCCTTCTTGGTCTGGGGAGTCAACTGCAGCATGATACGACGGAGCGAAGTACCTGCCGTTGAACCCTTAATCCCAGACTGACCGAGAAGTGAGATCGTTGTTGCTAGATCATCCACCTTGATACCAAGGGATGCAGCAATAGGGCCTGCATACTTCAGCGAAGTGGCAAAGTCATTGACATCGATCAACGAAGCATTGGCTGCACCAGCGATAATATCTGCTGACTTAGCAGCATCCTTAGCACCAAGCCCGAAGATTGCCCCAGTCGAGACAATGATCTCTGCAGCGTTCGTCAGACCAATGCCAGCTGCAGAAGCTAGATTAACAGACGCCTCTCCCACACCATCGATGATGTCTTGGGTAGATACACCTGCCTTGGCAAGTTCCACGAATGAGTTAGCAAGCTCAATCGGGCCAAAGATTCCCTTGGTTCCGAGAGAGATAGCCTTCTCACGAAGAAGGTCGAGATCTTTCCCTGTCGTACCGGTGACAGCTGAGATGGTTGAGATTTCCTTCTCGAACTTAGCACCGGTACCGACAATGGCACCGAAGGCTCCGACAGCAGCTTCACCTATGTTCAACAACCCAGCACCTGCCGACCGCAACGCCAAGTCAGCATTCTTCAGATTGCTTGTGTTGATTTTGATGGTACCTACCGCGGTACCTAGGTTATTGCCTGCCATCGTTCACCTCCTTTAGGCGGTATTACTGGTTTTGGTAACTCCGGATTTGCCCCGCATCGACCGGAATCTCTTCTCGATCGGGACATCCAGCAAAGCTAACAGCTTAGCCTTTTGTTTCTTGGCGGTTTCTTTGGCATTCTTGCCTTCAATGCTCTCGAGCTCACTGACAACGTGATTACCCCACGTCGCAACTGCCTCATCGAAGCAGTAGGCGTGGTAGTCATTCTCAATGTTCATCAAGGCACTGGGCCTACAATGCCAGAGTTGACTATGCTGGTAGAGTCCCCACATCTGTGACAAATTCTTCACGAAACTTGGTCAGATCGCTCGTACCTCCGACGGCGAAGTTGAAGATGAACATCTTGTCCTCCATCACAACCTCATCCACGTACAGGATGTTGGCATCCCGGTCAGGGTGATCGAAGGGAAGAATTTGTCCCTGTTGATCCACCGGAGCTGGGCTGACTTGGGGATCGATGGTGCAGAAGACGCAGACATCATCAAACAGTTGGAGAACCGTGCCGATCATCGCCGGGTCCATCTGGAGATCTGCAATCTGCTGCTGAGAAGGAGCTTGGCCTTTGGCCATGGCTTCTTGAACGAGAGGCATGAGTTCGTTGGGGATCATGCCGTTCATGAGAAATACCTGCAACCCGGGTGCTCGTACCAAGGCAGTGTTTCCACTCGGCACAGTAACAAGCGTGCCCCCGACAGTGGCCTTTTTCCACCCGGAGGCGGCTGAAGGCTGTGTGGGAGCACGCGAAGCGACAGACTGAGGCACCGGACGCCGATTCGGCGAGGGCTTGTCTTGGGTTGTGTTGACTTTTGGCTTTGTAGCCATCTTTCTGACCTCCTAGGGTTCCGAAGATTGGTTGTGTGCTGGTTCAGGACGCGGGTGCGCCGGCTCGGATGGTTGCAACAGCGGCAGAACCGCCGGTGAGTGAGCCAACAGTCAAGGTGACCTGAGCGACGTTTGTCGCAGCCAGAGTGCCCTTGAACTCGATGACGTAGTTGCTGATGTCGCCGGTAAGAGCAACATCGCCCGGTGCAATGTTCGAGAGAGCCTCGAGCAAGGTTGTGATCTGGGCGAGGGTAGTTGTACCTGCAGTGATGTTGCCGGTGGTCTGAGCGGAGTAGGTGATGGTGTATGTTCCACCAGTCGCCGAAACGATCACCTGCTGCAGTTCGTTGACACCGGCAGTGATGCCAGCCTCAGTCTCGTTCCAAGTGATCTTGTACAGGTCACCATCTTCGTTGCCGAGGCCTTGTCCACTGCACTTCGTGATGAAGAAGCCGCCGTCAGCGAACTCCCCTTCGAGAGTGTCGGTCACCTTCGCCTTGTAGATCACCACGTGAGTGTCTCCATCGACGTCGTTGATCGATTGACCCTCGATCTTGAAGTATGGCCGGCTCTGACTGACGTTCTTGAGCAGCGACTTTGTCTGGCTCGGCGTGACGCCGGTGTTGTCCAGAGTGCCGCCGGTCAGAACGTGCCAGGCCTCCAGGGAAATACCGCCAGCCTCGATGTCGAAGTTGACGGTCGGTCCCTTGCCGTGGATGGCAACGAGGCGATCGTCGCCCCGCAGTTCCTCGAACTCCTCTGCCTCACTGAAGCTCAGAGTCTGAGAAACAGGAAGGTCGACTGAAGTTCCGAGGCTGTCATCCGAGTTGATCGGCGTGAGCTTGACGTCCCTGAGGCCGTAAGGCAGCGCCGGATCTGCTAAGGTCATTAGCGGTCCTTTCTTTGTTCTTGTGTGGGTGGTGCCTTGAACTTGAGAGTTTCGACAAGCTCCCCGGTTTTCGGATTGAAACGATGGAGGATCACAACCCCAGGACGCTTCCCACACCACCGACTCTTGCAGGGGAGTTCGACAAGCCCCTCATCAGTGACTCGTGCGGCAAGACCGCCCTGGCATCGCAGGTCCATCGTCCGTGCGCTTCCCTACGCGTCGAGATCGACTTGATCGGTCGATGACTCATCATCATCGTCCGCTTCGCTCAGGGAATCGCTCGCCGAGCTATCAGGATCGTCCTCGCCCGAATTGTCATCATCATCGAGCACAACTTCGACCTCATCAGTCGGTGCCGTCATGATGGCGAACTCGGTGGGAAGAGCAGTCAGAAGTGCATCGCACACCTCTTGGCTGAGATCGAGGGTATGGTCCGGACCTTCCCAGGTCAGGGTCCCTTCTGTATACGGCACGTTGATCTGCTTCAGATCTTGTGGCCGTAGGATGCGGCGGTGGTCTTTGCGACCAGCGAGATAACGGATTTTCATGGTGGCCTCCTCAGACCCTGTAGACAACTGCGATTCTGACGAATCGAAGAATGGTGCCAAGGTCTTCGTCTCGGAAGTCCTCGCTGGTTTCGACGATAGTGCTTCGGATGACTCCGGCAGTTTCGTCTTTGACCTTGTTGAACGTGGCATCGATGTATCCGATCATGGTGTCGATCTGGAGATAGTCGCCCGGCTTATCCTCAGCGAAGATCATGAAGGTCTCAGTTCGGCAAGCAACCCCATCATCGCCACGGACCGTATCAGTAATCCCTGTCGATCGGTACAGGATGAACGGCTTCTCTTCGGGAACTTTCTTGATCGTCGTTGAACCCCAGATGCGCGTTGAGACCAAAGCAGCCAAGGACGTGTTAGCGACGAGTTTCGTGTAGACCCAGGTTCGATTCATGGGTAATAGATGTCGCTTATCATGCCGTTCATCTTCTCCAACAGCTTCGGTCCTATGGCATCTACCGTAGGAATGATGATCGCATATCTACCACCCCAACGAACTTCCAGCCAGATACCGTAATCTACGGTGTGGAATAGATCCACTTCAAGGCTGTCATCGTCGATACTGGCCTCAGCCTGTAAGCCTCGACGAGCATCCCCTGTTCGATCTTCCCATGGCGCATTAGCCACGGCGTACTCAACTAGTTCTGTCGCAAAGTCGGCGGCTACTTCAGCCATACCAGTAGAGGTCTTGAAAGCGAAGTTAGCCAGGCCAGCTGTCAAAGTGTCGGCGGTGAAGAAGTAGTTGGACTCATGTGGACGATGCTTGCGATATCGCCCTGTTCGATTGTCTCTGTACTTCCTAGTTGAACCGTAAGGCATCTCTACCCCCGGTAAAGAACTCCAGCCTGAGAACGATCCCAGGACCGAGCAGATACGAAAGCAACTTCGTACTTGCCGGGCTCGAGACGGTCAGTGGTGGGACTGATATCGGTGGATGGATCGAAAGTGTCACCCAGAGCAATGTCCAAGTCACGACGAAAGATGAGGATGTAATGGATGTATTCCACACGATCTTCACCGAATGTCTGGGGAGTGAAACGGTACTCCTGAGTCAATCGCCGCTTGAACGGATAGACCATGAACTCCTGCGGTCCGATCGCAATGACTCCAGCATCAACCAAACCTCCTGCGCCGCTCGCCACTTGGACGGGTCGCTGAAGATCAATGTTAATGGGGTCAGTGTCGATGAACGCGTCAAGTAACCGATCTCGAGCCTTCTGCTCAGACCAGCTAGCCATTCGGGTTGCCTTCTCGAATGATGTGACCCATACGGGCACGACCTCGACCTGGTGTTGGAACGTAAGCAACAAACCGATCGATCATGCGTAGAGCCTGGCGATGAAGGTCGCTGAGTGTTCTTGCTGCGTTACCTTCATTGACATCGACCATGTTGGCGAGGTTGGCAGCTTTTTCAATCCAGCCATAATAGGCAGCTGCGTTGGGATCGTCGTTCCCTAGTTCGAGGAAGTCTTCGACCTCGTCGTCGGTGAACATGGTATCTGCGTCCGTACCACCAGTAGGAATTGACTCCCCGATGAGTGCTCGCGTTCTCTGCCCGGTGGTACGGTTCACAGACCCCCCTTTCAGTCGTCGTTCTCGTCGTCCGAGTCATCCTCGGTGTCGCCTTCGTCTTCCATCTCGGGACCGGCGACTAGGTCCTCGGGAAGGGTTTCGTGCATGTCGTGGCGACGCAGGCGAGCAATGAAGTCGTCTCTGCCGCCCTCAAGGCTCAAACCTCGCCTGGACAGCTCGGCTCTCCGTTTGTCGTTGTTCCAGCCGGCATCGGTGGTATATGTCTCTTCCTCGTCGTCGTCGACGATACCACCCTTCCGCTCGATCTTCGGAGCGTCTTGGTCGTCGATCGACTTGGCTTTTGGGGCAGCTGGGACTTTCTTGCCCCGCTTGCCCGGTGCCTTCTCGGGACGATCGATGTGCTTCGGAAGCTTGTTGCGAGAGAAGAGATACCAGATCTCATGCTCGGTGAGGTCGCCGTCATCGATACGGCTTTTTGGGATGTGCAGTGACACCTTCTCCAACCTTTCGTGTGAGAGATCAACGGGCCCAGGGGCCAAAGCTGGTTAGAACTCTGGCCCCCAGGAAGTTGTTGATCAGTAGACGTAGTCCGTCGGAATGTCGTACGTCGGGTCGGTGGCGATCTGCATGACCACACCTGCGCCTCGGTGGCGAACACCAGTCCCGAATCCGTGGAGGTAGTACGAGTCGATCAACGGGTAATCGTTGTCGGCTCCCTTCACGAGCTTGAGACCCCGGAGACTCGCCTTCTCGTGCTGACGGATGCCCACCGGGTTGCCGAGGTTGTTCTCGCCTCCCGTTGCGAATCCCAGCATGTAGCCGGCGGGGATGTACTCCTCCATCACGATGCTGGCGGTGCCGTACGTACCGATGGTGATGAGACCCGGCAGGTTGGCAATCGCTGGCGCCCCGATGATTCCACCGTTTGCCGGCAAGATGATGCCGCCGCCCGTGTAGTTGGGGTTCGGGATGAAGTCGAACTTGTCACCGTTGGCTCGGCTGAAGTCCTGGATGGTGTCGGCTTCCTGCTCGTTGACCATGACGACCAAGCGATAGCCGCGTTGTGCGGTGTAGCCGTGGTGGGTCATGTGCACGATCATGTCGTCCAGGTCGCCGGAGTCGACGACAGTCGCTCCAGAGGTGAGGAAGTGATCGTGCCCCGAGGTGAAGGTCGTGGTCTTCCACTTCGGCGGCACCTGGGTGTCTCCGTTGTAGAAGCCATAGACATTGACCGACTCTCCGTCGATGTCGGCAACGTTGGTCACGTTGCTGAACACCCGAGCCATGATCTTCGTGAAGAGCAGGCGGTTGTCGGCCTCCAGGGCCTCGTTGTTGAGAGCAGAGACCTGCTCCTGAGTTGCCTCGGCGAGGAACATCCAGGTGTAGCGGACAGCCAAGTCCCACCAGCGGAAGTCGTAGCCCATCCGGAAGGATGGCCCGAGGCGGATGCCGGTTGGCACACCGAACTCAGTTGCTTCCTGGAAGTTGCCCTCAGTCGGATAGCGAACTCCCTCAACCAACGCCGTGACGTTGAACGTCAGGAGGTTGGTCAGAGCATCTCGCTGGGCGTTCCAGACGCGGATGACCTTCTGGAACTCGTCCCACATCCGATTCAGCGGGAAACCATCCGTGGTCTCCGTGATGACATCGCCTCGTTCGTTGTAGCCTTCCTCCCGACCACGAAGGCCCTGGAATCCGGTCATGTCGAACGGCATGCCCTGCAGCATCTTGAGGTCGGCAGGGGTGAACGTCTTGAGTTTGTTCATCGTTTAACTACCCTCCTCAGGGTGTCAGGAGTCCGGCGGACTCGAGGCGGGTGAGAATCGTGTTGATCTTGGCCGTCAGGTCAGCGAAGTTGTTGTTCAACGCTGGAACCATGACAGCAGCAATGTCATCACGAAGCGCGTCAGCGGTGGCCGGCGCGTCGGTTGGGGCAGCAATGGCGGCGACAGTGTCGTTACCAGTCCCGCCGGTGCTGTCGGTGAGATGGACGACGGCTGTCTGGTCGCCGACCACGTTGGTTGCCTGAGCGGCAGTTCCAACACGAACGACGAGCCGGTCGGCCTCGACCGTTTCTCCGACTGGGTAGATCGAAGGAGTCGAGCTGATGACTCCCGTCGTTGCGTGGGCGTAGTAGCGAGTGCCAGCCACACCTCCGAATTCGACGAGTTCACCTGCCGTCATGCAATCGATTGGCTGCCCTGCAACCATGTCGAATGGAGCGCAAATCACTCCACTGATCCCTGTCTGACCGGGTCCGGCAACCACTCGACCGCTGCTGTTCAGACCGACGCCCAAGGGGGCAGCGGCACCTGTGTATGCAGCGTTGAGGGGCGCACGGAAACCGCCAGAGATCGGATCGTACTTGTCAATCCTGGCCACTTGGCCTTCCTTCCTGTTGGTTTCTGAGTTATTGCACTTACGAGATTACGCCGGCTGAGCCGCGGTTCAAAGCGGGATACCGCTTCTTCATCGCTTCATCATCCAGCTCAACCTGGGACTTCTTGCCGCCCCCGAACTTCGAACCCGTCTTGTCCTCTTGGCCATCGGCCATGATGAGATGAGGCTTGGCCTTCGCCAAAGCTTCCAATGCAGATTTGACCGAGACCGCGTCCACGTCGACATCCGAGGGGTCATCATCGTCTTGGTCGACGGTGATATCTCCTCGGTTGACGAGCTGCAAAGCATCGTCGATGTCACGGAACTTGAGCTTGCCGCCTGCCATCTTGATGATCGCGTTGTCGACCGCGGTCTTCTTGAGGGCTTCAGCCAGCTTCACGTTCTTGGCTTCTGCACCAGCAGCCTTGTCAATGGCCTTCTGGGTGTCCGTCTTGTCCTTGTCGTCCAGTTCCTTCAGACGCGCATCTTTCGCCCGAGCCTCTTTCTCAAGAAGCTTGCGAGCCTTGCGCTCCTTGGCCAGGGCCGATAGGAGGTTGGCGTTGTCGTCGTTCTTCTCCTTACCAGGGTCGTCATCGTCGTCATCGTCGTCATCGAGAGCTTCTTTGTCGGCTTTGTCTTTGGCCTCTTTGGCCTCTCGAGCAGCCTTCTCTTCTGCAGTCTCGTCTTCGAACCCGATCAACCGAACGCCTTGGAGGTGAGGGGGAAGCTTGTCCTTACGCATCTCGCGTATCCTTTCGTTGTGGGCCTCTCGCCCGTGATTACCAGCTGTGTACAGCTAGATCTGTCTTGCCACGATCAGAATGATGATCACCAAGAGAACGATGACCAAAACCGTGACTACATCCGTTGATCCTTTGTTCTTTCTGCTCGGATCATGCCTTGACCTCCGTACCCTTCGACTCATTCGGGGCATTACGGTTGTTCGATTGATTGCCTGGCTTGGGCAGCGTGTCTCCTGCGCCTTGCAGTCGACCTCCAGGGCCGGGGACACCATTGGCTGTTGGATTCTGAGCATTGGCCAGCAGCGGAGCAGGTGTGGTCGCCTCCAAGAACTTCTTCTCTTCGTCGATGATATCTTGTTCCATGTCCTCGGGAAAGACGTAACCGAGCTTGAGAGTGCATTGTTCCCGGTAGTACTTCTTGGAGATGATCTTGCGATCGACCATGTTGTTCAGTTCTTCCAAAATCTTGACTCGGTTGAGTGGCAGCTTGTCCCCGAGTGTAATGACGATCTTGGTTGCTGTGAAGTCCTTACCCTCGAAGACCTTGACCCAGAACTTCCAGTCATACCACATCTGGGTAAGAATGGAGGTACCAGCATGGTCTCGAGATTCGATCTTGGCGAGTAGTGGCACAAACTTCAGAGCGAGGGCGATTCCTGACTCGGCCGTTTGGGCATCGATGTTCGAGAGTGCAGCTTTGACCCCTGTACCATCACCGAGCGCATCTTCCAAGTAATGTACATGGTCCAAAACCGGAGTGACAGAGGTGATGCCTTCAAGTCTTTTGACAAGGGTAGCGCCAGGCATTTCCCACACCATGCCCGGTGCGACGATCCAATCCTGTTCAACCCCTCGAGCGTCCTTCGGCCGACCTGCGTCAGTTGCGTAGACACCCAAACCGGTGAGCGCCAGTGAAATCTCTTCGTCAGAGATCGCCTGGTTGATTGCCTGGAAGATTCGCTCATAGCCCTTCAGTTCTGAGTTACCGAAGTCAAACCCATCGAACTCGGCATTCTTGAAGTGGTAGAGTGGAATGGCTGGGATTTCTGGAGGAAGCTTGGCCATCGGTAGCAGGTTCTGAACGAGCTTGGCCTTATCGGGGTTATTCCACCCCTCCATCTCCCAGAGGTTTTCCTCACGCCAGATGCCGGGGATGATTTCCCCCTCTTCATCCAACTCGTGCCAGTACCGAAGTACCTTGACGACAGTCTTCGTCGGATCAGTCGGGTGCAGCGATTGCTCGACGAGCTTTGCTCCCGTGCGCTTCTCCAAATCATCCGAATCGAACTCAGGGAAGTATGCTGCGGGATCAACGCTATTGAAGCTGATCCGGCTTCCCTCCGCTTTCTTCGGATTCGCTGTCAGGTGGAAGATGAAATCGCCTCGGATACACCCAGCATGCTTGGCCACTTCAAAGCGGGCATAGAATCGCTCCCGCTCGAGGAAGGCCTCGAGAAACTCCACCAGATCTGCACTGGACTTGGGATCTTCGACCCCGATCTTGAGACCCTTGAGCAGATAGTAAGCAGTCGTGTCAACGATCAGCTTCGGCTTCGGAACGTAAACTGCCCGACCATCCTGGTTACGACGGATCAGCTTGAAGGCTGTATCCTCAGACCAGTACATGTCCTGGTAAGCCTGGTACGAAGCAATGCGCTCCTGATCAAGTGGACCAACCCAGGTCGGGAAGCCAGTGACGTAGGGAGCAACCGTGCTGTACGGTGTGACTGTTCCTTCTGCTGTTGACATCAGTTCTTCACCTTTGCCCGACTCTGTCGGCTGCTAGACCCCGTCTCGGTGGTCGCTCCGGGACCGAAGTAGCCGTAGATGAAACGGCCAAGTGCTTCGGGACCATGGTTGTCTTTGTCCAAGGGCACCTCGGACTCATTCTTCTGTTCGTTCTTATGTACCGGCCAGCGGTAACCCTCTCGCATTTCCCATGCAAGGTGAGTGCATCGATCCTTGTCGAATACAATGCCAGCCTGTTGATCTTTCGGTTTCGCTCCCGCAGGACGAGGCTTGAGCCGAGTACGAACCATTCCATTCCTAGTCCGAAGTTCACCGCCCGTGTTGGATCGAGCCGGAATACCCAGATGTCTCATCAGGATGTTCGTGTCGTCAGGGTTGTGTGGATCGGGGTAGAATGCAGCGCATTTCTTCGTCCATGGATGGTCCTTCAGAACCTCCTTAGCGATGCGCTCAGTATCCATCTCCTTAATGTAGTGCTCACCGAGGACATAGACATTTTGGAACTCATCAACCTGAATCCATAGCCAGACGAAGAAGTTCGTAAAGCCATAGTCAACTGCTGCGTACAGCGGCCAATCAGGGTTGTACACGATTCGCTTGAGATGGAGTTCATCATCCCATTCTGCCATGACACGACCCACACGATCGACGAACTTGCCCTCGTACTGCCGAGCAAACTCATCTTTAGTCAGGTCATCCTCAGCTTCGAGGATTTCTGGATCTCTACGACCTCCGGGAAAAACAAAGTTGTTGGTCCAGCTCGGCATTCGCCATGATCGCCATGGCTTAGTCATGTGTTCCAACCCCTTCTTGTATGCCCAGTACAGCAATGCGGTATCTACCGCAAGTTCAGGCACCCCAGTCGTCAAAGACCAGCCGCGCTTATCACTCAGCGCAGGTCGCACATATTCCGTAAACGTCTTCCTAGTCAACCGGCCCGCTTCGACAAGAAGTACGAAGTCAAGTCCCTCACCCACCAAGGATTCAGGATGCTGAGCCGAACGACATTCGAGGTCGAAACCCCAGTTCGTATGGATGTGCATGTTGCCATTCTCAACGTTCTTGAGGAACTTTGTACTGACTGTGTCAATGCCAAGCTTCTTGAACGTATCGTAAACAACGCGGAATTCCTTCTCACAGTCGAGGTAGTTGGGACCGATGATCCACCCCATCTGAGGCTCTCCTCGGCGATTCTTCACGAATGCCGTGGGTTCAGCTTCCTTGCCGCCAAGAAAGGTCTTCCCCCACCGTCGACCGTTAGTAAGTACCCGGTGGCGGTGGTTATCATAATGCACCGGAATCTGACCCTTGTGTGGGATGTATCCGGTTTCCGCAAAGTAGAGATCCTTTCTCAGGACTCCACCCTGCATTCCTGGTGTCGCGTTTTTGATCCGCGGCATGGTACTCCGTTCTTAGTCCTCGAAGTCGATCACCGAATCCGGGTAGGGCCCTATGCCCAGGAACGCGCGTCGATCAGGCTCAGCCTCGATGTTCTCGGTTCCAGTTACGTAAATCAACCTCTGCCGCTCTTGAGCTGATAGAGGCATTCCTTGCTTCTTGGCAGGTAGGGTGTTATCCCTGAACTCGCCAGTGTATTCGGGGGTATCGCCAAAGTCTTGGCGATGTGTGCGTCGAGTAGCCATCGCCACCTTTCAAAACTTTGTTGCAGGACCTTGAGGCATCGAAACTACTACGTAGCGGAATCCCTCCACTCTAGTATCAAGATCGCCCTGTGAGGGTCCCACACTTCCGAGCGGGTGCGTATGCCATACGATGAAGTGCTCGCGTGAGAGGTCATGAGGATGAACCCCGCTTCGTCCAACATAGGCAAGAATCGCGTTGCCCAGATCCTCCACGTCGATCGCGTAGGCTTTCGTTGGAGTTGGGTGGGAGTTCGGCGTCTCAACCACCTGCTGGTCGGGGGGAATTACCCCGCAGGCCTCTAACGGCAACCTATCTGCGCCAATCGTAAGAATCTGGGCAACGACTTCAGGGCTAACCCACGGGAGGCGAGGCCCAGGCAAAGCCTGCTCCTTGCAACTCATCCTCTACCTGGGTAAGTTCCTCAGTAGTGATGATCCCCTTGCGAATCAGCAACAATCGTAGAATGGGGTCGCCCTGCAGGCGCCTCCCAATCGATCCCTGCGTCGCTGGATCACCCGACGATGCATGATTTACCGGCTTCGAATCGACCGGCTTCTTACTCAGTTGTCCGTTCTCCGAGAAAGCATGTTGAACCGATGGATTCTCTCGGTGCCACTGCCGATCATGGTGACAAACCCCGCAGAGTTCAGTCTCCATCATCTTCCTCAGATGACTGAGCTTCGATATAACCCTGAGTCAGTTCGAAGCCGCCGTCCGACCCAGGATTAACCATTGCATGCCCCAGAATGCCCTGAAGCTTGATAGAGATATCGCTCTCCATCCGAGTCTTGGGCTTCCCGATCACATGCTCGACCAAGAACTTTGCCGCGTCCAGCTTAGTGCCAGCTGCAACTATCGGCCTGTCCTTCTCATCAACGGTTTCATCGTTCAAGATCAATCCGATAATCTTAAGCGCGTCGATGGTATGTCCGTTCATCTCTTCACGAACAACTTCCTCGAACCTCTTCACGATCTGCTCATGCAGCACACGATCGATAAACGCAGGTGACTTCCCCTTGAAGGTTCCGTCCTTAGCTCGAGGGCGACCTCGTGCCAACTCCTCGTGATCCCATTCTTCGATCGGTCGACCATAGAGCTGCTTCAGCTCATCAGAACCGATCTTCATCTTCCGGCGAGCCCTTGCTCGGATTTGCTTGGCTCGCTTCGATGTAACGGGTCGACCCAAAATCCCGCCCTTGCTCCCTATGCTAGCTGGTTCGCGGCTGCCGGTCAGTGGAAGTCTACCTTCCAAGTCGTCGACGAACGCAAAATCAAGTATCGCTGTGGATGCCATGGAAGATCTCCTTCAGAGGCAAGGACGGGATTAGGGACGGGCTCAGGTGAGCCAGACGCGGCCTTCAACCGCTGCCGGCGTGGTGGCAGATGAAGAGATGAGGCTCAGGTTGATGAGCTTCTTGGCCTGGGGGTTGCGCCAGATGGTCTTGGTGCTCATCGGACCGACCGTGATCGTTCCGAGCGCGTCGGCGACGGCAGCAGTGGCGGGGTTCGCAGCGAAGGTTCCTTCGGCGAGGGTGATCGAGAGACGAGCAGTCGCGTGGGTGTTCGTCACGACAATCTCTCGGACTGGAGCGGTGAGTTCGACGGTCGAGGCCGAAGTTCCGACGGATATTGGGGCGTAGTAGGGGTCAGCTTTTGTTGCAGCCATTGTGATCTCCTTGATCCTCGGCGGCCGGCCGAACACGGATCCGTTGAGGGAGCTAATCTCAAGAGCGGGGGAGCCCTCGAGCGATCAGCGTCTCCTCAACGAACATTACGAGTCTATCATGCCTCAAGTATCTTGTCAAATCACCGAGACCCGCGCTTCAAAAATTCATTCCTGTCCTCGATTTAACACCCAAAGTTGTGCTTTCTCTAGCCAGCCAGGACTAGCATTATCAAAGATTGAGATAAAGTGATTACACTTAGCACATAATAATCCCCTAACTTTCCCAGTCCTGTGATTGTGATCTATGTGTAGAGTCATTCCATCTCTAATACCACATAGCCCACAGCAATAGTCTTGACTTAGAAGTAGTTCTAATACTTCAGGACCAGTTAACCCGTATTTCTTACCTTTGCAGCAATATACACATGAGAGTCTCCGTTTCCCTCGCTCTATTCTGTCTTTAAACAGATGAAACGGTCTTTCTACTCGACAAGTTTTACACTTACGTTTGGTAGGGTTCAATCGTTCATCCTCTTGAGCAGCTAACTTAGCTCCTCGAATGTATGTAGGATTGGGCTTCATAAATCGACTCATGTCTCGTCATCAGGTAAACAATGAATCCAAGGCCTGCCCTCAGTATCGTATCCACACGCCCCGTGCGCGTCGCATATGAGACAGGCTGACTCGGGCGATATCACGCGGACAGCTTCTCCTTCCCAAGACTTCAGGACATAGTAGCCGTTCCAGCGATCATGAATCTCATCTTCCTGCATAAACTCTAGAAACATATCCTGGTAGTGATCTGCTTCTTCCTGTTCTCGTTCCTCTTCAGTTTTGCCATCGCTGAAGACTCTAGCCCAGAATTCTTGTTCCGGCAATGCCTGAGCTTCTAGTGAGGATGCGCAGAAGATTGGCCGATCCTTCAGGGTCGCCACTCAACATGAGTAAAGGTGAACAAGTGACCAACTGGGTAAGCCTCAGGTCCAACCTGAGTTACGTGTGGAATCCAATCCTCTCGGCCGCTTCGATCAAACCCCTCCAGTTTCTGACGGATCTTATGTAGCCGGTGTGGAAGATGAAGCAAAGCAACAGGCTTGTCATTGAAGACATCATGGCCAATCACTCGACCATAGTCAGGACAGTAGCCAGTAAACTGCCTAGCTACACTCTGCATGTACAGAGTATGAGCTCGACTATCATACTCGTCACTGCACCAAACCAGGGTCAAGTGCTCCTTGGGTCGGGCATCCATCGGTACCATGCAAAGGTAACTCATCGTTCCATCGCCATTTCAGCCTTGCGAACGGCCTCCTCGTAGATCGCCATTTGAGCCTTGTAAGCTCTATAGCGCTTGGTCTTCTTGCAACTGCCGCATGTCACGTTGTCTGCGGGTGCACAATCATCGTTCTTTCGAAGTAACCCGCACTCGGTAAAGTACCATGGCGGGTCAACAACCGGTACTGGGCCATAGTACGGCGGTTCTTTGGAATACATGTGATAGACCTTACCATGTCGACCAGTCATGGCTTCCCCCAGGGCCGCTTCGGGCCTCGTTGCAGTTTCTCCCCCGTCTCTGGCCATCTCCCACACAGGATCGTGTAGTATCGGCCTCGGAACCAGATGCCCAATCGATGAGTGAGTCGACCATACTGCACCTCCCCGCCGGGTATCCGAAGATACCTCTTATGCGGTGTCTTGGCTAATATTCCCATCTTTGCCCCTTTCTTGTGTTAAATCGAAGATCATGGGTTCATCGCCATTGTCCGCTCGACCTCGACGATAAAGCTTCAGTATCCAACTGCCGGCAATACCTGTCATGGCTTCGATTTGCCGGAACGTTAGCTTGTGAGTATCATGACAATGTACGATGAACCTGTTAAATTCCCGTTGAGCTTCAGCAATAGCCTCATGTCTAAACTGTAAGCCATGTTCCAGTCCCTCGAGCTGCCGTGCAGTTAGAGATGCCATTGCTTCTTCTCTTTGTTATATGGAGGACGCCGAGCAAGCCATGCCCATGCCTCCCAAGCCGAGCCTAAGCCAGCGGCAAGCCAGAACCATAACCAGCTCATCGATTGCGCCCGATCATCGCATCGGAGATGACCCGATGAGCGTCCCTATTCGCCGTAGGGATCACAGAATCATGCGCTGCGATCATCGATACATTGAGCATGCCCTCATCGCCTGGGATCGTCATAGAGCGCCTCCAATCCATGTGCCTCGAGATGGTAGGCTTTCATCTCAACAACGAACAATCGCCGGGAATCCATCCGAAGTAAACCTCCGGGGTTAGTACCGAGAGGCTGTACCATGTCTTCATCCTGCTGACTCAGTTTGATAGTGATGAACTGATCCTCGGCAGGGTTGGCATCGAAGGACACGATCTGATCCCACTTCTCATCATGTAGATGAAGTTGAACCTGAGCTCGGTGGATCTTCCGAAGTCGAGGCGGCATGAACTGCCCATCCCGAGAAAATGTCCAGCTCATCGCCTCATCGCCGATGCTAGGTAACTGAACTCAGAACGAGCTCCCATGAAGTTGAGCCGTCGACGAACAAGACTCAGAACTCGATCCTTGCAGGCGCAGTTGTAGCCATGCTGAGGATAGTTTGCTGAATGAGCAACCATCATCCGAAGTAACTCATCAATGGTGTCATCTTCGCCGGGCTCGATGATCGTGTGTGGCCCGAAGTCTGCCATCACCGCCTCACCATCCAAACCAAAGCACCGAAGCCGATGCAAGCAAAGAATACCGCAATGCCCATCGCCACGATGATCCCGATTCTTTCCCGAGTCTTCTCACTGAATTCCCACTCAGTCGTCATTGATATCTCCTTTGTTCTTGATTCTTGCTTCATCGGCAGCAACAAACTCGACATCATCCCCCGACATGATCTTAGACCGAGATTCTCTGAGCCATTGCTCAGTCTCGATGGTCGGGTTACCTGAGTATTCTTTGTCTCGTTGCTCCAAGACCTCATCGGTGAACTCATGTCCTCCACCGAAGTCCAGCTTTTGCTCAGCTCGGAAGTCAGTGCGGTGGTGATGAGCCTCACCAGCCATGATCTCGACCTTGTCATGTAGGGCCTCGACGCGAGCTATCAAGTCAGAGAGCTTGTGGCCCAAGTCCGTTAGACTGATGCGGTTGTTTTTCTGAGCTTCAAGAAGCTTGTCAAAGTTCCCCTTCGACCACTTCCTGTAGTCATCGTACTGAGTCCGAACACTGAGCAAGCCGTTTTTGAACTCAGTATCTGCCTTCGTGATCATGTCACGCAAGATCATGGAATTGCCGCCATTGCGGATCTTCCTAATGTCTTCGGAATGTTCACCGACATAGACCTTGAGATTGCCCACTGTCTGCATCAGATCCTCGAGAGTATCTCGTAGTTTCTTGATTTTTCGTTTCTTCATGTCTCCCTCTCTTCGGGGTAGTTTGTCTCGATCCATTCTTGGACCTGCCGAGCAGCATCCAAGTATTCTTCCGAGGGAGTCATTGATTGCTCCTGACCGATCTCGTAAGTATCCCAGATCAAGTCACGAAGTCGCTTCGGCAACTTGAACCAGTGCTTCTTACACCCCCACATCGCCGGCGGGCACTGAGTCTCACACCTCGGCCAGTGGCATGTGTGGTTGCGATCCTGGCCAGCCCGCATGACATGTTTTGCCTTGTCACTCATCAATCCTCGTCCTCCACAGAATCATGAACTTCCGGGCCTTGTGCATCATGGTCATCTGCTGGATGGTGAGTATGAATCCACCACCCACCCGTAGGGCAGCTTTGCCAGAAGATCCGGTCGTTGCAGACTTTACAGGCACTCTGAAGTTCTTTGTCTGCCAAGGATTCGCCGGCCATTGATTCCACACCCTCTGCGATGGTGAGCTGTCGTGGGACGCGTTGACCCAGCGGTGGAGGATCGACTGGCTTGATGAACATCGTCGCAGATGCTGTCGTCGGAAACTTCTGCCGGAAGCTCTCGACCTGCTCCTCAGCATGCAGCAGAACTGCTAGCTCCAGTGTCCTGTACCGGGCGATGAAATTGAAGACGTAAGCCTCCCTCTCAACTGCCGAGTAGCCGAATGTCCCCTTGCCCACCGCTCGCATCGCATCCACGATCTCATCGGAGGTCAGCGACGCGGCCCGTTTCCTCGCATTCTCACGCATCGTGTGAGCTACCTTGGAGGTGTCTGTCGCTGCCTTCATCTTCGGTTTTGCCGGCATCAGCTTGCCAATCCTGTTCGTCTAGCGACTGCGTTTGCAGCCTCGTTGAATATATCTTGGGCCTTCTCAGCTTCAGTCTTGGTCTCTGTGACCTTACCCTCAGCTTCCATCCACCGCTCCATCGCCCCCTTGTGGCGAGCATGGGTCAAGTTCACCTGTTTCTCAGCTTCGAGCAAATCCCCGACCAGATCAGCTAGAGTCTGAACTGTCTTCAGTTCATGGTCCCCATCGTCAAACTCTCCCATCAGCTCGTCTCCTGTAAACAACCGCAAGCTGGACAGTAGTCCGCATCGGAGATGGGTTGGTCAGTCTCCTTGCTCACGAGACGGACAGGAATCAGGTCAGCCTCCATGCAGTTCGGACATCTTGTGGCGGGCATCAGTCGTCGTCCTCATCTTCGTCGAGA
>Ga0065707_10081735_pt1 | contig 57296 bp, 53 predicted proteins | sample SwiRhicommuniRL3_FD_59094 | JGI IMG/M metagenome (GOLD analysis project Ga0065707, IMG submission 59094) | Switchgrass rhizosphere bacterial communities from Rose Lake, Michigan, USA - RL3 v2 (version 2) | ecosystem: Host-associated > Plants > Roots > Rhizosphere > Soil | place: East Lansing...
AGAGGCATGCTCGCCGGCCCGGTGCGGCGGGTAGAAGTAAAACCAGATTTTCGCGGCGCGATTACTGTCGTTCGCTTGGTGGGTTTGCAAAAGCGCTTTCGCATCGCTTGCTGTCAGAGCGCTTTCCTGTCTGCGAGCCTCAATTCGAGCTTCGAGCATCGCCTTGTTCGGCAACTGCATTCCCGAGCTTTGGATGGCATCGACCTCTGTCCCGGTTAGGCGCGTGCAATGGAATCCCTCTTCAAGCGTATGCGGTTTCAGAAGGTCTTCTAGCACTTCAATGGCTCTATCGTGCTGCTGTGCTGAGAAGCGCGGACCCGTTGAGTGATCTCCCGGTCGCCGCTGGCGCTCTCGTTCTTCTGATCTCGGACCGTACCAGTCATCGAATAGCGGGCGGTGCTGCTCAATGAAGGGAACAATGTCCGCCGGCCAAGTGGATTCGACTTCTAGGATCATGGGCGGAGGGTTCTGGCGTTCTCCAATTGCTAGAAAATCAGCTTTGCTGGAAAACCAGCAGGGACGTTCTGCGACTGAGCAACGAACCGCTTCCTTAATTTTTGTTTTGCTTCGCGTTTACTTTTAGATCACGGATCCGTCGGATGGCAGCAGCACCGAGCCATCTTGCATTGAGGAGGGACGCTGTCGATTTCCCGATGCGTTACGGATACTAACCTTTCTTACGCGACTTCGCTGTCTTCGTCCTGGTCGAGATGGCACGGTCCTGCACTGCATACTTCTCCAATAAATCGTCGAGCGCCTCGCGCAACAGCGTGGCTTTGGTGCGATCTTTGTCGGCCGCCAATCTGTCAAGTTTGGCAATGGCTTCCTGCGAGTAGTAGGAGACAATTTTCTGCTGATTGCCGACTTTCATTTGAATCGTTAGGTGACAGACGTTGCACTTTGCAGCGAAGGGTTGCAGGGAGCATGGCCGCGGCGCTCTCGTGTTGCTTTCGCGCCCCGGCGTATCCAGGACGCGCGGACAGCTATTGCTCATAATAACAGGAGCATGGTGATTTCGCTCCTGCAGCAATTCGAGCCCGCAAGGGCATCGAGGTCTCTCTGCGTCAGCGGAATTCCCGCGAGTCCACGGGTTAGCTCTGCCAGCCAAGCGGATAGTCCTTCAGCTGCTCGCCACGACGGGGCCGTTTCGAAACTTGCCTTCGACAATCAGCAGTTGAGCGGAAAGCACGGCTTGTCGTTGCGTCTCGAGGATATGCGGAAATATGATCAAGTTGGCAAAGCCGGTCTCATCCTCCAGGGAGATGAAGATGATCCCGGCCGCCGGGCCAGGACACTGCCGGTGAGTCACCAGGCCAGCCGCTCGGACACGTCGGGCGGTATCCAATTTTTGGAGGTCTGCCGCGAGTGTCGCCGAGCCGGCCAGACTCGCGCGTAGGTACGCCAATGGATGTAGCCCTAGCGTGTCCGGTACGACCGTAGTCGGCTGCAGTGGTCTCCCATGCGGTAGACGATCACACCGACTGGATGAATAGAAGTTCGCTCATGCGAGAGGCGGCGGATGCCGGAGTCTTTGAGTGCATCGCGCCTACATCAAATGAAATGGCGCAATCGAGGATTCCATTGCGTCCCATGAAAGCGACGAGCTAGCTGAGATCCCGGCCGTTCGAAGAAGACAGCAGTTGATGGCTCTCGGTCCGGTCTCGATGTGGAACTGTGTCCCACGAATCGCGTAGTTTCGAAGCATAAGCCAATAGTCCTGCTCCATGCATTCACGTTGTGTCAGCGCCGACAAGATCAAGGCATCAAAATGTCCGGTCAAATCAGTGAGGAACTCGGTAGCGATATAGGGGGTCTTCAATTCAAATTGACCAGTAGCTGGTCGCAGCTCAGGTTATCTGTGCGTCATCGGGTGATGGCGCTTGACTCCTTTCGTCCTATTTGGAGACGTATCATGAACGACTTCGTGGAATTCGGAAAAGTGACCGAGGAAACGCAGAGCGGCAGTGAGGGGACAGGCGACGGCGGTATGTTTCCGCAACCATTGTTCGCGCCGCTTTCGTAGTCGATGAATGGTGTGCGGCGCCGCGTACGTGCCGCACACCCTCGAACATCAGTTGGAATCTTTCCAGTGCAATCAAAACCAGCAGTCTGGTCCACGCTGCGCGTAGCGAGACGGCACTGGTTATGCCGAGAGGTTTATCTAGCGCTTACAGACGATCATGCGGTGCTTCTCAACCTCCAAACGAACAAGTATGTCGCGATGGGATCGATCCAGATGCGAGCATTCAGCATCGCGGTGGAGGGCTGGCCCGGCGCCTCACTGCACTCCCGCCTTGGTCTGGACCAGACAGAAGAGATTCTTGACGCGGCCGTGAAGGCACGAATACTGACCATGGACGCGGATGCTGGCCACTCGGCCTCACTTGTGCATATAGCGACACCGAATACAGCGCTGCTTGATACGACGCTACTGCATACATTGCTTCCGGGACGTAAACCGAGCTACCGCGTGACCGCGAGGCATGTGCAGCGATTCCTCTTTGCGCATTCTGGCGCACGCCGAATGCTCCATTCTTGGCCACTCACACGTATTGCCGAGCGAATACGATGTCGCAAAGAGAACGCCCGCATCAATCCCACAATTGATTCAGGCACAGCCCTGGAGTTGAACTACCTCTATCGCACCATACGGCCGTTCGTATTCAGTTCTCGTGCTGAATGCTTATTGGATTCCCTCTCGTTGGTCGAATTCCTGGCGTCCTTCGAGCTCTATCCCGCTTGGGTTTTTGGCGTTCGCACGTGGCCGTTCAGAGCGCATTGCTGGGTGCAGTCGAGTGAGGCCATCTTTAACGACGTGCCTGATCATGCGAAGAGCTATGCCACAATTCTGAGCATCTGAAGTATTGGCATCCATGTTCCGCTATTTAGCATTCGTTAGGGATGACAGCAAAACGGGCGGAGTAGAAACGCTGCGCCAGCTACGGGCCACCTTGCTGCGAAGCGGTGACGAATGGACTGACATCCTTTCAAACGGTGACTTAGCGGTCTATTGCGCGGACTTGAGCGGAAGCGCCGCGGAGGTGTGTCCGTTGCCAGGACAGCACGGAGTCATTCTTGGAACATTATTTCGCCGTGACGCGACACCGAACTCATCCGCGCGTCTTCGCGTTGACGAGTTCGGCGCTGATGAGGCTCGACGCGTTGTGGATAGTGCCGGACAGCATTTGATTGAACATTACTGGGGCCAGTACGTGGCATTGTTTCAGGAACCTGCAGCTGGCACATGCTCGATTCTGCGTGGGCCAACTGGGGCGCTGCCCTGCTTCCGAGCGGCATCAGGAGGAGTTCACGTATTCAGTTCGGACCCAAACGACTGTCTGAGATTGGGTTTGCAGCTTAAGATCGACTGGGATGCACTGACATACAGACTGATGTCTGATGGCGCTGGAGAAAATGGAGTCACTTGTATCGACGGACTGCAGCCGGTGCACGCAGGGGAACGCGTTGTGCTTCGGCAGGGGACAGTAGAGAGCTCATTTGCCTGGGATCCGTTTCGCTTTGCTCTCGATCCCATTGGGGATATGGATAGTGCAGTGGCTACTGTGGGACGCTTAGTCAAGCACTGCATTGGAGCCTGGGCTTCTTGCTATGACGGCGTGCTCCATCGACTATCGGGCGGATTGGATTCATCACTCGTATTGAGTTGCTTGGCTAAGAGCGGCGTTCGCGTCACGTGCATCAACCATCATTCATTGGGCGCAGATACTGATGAGAGGCGATTCGCCCGGCTGGCCGCGAAGCACGTCCAGTGCGATCTGGTCGAAAGTGAACGCGATCCTTGCGTCACTCTCAAAGCGCTAGAACGAGTCGCACGAACAGCACAGCCATCGCCGTACATCTACAGTCTTCACTATGGCCGTGTGGAAGCTGCGACAGCGAAAGCCCGCGGTGCTCGCGCAATCTTCTCCGGCGAGCTCGGCGATGCCATCTTTTTTCATCAGCCGTCACTCGATGTAGCCGCAGACTATGTCCATGACTTTGGCCTGAGTCGCCGCCTATTCTCAGTCGCTCTTGATGTGGCCCGCGTAGATGGAGTATCGATTGTTCATGCGCTACTCAATGGAGTATTGAAAGGCTGGCGGCGGCGAGGCGTTTGGAACCCCGGTGACGATGAGGCTCTTCGCCGATCTCGCACGTTGGTGTCAAGTGCAGTAAGGGACGGGTTCAAACAGCCGATGCGTTTCTTGCACCCTTGGCTGCGTCATCCTCAACCTATAGGACCTGCCAAGTTTCTGCATATTTACGTCACGACCATTCTCGCCTTCCAACAGTTCTATGATCCACTAGGCGAGACGGACGATCCTCAAATAATCGCGCCATTGGTTTCGCAGCCACTGATCGAGGAATGTCTGCGCATTCCGATGCATCTACACATCCAAGGTGGATGGGGAAGGTCGGTTGCCCGCCGTGCTTTCATCGACAGCGTCCCGCAGGAGATCATCGTGCGGCGGACGAAAGGTGGTGTCGATCACTATGCTAAGAATGTGCTGAAATCCGAACGCGCATTCGTGCGAGAGTTTCTGCTGGATGGAGAATTGATCAAAAGGCGGCTGCTGAATCGAGCAGGACTTGAACAAGTGTTGTCCGACGAGCCGTCGAACATTCGTAGCATGATTCCGGAGCTCTACTGGTATTTGAGCGTTGAGGCTTGGGTGCGAGCCTGGCTGTCGCAAGAAAGAACTACGTTTCAACCGGCTATGGCACAGTCGTCTCCGCTTCTAGCTTGTGTCATCTAGGTCGCCTAGCACTCGAACGGCCACGTCAGTCGCAATTCGATCACGATGAGCATGTGATGCCGCTACGGCTTAGTGGCGGCGTATCAGCACCACAATGCTCACAATGAATCTCAGCGCGGGGACTTCGAGTTCACCATCTTGCAATCAGCTGCAAAGACACCAAACGCCCGATGGCGTTGGCGTTCGCTGGATCGAAGTTATATTGATATGCACCGGGCACAAACGGAGGGTCACGATCGAACACATTCTGAGCATTCAAAGTCATCACAACCGACTGAGGAGCTGCGCTAAATCGACTGGACAGATCGCTACTGAACTGTAAATCGGCGGTTGTCCAGGAGCTTACATTTCCGCGGATGGCAGGTCCTGATGTCGGAGACAGCGGACGAGGGTCGTCATATCCGCTAGTATGGTTTACAAAGATGTTCGCGCCCAACGTACTCCTTGTCCAGCCTAGACCTGCGCGAGCTCTAAGATTTGGTGGGTAGTAAACCATGTTCAGTAGGTCGACAAAGGGTGAAGTTGGTGTGACCTGATCTCGGATCTTCAGGAGACGCGTGGCCGCTAGTGTGGAGTTAAGACGCCCGTGCGCGGTGTCTGTTTCATGCGAAATCGTCAAGTCCACCCCGGATTCACGTCTTCGCGCGGTATTGTTCAGCCGATCGTCCACAATGGCCCGGACTTGGCTCGGCGTCACATTAGCGAGGTTGAAGAACCCTGGAGTCGCAAACAGTGCGGTGACATCGCTCGTCGACGGATTGCGCCGGATCACCGCCTGGTACTGTGCTTCGTTGAAAAACACGCTGCTGTTGACGATCGCTTCAGGCACAGATTGAGCAATCCGGTTCTTAAAGTCGATGTTGAAGTAGGTGAGGCTCGCATTGAACGCAGCAAAGGTGACGGGGCTCAAGTCCATGCCGACACTCCAGCTTGCTGATTCTTCCGGATTCAGCTGCGCATTGTTACCTCGAATAACAATCGTGGGAGATAGCGCGCCTCCAATCGTCGGATCGGCCAGGTTCTGCGTGAGCACTGACGAAAAACTTTCAGGACTGAGCTCATACAAACGCGGAGCTCTAAACGCCGTACTGTAGGTGCCACGCAATCGAAAACTCTTGGTGGGCGCCCATAGAATCCCGATTTTTGGGTCCGAACTCGATCCAAAGTCCTCGTAGTGCTCATAGCGACCAGCAACGGTGACCTCCAGCATCTGATGGTGCTGGCTCTCATCAATGATCGGGACCAATAGTTCACCGAATACCGCATAAGCCTTTCTGGTGAGCTCTTGAGGCGTGACGTTCGTCGTGCCATGAGAGAAAAATCCCTCGTCGCGCGCTTGACCTCCGACCGCCACGCGCGCTTGTCCTCCTGGTGCATTGAATGCGACACCATTCACAATCGCGTCGAAGGACAGAACGTCAGAGCGACTATCGAATACTGCAGTTCTGCCAAGCGCTGTGAAGTTTCGAGCGCTAAGGGTCTCGTTGCGGTTGTATGACCCTGCGAAGTCTGTGTGCCATTGGCCAAAGTTGAGTTGTGCTCCTAACACGCTACCGTATTGGGTGGATTTAGCGTCAACCAGGGAGAGTGTAGTGGAGAACGCTGCCTGATCAGTTGTGCGACGACTGTAGAGACCGTTGGCATAGAGCTTCGCGTGATCACTGATGCTCTGTGCGGCAGAGGCGAAAACCGAATGCCGGCGGTCCTCACCCAGCAGATCGGATGGGTCACCCGCAGCTTGTGTGTAGCTCCGATCCTGCGAACTCAATGCCGAGCGATCATGGTATTCATAACTCAGTAGAGCGGAAGTGCGACTGTGCTGGAGCCCGAAAACCTGTCCGAGCTGGCGCTCACGCATGTCACCGTCGGCCGTCCCATATCGCAGACGTGATTCGGCGCCGGAATAGCCAGTACGGAGAACCAGATTGACGACTCCCGCTACGGCGTCGGACCCATAAACCGCAGATGCACCATCGGGAAGAACATCAATTCGTTCGACCGCGCTCAATGGAATCACGGATATATCTACCGCATCTCCCAGCGAAGAAGTGGCTAACCGGCGACCATTTACCAGCACTAAAGTGGAGTCCCCGCCTAGTCCTCGAAGATTGATGCCAGTTCCCAGACTAAAGTTGTTGCCCGCGTCCTCGCCGCCGATATTCCCTAGACCACCTAAGTTGCCAGCTGAGATTCCGCCGCTGAAGTTCTGCGGCAGGCTTTGGATAAACTGTTCGGCAGTGCTGTAGCCAGCCCTTTCGATGCTTTCTCGGTTGAAAGTCAGGATCTGGGAGGCAGAGTGTTGTGTTCCACGAATGTGCGATCCGGTGACTGTAATTTCCGAATTACCTTCCGGAGCAGAAGTGCTAGTCGAACGCTGCAAACCCACGTCCTGATTATCAGCTGGAGCCAAAGAGTCGGACATCGTTCGAGCCTTCGCTAGCTGAAGGGCATGTATGTTTGACCGCTCCTGCGCAATCGTCTGTTCTTGTGCCCTGGTCGCCGATGCTTCCTTCCGCCGAATCTCGACCGTGCGATCGTTGAGAAACTCGTAGCGAAATTCGGTATTCGCCAGTAGCTCATCGAGCGCAGCCTGTGGGCTGTAGCGGCCCTCGAGCCGGCGTGACAGAGTCGCCTGCGCGAGTTCAGAGTAAACGAACACAATTTGTAAGCCTGCCTGTTGTGCGAACGCGTTCAGGGCATCTCCCAACGGCTGCGGCTCGATTCCGAGGGTCACCGTAGTGGATTGGGTTGCGGTCTCAGCGTGAACGATGACGCCAAAAGAACTGACGCCTAGAAGAGCGAGCAGCATGCAGAGCGATCGAATTGCGTTCATTGTTGTTCTCCTCAAGTTCGTGCCACTGTTAGAGCACCAGCGGCGGACAACCCCGGCATTTGCGGGGGGATGGCGCATGTAGACGGAGAAACACCATTGAATCGTGTACTCGAAATACCACGAGTACACGGTTTTCACCGGAGAAGATGTCTTAATGTTCTGGCGGAAAAAGCTAAAGCATGGCGAGAAACGTAAAAAACAAGTCAACTGGTCAGGCGGCGGCGCTGGTTGCTTCTGCTGCGGACCAGTACGGTCGCGCGCTGCACCGTTTCCTCTTTCGCAGGCTTCGCAGCACCGACAATCTCCCTGATCTAGCCCAGGAAGTGTATTTGCGACTGCTGCGGGTCAATAACGCAGAGGAAATTCGCGACTATAAAGCCTATCTCTACAAGGTCGCTGCTCACGTCGTGCACGAATATAGACTTCAGGCGCGTCGCGACTCCGTGATGTTCGACTCCGGGATTGCGGAAGAAGCGGAACGGCATTTACGCGATGATGCTTGTATTGATTTCAGCGAGCAGCTGAGCACGCAGCGACAGCTCGATAATGTTCTCAGTCAGATCCAACCTATGTGTCGTGCCGTATTCCTTCTGCAGCGATGTGAGGGCATGTCGCATGCCGAGGTCGCGCGGGAGCTGAATCTTTCGGAACACACTGTGAAGAAATATTTGTTCAGAGCGCTCGCGGCGTTACGCGCGGCCCAGTGGTGACAGGACACAACCCCATGAAGTCAATCCAGCAACAGGACGATACGGCGATTCGCGAGCGAGCAGCGCAATGGGTATGCGAGCTCGAAGAGAATGCGTCTCCTGAAAAGCAGTCCGCGTTCCTGGAATGGCTACAGATTTCGCCGCGGCATGTGAATGAGTTCTTGATGGTCAGCGCCGTGAACGACGAATTTGTTCATTATCAGTCCACCCATCCGATCAATGTCCAGGTGCTTAGTGGCGAGATCGCTTCGAACGTGGTGAAACTCTCCGAGCCCCCTGCGCCGCATCGAATCCAGCCATCCACCAGGCCATTCGCTACGAAGGTTTCGTGGGGATTGATAGCAGCATCGATTTGTTTGGTAATTGCGGGAGCGATCTGGTTCGGGCTTCGGAATTCGATCCTTGCGACCGGGATTGGAGAACAGCGCATCGTCTCGCTATCTGATGGGTCCATGGTGCATTTGAATACCCAGTCGCAGATTAAGCTGCAGTTCTCAGAGACGAGTCGAGATCTCGTTCTTGTGAACGGCGAAGCGCTGTTCAAAGTTGCTCGCGATTCAACGCGTCCGTTTAGGGTGCATGTCAACGGCGCTGTGGTGCAGGCCATGGGTACGGCGTTCAACATTCGGCGCGGTATGCGCGACGCGGTAGTGGTCGTCACCGAAGGCAGCGTACGGGTTGAGCCGCAAACTGCAGCGAGGACATCTGACTCGACTCTCCCTGAGAATCCCGTTCATCGGGCAAACATCGTGCGTGCGGGCGAGCAGGTTTTGATCAAAGATCATGGGCAAAGCAATGCTACCGGCCCTACGGACCTTGATAAAGCACTTGCTTGGCGCCAGAGGCGTTTAGTATTTCGCGGCGAAACGCTCCAGGAGGTCGCCTCTGAATTCAACCGTTACAACAAACAACCGCAACTGCAAGTCATCGGCGATCAGGCTCGCCAGAAACGCATGATGGGCGTCTTCGATGCTGATGATCCCGCAGCCCTAGTGCTCTTCATCGAGCGGTTACCGGATCTGTCGGTCGAACACGCGGGCGATCGGATTATTATCCGCAGCGACTAATGTTATTTATACCTCCCGCCGAAGCCATCGTTTGAAAGTAGCGGAAAGCCTATCCGATAGCTCCTCGTGCCTGCGGAAACCGCCTATTGACGATCCATAACGAGCGCGATCGGCTTGCGATCGACTCTTTCAACCCACACCTCGTTACCCAACTCGACTAGCTGGCCACCGATGAATATGTCGTCGGCGTTGAAACTCTTAATTCTCCTTGGAGTAGCATGGATGTCTCGTGCCAGGCACATCACCATATAGCAAGGGGCGCCGCGCCGAAGTAGCTCAACATGTTCGAGGCGTTCCTGATAACCGCGATCCTCCTTGTTGGTTTGATACTGCGCGTGATGAGTGACTGCCATGAACCAGCGCCCATCGTGTCGAGTCATCCGATCCTGCCAGACAAGCAAAAATACGGCGCCGTCCCTGGCGCGCACGCCGCCGCACGACCAACGTGCGTTGGCAAGTGGGGCGTTGAGCGCGCGGAACAAGGCTGCCAGTGTCACCGCCCGATCTCTTGAGCGGAGGCGGTGCAGAGCGCGATGCATGGGGCTGTCGCGTATGACAGCGTTCCCTTACCCGTAACCCAAAAACTGCAGTAATGGCCAGCCGCCCGGTACTCAGCAGGAATGGAGTGAGGATGAGCCGCGATCGAAACGCCGAGACTCACAGAGTCTTGCAGAGTTTGGAAGTTCTGAAGCTCGATGTCTCGAGAGAACTGATCGAAGCCAGGGCAGGACTCTCGAATCCGTTTTAAGGTGGCGATGAGGCGATTGATATTGCTGGTCGGAGTGAGGATCAGAGATCCGCTGAATTTCGGAATTGCCTTTAGCTCAGGCGACCAGTTGGGCCAGCAGATCGCGAGCGCACCGAACGCCACGATGGCGGGCCTCCAGGTCTTTACTGTGCTAGAGGCTCGGTTGGAATCGGGTTGATCTGCCGGTTTCACTGTATGAAGCTCAGGTAGAACATTCGGAATTGTTCTTCGAGACAGTGATGACCATTATCTATGATTCGATGAGAATGGCGGTTTTCCGCGGCGCCTTCTCGTGATCGAGAGTACGCGCTTGAAGTCGCTCTGCTCCAACTCTGGAAAGCAATGTCACATAGTTGACCCACTCTACATTCCACCTGACGCGCTCGTGATCGTCGCGCCAGCATCCTTGTAGCTCATAGGTAGTCGTGATCTCGGCGAGCTGATCGCTGACGCCCTCTGTAAACTGCAAGAGTTCTTCGGTATTCGAAATGTTTCCCCAAATCACTCCGAGGGACTTAAATGGCGGGCAGGCGCGGCAATGGTTGACGCTGAAGAGGAGTAGCGCTCCTAGAATCATCGCTTTCATGGGAGTTGTGTCCGCAGATAACAAAATCGGCGTGTTAGTCGGCGTGAGACGAATCGCACCCTTGCCAGTGATGACAGCTTCAATTCTTACTGCTGAGATCCCTCGTTTGGACAGATCGCGGCGCCAACGCGATCCATGTGGGAGGGGTTTTATCAGGCATCAGCCCGCCGAGTCTTTCAATCTTCAAGCTGAATCTGCCAGCCATCGTAGCGGCCATAGTGACGCGCGGCGAGCGACTTGAGCACTTCTGCCAGGGCAGCGATCTCATCTGGCGTGGGAACCATGCGTTTGCGAGCGAGGACTAACCATTCTCGATTCTTCTGTTCCATGACGTCGACCTGGTATTGCTCGACTCGTAGCGATGTCGCGGCGGATTCTGCGTCCGTTTGTTCTCGAAAAAAAAGCCAGTGATCGACGGCGCGACGTTTGGACCGATCCGTTGTGGCTGTCAGCAGCTCCTTCATCGAGGTATTTTGTTGGATTCGCATTCTTCCCCAAAGCACGAGCCGCCTGGGGTTAGCCCCGGTTAAGATTAGACAATTCTCGGCGGGATCTCGGACAAATTATTTGGAATTAATGCGACCACCCAGGATAGCTCCTTGTCTCGCGTGGGATGGCGACTTAGAGAGTGAGGCGCCGACAGAGACCCAAGTGGTATCTGGAGTTTTGCAAGGTGAATCCAAAAAGTGTTGCCTGGTGCATGGTGTCGATGCTCTCAATGCTTTCCATAAATGGTGAAGCAGCGAAGGCTCCTTGCGTATGCAGTGAGCGCGACAGACTCCATCACAGCGAGGATGCTGCCGATTCCTTGCCCACTCTGGAAGAGTTTCCATTGCTGAACCAGACCAACCGGCTACTTGCGGCGGAAGACTATGCAGACCGTTCAATTGGGGGAGCGGCGAGGATCTTCGAAGCCATCGAGCGCCGCCAGGTCCAATACATCTTGGTGTGCGACTATGGCTCGGCAGAGGAAACCTACAAGTTTTGGTACCAATCGCCACCCGGTGAGATCGATGAGCTGATGCGCCTCGTTGCTGGTGTGACGTCGGTGGGATATGGGTCTTCCGGCTTGCTCGATTGTCCGACTACTAATTTTGAAGCTCTTGACGTCAGACTAAAGTTGATCGGTAAATGGCTTCTGCCGTTGTTTGATGATTGGATTGCAGGCGGTGGGAAGATTGTGGGGCCCGATACCAACCGGAACTAGGGTCGCGGCAGCGGGAAGTCTTGCGGGCTGCTCCGATACCCACCATCCGTATCACTCCCCGTCTCAAGGCGTTCCGCCGCTCTCACGTTGGCGCATTCCGCTGTCCGGCCTTCACCGGCAGGATCATTGCTACAGAGGAACGATCGAGCCTTCCGCAATTCAGGGTCACGACGATACTCGTCTACCGAGTGTCGCGCGGTATCGGAAGCGAAGTTGCATGCGCAGAGATCGAGAGCCGTCACGATAAGTACGACTCGGACTGTCGAACACAGGGAATGGATAGCCATGGCTGTCGGAGAATCGATGCGGAGCCCCTGTATTCTGTGCCTTGATGCTCCGTTATCTCAGTCTGCGTGACAAAAACGACCGCCAATGCGAGAGTAGCTTACGCCTCTGTCGCGATCACGCCGTTAGGGAATAGATCCATCCGCGGCACCGGCAACAAAAATTCGAATTCCCGGTGTCGGGCTTGCCGGCCAGGTTCTTCCCGGCGGACATCCTTTTGAGGCTTTATCTGCCAACACCGAAATACCTGCGTACCTGAGCCAGCCATCGCTTATCCACTCGCGGAATCTGATTTCGACCGCGCTGGCTGAAAATCAGTGCAGCTAGAGTTTCTTCTTGCGGCTGGGCTTCGCCGGATGTGACTGAACCAACGTCCGGAATAACGTAACCGGGTTGATTCGATACGCTTTTTCCGCCAATTCCCAAAACTCTAGGACGTTGAGTTGGCGTTCACCCGATTCCAGACGCGCAACAAACGAGGGAGAGCGGCCAAGTCGGTCGGCCAGTTCTCGTTGCGTCATGCCCGTCTTCTGCCGGGCTGAAACTAGGGTTGTTAGTAGCGCCTGATGCCGAGCCCGTCGAAGTTGTTTCCCCATCTCTCGCGCTGTTCTTTTTCCAAATGAACGGCACGTATACCGGGGGAATTGCGTGCTCCAGTTTTGGCAATACGAAACCGCATATTTCCGCTGGAAAACACAAAACTATTGAACAGAAAATGCGAAGCGACGAAGAACGGACCTCGGTCGGTATGCAATCTTGGGGCGTTTAGCGCAAAACACGGGGGGGCAGTGGTTTGCTTGCTCCAGGTTTGGCAACAAAAAAGCACGCATTTCAGCGGCGACTGCTGGATTTTTGGCCAACAAAGTTTCATGCTCTCGGATCGGACTCTCCAAAGACCTGTGTCCGTAGCATTGGCAGGGGGTGCATGTGATCGCGGACGATCGAGCGCTGGCTGCGGTTCAGGACGCAATAGAAAAGCTCCCCTTCTTGTGCCGTCGCGCATTTATTCTCGTGCGTTACACAGGACTCGATTTTCAGGAGGCCGCGGCGGAAATGGGGCTGTCTGCCTCGCAGGTCAGGCGTTTCGTGCAGCGTGCCTTTTTAAGCTGCCAGAGGGCGTTGGAAGCATCCGGCGCCTTAAGAGACCCACTCACCATCGAAGGTGAAGTGGTTAGCAAGCGGGCTCAAAGTAGCCCGATACACCGCGAAGTCGAGCGGTTACCAGAGATCGTTAGCGACTGAGTTTCCACAGCTGTACGCGTCGTTCAAGACCGAATACACCTGCCGGAGATTTGCTAACCAAGCGATGGACTACCACCCAGCAGTGCCGACGATTAGGGCTAGCAGCTCTTTCATCAGCTTTGGCACATTAGAGCGCGCAATCGAATTCTCCTGATCGACACTGATTTGCAGAGTCTCGAGGGCGCGCTGCGTTGACAACATGGTACGTCAAGTCAATATCTACAGTTAGTTCATGACCTCGGCGTTTAGTGCTCGACCACAATCCAGGATCCTATTCTTCACTTCCAGAATGCCTGCAAGGATCTCCTGGTCCGTGTAGCCGGGAAAGCTCCTGCCGTTGTAATCAAAAGGCTCGATTCGAATGCCGGCGTCTTCTCCAACAAACGACACATGAAAAGCGTGTTTTACGAGCTGGCGGTGTTTGGCCGTATTGACGAAAGCGGAGATGTAGTCGAACCAATCTGAGCTGAGTATGTCCTCTAGTGTCGACTTCAGGGCAGATGGAGCGAGTGCCGCGGTGGCCACTCTCACATCGCAACGTCCAATGGGAACTGAACGGTTGAGAAGGAGTTCGTTGACCAGGTTTGCGAACACGTCGAAAAGCGCACGAGTTGTGTGGATGCAGCCTAGGATGTGAGCTTCGCTAGCAATCTTAGCTGTGTCAAAGTCGTCCTGTCGGTCCGAGTTTCGGAGAATGAGGCTCAAGTTTGACATCTCAGAACCGGGACCGGCGTGGATTACGCCTTTCATGGCATCCCGCGCGCCGAAGAGGTGAAATCGAAAGATTGAGTCGTATCGATCAATCGAATGAATGATCTCAAGAATAGCCGTCTCGCGTGCAGGCCGTGTTTTGGCTGCTATGCGTAGCGCTGCAAGATTCCAGGCGGTTGCCGTGTTCATGGATTCGTCAGACCTTCAAGAGATAGTAACTTTGAGGACGCGCTGCTGGTCTTTGCCAGCATCGTCGTCCCACGTAACGATGTAGTTCAGAGGGAGGATGGTCGACTGCATAATTGCAGCGATGATTACAATGTCATCCCCCGGTAGTATTTCTGCGGCTGGAAAGAATTGTCTGACCTGAGAATCGACCAGAGCGTCTGGCTTCGATTGGCCATCAGTTGCAGCGAGGCGAACATTCCGTGCCGTCGCTGGGCCGAGGTTGCGAAGGATGAATCGATGAGTGATGCCGCTTTGCCTCTCGAATGAGGCTCGAAGGTCGGCATGCGTCTTTACTTCCTGATCTCGAACGAGTTGCTTATGAAGTGCTTGAGCTAAGGCGGCTTCTTTCTTCTGCATCTCGACCTGCTTTTTCGCGAGCTTGTGGCCGCGTATAAGCGCAGTCGTAGCGACGATGAGTGATAGGACTGAGACTAGAAGAGCAATCGTTTCATGAGACATATTTGGATTTGTAGGAGGGTGCACAACCATAGGGCCGTTGAATCGGTTCACACCGATACCGGGCCCGGCGTCTCGGGCTTTACCGATCCTGGCGAGCCCTGGGAGCGCCGAACCCGGTAGCGATTTGAAAACTCCGCGACCAAGGTGCCCGGCAGTTGTTCTGTTTTAGTTTGTCGAATCCGCTGAACGTGACGACGGCGTTGATCGAGCACGAATGATCACTTCGTCTCCGCGCCGTTCGTAGGCCACGGCGCCCGACTTGGCGAGGTATGTCAACAGCGATTCGGGACTTCGAGCGCCAAAGACGCCGTTGAACTTCAGGGCGCCGACTTCGGTGCCTTCGACACGCAACTGTGGTGTGCGGTTATATCGATTGAACTCGCCCACGATCTCGCGCAGCGGCGTCTCTTCGAAAATCAGTTGCTGTTGCCGCCAAGCAGTGGCCGCTTCGGCATCGATGTGGACAAGTTTGCTCACCCGACCTCCCGCCATCACGGTTGCACCCTCGCCGGCAGTGATCTTGGGCGCAACCGTGTTTTCTTGAGCTGTCGGAACAGACTGGGCGATCGAATCGCTCCGCAGGATTTGCACTGTCCCTTCAACGACTGAGACCGCGATTCGCTCGCCCTCGCGATGGACATCGAACTGTGTGCCGATGGCTTGAATGACGGAAGTATCGACGTAGACCGAAAACGGTCGTGCAGCGTCGTGTGCCACGTCGAAGAGCGCCTGACCGTACTCCAAGTCGATTCGACGGGCGTTCTTAGACATCGACACATGAATACGCGAGTGCGTATTGAGCCATACGACCGAACCATCTTCGAGTTCGAAGTTTCGTTGCTCGCCCACGTTAGTGACGTAGCTGCCATTGGAATCGGCCAGGAACTGTGGGATCACCACTGCGAGCGCGACTACTGCTGCAGCGGTGGCAACACCTGCGACCCAGCGTACGCGTCGCGGCTGCGGGTGCGCGGAGGAGGGTGTGGCGGATCGGGCGTTCATTGGCAGCACGTTTGATGACAATCCAGCGATTAGCTCATTGATATCGATGCGGTGCTCGCCGTCTAAGTGACCAAGTTTCTGATCCAGACGATATGCCAAAAGAAATTCGCGCACGTGAAGCGGTGAGCGCTTCAGCCACTTGATAAACGCCTCGTCGTCGCGCAAGTCGCTCGTACGCATGACGCGCAACCAATCCGCGGCTTGCGTCGCGATGTTCAACACTTCGTTGCGTTGAAGACTCATCAGTGAATCCTATTCATCACGCCAATGGGCCATGCGGATCTTGGCGCGAGCGTCCGTTGCATAGGTGTGAACCATGCTGACTTTCACACCGAGTTTGTCCGCAGTTTCCTCATACGTCAGACCTTCACGATGGAGCAGAAGCAGAACCGTCCGGTGCATGGGCGAGAGCTTCGAGAGCGCATCGTCGATCTGTTCAGCGACGCTAAGACAGTCCTCCAGTCGATCACCTAGTGCGTCCGAAGGCGTCTCAGCAAGCACTTCCAAGGCGTCACCTTCAGAAGCGACGCTGTGTTTTCCCTCTCGTTCCCAGTAGTCCGCGACAACATGCGTGGCGACGCCCAAAACGAAACGTACGGACTCTTTGACCTGAGCTGCATCGGTGTTCAGAAGTCGCAAGTACACGGTTTGCGCCAGGTCGTCGACGTCACACTCGGGCACTCGGCGCCCGAGATAGCTCCGCAGCTTCTTGGACAACTGAGTGAATGCCATGACGGCAAAACCCGCGTGCTCAGGGCGCTTACGCCCGCCAACGACCTTCATTTCGGCCTTCCTACCCTTGTAGTCAGGGTTTATCTCGGATCTTGGGGAAGTTTTTTGTCCGTATCCGTCAAAATACTTCCCCACTTTTCGGCAAAAAGTGCGACTACCCAATCGTAAGGAATCTGCAACATTCGATTATTGGACGATTCCGCCAAGGAAGGAAAGCGGCAAAAACTATAAATCGAAGGAAATAGATATGGGTCAGGCACCTCGCTTAGCTCTACTTGGTACGATTCTCGCGTTGTTTTCCTGCGCTGCGCTTGCGCAGCACCCTGAGTCGACACCCGTTGCCTTCGCGATCGAGCAACAGCCAATGCTCAAGGCGCTGAACGCCTGGGCACAGCAGGCGAAGCTACAACTCATCTGGCCCGCCGGTAACGAAGCAGCTCAACAGCTCTCACCCAGAGTGGTTGGAAGATTTCCGCCGCGCGAAGCGCTTCAGATGCTGCTGAAGGGATCTGCGCTCGAAGCCACAATGGTTGACGCGCAGACGGTTGAGATCAGACCCGTCGCTCAAGCGGACACTAAACGTATTACCTGGGATAAAGAAAATGAGACCCGCCCGCCGCTGCAGGTCGCGCAGGCGTCAAATGCTATGCAGAAGGCGGTTGCGCCATCAAGCGAGCCAGTTCCGCAGGACTCGAAGAACCCTTCCGGGAAAATAATCGATGAGGTTGTGGTCACGGGAAGCCATATACGCGGGCTCAACAACAGTACGTCTCCCGTGACTGTGTTGGACCGGTCGTATATCGAGTCCACCGGACTAAGCACGACCTCTGCACTGATTGAATCGCTGCCACAGAATTTCGCGCTTACGAGTCAATCAGGCGTATTAGTGCCAGGTGTTTCTCAATCGAGCGTGCAAGGCTCCAGCATTAATCTGCGCGGACTCGGCGAGGGTACGACGCTGGTGCTGTTGAATGGACGCCGGATGGCGTCAGGTTTTATCGGCTCGGCAGTCGACATTTCGGCATTGCCACTGTCGCTCATTGACCGCGTCGAGGTATTAACGGACGGCGCATCGGCGATCTATGGGTCGGATGCGGTGGGTGGAGTCGTCAATTTTATCCTGCGTCGTGATTTGAACGGCTCGGAAACACAACTGCGAGGAGGCTGGGCTGATGGAGTTGATGAATATCGGGCGAGTCAGGGGCTCGGTACTTCATGGGATTCTGGCAACGTGCTTTTCTCCTTCGAGTATTACAAGCGCAGCCTGCTGCGTGCTAACGAGCGTGACTTTACTCCAGGTACTCCTGGCATAGGGTCTCTACTGCCAGCCGACAAAAACTACTCTGGCATGTTGTCAGGTCGACAAAACCTGACGGACGACGTTGCTATATTTGCAGACGCGCTATACACCAGACGCGATAGCTACAACGAGGGCGGGCGAGTCATTCTGAACGAAAGAGTATCTACGACAAATCCGCAAGTCACGACAGCGTTGGGTCTCGATTGGGCCTTCGCGAAGGAATGGGCCGCGGAAATATCTGCAAGCTACGCGCGAAATGACTTGGATCAAGTTCAACGTAGCACTGACCTGGGCGAGTACAGGGTCGGGGCCGTCTTTGATGTTAAGACAGCTGAGGTTAAGACGGATGGCACCCTCTTCGAGCTGGCAGGTGGGGCCGTGCGTGCTGCCGTGGGTATCGACTGGCGCTTAGAAGAACTGTCCTCACACACACAACGCACCGGTGCGCCGATCGTTGGGGTAAAGGCGGATCAGACGGTTCGCAGCGCATTCGCAGAAGTGAGCGTACCTATAGTGGGGACTAACAACGCCATGTCTGGGATCAGGCGGCTTGAGTTGTCACTCGCCGGTCGATATGACGACTACTCGAATTTCGGCTCCTCCCTCGATCCCCATGTCGGGCTCATGTGGGAGCCGGCATTGGGATTGCGGTTGCGGGCTGCATATGGCACCTCTTACAAGGCGCCCAAGTTGACTGACTATGACACGCGATTCAACGACGCCAATGCTGTGTATTTCACTGATCCAGGTGTACCCGGTGGCGTTTCGCATCAACTGTGGATATCCGGCGTTGGCGCAGGCGAATACAAGGCGCAAGAATCGGAGAGCTTGTCGTTCGGCGTTGAATTTACCCCGCAGTCCACACCGGATCTGACGCTGGGCGTGAACTACTATCGCATCAAATACCGAGACCGAATCTCCAATCCACCCAGTTCGCCCGACTTGTTACTCAATCCAGCCAGTTACGGGCAGCTGATTATCAGAAATCCAACCGCCGCGCAGGTCAACGAGTATATCGCTTTCGGAAATCTCGGCTACGGCCTCACGACGTATGATCCTGACTTCAACGTTCCCGATCCTAACTTTACCCCTGGTTCCGTGGATGTAATCTTAGATAGCAGGCGTCGGAATCTGAGTTCGCTGGACACCAGCGGCCTTGATGCTTCGATAAAGTATAGTTTCCGTGCAGGAGGCTCGGAATTTCAGCTGGGATTGAACGGGACCTACATCGTTGAACTCGAACAGCGCGCAACGGACACCAGCGCGCCGGTCGATCTCGTGGATACGTTCTACAATCCTCCCCAGGTGCGCTTGCGTGGAAACGCCGGTTGGCACTATCAGCCTTGGGCTGCAACTCTTTTCGTCAATCATACGGGCGCCTATACGGACAACAGAACATTAACGCCGGTGGAAGTCTCGTCCTATACAACAGTAGATGCACGTCTCGCATACAACATCGGTGAAAGAGTGAAGTCCGGCTTCTGGTCCGGCGTCACTCTGGCCTTTAGCGCACAAAATCTGCTCGACGAAGACCCGCCTCAAACCGCCATTGTTCTTGCGATCAGAGACATGGGATTTGATCCAACAAACAGCAACCCGATGGGCCGTCTGGTTGGGCTGCAACTGAGTAAGGTTTGGTGACAACTGCGACGAAGTGAGTGCCATGTCTTCAAGGGCACTAGCTCTATGGCTCCTTGGCGTGACTACGAGCCTCTTGGCTAACATCACGTCGACGGCTGCTCCATTGAGATCGTTGGGAGTGCGACCGGTCATATCCATGCGCGACTTCGCGCCTCATATGCCGGTCAATCTGTCACCGGACGGACGGTTGGTGGTTTACACCATTGTCCGACCGACAAATGAGGACGTTGCCGACGACAAGGACTTCACCGCGACGGGTGTCCCCATTGCGATGCGCGCTACCGATGTGTGGATTACAGACACGCAGAGTGGCCGAGCAGAGAATCTTACTCAGGGTAGAGGCGCCAACTGGGGTGGCGCCTGGTCACCGGATGGCACACTGCTGGCGTTTTATTCCGATCGCGATGGCGTGGCGCGCACATGGATATGGGAAAGACGGACTGGGGTGCTACGGTCAGCCAATACCGCGAAGGTGCGCTCTCACGGCTTCGAACTGCAATGGACCCGTGACGGTAAAGAATTACTAGTCGGTCTTCTGCCAGAAACGATGCAGCTGTCGACTGGTTCTGCCAACGACGGTTTATCTGAGACTACGGAATTCGTCTCTTCAGAAGGCGTCCCCTTAACGGCTAATGTTCGGGTCTTCAGGTCCGAGGCTTCTGCTTCGAACGCCGGCAGTGGCCCTCAGCGGCGCGATCGCAGCGCGTATTTGAAAGACCTTGCACTCATCGACGTGCGCAGCGGACAAATTCGTGTGGTGGCCAAGGAAGTTCATTCGCTGAGGACACTTTTGTCACCCGACGGTAACTCAGTTGCGTTCGCCGACGAATCGGAAAACCATGTCGCCGCATCACATGTTGGGCTATACGATCTAAAGAGCGTTCGGCTCGATACCGGCGAGGTCCGAACATTGATGCACGAGCAGCCGCTGGGGAGCTGGGGACTTGACTTCAGCTGGTCTCCCGATAGCAAAGCGATTGCAGTCCGCTCGGGAGGACATGAGTTCAGCGATGTGTATCGAGTCTCAGTGGCGGGTGAAGTGCGGCCCGTTACCGGCGCTGCGCATCCACTATTCAAAGGTTTGCCTGTATGGGACGACGCGGGCCGCTACCTCTATCTGATCACCGAGGACGCGCTTTGGACAGTTTCGACCCACGATGGAGTGGCGAGGGAGATCGCCCGCTTGCCTGGAAAGGTCATGAAGTCTGTCGTTACAGCCTCAGCAAATCGAGATCGAGTGTGGCTAAGAAACGGAGGACGAGCCGCAGTCGTCGTTGCTGGAGATGCAGTCCATAGCGGGTTGTATGAGGTAGAACTTGCATCGGGGAAAGTCCACGCGCTCCTCGAGGAGGAGCGACAGTATGTGGTCGATGACCCTCGTACAAATGCCGACAACCTGATCGCAAGTCCGCAGTTGCGAGGCATCGTATATGTGGCCGAGGATGCTCAGCATCCGCCGGATCTGTGGCTTGCCACTGGCAATCTCAGCCGACCGCGACAACTCGGTTCTCTAAACCCGGAAATCAATGCCATTCCAATGGGAGCACGACGCGTGCTGTCATGGCGAGGAATTGACGGGCGAACGTATCAGGGCATCCTGTTATTGCCGAGCAATTATCGACCGGGACAGCAATATCCGTTGGTGACCTATGTCTATCCCATCGACGTTCTGCCTTATGCCAACAAATTTGGCTCAGCCATTGGCGGGTCCGTCTACAACCTGCAGCTGTTGGCTACTCGTGGGTACGCAGTCCTTTTTTCGGGAGCGACATTACAACCAGAGGACAAGGAGCCCATGAAGTCAGTGCCCGCGGCTGTGCTTCCCGGTGTGGATCGTGTGATTGCAATGGGCATCGCAGATCCAACTCGCTTGGGCGTCTTTGGGACAAGCGCAGGTGGATATTCTGTATTAGCGCTGCTCGTGCAGTCGACACGGTTTAGAGCCGCCGTCACTCACGCCGGAGCAGGAAACCTACTGAGCCTGTATGGAGATTTGCAGAACTCCGGCTACTCCCATGGATTGGCGCTGGACGAGGCAACATTCAAGATGCCTGAGAATCCTTGGGATGATCGCGACCGCTATATCCGAAATTCGCCGTGGTTCTTTCTTGACAGGGTGCAAACACCGCTGCTCTTACTTCATGGAATGAAGGATGAGGGCACAATTGTGACCCAAGCGAATGAGATATTCTCCGGACTGAAAGTGCTCGGGAAAGAAGTGGAGTATGCGCGCTACAATACTGAGGGTCACGGCTTCTCAATGTCGGTCAATGCAGTGGATGCTGCCGAGAGATACATTGCGTGGTTCGATTGCCATTTGAAGAATCAAAATAGCTGTGCGCAAAATTCGGCGCACGTGCTGACCTATGTACATCCATAGCCCGTAGCTGCGCACCCTGACACTCACGGGAAACCGGTGCGGCTCACGCATCGGGCCCGCTTGTTGAAATTACGCAGCAATCCTGTATCGGAGATCAGTCCACTGTTGAAGCCATATCTCCGCACTGAGATAGCGCAGCAACCGGCCTGCCTGAACTGTTTCGAAGACAGGTTCATCGGCGCAAAGGAATGCCATCAGCTCGCGCCGATCTAGGTATCCGTCGTTGACCAGTCGACCATCTAGTAGATGGTCACGTAGGAGGCCCATGTTTTGCCGGACGATGTGCTGATAGAAAGGATTGCCGGTGCCTTTGACCTGGCGCTTGCGGATTTCTGCGGGGAGCAGATCGCCGAAGGCCCGTCGCGCTAGACCGCGACTGATGCCGCCTGTGAGAACGGTATAGGTTGGGATTTGCAGCGCCAGCTCGCTAATCGGTTGTGAGTGCAGCGGTTCCACATGCTCCACGTGGCGTCCGCTCGCGAAGATATAGTCGTCGTAAACATGTCCCGTGATACCTGCGAGGTGTAGTTGCTTTCCTGGAGGGAGCTTGTAGGCCATCTTCTCCCAATAGCCGCCAAAGTCGTGTTCGCAGAGATCTTGGATCACTTCCTCCCTCAGCATGGTGCCCTTTGTCAGCACATTCACAGGCGATCGATAGGGCCTGCGTAGAATGCCATGCCGAAGTACCTTTTGTAGGACCGTCCACACGGAATCTTTGCTCAGAGTGGCTGTCGCCATGACGTGCTGCCACAGATGTGAGTTGAGTCCATGGACATAGGCGTAGTCCATCGCAGGAAGGGGTTGAATAGTTGCGAGGAACACGGAGTCACCAGCCAAACCTGAGAAAAATGCCTGGGTTCCAAACTTGCTCGCCAACTCGATCTTGTTGTCCTCTAGTTCCATGACCGTATACAGCATCGGTGGGGTTGGCATTAGCGGCGCTTGCCAGAGTCGTGCGAGATCCATGGAGCGGTATCTTTCCTTTTCTAGCAAAGGAACCTTCCACCTGTCTGCAACAAGACGAGCGAAGTACCTTTCGTCGCCCGTACCCGCGATGGCCTTTAGCTTGGCCGACAGTTTCTTGTCCACGCCGGAGATATGTAGGGGTTCTTCATCAAAGCCTACATCGGCGGAGATATTCAAATATCTGACACGGGGTCTTGAGGGCGACTGAGCCAAACATCCCGCCACAATAGAAGAGTCAAGCCCACCGGAAAGCTGGTGAGTGATGTCTTCATAGCAAGATGCCCAGGCGTCGATAGTAGTCTGAACGACCGTGCGGAGTTCTTCTGCGGCCTTATTAGGATCCTCGAAGCGGCTCTTCTTAGCGATGTCGACGGGGTTCCAGAGATGAGTTCGCTCTGTGGCCCCTCCCGATAGAGTCAGGCGTTCACCACCTATTACATTTACAACATTGTCCAATCCGGAATCTCGACACTGCAACCCACTGAAGACAAGCCAACGTCTGAGGTAGTCCCTGTTGATTGCGCAGGATAGCGGCAAAAATCGAATGCATTCTTCAAGATGAGAAAAGACGATGTCAGCGCCTTCATGCTTGGCTTGGTAGCAGCCGAGGTTAGCGCTGGGATCGCGGACTACGAAATGTCGTTGGTGCTTCTCATCATAGATGATCGCCACGTACGCGCCCCAAAACCGGTCGATGAGATGCTGTCCTCCGCTGTCCACGACGCTCTGACTTTCGCGGTGATCGAGATGTATCGCCGGGCGGCTCGAATAGTCCGTGTGCTCACGCCTAAAAATGTTTCCAAGAATGACCCCAGTTCCGTTACGCAAACAACGCACGTTCCCGCCGTTCGTCCGCGCACCCTTATGTGCAACCAGTATTCCGGGCCTGTCGTATGCAATGGACCACTCGTTAGATTGAGCAGCTACAGCGGCCTTCAGAATGAGAGCGGATCGCTCAACACTTGGCTGGCGGATGTCCCACACAACTGCGATATAGCGATACATCGGTCGACTCCGAATTAGACGACCATTACGGGTGTGTATCCTGCTGCTGTTTCGACGTCCTCATTGAAGATGAACATTCCGCCCTGCACCCAACAATGCGCGAGCCACGGCTCAAGCGTAATGCCGAAAACCCAGTTTGGGAAAATCTGGTACCGGGCCAGAAACTCAATCAGCGCTAGTGAGTCATATAGGCACAGATAGTTGCGCGGAAAGAACGCGCGGATTCTCAGAAAAACGGTCGTCAGCTCGCGTGCTCTGTCGCAGCTAGCACAATTGAATTCGCCGAACTTTTCTTTACGCCGTTTCACGGCGGTGACTGTATCGTCAATACTGCGGAATCGCAGTTGAAATGCTGCGGAAGCGCACGATACGACGAAGCGAAAAAGGTGATTCATTGTGATCTGAATCTTTGGAGTTATCTCCGGGTCCACCAGCGGCTCTAATGCAACCTCAAGTTTCGTTGGAAGAATTGGCTTTCCAATACTGGAATCCGTGGTCAGAAGTCCGTTGGCGATGAAATCTGCAAGAGCTTTCGAGTTGCTTGCGTCTGATGCATCAGGCTGCGCATGAAGAATATTGCGTAGGGCCAGCGCATTGTCGCCATCGACTAACGTGTAGTCATCGCGGAGTAAGTCTAAGAAAACAAGTGAGCGACCGCGGTAGCAGAAGTACACATGAGGAGGCAAGTAGTACCCATTCATGGTCGGAATTCCAGTGTGACTCGAAAGGGTCGGTGTGCAGCCGAGCGGCTGCACACCGATTAGGCGGCACCAAGACGGTGCCGTCGAAGCCGCCTTACGCCGGCTTGCGGGCAGTACCGATAACCTCTTCCTCGGCGCTGCTCTTCAGGCTACGGGTCTCTTCCGACACTTTTCCAAGCTTACGCATTGTCTTCTCCTTCAGACTTAGGTTCGCCACCGTAAACTGGTGGCGCAGGCAGGGTGTATTGCGGCACGGCTTGGTGCAACCGCTAGACGCGTAAGGCCAGCGCCGTACTGCATCGTTGTGTGCGCGACCTATGAGTGGTGAGAGCGATTCTTGATACATAGAACTCAGATGCCACACAGGATAGTTGTGCAAATGCCGACCACACCGGCCATCAAATGAGTGACTTACGAACATCCATCATGCGCTCCTTGTTCAAAGATGGTGCGGTGGCTGACGGAGCGTCCCAAGGTGATGCAAGCGGCTGCTGCGCCACTGCGTCATTCACGAGACGTGAGGACACAGTCTTGGGTTATTGGCTTTCGATGCTGCACTCGCATCGCGAACGAGATATGAGGATTGCTGCGACACCTGTGGTGTCCGCTTCATAAGTAGGTGAAGATCGGAAGAACGGTAGATGCCAGGAGAGGCAAGATGAGCATGGAAGGATTCGGGAGCGCGGAGGCTATCCAACAATTGGGTCCTTCGTTGCAAAGACTGCTCAGGCACGAGCGTTTTAACCTACATCGCCTCGACGTTTTTCAGAGCAAGATACGAGATTCAGATTTTGATCCGAGGTATCTGCCGCAAAACTGCAATGCGTTTCCACTTCCTTGCTTCTTGATTCCGAGGAAGCATTTTTATGTTTATGGCCAACAGGCACACGGCACCGACGAAATGTCAGTATTTGACGGGCTTGGCTCAGATGGAAGAATTCTGTTCCCAATTCACCCGACCGCTCTTCCCGAATACCGGCAGTTCCTTTCTGATGCCGGCGCGCACGAAGCTCCAGTGCAAATTTGGGCGGTACCTACCTCCAGCGTTAGAACGCTACTCGCATGGCCAGATGGAGCTCCAGAAAAAGCACTGTTCATCAAGACCTCCTTGCATTGTCCAGTGTTTGGTGATCGACGTTTATCGTTGCGAAAAGTCGGTTGCAGTGTCGGGCTCTCGTCGGTGGTGCGTCAGTCTAAAGACGAACTGCCGGACGTCCTGGGATTCTGTTGGGAGTCTGTAGGGTATGTGCCGCGAGGTGTCGTGGAGGCAGGCGTAATCATCCGCTCTATACCTGCCGAGTTTATGGACAACCGGGCGCTTGTGGTACCGCTGTTCGCGCTGTTGGGTGGAGATGAGTCCAATCCACCGGTCTTTCTTAGGATGTTTAAGCGAAACGAAAAAGCAGCGCGAGAATTTCTCGAGCAAGTCGTATGTGCGCGGTTCGCAAGATTATGGCTTTCGATGAGTATGCTCCATGGGCTAATCCCAGAGGCGCACGGTCAAGACCTGATTGTGACGCTATCAGCCGACGATTTCTCATTTCGGCAGTTTTTCTACCGCGACTTTGAGGGCCTTCAAGTTGATTGGGATTTACGTCGGAACCGCAGAATAGTCGACGATATGCCGCTTCCGCGTGCGTTCGCTTGGTATGAGACGTATGGAAGCTGGGGATACGCCTACGCAGAACTCACATTCTACAAGCTAATCACCAGCCTCGACCAATATATGCATTTCGTCATCAGAGAGTTCGACCGTACTCTCACAAGTTGGCAGCAACGTGGCTTCATTGACGCCGGGAGCTTTGACGAAAACTACTTGTCGATTCAATTCTCGCGGCAGATGAGCCAAGCAGTGCATGACCTGTTCGGTGTGCAGATTCCGGCGGCCGATAGCATTCACCAATCAATAAAGAGGTTCGTGATACGTCTGATGAAGTTGCGACGCAAGTTATTGCTGCAGTCGCCGGACCTGTCCATCTTTAGTGAACCCTGTGCCAAGGACCGACACTGTGGGTTGGTGCCAGCTTCGAGGGTTATCGGGGTTGTTGCCTCCGATGCTGCCGGTCAACGAACCGTGAGTCGCGTTTAGATCGGACGCGCTTTGAGATGGCACAAGAGCGAGACCTCGACACATAACTAACCCCGACACCGGCGGCATTGGTTCGGTCAATGCGACCTCGATGCGATACTCTATAGGCGACCAGGACAGGGAGTCACGTTACCGCATGCTGCAAACGCTTCGGACAAAACTCTCGACGATCCGCGAGATCCTTTCGTTGGTGTGGTCGCAGGCGACACCATTCGTCAAGCTGCGTCTCTTGCTCGCTCTCCTTTTGTTGATTGTGATGTCGCTCACTACGGCACTCGGTCCACTAGCGCTATCTCACGTGGTCGACTCGCTGTCCGGTAGACGGACCGTCTCTCCGTTGCCTGTGACGCTCCTGGCGTTGCTCTATGTTACTAGCCAATGGTTCGCCAGAAGCCTCGGCGAACTTCGCGGCCTCGTATATGCGAGAGCCGAGCGCCGGATGTTCCGGTCGCTCAGTGAACGACTCTTCTCACACGTGATGCGCTTGCCGTTGCGATTCCATCTGGAGCGCCAAACGGGGGCCATTAACCAGGCGCTAGAGAATGGGCTCCAGGGCTATCAGATGATCGTTCATCATCTGGTGTTCACATTTCTGCCACTGATCGTTGAATTGGGGGCAACGAGTGTCGTTCTGATGGGATTGAAGCAACCCGTGTTCTTTTGGTTGTTTTCTGGGGCGCTGGGTTGCTACGTCGTAGCCTTCGCCATCGCCGCGTTTCGCGTGGCAGATGCCGCCAGCTCTGCATCGAAAGCACACGTTTCCGCGGCTGCTTCGATGACGGATGGCGTGATTAACTACGAGACCGTGAAATTGTTCGCAGGCGAGGCTGCCGTACAGGAGCGCGTCAGCCAGGCATTTATTCGGACCGAACATGAATGGGTGAGCTTCTATCGTCAGTATGCGATGAACGGATTGGTGATTGCCGGAATCTTCGGCACGTTTCTGCTGACGACCACGCTCTACGCGATCCATCAGGTGCAGGTGGACCGGCTGACCCTTGGCGAGTTTGTTCTTGTGAATACCTACATGCTGCAGATGGTGCGCCCCGTCGAGATGTTGGGGTATGCGATGCAAGCATTCTCTCAAGGCATCGCCATGCTGGAAAAGCTACTCGAGATATTTCATCAAGAGGCTGAGCCCGGTAACTCTGCCGTTACTTCATCTTTGACGTCATCCTTACCACCCGACAAACAAATGCCAGCCACGTTGGAGTTTCAGAATGTCAGTCTCTTTTATCATTCGGATCGGGCTGTACTGAAAGGATTGAGTTTTGTCGTTCCCGCAGGGTCCACGCTCGGAATCGTGGGTAGCAGTGGTGGAGGTAAATCGACGATTGTGCGACTTTCCGTGCGAATGCTGGAGCCGAACGGAGGATGCATCCTCCTCGACGGTCGGCCTATCACCGAGATATCTCTCGATGCACTGCGAGGGGCAATAGCGGTGGTGCCCCAGGACACAGTGTTGTTTGACGATACGATCGCATTCAACATCGGATTCGGCAAAGCCGGTAGCATACGCGCGGATATCGAGCGTGCGGCGAAGCTTGCGAACTTGCACGAACGCATCCTGCGAATGCCGGAGGGTTATGAGACGCGGGTGGGCGAGCGTGGTGTGAAACTGTCAGGAGGTGAGCGACAACGAGTATCGATTGCGCGAGCGACGCTTAAAAACCCGCGCATGTTCATTTATGACGAGGCGACGTCATCGCTCGACAGTCGCACCGAGCAGGAGATACTGAAGAACCTACGCGATGTTTCGCAATCCAGTACGACGTTGGTCATCGCTCATCGACTGTCGACAGTTGCGCACGCGGATGAGATTGTTGTGTTGGAGGAAGGATCGATCGTGGAACGAGGCTCCCATCTGGCGCTACTCCGCAAAGAGGGGCGTTATGCAGCCCTCTGGCGTGCGCAGCAAGAGAGCACAGTGCACAACGACCCAACTACAGCTGGTGTGGCGCGAGCCAGTCGATAGCTAATAACGAACAAACAATTCATGACTGTCACCAGTCGGCGAGCACAGCTTTGCTTAAGCCGCGCCAGTCGATAATCCAGCTCTGGCGCGGTCACCCTGTCGAGATTCGCGACAATGTCACTATTCTCGCTGAGTGGTGCCGCAGGCCAGATTGCATTGAACTGGGAGGGGGAGCAGGTTCGTGTTTCGATGTTGATGATTTCTTCGATTCGAGATCATGGCAGTCTCCTTGAGAATAATCGGGACAGAATGCAGTCTTCCATTTCGGTCCCAGTTCGATGACAACTCCGGCGTGCGATAACAACGCACGCCGATGTTTTCATCCTCTCCTCAGCGAGATCAGTCGGAAGCGCCCACCAGTTCAAGTCCTTGACTACGTCTGAACGATCAGGAATTGCCAAGGAATATCCAACACGAGAGTATTGGGAGGGTCGCGCCCGCCTCGAGCTTTCGCGCTGCGGACCCTTGATTCTCAAGGCTGCCGGCGAAGACGGTTCGCGCGATGCCTCCAGCCGCTTACATGCAAATACCAATGACCGAGCGGTTTCCGCTGCTATCTAACTGGCCGCAATCGACGCTCTTCGCAAAACGAGCCCGGACAAGTACGACTCCTGTTTTTGTTCTCGAAGCAATTCTTCGGCAGCCCGATTGGGCTCAGACTCATCATTGATGCGTTCGGCGCTAAAAGCGCCAAATGATGAGTCGGATCAGCAGCTTAATTGATCGATGTATTTCCGGCTTTGGGCCGGCAGTCCACAGCAATCCTGTCGTGGTCGCCCACTTAGTGGAGTTGGACTAACAAATGTGTAAGTAACGAGCCATATGGGCCTTAGTTTATGAAGCCGGTCATGGGAACGCCTGGTCATCCGCGGTCGCCACCAGGGAAGACAAAACACGGAAAGCACAACCTTTGACGAGTCAACGAAGACGCGCTATTTTTTGCCGGAAACGAGATATCAAACAAACAAGTTCTGCGGGACATTCTAAGAAAAAATCGCTACTTGATTATAAATTCACAGCGCGGGAGTTAGTCATGCGTAAGTTAATAGTCAGGCCACTCGGGATCGTTACAAAACAGACGAAGGGTTTGCTGTTTGGAACGAGCGATGATCAGGGAGGAGCCCCTTTCGATAAGCAGTTCTCATGGGGTCTATCGCTGTTCGGTTCTTGGCTCAGGTCCTGGTTTCGTTGATTAAGCCGAGCTACTGATACGCCGCGTGGAACACTCCTGCTGGGAGTATGCGCGGCGTCCCGGTCTATATTCCCTGACTTGTTCTTCAATTGAGTCAGATGAAACGGTCGTGAAAGCGGCCTTTCCCAGACGCTGCCGCGCTTCGAATTCAAAGTGAGATTCCTGTCACTTACTTCCTGGGTGGTTGTCTTTTGTTAGTGGGAGTTCGCGAAACCGAGGCGTGCCGAATGTTGGAAGGCCGAATACGGCACGGCGGATAGGGTCGCACTAGGAGGCTACCAACACATGAAGGCGAATCCGGAACGCCGCGTCGCGCAGGACAATGTCCCTCCCGCAATGGCTGATGCTGAGTTCGACAGTTTCGTGCAAATGCTCATGCATGAAGTCAGCGCTCCGCTACGAGCAATTGACGCATTCGCTGATCTTCTTGGCCGCGAGTATGGTCAAAGATGGGATCGCGGCGGAAAAACCTACCTGCGACATATCACGCGGGCAAGCGATCGGCTACGCAAGCTCACCGAGGACGTGCATCGTCTTTCCCGAGCCAATAGCCACTTCCTGGCTCGAACGACTTTCGACCTATCTTCGATGGCTCACTGTATCTTTGATGAGCTTCGTTCTCTGGACCCGCAGCGCCGGGTTGACACGCGAGTCGCAGAAGGCATGAGCTGCACCGCCGATGAGCGTTTGCTGCGTATGGCAATGCAGAACCTCATGAGCAATGCCTGGAAGTACACCGGCATGACAGAGAATGCCGTGATCGAGGTCGGCATGGTGAAGCGACCTGGCGAGCCAACCACTTATTATATTCGCGACAACGGTGTGGGGTTCGACGCGAAGCACGCGGCAGATATCTTTGTGCCCTTCCGTCGCTTACACGCCGAGGCTCAATTTCAGGGTACAGGAATGGGTTTGGCCATCGTGGAAAAGGTTATCAGCAGGCACAGCGGGACCATCAAAGCGCTCGGCATCGTGGGTGCCGGTGCGACGTTCAACTTCACCGTGGATTCTTAACTACCAATTTTTCGTTGCCCGCAAGGACACAAATCGATTGAGCAGATCTGCATTTTCGCGATCGTAACCTACGCCGGCAGGATTGTTGACAAATGGCGGATCGGTGTCGAACAGGTTATGAACCGAGAGTGCGAGTGTGCAGCCATCCAACCAGCCCTCATGAGAGGCATCCACATTGTAGGTGAGGACCAAGTCAGCTGTGGTCCAGGAGCCCACTCTGCGGTGCGGGCTGCTGATGTTATCGTCGTACGCCCCGGCGTACGTCAGAGTCAGGTTCGCACCCCATGTGTCCCCACGCCAGGAAGCGCCGTTTCGCATCCGAAATCGAAGCGGATTGCTGACTGTATCGAGTAAGTTCAGTGGGGCGGATGTTGGCGTCTGAGCTTCTGAGAAGTTCAGCAGATACGTGATATTGCTCGTCAGTTCTAATCGTCCGAGGCCACTGGTCTCGAAATCCCAGGTGCCTTCGAACTCGATTCCGCGAGTAGTCGTGGTACTGGTATTGGCGAAACGACCATCGATGATCGCTGCGATGGGGGCGGTTACGCAGGTTCCCGACGTCGTTCCAAAATTTCCGACGAACTGGCTCTGGCTGCAGATTTCTGCACGTTGGGACGGGGTTGGAAGACGGTTAAGGATGCCGGCGTAACGCACCGGGTCAGTGAGGATGCGATCGAGATATGGGGGTGTCTGAATTCGATCTCTGAACGCGATATCAAAATAAGAAATATCAAATGTTGGATGTGATTGCAGGTCCGGTGACCATTTAATCCCGGCTGTCCAGGTCGTGGCGGTCTCGGGCGAAAGCCCTGCATTGCCGCCGGCCACGGTGAGCACCGAGGAGACTCCACTGGCCGATTGAGGGTCGGGCACCAACGAGATGTAGCTTAAGTTGCCGCTCTGGTCGAGACTCGGCGCATTGGGCGCCTTGAACGATTTCCCCCAGTTTCCGTGAAGCGAGACCGAACTTATCGGTGACCATTCGACGCCGAAACGAGGATTTAGTACGCCATCAAGATCGCTGTAGTCGTCATAGCGCGCCGCTAAGGACAGCTGCAAAAGATGGATGCCGGGAATGCGATTCTTCGGTGATGTAATGGGTAACAGCGCTTCCGCAAACACTGCAGAAGCATCGCGGGAATAGGTTGGACTGATACGGAACTCAGTCGAGTTGGGTCCGAGCGCTCTCGAGCGAAAGCGCTCTTGGCGATAATCAGCTCCAATGGCCAGACGAGCCGTACCACCGGGCAGGGAAAACAACCCTCCGTTCGCAATCAAATTCATCCCAGTAAGAAACGAGTCAGATTGATACTGTGTTGACCGGCGAATCGAGGCCAATGTTCGAGGGTTTGTATCGCCGAACGGATTGAACGCGCTGTCCGGATTCTGATCTGCAAGCGCTGCGCTCAATGCGCTGGCGTTGAAGTTCCCTGTCTGCACCTGATCAACATGCTCTGAGGCATAGGAAGGTGCCCAAGTAATGTCCCAGTCATCGCCTATGTCAAAATTGAAGTTCAAAGCCGCTGCCGTGGTGCGAACGGCCGGCACAAAGTATCGATCGCCCAGGTCAGCGCCAAAGTCATACAGCACTCGATAGCTATCGGTTGTAGAGGCGCCTGCTGGAAGGACTCGAAATGGATTGCCTACGGGGAGTGTAAGGGTTGTCGTGAGCGACGCCTGACGCGAGTGGTTGCGTCGGCTGGCGTAAAGCACGTCAGCGAAGACTTTGATTGAGTCCCCGATCGACTGTGACGCCGAGAGGTAGCCACTGTACCGCTTGACGTTACCGTATAGATCGCGCTCTCCGTTCAAATCGTGCCAATCGGTCGCGCCGGGTACAAATGAGGTTGGGGACAACCCCATGCCGTCCTGGCCGTGCGGAATCGAATACTGCTGGGTGCCGATCTGTACTGTTCCAGGGTTCGTCTGCCGCGTGCTGAAGTTGTCGCCGCCCTGGTTGCGCAAATCACTGTTAGCCGTCTGTCGACGCTCTGATGCAGGAAGTGCACCTCGATCGTAGAATTCAAACGAGAATGTGAGATGGCCCGTGTCCCAGCGAGTGCCTAAAAGCTGGCTAACATTCCATTCCCGAAGGCCGCCTTCGGTCACCCCTCCAGTGCTAGCAAGCGTCTGCGCTCCCTGGTAATCCTCACGCATGATGAAGTTGATAACGCCGCCAACCGGATCTGAACCGTAGATTGCAGAGGCGCCATCCGTGAGCATTTCGATTCGGGACACTGCGGCGAGCGGAATGTTGCTGACATCCACAAATGCAGCCTGACTACCGGCCGAGGGAAGACGGTGACCGTTGACGAGGATCAGCGTGGAGCCGGCGCCTAACCCTCTCAGATTGAGACCCGTGCCACGACTGGTGTTGCCTTCGTTGCCTAAGTTGGTGTCTTCGCTTGGGCCTCCGCCGAAATTTTGAGGTAACGAGCGAATGACGTCCTGGACCGTGGAATATCCAGTCTGATCAATATCGTCGCGGCTGAGTGCGATCACACGCGACCCGACCGCGTTGCCACCGCGGATATGCGTCCCGGTCACGGTCATTTCCCCAAGAGGCTCCGGAAATTCCTTCCGTGCTCCATCCTCGTCCAATTCCGGGCTGAGTATTGGGGGGCCAATGTCGATCGTGCGCGTTCCCTTGGTGTCCGTAATGCCTGGAAACGTCACAACAACAGAGTGCCGCAGCGACTGGTAGCGCAGCCCGGTCGTTCCCAAAAGTGTTTTTAGTGCTCGCCGGCCCGAGAATTTACCTTCGACTTCTGCGCTCTGCAGTTCTCCAAAGTCTATGGAAGAACCCAAAACCTGAACATTTGCTTGCCGGCTAAATTCGATCAGTGCATCTCGGATGGGCTGCGACGGGATACTAAAGGTTGACGTGGGGCTGAGATCATCAGACAGCGCTCGCGGCGAGATGATGAACGCGAACGTCAGTAGCGTGATATGGATGGTTACCTGAACCCAATTCCCACGGCCCGCTCGATCGGAAACACTCATTGCACCTCCTGTCGCCACTCGTGTTACGGATCAATGTTGCCCTATGTCGGCTCGGCTGCACGCCACAGTAGGCAAGTGCGCGCTGCATACTGCGCCAAACTGATTGACAGTTAGTAGGATCGAAATGGACCGAAATGCCCCTACTTTCCAAACAAACTCAAGATTTGTATGCAACGAACTTTGGCGTCGACGGGTGGACCCAAAGATTTTGCATTGCTCGCAGCGATTCTGCTCTCATTTGCATACAACGAGTGTTTGCATCTTTCTGCCGATAACTCTCATGATCATGGTTGCAGTGCTATCTGTTATCAGTCATCAAATTATCGCACCGCTGATATCCACGATTGTCTTCAGCGTGAACGCACGATCCGCGGGCCTTGAGTTGTTGGTCACTAGAGTAGCGTCAAAGCCATCTTTCGCTAGGTATACATTCAAGCGACATGTGGACTCCTTATGTGCGAGTGCGCCAATCCGAACAGCTGCTTCATGGTGTCGCTTCGCCAATGAGAGAAATCGTTCCCATGAGCGCAGGCCGAGATTGTGAAGCAACGAATCGGCCATACCACTTACGACTGGATAGCAAAGACTGGCACGACATGACGTTAGTGTCGTGCGACCCGACGGGTCAGCTATCGCGCTTGCAACTGGAATCAGCGTACCGACGTCAGTCCGCGATTGTCATCAGGGCAACCACTATGAGGGTAGCCTGGCGAAGTGATGAGATAGGAGAGCAGCGCGTTAACTGAGATCGGCGCCTTGCATCTTTGAAGGGCGAGAATCACTCGGGTGCAGGGAGGCGCCAGGATTCGCCGCGCGAAGCCGATGTATGGCTAGGCGCAGCACTAGAGCGCAACTCTTAGACGGCGCCACGCTGAAGCATGCCGGCCGCAGCACAGGGCATGCTTCATGCGTGTTCGCGTGCGCTACGGTTGCTGATTAACGGAGGGTGAGTGCGGGTACCGACCGAGAACGAATAATCACATGACGGCTATCTGGTCGCGTCACTTCGAGCTGCGGAAACGCAGTCTCCAACGCAAATAGCCAATCGTCGACTCGCATTTCGAGCACTGTCCCCGTATAGAGGATAGCGCCGGCCTTCTCGTCGGCAAGCACGATAGATTTTTGTGAATAGCGGTTTACGTCCTGGACGACCCGGCTCAACGGCTCACTGCGGTATTCCAGTCGACCCGTACGCCAGCCCATTGATCGAGCGGGATCAACCAACACCACATCACTGAGTGTGCCATCCGCTGTGTAGCTGATCGACTCGCCGCTTGCAATCCGCCGACCATGACGCAAATCGCCGCCCGTGCGAGCCGTCTGCTCGACCGCTGGCGCCACGATAACGGCTCCCTCGCTGACCGCGACGGTGACTTGATTGTCGCGTGTACGAACATTGAAAGCTGTTCCCACGGCAGTGATGACGCCGCCGGAGGCATACACTCGCCACGGTCGCTTCGCATCGTGCGCGACTTCGAATATCGCTTCACCAGAACCCATGACGATGAATCGCACGTGATTGTCGAACTGCGCGTTCACAGCTGAGTGTCCGCCGAGATGGATGGTCGAGCCATCTTCCAGTTTGAAGGATCGATGTTGGGCGGCTTGGGTTGCGTACTCGCCAACGCCGCTCGCATGCTGCTCCTCGGTGTTGAGCGTCATACGCGTCCAGCCGACGATCGCGATGGTCCCAATGAGTGCGGCAAGCCCGAGCCATGCATAGCGACGTTCGGGGCTCTTTCTCAAAAATGTAGTTCGGACGTAGCGTTTAATTCGCGAGCGAGGAACCTGCGGAGGCTGCACTCCGTCCATCATCTCCCAGATGCGCTGTGCATCTTCGAAAGCGCTCTGATTCTCGGGTGATGCAATCCATTCGCTCCACTCCTGGATCTGGGTCACGGACAGATTGCCATGACGCAAGGTAATGATCCAATCGAGCGCGGTAAGCGGTTCCTGTTTCATGGTGTGAGTTTCCACAGATCGATCTAACCTACGGCTCGCTTACAACTCTTGAACGCCCGCGCAAGGAGTCTGCGAACGGTGCGCGGATGGATTCCAAGTTCGATTCCGGCTTCTTCGACGGACTTATCTTGAAACCGAACAAGAATGAACACGGCCTTGCAGTCATCAGGCAATCGCTCCAAAGTCTCCGAGATTCTTTGCAGCTGCTGCTGCATGTCGACAGTTTGCTGTGGCGTTCGATGATCGCTTTGCTCCATAGCGAGCGAGGCAAGTTCATCCAGTCGTCTTCGAGCGTTTCCGAGCTTCCCCCGATTGGTCGCAATGTTGATCGCCGTACGAAACAAGTACGCGATCGGCTGATGGACGGTCGAAAGGTTATTCATCTTCAACAGTTGCAAAAACGCTTCCTGAGCGACTTCGTTTGCCTCATCACTCGAACGCAGCCGCAAGCGGAGAAATCGTACCAATGGGTCTCTGTACTTTCGGTACATCTGTTCGATCGATATCTCACTCCCGGACGGTTCTGGGGGCAGATCCAAATGTTCGACGGGCTGCTCCCCGTCGGTCGAAGTCTCATCCTCTTGCATACTCGATAAGACAAACTAAGCAAACGAAGTGGACAACTTTTGTTGGGTGTGGCGTTGCCCCTGCGTCGTTGGTCAGTCAATACTAAGCACCAGAAGACAAAGCGTTTTAATCGCGTGTTGCTGGCATTTAGTAGGTATGAGAGATGTATAGCTACATCGCGGTTACATGGAATGTGCAGGCCACCGATTGTGCACACTACGCGGCTCGAATACAGCGCCACTTAGGTGTGTTACCTGGCTTTGAAATTGCGCTTTCGACGCCGGGTCTCTTCATTATCGAAAGACTTGGATTAGGAACCTCCTGTGGTGCTTGTCTACTTCCGCAAACGGAAGGCGCCATTATGGGGACATTGTTTGCGTACCCGACCGAAGGCGAAGTACCCAAACGACGACGATCCCTGTCCACCGATGAAGCTGCAGAGATCGTGCTAACGGGGGGTGCTCATCTGGTTGCCCAGTATTGGGGACGCTATGTCGCCTTTGTCCGAATCCCGCAGACAAGTAGGTATAGAGTCATTCGCGATCCGTCTGGGATGCTCCCCTGTTTCATGGTGGCCGACCACGGCGTTCAAATCTGGTTTTCCGACCTTTGGGATATTTCGCGGATCGTGCCTGCGTACGGAGCGATCGACTGGAACTACATCGAAACGCATGTGGTTATGCGCTTCGTGTCGTCCAGCACTTCGGCGCTGATCGGGATCAGCGAAGTGTTGGCTGGGGAGTCCTATGAGCCTCTGGACGATACGATTCAGCGCAAACGGCTGTGGGACCCGGCGCTCATTAGCGCCGTCAGTGTTATCGAGAATTCCGAGGTAGCGGCTGAGCGCCTTCGATCGCTGGTCATCGCTTGTGTGAATGCCTGGGCGCTGGAGTACCAATCGATTCTGCACACGCTATCAGGTGGCCTGGATTCAGCCATTGTCGCTGCGGCACTGGCGGATGTCAGAGACCGGACTTCCGTGACATGTCTGAATTACTACACCGTAGAACCGGAAGGAGATGAGAGAAGATATTCGAGGGCATCGGCTGAGAAAGCAGACCTCGAATTGATTGAGAGTTGCCGCGACCCGAAGTCAATCGATCTCAGCAAGTTGCTGCGGGTTGCTGCCTCTCCGAAGCCTTGGTACTACCGGTATGAGCTCGAACATGCCGATTATGAATACAGCTTGGCAGAGCTGCACGAGGCGCGTGCGATTTTCGCGGGTGGTGGCGGAGATGGCCTCTTCTACCGCTCACAGGCTGCGTTCGCCGTCGCTGACTATCTTCAGCTTCACGGGCTGACACGACAACTACCGAGCATTGCGTTGGATGCGGCTCGACTCGATGGCACGTCAATGGGAAGCATCCTACTGAATGCCGTCACAGCCAGGCGCGTCACCGATCGATGGAATCCGAAGTGGGCGCTCTTTAATCCGCGGTCGTTTGTCGCTGCCGACGTCAACAACTCACAGCGCGCATTACTCATCAGCCATTTTGACCGAGCAAGCGCCGTTCCGCCTGGGAAAGCGCTCCAGATTGAGAACACTTCCATTCCACCGTCATTTTACGATCCGTTTGGAGACGGCCGGGCCGTCGAACGAGTTTCACCTCTGGTGTCGCAGCCTATCGTGGAGCATTGCCTGAAGGTTCCAACCTATCTCTTGATTGAGAATGGATGGGACCGCGCCATCGCACGACGGGCGTTTGACCGAGACCTTCCTCGGTCCGTCGTTGGTCGCAGAGGGAAGGGAGCGATCACAGGTCACATGCGAGCCGTATTCAATCACAATCTTGCATTCATTCGAGAGTTCTTGTTGAGTGGCGACCTCGTGACGCGCGGCATCTTGAATGGGCCGCACTTGGCCGCTTGCACGACGGAAGGGGCCGCAGTGTTGGACGGTGACATTTCGGAGATCTTCGATCATCTCAGCACAGAGTCCTGGATTCGCAGCCATGCCGAACGAATCAATTTGAAACGATAGCTTAGAAGACTACCCCGCGGCGCTTGGGTCAGATATCTAGCGCCACACCGAGGATGTGGGCCGATTAGCGCCGCAGAATTCGTGAAGTCAGCCGGTCCTGGTTCGTCCCGGCGCCGGACCCGACTGCTCGGCGCCCAGGGCTCTCGCGTCAAGCTATAAGCCCTAGTTGCTTCACTGCGCTCGATGCTGCGAAATATCGGCGGTATACATGTCCGATTGGATTGAACTGCTTGTCTTACCCATGAGGCTGTCGAAGAGGGCTACGAACCTTTACGGCGACGGCATCAGGCGGTGTGGTGCTTCCCCCGGCCACACCGCTTCCTTCCCTAGATTGGAAGTGTGTGCTGGAGCGCGATGCTTTCAGCGCGATTAGAATGAGATGCCTCGGCAATGTTCGGCTTATCGCCGATGAAGCGGAACCGTGCAGGACTGCTCGACACCGCGCTAGCGTGTATTGCGCAATCCGACTGTGGCGTGCTCATCCACATTCCGCATAGGGACAACAAACAGCATCCTGCACTCCTGCAGCCCCCAACGAATTCTAGTCGAGGCATCCTTGCGGAAAGGCACTCCTCAGCGCGGGCGCGAGACCGGATTGAGCAGTGCCATCCTTGCCGATCTGGGCGCATCGCGCATCCGCGACGATACATCAAAGGAATACTTTGGCTTGGAGGGATTCGGCCTGCAGGTGATAGAGCGCGTGAGCTTAGATGCTGGTTCCGACTTTCCACAGCCTTGTGGGTAAATACGGAGCACTCCTGATTGATAGAAAAATTGCAGACCGAGCGCTGCGATGGGGAGAGGTTACGAATGCATGTCTGGACGCGAGCAGCCCTTGTTGCTGGAAGCCTTTTTTCGCCACTGCTGGCACAAGGCGAAGAAAGCGAGCCGGTTAAGACCGAGAGCGGCCTGATTCAAGGGATGAGCGATGCCAAGGCAACGGTTTACAAGGGCATTCCATTTGCGGCGCCGCCGGTCGGAGACATGCGGTGGCGTGCGCCACGTCCAATGGCCAGTTGGTCAGGTGTGATTCGGGCTGACGCATTCAAACCCATGTGCATGACAGCCCAACCCGCAATTCCTGGCGGGCCGATGGAGAAGGTAAGCGAGGACTGTCTCTATCTCAACATCTGGACACCGGCCCAGCGATCCAAAGCCAGATTGCCCGTAATGGTGTGGATTTACGGCGGAGCAATGCGTGCCGGTTCTGGTTCTTCGCCCGTGTACTGGGGCGACAGACTGGTTGAGAAAGGTGTCATCACGGTCAATTTGAGCTACCGCGTCGGGTCTTTTGGGTTCCTGTCGCACCCCGATCTGAGCCGGGAGTCAGGACAGGGCACGTCAGGCAACTACGGCATCATGGATATGATTGCCGCTCTCAAATGGGTCCAACGCAACATCTCGGCCTTCGGCGGCGACCCGCACAACGTAACAATCTTTGGGCAATCCGCCGGCTCATTGGGCGTCGCATATCTCATGACCTCGCCTCTCGCGCGCGGCCTTTTTCATCGCGCCATCGGGCAAAGCAATGCAGACATGGGTCCGGTTGGAGCCGGAATGATGCTTCCCGAACAAGCCGAGGCCAGCGGTGTCAGATTGGCTGCGGAATTCGACGCAGGATCGATTGCGGACCTGCGCCAGATCCCGGCCGATAAGATACTCGCAGCCGATTCACGGTGGCCTGCAGACGCCGAAGGTAAAGTTAAACCCGGAACACTGGCCGTCAGAGACGGACATGTGTTTCCCGCAGTGATGTACGACACCTTTCGCGCGGGAGAGCAGAATGACGTTCCGATATTGATCGGCTACAACGCCAATGAAGGCGGCTATCTCCTGGGCGAGCCGCTCAAGGCGGGTGCATATATTGAGAGCGTTCAGCAGGAGTACCGCCAACTCGCGGGCCGGGTACTCAAACTTTATCCCGCGAGTTCGGATGAAGTCGCAGCGCGCTCGCAACTCAGGCTGTTGCGCGACAACTGGTTCGGGTGGCACGTCTGGACGTGGGCCCGCCTGCAATCCAGGACTGGCCAGGGTCAAGTGTATTTCTACAACTTTTCGTACGTTCCAAATTATCCGCCGCGATCGCCACTCGTCGCTTTGGGCGCTGCGCATGGCTTTGAGCTAGGAAACGTATTCGCCAATACTGAGCTACTCCCAAAGACTGCGACAGCAAAAGACCTGCACGTTCTGCAAACCATTTCGACCTATTGGACCAACTTCGCCAAGACAGGCAACCCAAACGGTCCAGGTCTGCCGCGCTGGCCGGTGTTCACGGAGCGTGAGCAGCACGTCATGAATTTGGGAGATCCGATTGTCGCCGGTGATATTGCGCAAGCCGATTTACGCGGGCTCGAATTGCAGGATGCACATACGATGGAGCTTCGAAGCGCTGGTGAGTCAACGCGCCATCACTAGAAAGCTATGATCCATCCTCTTATCGGGCATAGGCCCTCGTCAAAGCCGACTGAAATCTGATCCACCTTCGGAGCGCCGAGGGAATTTCTGCAGGCCAGTCTGCTTGAAGTCGGCGGACGCTCTTTGCTGTGCAGCGTCTCAGCGCTAATCTATGCCCATCTGGGCAATCTTGTCATGACACAGATCTGGATGGCCGGAGCGATGATTGCAATCAGCGTCGTAAAGAGCACACGATTGCGTTGAGTACGTAATTGGGGGGCTGTGATGGAATGGGATGCGAAGGAGTTGAGTCTGCGGTTGCTACATCAGGCTGAAGCGGCAGAGCGATATCTGAATGAAGCTCGTGCCAAAGCGCGCGTGAATACGTCGTATGAGCGAATCGTCGACGAGCAACTAGGCAAGTTTTATGCGCTCAATCACTTTGCGGTGAGCACAAGCCTTGAGACGCGAGACTCGTTTTTGAGGGGATTGCGTAACTACATGCAGGATAAGGTCGCACCTGGGTCCGAGGCGTTCGATGTGGAGCGGTTCGAACGTGCGCGTCGAGGATTGTTGCAGCAGATGATCGATGACCATTCGAAAGTCAGCTGACACTGACGATGGCCGATAGAAAACCCATCGCAGAATCTGCGCAGCCAGAAGTGCTCGTTCAGTGCCGGCGCCGTTGCTGCATATGCTTCGGACTGAATCGCGATGATCGCGAAAAAAAAGGGACAAATCGCACATCTCGATCACGATTCCAGCAATGCTGACATCAGTAACCTTGCATTCCTCTGCTTTGATCACCACGACGAATACGACTCGAAGACTAGTCAGAGTAAAGGATTGCGGCGTGCAGAAGTCGAACGGTATCGCGAGGAGCTAATCTATCGCTTCAGCAGTTGGGCTACGAGCGTAAAGCGTGATGAACTACTGAACTTCCTGGCAGCGCAGATCGATATTGACCAGATGGTGGACACTGCCATCAAAGCCGCTGGAACCGTCGTTTGGGACGCAGAGAATCTAGCCTTAGAGGTCTTGACTACAGATGCAATCGACTATTGTGACAGCGATCTATATGGTCCTCGCATTGCCGTGCTCGATAGATTCGCATCATGGGGTTAGCTAACGCATAGTGAAGAGGAACGAACGGTAGACGACGACATGCCGCGAGTGTTCATAACCGTCAAACGCAAACCCGTATGCGACGATGTTGCCGCTCGTCTTCGCGATCGGCTACAGGAGAAACAGAAGTCGGTCACCGACCCGCCTGAGAAGTAACGTGCACATAGTGGCTAGGGCTGTGCGGTTGTTGGCATCGAGTCAGTCCAGGCTCTCTTTATATATTCACCGAGACTTAGACCGCTCTGATCGATCTCGCTAAAATATATAATCCTACCGCCCTCGCTGTGAGCGAGCCTCAAAGGTCCAGATTTATTCGGCGCCTCTGCCGTCAAGATTACCGAATGGAATGAACGAACGGCCAGCGACGCGTCAGTCTGATTCTTTCCTAAACCCGTCTTTTCTCTCTTTCCTTTGTGCAGTGTGAGTTTCTTTACTTCGTCGCGCGCATACCATCCTCGATCATGCTTGGATTGAAAGTTGCCTTGATTAAATCCAACGTAGACCTGGGCCTTGGAGGGTGTGCCATCCGGTTCGGATGTATGAAACCCGAAGGTGCCGCGAGTGCGAATACCGCTATTCGATATTGATCGGTCGACATACGCAAGCAATTCTTGTTTTTCTGGTTTCGTTCTCATCGCTCCGATTTCTATGGCGACCTCACGAGTGAGATGAAGCGAGAACGCAGTTTCGGGTAGTTCTTCTTCGAGCTTCACACTACGTTTGAACAGTTCATTCCAGGCGCAACTATCGATGAACACCGGGATCTCCATCCACCTTCTCCTGCCATGGTGACGCTGATAGGGACGAAATCGGTCTCATCATGATCTCTCGCAGAACATGCAGCAATCCCGTGGCGAGCCCGATTGGAGGGCCACCCTGCAAATGATTTTGTTCTTTGTTGCGGTTCACCCATTACAATCGCTGCACTACCTGCCTGTTTTCAGACAAAGGGATCGTCAATGGGGATTAACTACGAAAGTCGCCAGATCGGAAGCGTTAGACCTACTCATATCAGTGGTGAGGAGATCATTGGCGCCTCGCAGCTACGCTTCAGCCTGGCCTGGCTGCTCTTTCCGAAACGCGCCGATGAAGTGTTCACCGTGTCTGGTACTTCTATATGGGTTTCCGTTTTAGTAGACGGTGGCGGATCGCCTCTCATGGTCGGTCAGGCTATGCCAGAAACGGCGTGGTGCGAGGAGTCTCGCGAGGGCCAGCCCTATGAGAGCCATGTCATGTACCGGCTAACCCTACCCCATGGTCAACTGTTAGCGCTTGAAGAGGCAAGACGGGGACGCGGACTGACCTTCGTTCTTCAAGTGCGAGGTAATAGCTCTGGAGCCTACGGTGTTCGCTCGATCGATGACTCTCTTCAGTTTCCAGTGAATGCCAGCGATTGGAGCCGCGTGCTCAAGGAGGCCAATGCCGCGGAAACACTGCTCGTCGGCGTCCAACTGCCAACCGATACTTCGGTCCCTGGAACTCGTGCCGCGCTTGACCTGGTGCGCAAGGCCAATGAACACCTCGTGTTTGGACACTACGATGCAGCGGTGGCCGAGTGTAGACGCGCGATTGATAGTGTGTGGGCATTGGGAAAACTGACAAAGGATGCAGTGGCTGCCCGTAAAAGCATGGCCACAGGTAATGAGCAACGAAGGATGACTAAAAGAGACCGCGAACTTGCATTGGGCGAGGCCCTGCGGAACTTCTGTCATTCGGCCCACCATGTCGGTGATGACGCCGAGCCAGAGATTTTCAGTCGTACTGATGCCGCCCTTATGGTCGCTGGAACCGCGGGACTGGTCTCCTCCCTGATTGCGTCACCGGACTGGATCAAGCCAAACGACGAAATTGAACCTGCCAAACCTGTGACTCAGCCAGAAAAGCCGGAAGTGGTGGTGGTCAGCGTTCCCAAAGTCCAGAAGGCTTCATCACCTGTACCGTTACAGTCTGACTCTTCGCTGTCGGCCCAGGTTGTCAAGGTACGGCAGCACCTGCAAAGTCATCCATCCAATCGTCCCCGCACGATCAAAACCCTGCGCAGCGCTTTGGAATCTTTGTTCGCCAAGAAGCTAACGGTATCTCAGCTGGATGCGCTGATCACGGAATTGGTAAAACAGAAGATCGTTACGGAGTCCGGTGGGAAACTTTCCTACCCGCAAGCTAAAAAATAATTGGGGCCTGGGGCACCAACAAAAATCGAATCCGATTCAGCGACTTGCCAACTTTGGTCGCTGAAGCGGCTGACAAGGCCATCGCTGGCTCGTAGTATCTGGCTGTATGTGTATACAGCTACCGGTTTTGCAGCCAACTTTGTCCGCTCTCCGGCGCCCGTACGTTGTTTGTCCTCGCCCGCAGGCGGGGTTTCCCTCGCCAGCCGGTGACTACCTTGAGTCGACGCTCGATCTGCACGATTTGCTTGTGGAGCATCCGGCGGCGACCTACTACCTTCGTGCCGCGGGTGATTCGATGTCCGACGCGCACATCTACGACGGCGACATCCTGGTTGTCGATCGCTCCCGGAAACCGGCACGCGGAAATATCGTAATCGCGAGTGTTCAAGGTGGTACTAGCTTATATGTCAAGAAATTTGGTGTCATCGCCGGAAAACCTGCATTGGTTTCCTGCAATCTGGCGCGTACAGAAGACTACCCGCCCATTTTTCTCACTGAAGATGTGCAGGTGGAGATCTGGGGCGTGGTGGTGGGTGCAGTTAGAAAGTTCTGAACGCCTATGTATGGCCTGGTGGACGTCAACAATTTTTACTGCTCTTGCGAGACGGTGTTCGACGTTGGATTGAAAAACAAGCCGTTCGTGGTGTTGTCTAACAATGATGGCTGCGTCATCTCGCGATCCAATGAAGCAAAGGCACTCGGAGTGAAGATGGCAGAGCCCTGGCACCAGGTCCGCAAACGTCATCCTGAGCTGCGTTACAGAAGCAGTAACTACGAACTTTATGGGGACATGTCGTCCAGGGTGATGTCGATTCTGAGCGCTGCAGCACCGGCGATTGAGGTTTATTCAATTGATGAGTCGTTTGTTGAGCTGAATGGTATTGCCGATCGAGTAGCTCTGGCGCGTTCCATGCGCTCAAGAATTCGTGAATGGACGGGTCTTCCAGTGTGTGTCGGCGTAGGCTCAACTAAGACCAGAGCAAAGCTCGCCAATCGCGTCGCCAAAACACGTGCGGAGTACGGCGGTGTGTTTGATCTCGAGACGCTGGCCCCCAAAGGGGTCCGCTCTCTGATGGCGGAAATGGATGTGGGAGACGTGTGGGGTGTTGGTCACAGGTTAAAGACTCGCCTCGAAGGAATCGGGGTCAAGACGGTTTTGGATCTCGCTGATGCCGACTCCGAATGGATACGGGCACATTCGTCAGTCGTCCTTCAGCGTACCGCGGCCGAGTTGCGAGGAGTGGCTTGCTTGCCTCTTGAACTCACCCCACCTTTGCGCAAGCAGTTGGTCGTGTCTCGCTCCTTCGGAGCTGAAGTTCAATGCTACGATGAGCTGCGTGAATCGGTGATGACTTACGTCAGTCGTGCCGGGGAAAGGTTGCGCGCGGAGGGATTGTTAGCCCGCGTTTTGAGCCTGTTCATTCATACCAATTCGTTTCGCGAAGATCGCAAGCAATACAGTGCGTCGCATGCGGTGAAGATGCCTCTTTCAACTGACGATACCTTGGCGCTGGCGAGCGCGGCGGACTATGCATTGAGGAGAATTTTTAGACAGGGTTATCTATACCAGAAGGCTGGCGTAATGCTTTCCGATTTGACGCCGCTGAGCCAGCGTCAGCATGCGTTGTTTGTGGATCCCACGCAGCTCGAAAGGCGTTCTCGCCTCAATGAAACATTGGATCAAATCAACCTTTTGTACGGTCGCGATACTGTGAAGATTGCGGCAAGCGGTCTTCGTAGGGATTGGTCCATGCGGCGCAACCAAGTCTCGAATCGATATACGACACGCTGGTCCGATCTGGCCATCGCGCACGCGAGATGAATCGGCGTGAAGTGTGCTGCATCCCAAGCGCCACGCTCGCGTGACTAGAACGTCTGTCCAGGGTATGCGGCCTCAAGCCCGGCTTGGTGTTCGGGTGTCATTCCGGCTGATTCAATCGAACGTAGCCACTCTAGGAATTCGTCCCAGTTGGTCAGGCTAAATACCCGGACACCATACCGCTGTTCCAAGTCGACACCGGGTTTCGACACCAGTTCCGCCATGGCTTTGTCCATGAAGAAAGCGTCCACATACGGCGCATACGTGGCGATGTGTTCTACATCCATGAAAAAGCCCGAAAGTTTTTGAGTCGCACGACTCCGATTTGCGAATTGACCATCCTTTACGTCTGTCCTGAGCTGCGCAAGCATGTGTGCATGGAGCCAGGCATGGGGCGTCTCCCGAAAATGAGCGGAGCGCATTAAAAATTCCGCACACCGGCGCAGACGCTGATCCGGCGGCACCGTCTCAGGGAGAACCTGCAACATCGATTCAACAATCTTGGTGATCAGCGGAGCATTGAAGAATGCATCATGATTGCCGGCACCGACGCTAGCCATCATCTTCATGTAGGCGTCCATATAGCCACGACCAGCGGCTTCGTACTCTGCCTGAAAATCCTGCTCGAAGCTCGATGGGGTAGCGACCCAATGGTCGAGGAGGTCGACGAGCCCGGAAGTCGATGCCGCCTTTAGTGTTCTCACGAGGTCGACATCTTTGTTGTAGCCACCGACGTCGACAAAAAAATAGCCTTCCCATCGATTGACGTCATCTCGAAGACCTTCTCGGACTTCAAGTTGATACTCCGCGGGACTGTCTGCGAGCCACGCCCTGAACGCCTTCACGATTTGCCGCCTGGGTACGTTGTAGGCCCGCTCGAATTTGTGACCTCGTGAGACCGTTTTGATGAATTTCAGCAGTTCCGCGTACCGCTTCCACTGATGAGTTTCGTCTTCATGGACGGACGAATAAGGAACAACCAAGAGTTGCATCGAAGCCAAGCGTGCTATGAGCGCCGAGGCTTCGATAAAGCGAGGATCTTCTGCCCGGAATGCCATGGAGAAGAAGACCTGATCGAGATAAAGAACCTTCTTGCGGACAGCTGGGAGGACAATCCGCTCCCGATAATCGCATTGACCGCATCCGCGGAGTACATGGTCGCCAAAGACTCCGATGTTGCCGAAGCCATCTTTGAGGCCGCACTTCGTGCAGTCACCGATGACTCTAAAGATGAGGGCCATGCCAACTCCTTGACCGTACATGGGGGGCGGGCTGACGCGCTGCACGCACCCGCAAGAAATCAACCAATTCTGGCGCCGAGCTTGGACTATTTTCCAGGCAACCAGCGGGAATAATCCCGCCGACCGTGAAGCATATTTGATGTCGTTTTCAGCGGCTGGGCGGAAGAGGCCGCTTCAATTCCTCTACGACGGGGGCGATTTTGAACCTTCGACCAGGGCGATCCCGAGTTGCCATCCACCTCGTGCTGGGCCAATTCCTGGTCTAGCAATGTTTGTTCTTCAGGGCTGGCCCCACGAGCGGCAGCTACCTCCTCATCGAGTTGCCACAGGCGCACCAGAATCTCCCCTCGATCTTCGGGGGGGCAAATTCGGCAATTCAGCGAGGATTTCTGCCTTACTCATAGTGCGTAATAATGTGTAGCTTTCCAAGCGGAGACGCTAAAATCATTTCCCTTTAACCTCAGTCAGGTAGAAGTCTCTTAGCGGCCTGACGTGGCGAACGCCCAGTTCTCGGACTGACCGCCAACACCAGTTCACGAAAAAAGAGTTTGGTAGCCCTTCCGCAAAAGCATGCCATGAGTTTAGGGAGTCTGTTGGTGCGTAAGGGGCAAGGAGATTAGGTGGAAGCGAACGAAGACAAGCGGGAGGGGAAGGATATAGAACACGCGGTGTCCGTCGTTCTTCGCTCTGATGACATTAAGTCACTTGCTGTCGACTACGCCGAGTTGGGCATTGACCGGATGTTGGCTGAAGGCATTGCACGAGACATTCCGTTCATTGGCTCCTTAGTCGGAGTCGCCAAGATTGGCGTGACGATTCACGGCCGTCTCTTTGCGAAGAAACTATTCCAGATGCTGGGTCCGCTCGCCGCAATTGACACATCGGCACGTGTGGAGATGATCGATCGGCTCGAGAACGATCCAAAATATGGTCGTAAAGTTGGTGAGCATCTAATCGAGCTTATCGACAGGATCGAGGCCCACCGGAAGCCGCCGATGATCTCCGCTGTCTTTTTGGCCTACCAAAAGAATGAGATCGACGCCGACATGCTCAATAGATTGACACATGCGGTTGAGCGCATTCCTGTGTTTGACATCGGTGCATTGAGGCCGCTCTTATCAAAGAGCAGGCTTGTTGATGAGAACGATCCGATCAGCTCACTGCAGAATCTTCTGTACGCCGGCGTGGTGAAAACAAATGGGGTGTGGGACGGTGACAAGTACAGCGTCAATGAGGTGGGCGAAGCGTTCTTGAGGTTGAACCTGGACCGGCTCCAGCCATAGGTAATCACATGAGCATCGAAGCGGCTCTCAACAGCTTTGCTATTCGAACCTTTCGGGATACTGCGGACTACGACTATGTTAGTGCGCGCATGGCATGGCGTGCACGCCTGGTACCTCAGTTCCATTGGGCGGCGCTTCAAGCCATCGAGAAGTATTTGAAATGCATTCTGATGTTGAATCGAGTTCCGCGCGTTAAAAATGACAGGCTCGGTCACAATCTTGGAAAAGCATTGGTCCGTGTAGAGGCGAACCTACAATTTCCTCTGCGGCTGTCGAAGGAAAGTCGAGAATTTATCGTGCATCTCGACAAATTCGGACGTTTTCGATACCTAGAAATCTCTTACTACACTCGCGGGGCTGAATTGATACCGCTCGATAGGGCTGTTTGGGAACTACGTCGATACTGCAAGCCCCTTACGGCATCGGTGAAGCTCAATGACGGATCCAAGAGGTCGCTCACACCGCATCTGCTGAAGGAGATTGAGAGTGCGGAAGTCGCACCGCATTCGTTTCGTCTCATAGGGGGGCAATTGGAGAAGATATTGACCGACCAGAGGCATCCGGCTCGGGAAGCCCTCGTTTGGCGAAATATGTTCTTTGGCTCCCGAAAACGCAGTCGAGTTCAAATCCGAACATACTCTCATTCGACCAATGCGCCGTTATCACTGGACCCTGACATGCTTGACGAGGTCATCAAGTACGTCGAAATTCCCAAGGATGTTGAGGTCGCCTTTCGTGCGAGGATGACTGGCAAGAGTCGTTCTGCCCCGTAAGAATTTCGACTATCAGCGAGGAGCAGATCGCGGCTTCCGAATTCGAACCTTCGGGACTTTTGGCCCCGTGAGGTTCGGAACTTGGAGCACAGCACGGCTAACGGGCATCAACCCACTGTTTCCTTACAAATCAATGGCTTGTTGAATTGAGCTAGCCCTAGAACGCCTCCCGGTTTTCCGGCAAGTCGAGATGTAGAACAGGCGACTTTCGGATCGCCTGGCGATTCCGCCCATCAATGCCGACCGCCTGACCCTGTCAATTCTGTCGAACCGCGACCCGGTTCAGGGGTGGCGAAGGCATTTCGGGACAAAGACGAGCGCTGGCAAAAACTCTCGCAGCAAGCCGTTAGCACATTCCTTGTGCAACCGCATCGGGCCATCGACAATGTGAGGTCGCCAGGCCAAGCGCAACGGTAATTCGCGCGTCTACAAGAACGAAGGAGTGGGTTAGTGGCAGCGCCAGAAATTACAGAAATAGAATTTTTGAGGCACGCCGCCCAAATCGGCCCACATATAATGTGGTTCTTAGGGGCTGGCACATCCCGAAGCTCCGGCTTGCCCACCGCAACTGACATCACTTGGGACCTCAAAAGAAGACACTACTGCCTGCATCAGAACCAGGACGTCCAGTCTCATGATGCAAGCAACAAAGCCGTCCAAGCTCGAATTCAGGGATTCATGGATAGCAAGGGATACCCGCCGCTCTGGGATCCGCGCGAATATTCATTCTATTTCGAACAGACGTTCGGAAAAGACTATGTAGCCCAGCAGAAGTATCTCCAGGACGCGCTCTCCCCGAACAAAATCTCATCGACGATCGGCTGTCGTGCTTTAGCAGCCCTCCTGCACATGGACCGCTTGCGGGTAGTCTTCACTACGAACTTTGACGAAGTGGTTGAATCCGCATATGCAGCAACCACAGGTCAAAACCTTTCCGCTTTTCATCTCGAAGGTTCCTACGCTGCTCTCGCCGCTCTAAACGCTGATCGGTTTCCTCTTTACGCGAAAGTGCACGGTGACTTTCGGTATCAAAGCGTTAAGAATTTAACCGATGATCTGAAGAGTAACGACAAACAGATTCAGAAATGTCTCGTCGCCGCCGCGACGCGATTCGGTATGGTAGTTGCCGGGTACAGCGGACGCGACGAAAATGTCATGGCCATGTTCCGTGAAGCCATTGATCAGAACAATGCATTTCCGCATGGCCTCTTTTGGACGACGCCCAGGATATCCGACGTTGCGCACAATGTTCGATCATTACTCGAGTACGCACAGTCCAAAGGAATTCGCTGCGGCCTAGTCCAAACCGGAACCTTCGACGAAATGCTGTCCAAGATCTGGAAGCACACAGAAAACCGTCCTGCGGAGCTTGATCAGAAAGTACGCAGCGCCATCGCTAAGCCTGTTTCAATCTCGCTACCTGCGCCAGGCAAACAGTTCCCGATGCTTCGGACCAATGCCCTTCTCATTACCAAACTTCCGGAGGCATGTGGATCGGTCGCATACGACGGCGAAATAGAGATGGGCGAGGTGCGCTCTAAAGCCTTTGAAACTAAGCCTGACTGCACACTCGCTTATACAGATCGTTTGCTCTTCTGGGGAGGAAGCGCGGAACTCGGGAAAGTTCTCGACGGAAAAAAACTTCGTGATATCCAACCCTACGAGTTCGATGATCTCACAACCGCTATGGAGCAATCAGGTCACATCAAATCATTTATTGAGGAGACGGTGGCGAGAGCCGCAGTCCAAGGAAAACCTATCAATCTTCGCAAGAACGGACGAACCTGGTTCGCCGTCGTGAAGCACGATGAAGCGACCCACGATATCTATAAACCGCTACGCGCAGCACTCGGATATAACGGTTCACTCGCACAGATCTCTGGAAAGGTTGTCGATCTCACTGATGTTTACTGGTCGGAAGCTATATCGATGCGTATCGAGGAAAGACATGGTCAGCTATGGCTCTTGCTGCGACCGGAAGTCTGGATCACTCCACTTAAAGAACGCGAGAATGCCGACGATTTTCTAAGGGCCAAAAAGCTCAAGAGGTATAATCCGCAGGCATTTGAGATGCTGAGTGCCTGGATACGGATACTGCTGGGTGACATCGGCCAGGGGCAAGCCGCAACCATCATCGCTTTCCCGAAGGCTGACTACAGCGCACAGTTTGAAGTCAGCACACGAACTGCCTACAGCAAACGCAGCGGCGCCAATGGCTAACAACCTCAACGAGCTTTCGGCGAATTTCTCACTTCCTGAGCCCGAACTCCTGTTCTCTGGCGGTAGGACGCACAAACACCCGCTCCGCGGCTTGAATGACTTCGGCCCGTACAGCGCGGCTCTTGGTCTTGCAAACCAAGTGAGGCTTGCCTACCTCGCACCCAGCGATCTATTAAAGAGAGTCGACTCCATCGTGGGAGAGCTTCGCAGCAGACAATTGCCGAAGGATGCTGTGAACTACTACATCCCATATGATGGTTTTGACAAGGTATTCAGAAGTAAGCTGGTTCCTGCAACCGAAGCTCTACGCATTGCTACGCCACCTGAATGCAATGCTCTGGCAGCAGCGGGTGATGGACGTGGTCTGGTTAATGCAATCCTTCAGGGAATAACCGCATTGCTGCGTGTTAAAAACTCCTTTGATGTCTTGATTGTCTACCTTCCGGAGTCTTGGGAAGCTTCTTATCAATACGAAGGTTTTAATCTGCACGACCGTATAAAAGCAAAACTCGCGCCGCTCAATATCCCGATCCAAATAATCAACGAGACTGCGTTTGAACGCGAGTGCCGCGCTAATGTGATGTGGGGCATCAGTGTTGCTCTCTATGCAAAGGCTGGCGGCATCCCCTGGAAACTGGCTGATTGGGACAAGGATGAGGCATACATCGGCCTCAGTTATGCGATTAAGAAGCTGCCCAATGACGTTGAATACAGTACGTGCTGCAGCCAAGTGTTTGATCCAGACGGAACGGGTTTCGAGTTCGTCGCCTATGACACCCGCGAGTACATCACTGATAAGAAAGGCAATCCGTATCTCAGTTATCAGGAGATGCAATCGATCATGTCGAAGAGCCTCTTGCTCTACCAAAACGGGCACGGCGGACGTATGCCGAAAAAGATTTACGTTCATAAAACCACCCACTTTACCGAAGATGAAATTCAGGGCGCTTTTGATGCCTTCGGAGTTAAAACCGAAGTCGAGCTCGTTCAAATAATCAGAGCTGTTAATTGGTACGGCTTAAAAGTAGACGCGCCAATGCGTGGGGGTAAACATCCTCGGGCGGCGATGTATCCTGTAGATCGCGGCCTCTATCAACCCCTCACGATGGACGAATGTCTCTTATGGACTCAGGGCAGCGTTCACGGGGTGAACCAGCAGCGTCCGAACCAAGCTGTGTTCAAAGAGGCGGCGCTAAAGCCGCTACCAAATCCCATCATGCTGAGGCGATTCTCGGGTGACGGCGGATGGCACGCTACGTGTTCCAGTGTGTTCTCGCTCACAAAGGTTAATTGGAACAACAACACCCTCTACAGCACTCTGCCGGTCACCCTACATTACTCGCAAGTCTTCTCCCAAGTCGTCAAGCAGTCGCCTGATCTCGTCAATGAGATCTACGACTATCGATTTTTCATGTAATGAAAGCGACCGATTCCTAGAAGATGCGGATCAGTTTATCGAAGGCGTACGATCTGCGGTTTACCACTGAGGATGGCTTGAATGACGCGCTTTTCCGAACGGCGGCTCCCCTTCGGCCGAACGGGCATCGGTTGTCCCGTTTGCGTGGCTCGCTTGTCATAGAGTGCCATGAACTACCGAACCGCGATGCTGCTAGGCGTACTGTGTATGTGTGCGGTAGGTGACGTTGTTCTCTGACAACCTCAGTCGACTTGTAAAGAATCTGCTCACGATCGACTTGGTTTGGGAGGCATTCTTCCGTTTGGCATCTACTGTGTACCAAAAATTGTCCGCATCATCTGCTGAGTATCTTCGCTTTCTGATCTTCAAATTCTGCGTCGGTGATGATCCCCTTCTTGTGCAAATCGTCCAGCTTCAACAGTTCCGTATAGACGTCCTTCTCTGGTGCTTTGTTCGCTGTGGGAGTCGTCGGTGATGGGTGCACGTTGTTCTCGATGACCATATCGGCTCTTGGGATAAGTCCGCCACCCGGTGCCCTTGGATCATTCGCGTCGACGAGCCGGAACTGATACTCGAAGTTGGGCATGCGTCCTGGCGCCGGAGGAGTCTCCCGTGAAGCGATTGGTACCGCTACTTTGCCCTTTTTATCTGCGTACGCATTGGCCCGCTTGATCACCTCGGCTTTTAGCGCGCCCATGTTGGTGAACATTCCACCGGCGGAGGTCTGCGAGATCATGTAGCTGTCCGAGCCCATCGGAACAACCTCAGCCGTAGCACAACCTCCCAGCGCGATTGCAGTGCCCAGCAGCAGTGCAACTAAACCAATCCTGATGGTCATCTTTTTTGCCCTGTGACTTTGTCATCCGATCACTTCAAAGCGAGGCAATTATACTCTCAAGTTATCCCCTGTGTGCTCCTGGTCAGGCTGAGTTAGTTCAAATGGCGCTCTGACTAGTCCGTCGACGCAGCCGTGCCCTGACATTTGACGAGGGTCTGCTTGGTCGAAGCTCCAGGTGCCACTGTGACTCTCAAACGGCATCCGGCTCGGGTGGCCGTTGTTTGGCGACGAAACGTATTCGAGTTCTAATCCGAACATACTCTCATTCGGCCAATTGCTAGACGAGGTAATCGAGTACGTCGAAATTCCAAAGAGGTGAAGCCGCTTTCCGGGCGTAGATGACTGGGAGCCGTGTCGTTCGGCCCCATAGGAATCTAGATTCTCCGGCGAGGGACGAATCGAGAGGACAGCGCGCAAGAATGGTAGAATCATTCATAGTGAAGCCGCGGGGTTAAGCATGCATCAGATCCAAATCAAGACCCCATCAGACCTACTCGGCACGCCGAACGACGTCGAGGCGAAGAATGCTCCTGCCCAATTCTACCTGCAGGGCGACTTAGAATTATTGAAACGCGGTCCCCGTATCTCGGTTGTGGGGTCGCGAAAAGCCTCACCTGAAGGACTCAATCGCGCGACCGTTTTGGCGCGTCTTTTGGCCCAACGAAACATGATTGTCGTCAGTGGTCTTGCGGCCGGCATTGACACGGCCGCCCACCGGGCCGCCATCGACGCGGGTGGACGAACGATCGCTGTAATCGGCACGCCGTTGGATGAGGCTTACCCGCCCGAGAATGCTGCGCTCCAGGCGCAGATTGCCGAGAAGCATCTGCTGGTCTCCCAGTTCGCGTCGGGGACGAAGACCAAACCCCAACACTTCCCGATGCGAAATCGCACGATGGCGCTCCTCACAGACGCGACCGTCATCGTGGAAGCGGGAGAAAGCAGCGGCACGCTTCACCAGGGTTGGGAGGCGCTTCGACTCGGTCGGCTGTTGTTCCTGATGGAAAGCGTCGCGAACGATCAGCGCTTGAGCTGGCCCAAGGAGATGATCCACTACGGCGCTCAAGTGCTTTCACGATCGAATTTGGAGAACGCGCTGGCCGATATCCCCGCAGTGACCTCCCGCGGTGGAACGGAACGCGATGCCTTCTATTGATCGATCTGCTCCCATTCGCCTCGACCTACGTGTACTCCCCTCGGGGAGAGAGCGCTGAATCCGTTCGTTCGAGGATCTTGCGGACACGCGTTAAGGCGGGAGATGTCGATTGGATTGAGCGTTATGCCACACGCGTCCATGAATTGGCGGTTGATCATGGCGTGTACCCCGGTTACTTCGGCAAACAAACCGTCTTAGTCCCGGTGCCCGGTAGCTCCCCATTGGTGCCCGGCGGCCTTTGGGTTCCTGAGAGGCTCGCGCAGGCATTGGAGAGTCTTGGCCTCGCGGTGGCGGTTTGGCCGGCAGTTCGACGAACGGACACGGTGCCCAAATCGGCTTTTGCAGCACCGGGCGAGCGCCCGACGGCAGAACGGCATCATGAAACATTCGAAGTGGAGCACACCTTGGCGCCGCCCACTCGAATAGTGCTCGTAGACGACATTGTGACCAAGGGCCGGACTCTCTTGGCCGCTGCGACGCGACTCAGGGAATCTTTCCCGCAAGCTGATATTCGAGCCTTCGCCCTCGTGCGGACCATGGGACTGGTTGCCGAGATCGAGCAGATCCTGGATCCCTGTGTCGGGGAGATTCGCTGGCAAGATGATGATGCACACCGCGCACCTTGAATGCATCGCGAACTCCCAGTTGACGGGCGTCGGAGCGTTAGTGGGAGTCAGCGGGTATGGGTCCGCGAAAACGGACCCTAGGTGAGGCGTAAAACAACATGCACTCAGAGATCACTCCACCTGATAGTGCAAGTACCCCTGATTAGCGTATGCAATGGGCCCGTAATTGCAGGGACGCTCCCAGAACCACAAGGAGGGGTCATGACCGAAGGCACCGCTGAGGCAGAGGGTGCTGTCAGCCGACTGGAAGAATTCGCCCGCATTGTTCAACAGCTCCCGAATGACCTCGGGCAGCCGTTCATCATGGCGTTCGTTCAGCGCGTTCCCCGGCGCGACATTGCGATCGCCCTCGGCATTACCGACGCCGAACTCAGCGCCCGGCTGGTCCGCGCGCTCATGCATTGTCGCCAATCCTTGAGCCACCACCCCGACATGGCTCCCATTCTCTAAGCACACAGATCTCGGTCCAGGGTCAGGTCTGCGCCCCACGGTCACGACGCCAGCTCCCGTCGAGAGCGACGCCTTCGAATGGGTCGCCGCTTAGTACGACCCGTTTGGGGAGGAAGGGTAATGGGGGGGCTCGCACTGACTGGCTGGCGATTCACCGGCCTATCTCGTACACTTGCGCGCTCGCTGTCGGCGTGGCTCTGATCGACGAATCAAGCCTTGAACCTCTGACGTCCGTCGTGGTTCGAGGGCGCGTCGCGAGCCCGCAAATTTTCGGGATATAGCTCAGCCTGGTAGAGCGCTTGGTTCGGGACCAAGAGGTCGCAGGTTCAAATCCTGTTATCCCGACCATCAAGGTCGAAGTCTTAACTCTCTCCCATTTTTGTTCTGAATAGGCCGCGTGTCCGCAGCGACGCGCGGCCTGTTTGCGTGCGTGTGAGTTCGTTTGTTGAAACTCACACCCAATCTCACACCCAGCATTTTTGAAACTAACACCCAACAAAGATTTTGGGATGTGAGGGGTGAAGAGAATCAGAGGGATGGACTATGAATCTTTACGGAGGGGCTTGACATCCCGAACGTAGCGCTCTACCAGGCTGAGCTACACCCCGAAATCCGAAACCAAGGCGGCGGCGGTCGATCGCAGTGCGGAGGTGGGAAGTCTCCGGGAACTCAGTGAGTGCGGTCGACGGCGAAGTCTGCGAGTTTGCACAAGGCCTGTTTGTATGCCGAATCGGGAAGATCCGCCAAGGCCTCGATGGCGAGAGTGGCCTCCCGTCGTGCGAGGCGCGCAGTGTACGCAAGGCCCCCGGTCGATTCAATTGCGGCGGTGATGGCGTCGAGCTGGCCGATGTCGCCGGCCTCGATGCTGGACCGGATGATGGCGCGCTGGGCGTCGTTGCCGTTTTTGAGCGCATATATAAGTGGCAGGGTGGGCTTGCCTTCAGCGAGGTCGTCGCCGAGGTTCTTGCCCAGTTCATCGCGGTCGGCGCGATAGTCCAGGGCGTCGTCGATGAGCTGGAAGGCGGTGCCGAGGTGTTTGCCGTACGCGGCCATGGCGGCTTCCCGGGCTGGAGCGGCGCCGGCGATGATCGCGGAGACCTGCGTTCCAGCTTCGAACAGCTTGGCCGTTTTGCGATAGATCACTTCGAAGTACCGCTCCTCCGAGGTGTCGGGATCGTGGGCGTTCATGAGCTGCAGCACTTCGCCTTCGGCGATCTTGTTCGTGGCGCTGGCCATCACGTCCATGATGCGCATGCTGCCGAGTGAGACCATCATCTCGAACGCCCGCGAATAGACGTAATCGCCCACGAGCACGCTGGCTTCGTTGCCCCACACCGAATTGGCGGTGTCGCGGCCGCGGCGCAGTTTCGAGCCGTCGACGACGTCGTCGTGCAGCAGGGTCGCCGTGTGGATGAATTCGATGATGGCGGCGGCTTCGGC